>Ga0207671_10000126_pt1 | contig 118967 bp, 97 predicted proteins | sample KBSC24metaG_FD_184352 | JGI IMG/M metagenome (GOLD analysis project Ga0207671, IMG submission 184352) | Corn rhizosphere microbial communities from Kellogg Biological Station, Michigan, USA - KBS C2-4 metaG (SPAdes) (version 2) | ecosystem: Host-associated > Plants > Roots > Rhizosphere > Soil...
AAACGTTACCCCTTCCGCAATGCCCGTGTAAACGTGGTTTAATCCCAATTTAATTCTTTTGTTAACTGTTCGTTTTTCTCTTGAAAAAAGGCTGTTAACTATTCTATATCATTCAGGTTTTACATATAAGCTCCATTATATTTGTCACCTGTATAGAAGCTACTTTCGGCTCAACTAATAAAGCATGTACGAAAATATTATCACTTTCATCCGTTCCGTATTTCAAAGCGAAAACGAATTCATTCCACTGCATGCCCCGCATTTCGGTGGAAATGAGAAAAAATATCTGATCGATACTATTGATTCCACCTTCGTTTCTTCAGTAGGCGCTTATGTAAATAAGTTTGAAGAAATGATGGCAGAGATAACAGGCGCTAAATATGCGATAGCTACCACAAATGGTACTACCGCATTGCAGCTGGCGTTGATAGTAGCCGGCGTAAAACCGGGTGATGAAGTAATAACACAACCGGTAACTTTTGTTGCTACCGCTAATGCCATAGCACATTGCAGCGCAATACCTGTATTTGTAGATGTTGATAAGGATACCATGGGCATGTCTGCTACAGCGTTGAAGGCATTTTTAGAGGCTAATGCTGAAATGAAGAATGGTGCAGCATATAACAAAGCAAGCGGCAAGCGTATAGCTGCCTGTGTACCTATGCACACATTCGGCTTCCCATGTCGCATAGATGAAATAGCAGCGGTATGTGCTGAATATAACATTGCCCTGGTAGAAGATGCTGCTGAATCTCTGGGTAGCAGCTATAAGGGAAAGCATACCGGCACATTTGGGCTGCTGGGCACCTTCAGCTTCAACGGAAATAAAACTGTTACCTGCGGTGGCGGCGGTGCCATAGTAACCAATGATGAAAAACTGGCAGCACATGCCAAGCATTTATCTACCACGGCAAAGGTGCCGCATCCGTGGGAATTTGTACATGATGAGGTAGGCTACAATTATCGCATGCCAAATCTGAATGCTGCTGTCGCATGTGCACAACTGGAACAGCTGGAGGAAATATTGGACAATAAACGCGCACTTGCAGCCATTTACCAGGAATATTTTAAAGAAGCGCAGATACAGTTGATTACTGAAATACCGCAGGCTACTGCCAACAACTGGTTGAACACCATAATATTGAACAGCCGGGAAGAACGCGATACCTTTCTAAAAGAAACAAATGGCAGCAAAGTGATGACACGCCCCATATGGTGCCTCATGAATAGATTGCCTATGTATAGCAATTGTCAATGTGGGCCATTGGGAAATGCCGAATGGCTGGAAGCCCGTGCGGTGAATATACCGAGCAGCTATAGAGTGATAGCGAAAGAGAAAACAAACAATGAAATAGGCAATGCTGAATATGCCAAATAACTAAATCATCATGCAATCAGCAGAAATCATACAACACACAATAGGCAAGCACCAATCAGTGCGGGATGCACTGATAAAGCTTAACGACCTTCGGGCCGACTCTATACTTTTTGTAGTAGATGATGGCAATCATTTATTAGGTACACTTACAGACGGTGACCTTCGACGTGGCTTCATAAAGGGGCTGATGTTTGATACGCCCTTGCTCGACTATGTGCAACCCGATCCGCTGTTCATCTATGAAGATGAAATACATCTGGCAGATATGAACGACCTGCGCCGCAGGAACCTGCTGGTGCTGCCCATAGTGAACCGCAGCATGGTGATAACCCGCGTCATAAACCTGCGTCTTGCTTATTCCGTAATACCTGCTGACGTAATTATAATGGCGGGGGGTAAAGGACTGCGTCTGTTGCCGCTGACCAAAGATACACCTAAGCCAATGCTGCATGTGGGTGATAAGCCGATACTGGAGCACCAAATAGACTTGCTGGCAAAATACAGCATGCGCAATATTCACATAACTGTTAACTACCTGGCGCATAAAATAGAAGAGTACTTTAAGGATGGTAGCGAGCGTGGATTGAAGATAAATTACATAAGAGAAGACAAGCCCTTGGGCACTCTGGGCGCAGTTGGCCTGATAAATTCGCTGGAGCATGATTATGTGCTCATCATGAACTCGGACATTCTTACGAACATTGACCTGGAAGGTTTCTTTCAGACATTCATACGCGCTGAAGCCGATATGGCGGTAGCCTCAACCAGCTACCAGGTGGAAGTGCCTTATGGCGTGCTGGAAGTAGATGGGGATAATAAGGTAAGTTCACTAAGAGAAAAGCCGCGATATACTTACTATTCGAATGCAGGGATATATCTGGTAAAGAAGGAGCTGCTGCGCATGATACCTAATGATGAAGTATACAATGTCACTGATTTAATGGAAGCGCTGATAAAGCAGGGTGGCAAGCTGGTGTCTTATCCTATACTTGGCTACTGGCTGGATATTGGCAAGCATGAAGATTTCCGCAAGGCGCAGGAAGATATAAGGTACATCACTATATAACGAAGCTTTGATTTTGTTGTGCCCTCACATATAGTGAGGGCTTTTTTTATGGACTAAATCGTAACAGTTTGCAGATTATTTTTATCTTAATTTAGCATTTTCAAATTGTTATGGAAGATACACTGGAACAATTGAAGTATCCGATTGGGCATTTTCAGGTGCCGCCTTCATTTACAGATGCGGATAAGAAGCAATGGATTGCTACACTGGAAGCATTACCAAAATGGCTGGATGCGCTGATTGAGAACCTCGATGAAGCACAATTAAAAACACCATATAGGCCAGGGGGCTGGAATACAATAGAGGTAGTACACCATATAGCAGATAGCCATATGAACGCCTATATTCGCCTGAAGCTGACCCTTACAGAAGATAACCCACAGGTAAAGCCGTATGCGGAAGCTCGATGGGCAGAACTGCCTGACGTGCAAACAGTGCCGGTAAATATATCTATCACGTTGGTGCATGCTTTGCATCGCCGTTGGACCGCTGCATTGCGCGCTATGTCGCCGGAAGAATGGGAAAGGACTTACTACCATCCGGAGCACAAACGTAATGTTCCACTCTGGGAAATGACGGCAATGTACGACTGGCATAGCAGACACCATATGGAGCAAATACGCAGACTTAGAGAACGCATGAACTGGTAATGAGGAGCTATTTAATTCCTGTTAAACGAATACTGTTACAATTATTATTGCTGCTGAGCTGCTACTTTGTGAGCAGGTGCGCCTTCGCGCTCATAAACCATGCACACTTTGAAGGGCTTACTTTGGGTGGCTTTCTCAATATTTGTTTCCATGCATTGCGGTATGATATATCTGCGTTGCTGGCTATAAATGCATTGTACATTGTGTTGCTGCTGTTACCATTGCCGCTTTGGAAAATACCTAAGTGGGAGCCAATAACGCAGTGGATATTTATCCTCACAAATACCTTCGCATTAATGTTTGAAGTAAGCGACTGGGCTTATTTTAAATTCAACCTGAAACGCTCCACTGCCGATGTGCTTAACATGGTTTCCCGCAAGGGGGACTTTCTTGTTTTGCTACCGCGGTTTATACTTGATTATTGGTACGTGCCGCTATGCTTTATTGTGCTGTTATGGCTGTTTATAAAGATCAACAATAAGATACGTCGCGCTACTCCCTTGGTCGATAGGCTTTACAACATAAAGGTGGCGCTCGGCCAGCTTGCTATATTAATAGTTACTGCAGGTCTTTGTCTTATAGGTATAAGAGGCGGCCTGCAGTATGTGCCTATAGGTGTACGCAATGCCGTGCAGGCTACTGACCCTAAGTTTGTGCCACTAGTCATTAATACGCCATTCAGCATCATCAATACTTTTGAAAATGACGCCCTTGAAGATGTGCATTACTTTCCTTCATCAGAATTGCCAAAGTACTTTAATGCTACTAAGGAATATACAGACAATGGTTCCTTCAAACCGAAGAATGTCGTAGTGATAATAGTGGAGAGCCTTTCGAAAGAGTTTACGCGACTGGGGGAAGGCAAAAGCTACACACCCTTCATTGACAGTCTAATGGACGAAGGGCTGGTATGTACGCAGGCATATGCTAATGCTTTACACTCGGCAGAGGGGATACCTGCGGTAGTGGCTGGTTTACCCTCTTTGATGGACGAGCCAATATCTACTTCCATATACAGTACGGAGCATATCACTTCGCTGCCAAATACGCTTAAAACCATGGGCTATAGTTCTGCATTTTATCATGGTGGTACCAATGGCACCATGAGCTTTGATGTGTTTTGCGCAGATGCCGGTTTCGATAAATATTTTGGCCGTACCGAGTATCATGATGAGGATGACTATGATGGCAATTGGGGTATATGGGATGAGCCGTTCCTGCAATACTTTGCTGATGGACTTGGCAAAATGAAACCACCATTTTTTGCCACTGTATTCACCTTGAGCTCGCATCCGCCTTATAAGCTGCCACCGCAATATGAAACCGTGATACCTGCAGATTCTTTTCCTATGCATCGTTCTATTGCCTATACGGATATAGCGCTTCGGAAATTTTTTGAGAAAGCAGCACATGAGCCATGGTATAAGAATACGCTGTTTGTGTTGACTGCAGATCATTGCTCACCGGTGGCGGCGCATAGCTACTATGAAGCCAATATGGGAGCTTATGCAATACCTATAGTATATTATGCGCCTGGCGACAGTACCCTGAAGGGAAACTATGATAAGCTGACTCAGCAGATAGATATACTACCCAGTGTGCTGAACTACCTCGGTTACACCAAACCGTTTTTTGCATTTGGCAAGAGCATATTTAATAAAAAGGCTGATCGTTTTACGGTGAACTATATTAACGGATCTTACCAAGTTGTTAGAAATAACTATTTGTTGCAATCAGTGTACACACAACCCAGAGCCTTATTTTCATTTCCGGCAGATAGCCTTTGTAGGAATAACCTGAAGGATGTGAAAAAGGATGAGGCGAAGCAAATGCTGGATTATCTGAAAGCGTTTATACAAGTCTATCACAGTTCGGTAATACATAACCAACTGTGGCTGGAAACTAAAAAATAATGCTTCTGCCCTTTGTATACCTCGTGATACCAACTTACCTTTAAGCACTCAAAACACATTCTTCATGAATATAATACTGGCAATACATAATATCTTTCGCTGGCTGGTACTTCTTTTTGCTTTGCTCACCATTATGAAAGGACTGAGCGGCATGGGCGGCAAGAAAGCATTTACCGCAGGCGACAAACGTAGCGCGCTATTCCTGATGATAAGCTGCGATATACAACTGCTGCTGGGGCTGATACTTTATTTTGTGAACGGTTGGTTTGGCGTGCTGACAAACGGTACAGCTATGAGCAGTGATACGAACAGGTTCTTTTCTGTAGAGCATGCATTTGGAATGATCGTTGCTATAGTGCTTGTGCATATAGGCTACAGCGCTACTAAGAAGAACATTGCCGATGCTTCAAAATTCAAACGTATGTTCTGGTTTACGTTTATAGCAGTTATCATAATACTGGGCACTATACCATGGCCGGGTATGGGTATGCATGGACGTCCTTTATTACCAGGCATGCACTAGCAGATGGCCAGGAAATTATTGCAACCTTTTTATACAGCTTATGTGGTCGTAACATTCCTCATAAGCTTTTTTATTGCCCTGCCTTTTTTCTTCCTCATAAGCCTGGGGAATAACAAGCGCGCACGAAAGGCTATATACCTCATTATACACTACTGGTCTAAGGGCTGGCTCTGGGTGTTGGGCATGCCTTTGCGCACATCAGGCACAAAACCCGCAAAGGGAAGGTATGTGGTGGTAGCCAATCATATTTCTTACCTGGATACGGTGGTAATATTCCCTGCAGTGCCTGGCTACTTCAGAGCGCTGGGAAAAATAGAGATGGCGCGCATACCCTTGTTTGGCTTCCTGTATAAACAGATAGTGCTGCTGGTGGATAGGAGTAGCGCACATAGCCGCTCCCGCAGTATGCGCCTCATGTGGCGTGCGCTGCGCTACGAGAGCAATGTGGTCGTTTTTCCTGAAGGTACCTTTAACGAAACCAGCGAGCCGCTGAAGGACTTTTATGATGGCGCATTCAGGCTGGCAATTAATGCGCAGGTGCCTATATTACCCATTGTTTTTCCAGATACGGTGCAGCGCTGGCATTATAGCCACTGGTGGAAAATGAGCCCAGGAAAGAACAGGGTCATCTATCTGCCATTGGTGCCGGTGAGTGGTATGGTCCATGATGATATGGGCAAGCTGAAGAAGCAGGTGTATGAAATGATGGAGACGGAGCTGAAGAAGTATCCTTACAACAAAGCTTAGTGGCTGATAACGATACGCTGCGTGAAGCTTTGATCACCGGCCTTGCTGCGCAGCATGTATATACCATTTGGCACATCCAGGTGTAGCTGCTTGCTGAATGAGCCGTTTTGCAATGCTACAATTCCCTTATATACACAGCGGCCTATTACACTCAGCACTTCAATGCTTGCTTCCTGCTCGCCGGGGAATGTTCCTTTTATCAGCATATTGCCATTCCCGGGGTTTGGCGTTACGCTTACGCCTTGCTCAGCAGCCGTGGCTATAGGTGGTAGCACATGGGCTGTTATCTTGTTGCTGGCAGTTGTAGTGCTTAATGCACATTGTGCGCCTGTACTCATTGCTACGCTGTACACATCATTGTTATCAGCTTCCCGTGTAGTGAAGGTCCTGCTATTGGCGCCCGATATGTTTATGCCGTTTTTCTTCCACTGGTAGCTTGCATACTTTGCTGCGTTTGTGCTGGCTGTAAGCGTTAGCTCATTTCCCTGAGTGATGGTGCTGCCGGTATTAGCGTTGATAGAGACCATAGGTGTAAAGTATGGGCTCACTATAAGCGGCATGGTGCTGCTAACTGTTTTTGAACTGGGGCAGATGGCATTGCTGGTAAGCAATAGGGTGATGCTATCTCCGTTTGTGGGTTCCATTTCCAGGTAGCTGTTATTTGTAGCGCCGGGTATGGGTACATTATTCTTCAGCCATTGGTAGGTTGGTTCGTTGCCGCCATGCTCTGTGCTGGCCGTGAGGGTAATGGGGGTGCCTGCGCAAACTGAATTAGACGGAGCTGGAATAAGCGTGATGCGTGGTGTAACCTTGCTGTTTACAATTACATATAGGCTATCCGGTGCAGACAGGCAGCCCTGTAGGTTTGCCCTTACCTTATAATAACCTTCCGCATCAGGTTGGATGTCGGGGAGTAGCGAACCGTTACCTGTAATTTCAAAACCATCAGGGCCGGACCATTGATAAGTGGCGCCTTCGTTTACAACCACTGCACTAAGCCTTAAAGTGTCGCCCTCACATAGCGGACTGTTGCTATTGACAATAGCTACCGTTGGAATATTATGTACTGTGATACGGGTGCTTGCGGAAACACTGACAGTATTGCTGCTGCTAACAGATTTTACAAGAGTACAGCTTATAATATCGCCATCTTCTAAATCGGTGGTTGCGTAGGTATCGCCCAGGGTGCCTTTTATATGTTTGCCATTTTTTGTCCAGCTATACACCGGGTGATTGCCTGCGCCTACTGATATAGCAGTGAATATAACCTGCGAGCCTGCGCATATGGTATCATAAGGGCCGGGATTGATAGTGAGTATCGGCTTCACCGTATTTTGTGCATAAGTTATACCGCTGATGCAAAGCAACAACATGGTATATAGGAATGCACGAATGTATAGAGATAGCCTCACGAGGATATAAGACAGGTAAAAGACCTTATAAGGTTTGGATGCTCTAGTCGTAAGTCAGCGAGTGGTTTAATGGTATGCCCCACGCATTGATTTGGTGTAAGTTGCTGGTTGTCAATAGGTGCATGCCCCATTTATGCCCCATGTTTTAGTCGCAAGTTATAAGTCGTAGGTCCGGGGAGAGGTATAGTTTCAAAAAAAATGCTGTTTTTGCGATTTTTGGCCGAATGCTTTTGCTGGATTGATTTTCGTCGGATTGGCTTAGGGTATAATTGGGTATAAAAGGGTATAAACCCTCCCGGCCTCCCTAAAGGGAGGAGAAAATATTTGGGATTTACAGTATGTCAAAGAACTTACGTCATTGTGAGCGATAGCGAAGCAATCTCACGAAATGAGTATGGTTTTAGCAAGGTACTATTATTAACATGGGGGTTCCAAATTAAGATGTCCACATTTTAAATGCGATGCTGAACGACCACCGTGAGGGTTGTTGGTGAAGAACGCCAACAACGGAGGAGGGAAGTTATTTAGCTATGGCGGCGTTATTTTTATGTTTAAAGCAAACCAACTGATTATGATAGACCAGGATATAAAAGTGGCGGCTGACAGTGTGGTGTTTGCCTATGTGGATGCAAACCTGAGCATATTGCTGATACAGCGTAAAAGTGATCCCTTCAAAGGTATGTGGGCCTTGCCGGGCGGCTTTCTAGAAAATGATGAGGACCTGGATGCCGGGGCTATGAGAGAACTGAAAGAAGAAACAGGCATAGACCTTAAAACCATGCAGCAGCTGCGTACCTATGGAAAGCCGGGCAGGGACCCAAGATTTCGTTCCATATCCGTAGTTCACCAGGCCATTATTAACCCGGCCGAGCATAAAATAGCAGCGGGCGATGATGCGGCCAGTACGCAATGGTTTAATACAAAGGAGCTACCGGAGATGGCTTTTGACCATAAAGAAGTGGTGGACTATGCCATAGCGCACTTCAGCGTGAGCCTAAACAGTTAGTATTTAACAGAATGATGGATAAATAATTCGTAAATTTGCTGTTCGCTCTTTGAGAAAAACAATCTTACAATACCCGGGGCCGACTGGTTTTGACAACATAGGGCGGGGTAAGTAAGCATGCCGTGCGTTGTGTGGTCAGCACGTAAATCTGAATGCTCAAAACTTCAAATGGCAATACTCAGTATGCCATGGCTGCCTAATTAGATTAGCGCATCCATTTTGGCCGCCGCAACCTGCTTCCTGTAGCAGAGCCGCCGCCTAAATCGAAAAAAAACAGGATAGCGATGCAGCAGCCGTGACTGCAAAGCAAAACTAAAACGGTGTAGGCAGGCAGTAGGTTCGCCCGGATCCGGCTGACTGCCGAAATATAATTCCGGAATAAGCATGTAGAAAGCTTATCGAGCATATGTTTGGACGTGGGTTCGAATCCCACCGGTTCCACAGAGGGAAAGCCTTAAAATCATTGATTTTAAGGCTTTTTCATTTTTAGCCCACATTAAAACTTTCATGATTGCTCAAACTTTTGGTGAGTAATTCAATGAGCAAAAATTATTTCAGAATTGTTCACCAAAAGCTGCATAACTCGCTGATAATACCTCGTCATGATAGTATAATAGCCCTACGTCATTTAGCTAATTCTGATTATCTTAGACATTATGGCTAATGATAACTTGATACAAAAGCTTAAGGCTGCTGGGGTAGTTTTACATGACCATCATCGAGTTGTCTATAAGTATATGGATGTGACGACCGCAATGCATATTCTAACTGGCAGGTCTTTAATGTTTACCAAGCCAGATAATTTTAATGACCCCTTTGAAGTCCATATGGGATTGTTAGATTTTGACTTTTTAGAGGACCAAGCGGTGGAAATTTATCAGAAGCATTTAAATGATGGTAAGGAAGTAACGGATGAAATGCGCAGAGTTCTTGAAACGCAAGGGAAAAAACTTATATCAGAATCAGTACAAAAGGTGTTCCGAAAATTTAGAGAAAACGTAGGTATTACATGCTTTGCAATGAATCCAGGTAATGCTCTTATGTGGGCGCATTATGCTAATAAGCACAAGGGAGTTTGCTTAGGGTTTACCATACCAGGGCACAACAGAACAAGAGATGCTTTTAACGTAAATTATGTAGATGCTATAAAACCTATAAAGTTTTTTGCAGATGAAGAAAGAGACCTTTCATTTTGGTATTGGGTTTTTACCAAGTCGTATGTGTGGGCATATGAACAAGAGGTCAGATTGGCTAGCTTTTTTAGTAATGGCATTCAGCCTTTTGATGGAATTGATATTGTAGAAGTCTATTACGGCGTTGGAACCGCACAGGAGGATATCGATGCAATAGAAATTATGCTACCCTACTTCCCAGGAGTTCAAAAAAGGGTAAAGATGGAAATCAGTTCAAAAACTTTTGATTTGATAGAAACGACCTATGATAAAAGGAGATAAATATCATCAAATCACCGCTTGGTCATAACTTTAAATAGCACTAATACCTGCTCAATGACAGAGTTCCGATTTAATTCGGTGATGCCACACTTATCGTTGCAACCCTACATTGCAAAAATGTGGGTGTTTGAAAGCAGTGGGCGTCTTCCTGTGCAGGAAAGGAAGCTGATAGTGCCTAATGCAAATTTCAAATTAACCTTCAGCTATCGTAATGGCATAGTGGCCAATGTGGGCGATAAAACCTTTAGCCAATGTGAGAATGAACTGACCCTGACGGGCATGATAGATACGCCAGTCATCCTGGACCCTAGTGATGATGCACAAACAGGGACCATAATAATTGAATTCAATCCGCAGGGAGCATATCGCTTTTTCCGGTTACCATATACAGAAGTTAAGAACCAGATAATAGGACTTTCGGATTTGGTAGGTAAGCGCGCAGAAGCACTTCGGGTACAATTGGCGGAGGCTGGCTCGGTTGCTATAAGACTACAATTACTACAAAACTTTCTAATTAAACTTCTTGAAAATAGCGAGGCTGACCAGATATATGATTATTGCATTAGCCGCATACTGAATACTAATGGCCATGTTTCTGTGGCACAGCTTGAAAAGGAAACGGGATATAGTGCACGCTGGCTGCATAGGAAGTTTGCTGAAAACCTGGGGACAGGCGCTAAAAATTTTTCAGAGATAGTGCGATTCAAGCAATTTTACCAGGTCTATTCGAGTGGGGCTAATCTAGAAAGTCTGAAGGCCGAGATTTATGACCATTACTACGACCAATCCCATTTCATACGCGCGTTCAAACGATTCACCGGTACAACGCTGACTGAGCTTCAAAATAGTGTGAACGAACTAAGCACCAAGAATTTTACGAGTTAAGTTCCGATTTGTACAATACCGGGTACTACCGTTGTCTCATCTTTGCCTTATAAAAACAAGCAACATGGAAAACAAAGATTTTAATTGCAGCATTGATGCAAAAATAAGCGCAAGCGACGCCATGAAAAAGATAAGCAATGTGGCGGACTGGTGGGGCGTAAACTTCAGCGGGAGCGCGGAAAAGCAAGATGACAAATTTGTAATAAAGATGGGTGGAGATTCATTTTTCAATTTTACGGTAGAAGAATTAATCCCAAATAAAAAGATTGTATGGTTGGTTACAGATTGCAACATGCCCTGGTACTCGGATAAAAAGGAATGGGCACATACGAGATTGATCTTTGATCTGAATGAAAAACAGAATGTGACAGAAATAAAGTTTACCCATGAGGGTCTGACGCCGGATGTGGAATGCTACAATGACTGTGAGCCGGGGTGGACACACTGGATAAAAACAAGCCTGCTCTCTTACTTAACTACGGGGAAAGGTGTTTTCAGGCAGCCAACAAAATAAGTTTTGAAGCAGTTTATTTTATTATCAACATTTAATGTTTAATTAAAAATGAAGAAGCTTAACTACTCAAAGGCGAACTATACAATATCAATTGAGATTGAAAAATCACCAGCAGATGTCTTTAATCACCTTACGCATGATGTGGCTAAATTCTGGCCAGAAGATTTTGAAGGAGCAAGTGCCAAACTAAATGATGAATTTGTTTTCAGCCTTGGCGATTCGCATTATTCAAAAAACAAGATAGCAGAATTGGTGCCCAATAAAAAAGTAGTGTGGCTAACAACTGAAAGCATACGCAAATCGGATAACTACGACTGGAGCGGGACAAAAATGACATTTGAGCTGACGCCTAAGGGTGATAATACCGTGCTGCAATATACATACGATGGACCTGTTCTTGCAAATGAAATTGAGCGGTTGAAACAGGTATGCGATATGACCATAAAAGAGAAGCTGTATGACTTTTTAAATGGCAGCAAATAATACATAGCATGGAAGAGAAAAGTTTTATAACGACAGTGACATTTGAAAAATCGCCACAGGAAATTTTTGAACACCTAACCCGCAATGTGGTGAAGTGGTGGGGTGGTAAAGACCTAAAGGGAAATACTGTGGCGCTGAATGATGAATTTACCATTCATCATCCCGGCACTCATTTTTCAAGACAAAAAGTAGTTGAGCTTATTCCGGATAAGAAAGTGGTGTGGCTAGTAACGGAGAGCGAGTTTAGCTGGCTTGAAGGAAATAAATCTGAATGGACAAATACCAAGATGATCTTTGAACTGAGTGCAGATGGTAACAAAACCATTTTGCAGTTTACTCATGAAGGATTGGTGCCGGGGTTGGAATGTTATGAACGGATATCGGAAGGATGGAATATTGTTATAAAGAGCTGGCTGTTCAAATTTGTGAACACGGGTAAAAGCTATATAGAATAAAAGCCTGCAATTGCAGGCTTTTCCTTTGTGATAATGATTGTGTGTTTATACTTTTGAAAGTATTGGTGTTCGTGTGGGTGACGCTACTGATTTGAACCTGTGATAGGATACATAAGACAGCATGAGAATGCCTAAGGTGATAATGGGCATGATGCGATAGTTAAGCGGGTCGCCTGATGCTATGTGGGCTATAAAGGCTGAGATAAATACAATCGTGAAGCCGGAGTAAGTCCACTCCTTTAACCTGGTGGGAACAGGTGCCAGCAATAGTATTGCGCCGATGAACTTAGCTATGGCAAGCTCTACCCTGAAATAATCAGGGTAGCCTAAATGGTGAAACCCTGCTGCTATTTCAGGTTTGGTAAGATATGAATAGGCTGAGAATGTCATCGCAAGTGCAACTATAGAAGTGCTGATCCAGTAAGTAATCTTCATACGTTTCATTTTAATTTTTTTCTTTTTGCAAACGTAGGTACCTTTGGTATCTAAAAGATACCGGTTTCCTTAATGATACCGGTATCCTACGGGATAGTAAGCTTATGGAACTGAAAGAAAAAATAGCGCATAGCCATGAGGAATGTACCGCAAGTGCAGCGGCGGTGAGGGATGCACTATATGTACTGAGCGGTAAGTGGAAACTGCCGCTGATCATAACACTGTCGGCAGGGCCTATGCGCTTTAAGGATATACAGCGTTCACTGGGTGATATAACACCTAAAATATTATCGAAAGAGCTACAGGACCTGGAGCTGAATGAGTTTGTGCTGCGCAAGGTATTGCCCACCAAGCCAGTAACTATTACTTATGAACTGACCCCTTACAGTGGCTCGCTGGAAAAGGTGCTGGACGAGCTAAGGAAGTGGGGACTACAACACCGGAAGAAAATAAAGGCAAGCATGCGCAGGGCAAGTGCTAATGCTAAAGTGTAGCAGTTATAGTTATAGAATTCCTGTACAGATTCTTTGACTTCAGGTGTGAAATGTAAACTAAATGTGAATGGAGAGAAATAGCTACAATATGCGGCTCAAAATGTGCATTTTTATGCCAATAAATCTTAATGGATGAGCAAGGCAAAGACTGAAAAGCCTAGAAAGTCGACCTATAAGCAGCCTGTGTTAAAGCACCTGGGTGCGCTGAACGGCAAATGGGCAGTAAAAGGAAGTATAAAAGATGAACCTGATACTAAGATAAAGGGATGGGAAAGCTATGAATGGATGAAGGGTGACTTCTTTATGATAATGCGCTGGAAAATAGTGACCAAAAAGAAGAAACAGAAAGATACGAGCAGGGGCATGATGATAGTGGGCCTGGAAGATGGTAAGAAAATATGCAGTGGCATGTCTTACGACAACAATGGTAATAAAGCTACATACCAGGTGAGCCTGCAGAAAGGAATACTAGGTATAAAAGGAAGCAGCTACAAGTTTGAAGGAGCACTAAGTAAAGACAGGCGCAGGATAGATGGCGTATGGAAGCAAAAGGCAGATAATGGCAAGTGGGTGTACTGGTATAATGAGCAATTGAAGCGGGTTAAAAAATAAGAATAGTTATTTATACCTTAGGTATATAAGAGAGCTTTATGAGAAAATTACTTTTACCGTATTGTATTACCATGCTACTGCTAGTTTGCAGTACTTTATGTAACGGGCAAACAATAAGATATTATGTAGATTCTGCGAAGGGAAATGATGCTAATGCAGGTTTGAGTTGGAGCACGGCATTTCGCAACCTCACTATGGCAATAGCAGTAGCTGATACCAGCAAGGCTGCTGAAGTGGATATATGGGTGGCAAAAGGGACATACAGACCAATAGATGGAATAAGCAAACTACCTGCAGACCAGTCAGATACAGCCTTTGCATTTTACAGAGGCGATGGGGTTGGGAAAGCGCTAAAGCTGTATGGTGGTTTTAGAGGAAATGAAATAAGTATAAATGGACGAGATACAAACCACGTTACATACCTGACCGGAACTATAAGCAAAACTCAAAATACCTACCATATAGCAGTAATAGCGGGACTGGCACCAAATGCGGACAGTGTGGTGCTGAACGGCTTTACTATAAATAATGGCTATGCCGCAGGAGCGCCGTCTAAAGTATACAATGGCGATACGCTGCTATCAGGATTTGGTGGCGGCATATATCTGGTGAAAGACAGTACTGATAAATTATTAATAAGCCATTGTAAAGTGGTACTTAATGAAAATGGGTTATCGGCAGTGGGTAGTAACTTAACAATAGATAGGTGCAGTTTTTTGAGTAATAATGGTTTTATTGGAGGAGGAGTTTATATAAACGGAGGTAAGCCGGAAATAAAAAACAGTATTTTTTTTAATAACAATAATGCTTCAGGGGCTGCTATGTTTTTAGGTGATTGTGAGGGAAGCGTCAGCAATTGCAGATTTATATCTAATAATGCTGCGGTTGGTACTTCGCCCGGACATGCGGGTGGTATATATGTTTCTGCTGCAGCGGTTAGAATAACGAAATGTGTTTTTGATGGAAATTATACAGCGGGTGACGGTTATGCATTTGCAGGAGCGCTTTATATGTTTAGTCAAAAAACCACTACTCCCCCCTCGGTTGATAGCTGCTTATTTATTAATAACGCGGTGCATGCAACAGAAAGCGGTAATTCATACGGCGGCGCTATAGTTAATGAATATTGCAATCCTTCAATAAGCAACTGTGTTTTTAAAAATAACCTGGCTGACAGCTGGGGGGATGATTATGATGGAGGAGGAACCTCAGGTGGCGGCGCTATATATAACGATCATGCAGCATCAATAATTTATAATTGCAGTTTTAGTGGAAATGTAGCGCGGGGCTATGGCTATGATGCGGGCGGTGTATCAGGTTACGGCTATGGCTATGGCCTGGGCGGCGCTATTAATAATAATCAATCGTTCCCAACTATTTCAAATTGCAGCTTTAAATCGGATACAGCGCAGGGGGTGACAGACTCGTCGACGTTTGCAGGATATGGGTATGGCTACGGTGGAGGGCTTTATAATTTCGAATCGATAGTAAGTATAAACAATTGCACATTCGACTCAGAGGCGGCAGTAAGTAACTTAAAAATGCTTTATGGCGGCGGCTATGAGGGCGGCGGCTACGGAGGTGCAATTTGTAATACGAACACTTCGCCGGTATTAATAAATAGCTGCTCTTTTAAATCTAATAGTGCTACGACCCATGGGGGGGCTATTTTCCATACAGATGATACACTGACTGTCAAGAATAGCCAGTTTAGCAGCAATACAGCTATGAATGGAGGTGCGATAAATTTTACTTATAGCATGGGAACCGGTGCAGGTGCAATCTTTAGAGGATACAATAATGTTTTTGTAAAAAATATTGCCACCTTAGGTGTGGGAGGTGCTATAAACTCGGACATGGGAGCAGGTGGGGACACGCTTATCAATAATCTGTTTGTAAACAATAAAGCAGTAGATAGCAATGGTGGTGGCGCCATGGATGTGGCAGGCAGTAATCACTATATATATAATAATACATTTTACGCAGACAGCGCGATAGGCGGCCTTGGTTCAGGTGGTGCTTTGCATTTTGAAAATAAGTATGGTGTGTTCAATATTGCCAATAACATATTTAATAAAAACTTTGGCGTAGCAACCAGTGCTGACACTGGCATAATGGGAGGCGGTGTTTATTTCGTTGATCACAACATATATACGGGGGATAATGCAGGCTTTATTAATACAGGCAATCTGCCCGGTGCAGATAGTATATGGGGAACAACTGATGACGGACTGGAATTGCAAAAATGTAGTGCAGCAAGAAATGCAGGAGCGTTGCGGTATGTGATGGTAGGTGAACTAACCGATGTAACGGGCTCCTCGAGAGTGGAAAGCGACTCAATAGATATAGGCGCATACGAAACAAATCCGCTGGGAAAGATTGCAGGCGTAGCTGATGTATGCACAGGCTTTTACCTAACGTTAAGTGATACAGTCATTGGAGGCACTTGGATGAGTAAAGACACTACAATCGCAACCATTAACAGTGGCGGAGTGCTGAAAGGTGTAAGTGCCGGTACGGATACTATTCTTTATGCTGTGAATGGACTTTGCAGTAGTGATACGATTGCAGCCATAGTGCATGTCCATGATGCAATTGATGCAGGTACAATAACAGGTATAACGACAATATGTGTCGGTGATGTTACAATGCTTACAGATACCATGGCAAATGGAAGCTGGAGCGCGACAAACGGCAATGCAAGCGTGAGTAATGGTATAGTGACTGGAATAAAGCCCGGACGAGATACGATAAAATATACTAATAGCTGCGCGATGGGGGTTGCTATTGCAATAGTGACTATTAATCCGCTACCGCAGGCAGGGAAGTTAACAGGGGCTGATAGTGTTTGCTTAGGCGATACAATGACATTATATGATACTGTAAACGGCGGCGTATGGAGCAGCCAAAACGGACTTGCCGATGTTTCGCTAAACGGGGTAATAACAGGTTTGTCTGTAGGTATAGACACTATTTTTTACTCTGTGAGTACAGCATGTGGAAGCGCGATAGTTAAAAAGGGCATAGTAATATCTAATTGCAGGGAAGGAGTAAATAAAATTGCTAATAATGATGGAGGGTATTTAAAAACCTTCCCAAATCCTAACGGAGGTACATTTAATATTTTTTTATCGTCGGGTATTAGTGAGGCGGCGCAACTTCAAATAACGGACGTAACAGGTACAGTAATCAGTACATTTGAAATAAGCACAAATAAAAACGAATGCATAAAAGTAGATGCGCCTGCTGGTATCTATTTTCTGTCAGTGAAGTTGAAAGACAAAAGATATAATAGCAAAGTGATCATACAGTAATTCTAGCTATTCACGGTAATTTAAAGTGATGATCAATAAAAGTCATTATCCTTCCGCGCAATATTCAACCTGAACCCCCCATAGAAATAGGTGGTAGTCTGGTCGGGATACATGCCATTATCATATGCGAAACGGCGATGGGTAACGCCGAGATCAAGGAACAGGTTAGGCCTCAACTCGTAGGATGCATTGACATTGAGCAATGCACAATTAGTTTTTACACCGTTAATAAGGCTAACGCCGAAATCAGCAGGCCTGTTGAGGTAGCTTTGGAATATATTGCTGCCGTAGTCTGATGAACCTGTATCTGCGCCCTGTACATAATACATGCCTTTTACAGAAAGGTATAAATGTTTTGCAGGCTGATATTTTGCAACACCGAGGAGCTCAATAAAATCTGCGCCGAGGGGATTAGCCAAGGGCTGATTGTAGTTGGTGTAGTTAGCTATAGTATCGTTGTGTGTATATGTGTATGGACGAGTGACATTAAGCTCAAGCTGGAGATCGAGGTTTTTTACAGTGAAGGCGTCGAAATATTTGCCACCCAGTTGCAGGGCCCATTTGTTGGCCCAATAACCATCGTGCGAGAAGAAGTATTTAGAGGTGAACTCATCGAGCAGGAACTGGCCGTAGAACTGGAGATGTTTTGCAGCTATGATTTTGAAATCAGCGCCAATATGTTTTTTATCCGGACTACCCATGGATTGCTCCATAGAGCCAAGGAATATGATAGGATTGAGATAGCGGAATTCGTACCGATCGGGGCGGTCGAAGATGATAGACTCGAATACACCGAAGTTGAGCCAGCGCGTGGCGTTGATACTTAAGTGATGCATGGTAGCATACTTATGGGGTAAGCGGGCATCAAGACCCTGGCCGTGCTGTGGTGTGAGTTCGAGATAAAGATTCTCATAGTTCAACTTCCAGATGCGCGTGGTGAGGCGCAGGAAAGGAGAGCTAGCAGAAAAGTCGCTAAGAAAAGTACTGGTGAGGCCATCGCCCAGGAATTGCTTATCGTAACCGAAAGTGGCGTTGAGATGATCTTTAATAACGGCGAAGTCGAAATAACCTGTTGCAAGCAGATAATCATAGTGACCTGTTTCTTTACCCAGGAAATAGTCGGCCCCGGGAACGGCTGTATGATTTTGTATCCATGAGTTTACGAAAGAAACGTCACGCTCCTGATTATCTGTAACAAAAGTATAGAACCCAATTTTTTTAGATATCCAGCCGCGGGCTTCGAAGCCGCGGGCGCTCCAGAAAAGCAGGTTTGAATTATTCTGCTCGCGATAAAGTTCGGCGCTGATAACCGGATTAATGACTAAAAAGAAATTATCGGTGTGAACATGCAGGAAATCAAACTTCTTCTGATAGAAAGTATTGAACCAGGGATGTTTTGAATTTTCCGCACCATCTTCATTTTCAGTCCATTCGCCGTTTTCGGAAATCATATCGGCGATGTTGCTGCGGTCTATAGCGCTAAGGCCAACATAGCGGGCATTTTCACTTTGCTGGCTGAGAAAATCGACAGCGCGGCTGCGCATTTCGGGCTTATTAAAAAGATACAAGCTATCGGAGAGTCTGCCGCGGCGCGTCTCCAGCCTATCGAGCAGATGATAGTCTTCGGTATTGAGCGGGAGATAAGTAGTCTGGGCAAAGAGGGCTGTGGTGAATACTGTTAAAATTAGAGAGAGGAGAATAGCTTTTTTCTGCATAGAATATCTTTTCTAAAGCGGTATGCGCTAAATTGCTGCAAAAATAGCGTTTATCGCTATCTAATTTATATGTCGCAGATATTAATAAGAAATTCGGCTGTAGTAAACGAAGGAACGATACAGTATAAAGATGTGCTTGTAAAAGACGGCTTTATAGAAAAAATAGACAACAATATAACGGTACCAGGCAATGTGCGGGAAATAAATGGTGAAGGAATGCACCTGCTGCCGGGTGTGATAGATGACCAGGTACACTTTAGAGAACCAGGGTTGACGCATAAGGCTACCATAGGAACAGAAGCCCGCGCTGCTGTGGCCGGTGGAGTGACCACTTTCATGGAGATGCCTAATACGAATCCGCCTGCGCTGACGCAGGAAATACTGGAAGATAAATATGCGATAGCTGCTGCGAACTCTGCGGCAAACTATTCCTTCTTCATGGGCGTATCGAACGAGAATACAGATGAAGTGTTGCGTACCAATAACAGGAAGAAAGACGTGTGCGGGGTGAAAATATTTATGGGGTCGAGCACGGGGAATATGCTGGTGGATAACTACCTGACGCTGAATAAAATCTTTTCGGAATCGGAACTGTTGATAGCTACGCATTGTGAAGATGAGCGCGTGATAAAAGCAAACAAAGAAAAATACCCGGATGCGGACAACGCATCGTATCACCCACTGATACGCGATGTGGAAGCGTGTTTTGAAAGTTCTTTTTCGGCAGTGCAGCTGGCTATGAAACATAATACGCGCCTGCATATACTACACATATCTACTGCCAAGGAGTTACAGCTGTTTGGCAATATGCTGCCGCTGACAGAGAAACGCATAACATCGGAAGTATGTGTGCATCATTTGCATTTTACTGCAGACGACTATGCTACTTATGGCAACCTGATAAAATGCAACCCTGCTATAAAGGCGCCTGAAAACAGGAAAGCGCTGTGGGAAGCACTGCTGGATGACCGACTGGATATAATAGCGACAGATCATGCACCGCATACCTGGGAAGAAAAGCAACTGCCTTATCAGCAAGCGCCATCTGGTGTGCCATTGGTGCAGCATTCTTTACCACTTATGCTGCAGTATGTGAAGGAAGGCAATATAAGCATTGAAAAAGTGGTGGAAAAAATGAGCCATGCGCCTGCGCAATGCTTCCAGATAAACAAGCGCGGCTATATACGTGAAGGATACTTTGCAGACCTAGTGCTGGTGGATATGAATAAAAGCCAGACAGTGAGCAAACAGAACATACTGTATAAATGCGGATGGTCGCCATTTGAAGGGCATAGTTTCCCTGCCAGTGTGTGCCATACAATAGTGAGTGGGAATGTGGCCTATGAAAATGGTAAAGTAAATGATAGTGTGCGTGGCCAAAGACTTTCATTTGACAGGTAGATGCATAATGATAAAACCACACTAAAAGACCTTTCCATCTTCAGCTCTGAAGCGGGTGGAGGCGTGTTTGGTTTGATAGATTATTCGCATACACATGCGGGCAGAGACGTGCTGCGACAGCATGTGCAATATCCACCTGCAAAACCGGAGCAGCTGTGGCAAATGCAGGAAGTGGTAAAATTTTTAATGCAGCATACAGACGAATGGCCCAGCAGTATATCTAACGGGACACTGGTGATGCTGGAGAAATTTTATGAAGCAGCGGATACGGTGTCGACCCCACCAACCGGTATAACGCGTGTGCTAAGTGCTTTTCTACAAAAAGTCCTTAATAAGAATGAATACTTAGGTACGCAATTCTCGATAGCACAATTATCTGATCTTTTCAATGGTTGTTTTAAGCTGGTGGAGATGCTGCAGCTGGATGGGCTACCTGAAATGCTGCAACATGAGCTGGAACTGGTAAAAGAAGAACTGGAACACAGGCTGATAGTAGAAATAATAAAAACAGATAAGAACGCCCCCTATGCTACTATAGCAAGACTAGCCTTTGAAGCGAGGCGTGAGCTGAAAAACAAAGTGTACCGGCTGATGGGGCATTATGCAAGGCTGGATGCCTGGCAAAGTATGGCGGTGGCTACGAAGAAAAATAAATGGGTATTTCCGGAAGTGCTGGCGGAAGCGCCTATATACTTTAAAGCAGAAGGATTGTACCATCCATTGCTGGAACAGCCAATATCATACAATATAGATTTTAGTGAAGAACGGAACTTTTTGTTGCTGACAGGAGCTAATATGTCAGGCAAGACGACGTTTATGCGGGCGATAGGGGTGGCTGCTTTACTGGCCCATTTAGGTATGGGTGTACCGGCAAAAGGACTATCGGTGAGCTTTCTGCAAGGGATAATAACCAGCATGCAAGTGGAAGATAACCTGATGCGCGGGGAGAGTTACTTTTTTGCTGAAGTGCAGCGTATGAAGCTAACGGCAGAGCAACTATTGCAGAATGAGGCACATCTTGTGCTGATGGATGAACTATTTAAAGGTACCAATGTGCATGATGCTTATGAATGCACCCGGGCAGTAGTGGAAGGATTATTGCACCGGCCAAACCACCTGATGATATTATCGACTCACCTGTATGAAGTGGCGCAGCATTTCAAAGAAAGGAAAGAAATACAGTTTGCCTACTTTGTAACAAAAATGCAGGAAGACGGCAGCTATCACTTTACCTACGAGCTACGTGAAGGTATATCTGACGACCGGATAGGCTACCGTATACTGCAAAAAGAAGGCGTGCTGGACCTGCTGAAAAAGAAAGTATAGAAAAACAGTATATTATATAAGGTAATATTTATTATTTAACAACAAAATTGCAGCAGTAACTAATTAATTCCCGTTAATTTTGGCAAGGCGTAAAGCGGAACAAGCAGATTGACAGGACAATAGAAAACAAAAGATATGACAGACTTCAGGCCAAGCCGTTTCCAGGTATTGCCACCCGTAGTAAAGAACATTATTATCATAAATGTACTAATGGTGCTGCTACAATTTGTACTGGGCACCCGTGGTATAGATCTGGCTGACTATCTGGGGCTGCACTACTTTGAATCACACTACTTTCGTTCATGGCAGTTGTTGACGCACCTGTTCATGCACGGCTCTTACAACGATTTAAACGGAACTTTCTGGCATATATTCTCGAATATGTTTGCGCTGTGGATGTTTGGAAGTGTGCTGGAAAATGTATGGGGCCCGAAACGTTTTATAATCTTCTACCTGGTGTGTGGATTGGGGGCAGCATTATGTCATTTGGGCGTATTACATTTTGAATACAGCAGTATTGAAAAAGCATTTCACTCGTACCAGGAAAATCCAAATGTGGCTAATTTTGACCTATTCCTGAAACAACATGTGCCTAATGATAATCAGTTTGCAGGGAGGCTGTGGAGTTTCGATCAGCAATGGTTACAAATGCCTGAGGCTACAAATGGGCCCAGTGATTCGAAGCTTTTAATCAGCGAATATTTGTATGGTGGTCCATTGAATAAAGGGATATTTGATGAGCCAACTGTAGGTGCATCCGGTGCTGTATTTGGAGTGTTATTTGCATTTGGCTACTTATTTCCTAATACGCTTTTGTATCTGTACTTCCTGGTGCCGATAAAGGCTAAATGGATAGTGGCAGCATATGCATTATTTGAATTGTATTCGGGCATCAGAAATTCGGCAGGGGATAATATAGCACACTTTGCGCACCTGGGAGGTATGCTGTTTGCATTTATTCTGCTGAAGATATGGGGGAAGACACAGCGCAATCAATTTTATTAGAAAGACAATTGTATGAGTAGTATGACAACGCAGAAACGTTCATTTTTTTCTTATATACCCGGCTATCACAAGAATGCCATTTTGCAAGTAATCATTGTTTTTGGTACTTCATATGTCGCCTTCCATTTTATTGAGGCTATTATGTTAATGATAGGATTGACTGAAGACCGCTTTGTGAGTGATATAATGGCGTATGTGGCTATACCGCCTGTACAATTGATGAAAGGTAAAGTATGGACCTTGCTAACTTACGGGCTGGTAGATGTTGGATTTTGGAAGATGGTTACCAACATGATATGGCTATATGCATTTGGCAACCTGGTACAGAACATGGTGGGTTATAAGCAAGTGTGGCCAATATTTTTGTATAGTATACTGGCGGGCGGTATTTTTTATGAAGTGAGCCAGCTGATACCGGGGAATGCATTTGCAGGTATGGGCTATGTGTATGGCTGCCAGGCAGGCGTAATGGGCATGGCCGCGGCAGCAATTACTATAACACCCGGTTTTCGTTTTTACCTTGGTGACAGGTTTAGTATACCAATATGGGTAGTGGTGGGCATATTTGCTCTTTTAATGTTGCTGAATGCTGGCATGCATATGCCACTGATACTGCTACTGGCGGGCGGAGCGCTAACAGGCTTCGGCTATATCAGATTGCTGCAAAAGGGCAACAGGCCCGGGGAGTGGATGTATAGCCTGATAGACAGGATAGAAAGCAGCGTAACACCAAATGCACATGCAGCATGGGCAAAGAATGGCAAGAAGCGTGCAGATGTGTTGCGCAGAATGTATGAGCCTAAACAGGGTATAAGCCAGAAAAACATAGACGATATACTGGACAAGATAAACCAGCGCGGGTACAACTCACTGACAAAGGAAGAAAAGGAAACACTCTTAAGAGCAGGTAAGGAAGAGTAAACAAAGCAACTTTAGCGAACAACCATACTAAATAGCTAAACAGTATAACACTGGAAGAGAACCGAAGTATTTTCAGACGCTTAGTCAGCTATATCCTGCTCATCATAAATATTGTGGTGGTGGTATGGTCGGCACTTTGTTTTGCAGCGGCGTATGTGAGCCCGGTGAGGTTTGATAACCTGGCGCTGTTCAGCCTAACTACGCCCTTTGCAATTGTAGCCAATATTCTCTTCATTATTTTCTGGCTACTACTATCGGGAAGAAAATGGCGGGCACTTATTTCTGTAGTTACACTGGTGTTATGCAGCAAAGTATTTCTGATGGTTTTTGGGCTGAACTTTTTTGGAAGTAATGATGCAACTCACCATGACCGCAGTATAAAAATAATGAGCTGGAATGTGCATGGTATGGGCATATTTGAAAGAGGTAACGAGAAGGAAACTGCAAAGCGCATAATGCAACTGATAAAAGAACAGGATGCTGATGTACTGTGCCTACCAGAATTTTATACCAAGAAAAATGACTCAATGAAGCCTTATGCACCTGCAATAATAAAGCAGAATGGTTTCAGCGAGTATAAATTTTGTTTTGACAATACACTGGGGCATGATATATACCTTGGTACGGCCATATTTTCAAAATTCCCGATAGAGCATTACCAGGTATACCACCTAGGCACTGAATGGATAAACATCGTGCAGTGCGATATACGCGTGCCTGGGAATAAGCTGATGAGCCTTTTTTGTATGCACATGCATTCCTTTGACCTGAGTGATGCCGACAAGAACAATATAGAGGCTATAAAGCAAAATCCGAAGGACCACCATAGTGGTCTGAGAAACTTTGTAGCTAAGTTTAACTACGCATATAAGATACGTGCAACAGAGGCCGATACCACGGCTATGATACTAAAGCAAAGTCAAAACCCCGTGATAGTATGCGGAGATTTTAATGACCTACCTGGCTCATATACGTATACCACTATACGAGGCAAGCTAAAAGATGCCTTCCTGGAAAAAGGGAGCGGAATAGGGCGAACTTATAATGAGCTTTCGCCGACAATAAGGATAGACCAGATGCTGTTTGACCCCAAAGCATATACGGTAACAGGATTTAAAAGTGTAAATACACGTCTTTCCGACCACAGGCCAATAATAGGGTGTTTTGAACTGCAATAATGTTACCTGGCAATTGTGTCTAAGTAAAGATCCTCTACCTTTTTACGCGCCCAATCAGTTTTGCGGAGAAATTTTAAACTGGATTTAATACTCGGGTCGCTTTTAAAGCAATTGATATTAATGTACTCGCTGAGTCTTTCCCAACCATAATGGGCTACAAGGTGATTTAATATCATCTCCAGGGTTTTGCCGTGTAGGGGATTGTTTGGTTGAGCTTCTGCCATGAAGATGAAATTAGTATATAAAAAGGACTGAATAGCACTTATAAATAGGGAAATTGTTTATTTAAATCATTTCCCCGTTTGTATGCCTTATTTTTGCAGATATTTTAGCTATGGCAGACCTGTATTTATATAATTCATATACCCGACAGAAGGAAAAATTTGAAGCGTTAGTACCCGGCTATGTAGGCCTGTATGTGTGCGGACCAACGGTATCCGGCGAATCGCACCTGGGACATGCGCGACCTTATATAACATTTGACGTAGTAAACCGCTACCTGAAGCACCTGGGCTATAAAGTGCGCTATGTGCGTAATATAACTGACGCGGGACACTTTGAAGAAGAGGGACGTGAAGCAATAGATAAAGTGGGGGAAAAGGCACAGTTGGAAAAGCTGGAGCCAATGGAACTGGTGCATAAATATACCGACCTGTTTCACTGGGGCATGCGACTGTTTAATTGCGAATCGCCAAGTATAGAGCCAACGGCAACGGGGCATATAATAGAGCAGATAAACATGATCAAAACGATCATGGATAAGGGCTATGCGTATGAGATAAATGGATCGGTGTACTTCGATGTGAAGAAATATGCGGAGCATTACCCATACGGAAAGCTTTCCGGCCGTGTGTTGGATGATCTGCTGGAAACAACACGCGACCTGGAAGGACAGGAAGAGAAAAGAAATAAAGTGGATTTCGCGCTATGGAAAAAAGCACCGCCGCAACATATCATGCGCTGGAGCAGCCCATGGGGTGAGGGTTTTCCCGGCTGGCATATAGAGTGCTCTGCAATGAGCAGTAAATACCTGGGTGAGACCTTTGATATACATGGCGGTGGTATGGACCTGCAGTTCCCGCACCATGAAAGCGAGATAGCTCAATCTACCATAGCGCATGACCATGCACCTGTGCGCTACTGGATGCACAATAATATGATAACCATCAACGGGAAGAAGATGGGTAAGAGCTATAATAATGTGATAAAACTAACTGAATTGTTCAGTGGTAATCACCCAATATTAGAGCAGCCTTATCACCCGATGGTGGTGCGCTTTTATATATTGCAAACGCATTATCGCAGCACGCTTGATTTTTCGAATGAGGCGCTGCAGGCATCTGAGAAAGCGTTGCGCCGCCTGTGGGAAGCGTATGAAGTGCTGCAGAAATTGCAACACCCGGGCAACAACGCCACAGCTGGTGATAACGCGCTGGACGAACAGGTAGTGAAATGGTGCAGGGAGTGTGAAGAGTTTATGAGCGATGACTTTAATACGGCAAAGGTGATAGCTAACCTCTTTGAGCTGGCACCCGTAATAAACAGTATAAAAGGCGGCCAGATAAAGGCAGATGCATTGTCAGCAGAAACCTTTGCGCTGTTGCGGGAAACTTTTCGCATATACATTGAAGATATATTAGGATTGCAGGGGCTACAAGCAGCGTCTAACAACAAACTTGACCAGGTACTGAGCCTGCTGATAGAAATAAGAAAGGATGCCCGCATGAGAAAGGATTTTGCGACATCTGACCAAATAAGAAACAAACTGGCAGAAGCGGGTGTGCTGCTGAAAGACGAAAAGGACGGCAGCATGTCGTACACAATAGAATAGACACGATGAAGAAGATGACAAGGATACTGCGGTATCTGAAAGACTACAAAGGGCAAATAGCATTTTACTTTCTGTGCAACCTGCTGGCAATACTATTTTCGCTATGCTCGCTTGGTATGCTTGCGCCAGTGTTGAAAGTGCTGTTCTCCCAGGGTACAGAAACCTACAATAAATCGAACGGGATACTGTCGCAGATAAGCGGCATGGTGCAGCAAACAATACAGCAACAAGGAAAAGTGACAGCGCTAGCGTACATATGCGTGATAGTGGTAGTGTTTACCGTGCTGAAGAATTTTTTCCTTTATCTATCAGTATATATATTGAACCCACTGCGCAATGCGGTGCTGAGGAGAATACGCGATGATATGTTCACCAAAACATTGTCGCTGCCTATAGGCTTCTTTACGGAAGAAAGGAAAGGAGACCTTATATCGCGCATGACGAATGATATAACTATGGTGGAATGGTCAATAATGAGTGTGCTGGAAGTGTTCATTCGTGAGCCGCTTACCATTATCTTCTTTATGGGAGCAATGATAAAGATAAGTCCGCAGCTGACTTTATTCCTTATCATATTTCTGCCTATCGCGGGGCTTATCATTGGCCGTATCAGTAAATCACTGAGAAAGTCATCGAACCTGGCACAGGAGCAACTTAGCAGCATGCTGGGGCTTATAGATGAAACATTAGTAGGTATGCGTGTGGTGAAAGCGTTTAATGCGGAGAAGCATCAGCACCTGCGTTTTATGGGCATCAATAACCTGCTGTTTCGCACACGTAATAAAATAGCTGCACGTAAAGAACTGGCCTCTCCTTTGTCTGAAACAATGGGTGTGATAGTGGTGAGCATTATACTATGGTATGGAGGTAGCCTGGTTCTTTCTAATTCAAACCAATTGGGCAGTGAATGGTTTCTTACGTATATAGCATTGTTCACGCAGATCATAAATCCATTTAAGAACTTATCGGCGGCATTCTCTAATGTGCAAAATGGTACAGCTGCACTAGACCGAATAGAACAACTGCTGAGCGCTGAAAATAATATAGTAGAGAAACCGGATGCCAAAACAATAAAGAGTTTTGAAAATGGCATAGAGCTAAGGAATGTGAACTTTTACTATGGTGATAAGAAAATACTGGACAATATAAACCTGACAATACCTAAAGGGAAAATGGTGGCGCTGGTGGGAGCATCAGGTGCGGGTAAATCTACGCTGGTGGACCTGATACCGAGGTTCCACGATGTGAGTAAGGGCGAAATACTGATAGACGGTGTGAACCTGAAAGACTGCAGGATAGATGATCTACGCAGACTGATGGGTGTGGTGAGCCAGGAGCCAATATTGTTTAATGATACCGTATACAACAATATAACACTGGGCACAGGCGGAGCTACAAAAGAACGAGTGGAAGAAGCGGCACGCATAGCGCATGCCCATGATTTTATAATGCAGAAGTCAGAAGGATATGAAACAGAGGTAGGCGACAGAGGCAGCAGGCTGAGTGGTGGGGAACGCCAGCGTGTGACCATAGCAAGGGCGATGTTGAAGAACCCGCCGATACTGATACTGGATGAAGCAACATCATCCCTGGATACGAAGAGTGAGCGCATAGTACAGGAAGCGATAAACGGGCTGATGAAAAACCGTACCTGCATAGTAATAGCACATAGACTGTCGACGGTGCAGCATGCCGATGAAATAATAGTGCTGGATAAAGGACGTATAATGGAGCGCGGTACGCATACTGAATTAATAAATCATGATGGTTTATATAAACGCCTTGTAGAAATGCAGCAGGTGAAATAGATACGGTATATTTGCAATAAGATGGCGAAGAAGAAAATACTGGTAACAGGTGGCTGCGGTTATATAGGCGGCCATACCATAGTAGACCTTATAGAGAACGGATTTGAGGTAATATCTGTTGATGACCTGTCGAAGGGCTCTTTACGGATGCTGCACGGCGTGGAGAAGATAGTGGGCAAGACTGTGAAAAACTATAAGGTGAACCTGTGTGACCTGGAAGATACCGAAGCCATCTTTATGGAGAATCCTGATATAGTAGGAATAGTACACTTTGCGGCATATAAATCTGTACCCGAATCAGTACGTGAACCGCTGAAGTATTTTAAGAACAATATAAATTCGCTGTCGAACATTTTACAATGCGCAAAAGAGTTTGGCGTGAACAATGTTGTTTTTTCATCGTCCTGCTCGGTGTACGGTAATGCTGATGTGCTGCCGGTAAGTGAAGAAGCGCCGCTGAAAGAGCCGGAATCGCCCTATGCACGTACGAAGCAGATAGGTGAATCAATTTGCAAAGATTTTTGCGTGCCTAATAAGAATTTCAATACAGTGCTGCTGCGTTATTTTAACCCTGTGGGCGCTCATATGTCTGCAACTATAGGAGAGCTGCAAGAGATACCAGAAAATCTGGTGCCCGTGATAACGCAAACTGCTATAGGCAAGAGGAAGGACATGCAGGTGTTTGGTACTGATTATCCTACCCGTGACGGATCGTGTGTGCGTGATTATATACACGTGATGGACATTGCGAATGCGCATACCAAAGCGCTGCAGTACATGCTGGCCGGCAAGCACCAGGACCGCTGCGAAGTCTTTAACCTTGGCACAGGCGAGGGTGTGACTGTGCTGGAACTGATAGACGCATTTGAAAAAGTATCCGGACAAAAACTGAACTATAGGATAGGCCCAAGAAGGCCAGGCGATGTAGTGGCTGTATATGCTAACAATAATAAGGCTGCAAGCATGCTGGGCTGGCAAACAAAGTATGACCTGAGTCAGATGATGGACAGTGCATGGCGCTGGGAGCAATACCTGAAGCGCGAAGCCGAAACGATACAGCTTAACTAGTTTTAGCCAAGATCTATTTCCGTATTATCACCAATGTTAAGGCTTTGGCTAAGGCCGCGCACGTAGGCGTCATTGCCAATAATAGAAGACTTTAGCACCACTTCCTCCAACTCGGCATAGGAACCAATAATGGAATCTTTGATTATGGAAGAATCGACCGTAGTGTATTCGCCGATGGTAACATTAGGGCCGATGATGGAATTTTCAATTTTGCAGCCTTCAGCAATGTTTACCGGTGGAATGATAACATTGGTATCCTGTGCGTAGGGCTGTTGTTCACCTTCAGTTTCGTTCATCTGCTTCAGCAAGGTGGCATTGGTGGAAAGCAGAGTTTCTTTTTTACCACAGTCGAACCAGTTATTTACACGGAACGCTTTGAAGGGAACGCCGTTTTCTATCATATGTTGCAGGGCATTGGTAAGATGGTATTCACCGTCTTCATCCGCACGATTGTGCAAATGTTTGTCTAGTGCATTGAAGAGGGCCTTTGTTTCTTTAATATAGTAAATACCCACCATTGCCATATTTGACTTTGGTATCAATGGCTTTTCTACCATCTTCAGCACATTATCGTTCTCGTCTATTTCTGCTACACCAAAGCTGCGGGGGTCATCAACCTTTCTTACGCCTATTTCGGAAATACCGCTATTCAGGACGGCATGCACATTGTAATCGCAAATGGTATCGCCAAGTACTATCATTACTTCATCGTCCTGCACAGCATCGCGGGTGAGCCATATGGCGTGGCCTGTACCGCGCCGATCATTTTGAGTAACCAGGGTGTAGGAAAGATGAGGATATGTTTTAGCTATGTAACGCTGGATCTTTTCGCCCAGATAGCCTATTACAAATACAAATTCCTTTACACCTGCATCCAGCAGCTGATCTACTATAACACTAAGGATCGTTTTGCCGGCTATAGGTATTAAAGCCTTGGGCTGGGTATATGTTAAGGGGCGCAATTTAGTGCCTGCTCCTGCTACTGGTATAATGGCTTTCACAAACTAACGTTTTTCCAAGCGTGAAAATACTATAAAACCTCAACTCTGCTTTTTAAATATGGGTGAAATTAAGAGGTATAGTATTTATGTATTAAAATAATCTTTTTTTAAAATTATTCACTTACCTGTGCCTCTTCGCCATACATCTGGTCCTGATACTCAATAGACGGAGACTTTATGAGTGCGCCGAGATTAAGTTCTGACCACTTATTATCGACGGAAGCAATGGTCTCCTTATCAGCTACAATAATGTTGGGCCATGGACGGTCGAAGCCGTCGAGGGCCTTTGTTTTGCGGGTACCATCGAGGCCAAGTATTTTGTTATTGCCCTGGTTATAGAAATGGTCGCGCTTAGGGTCGAGGTTGTTGCAGAAGCGCCAGAGGGTGTCTGCAATATCTGATACGTCAACGGTTTGTTCCACATAAAGTATCATTTTTATGCCTCGCAACGCAGGTAGTGATGATAGTTGTTGATGTACTTCCTGCACGTGACGTAGACGCTGTTTGTGTATGCTTACAAAGAGCACCGGAATATTCCATTCGCGGGCGAGCTTATCGTTAATGCCTTTTAATTCAGGAAATTGGGCAAGTAAATCGGCTGTTGAAAAATCTTTTGACAATGCAAATGGCTGCAGTGGTTCCGTTAGTTCTTCTTCCCATTTGCGGGTACCATCTATACACATCTTACCACCAAAGCCCAATTTGGAGCAACTGTGATCTAAAACATCCATAGGGCCCTGGCTAAAGTATATATCTGTGGCAGGGTTTAGATTGTTGAATACATATTGCGTTAACGTCTTGTAGTCATTGATGTCAATATTGCCATCTGCAATGACCAATATTTTGTTGAACATCATTTGGCCGGCGCCCCACATAGCATTCATTACCTTTTGTCCCTGGCCTGCATATTCTTTGCTTATGGTAGTGATGACGAGGTTGTGAAATACGCCTTCTATGGGCATGTTCATATCCTTTATTTCCGGCACCATAGTCATTTTGATAGGGGTGAGGAAAATGCGTTCTGTGGCTTTGCCCAGCCAGGCATCTTCCTGTGGTGGTATGCCCACAATAGTAGCAGGATACACGGCATCCTTGCGGTGTGTGATGGCGGTGACGTGGAACCGAGGATACCAATCGGGTAAAGAATAGTATCCCGTATGGTCGCCAAATGGGCCTTCCCATATCATATCTTCAGATGGATCGACGTAGCCTTCAATGATAAAATCCGCATCAGCAGGCACTTCTATTTCAGGCTGTGTGATACACTTCACCAGGTCCACACGCTTTTTGCGCAGGAAACCTGCTAGCATGTATTCATCTACGTTTTCGGGTAGTGGGGCGGTTGCCGCGTAGGTATATATGGGATCGCCGCCTAATGCCACAGCTACCGGCATGCGCTTGTTCAGTTTTTTATATTCATTGTAATGCCTTGCCGAAACCTTGTGTTTGTGCCAGTGCATTGCAGTCATATCCGGTGCAAATACCTGCATGCGATACATGCCTATGTTGCGGATATTGGTGTTCGGGTCTTTGGTGTGTATGGCAGGCAGTGTGAGAAAACGTCCACCATCCTTTGGCCAGCATTTTAATATAGGTAACAGGTCGAGGTTGGGAGTGTTCATAACTACTTCCTGGCAGGCACCGCGGCCACCAATTACTTTTGGCATCCATGATGCGAACTTGCTGAGCTGTGGCAGCATGGCCAGTTTTTCGAGCAGGCCACTTTTGGGAGCAGAAAGGGATTTGAAAATGCTCTCAATATCATGAATTACATCATCTAATTTATCCACACCCAATGCCAGGCACATGCGGCGTTCTGAACCCATAGAATTGATGAGCACGGGAAAACCAGTGCCTGTATTTTCGAAAAGCAATGCTTTATTTCTGTCGGGTGTTTTGGATACCCTGTCAGTGATTTCAGCTATTTCCAGTACCGGGTCTACAAATGTTTTAATCCTTACCAGCTCGCCTGCTTTCTCAAGTGTATCTATCCAGGTACGCAATGATTTATGTATCATAGGCTGCAAAGTTACGGACTATTAAAAACAACAATTCTTTAAAAAGTTTAAGCGTGTGAATATGTAGTTTTGCTGCGCAATGAAAAGGGATATATTACATATATGGCAAATGCTTGCAATGTGCTGCTTGTTTGCCGTTGTGTTGTGGAGTTGCGAAAACAGTGTTGCAAAACCTACGGCTGTTATGTCTATAAATGGTACACAGGAACGAAGTAGCAATCCCTGGAACAAAAAGGAAATAGACGCCTGCCTGCCATTATTGAAAACGGGAGATCTTGTGCTACGAACAGGCATAGATGTAAGCAGCCTGATATTCTCCCGCATGAATCAGACGGACAAAACCTATTCGCACTGCGGGCTGGTAGTAGTGGAGAACGGTTATCCCTTTGTATATCACAGTATAGGAGGAGAGGATAACCCCGATGCGTGCCTGCGCAGGGATTCTGCTTCTTACTTTTTTTCGCCCAAGACTAATTTTGGATTTGGTATAGCGCGCTATGATATGAGTGTTGGCCAAATAGAAAGTTTGAAGAATGTAGTTGGCCACTTTTACAGAGAGAAAAGAAAATTTGATCTGGACTTTGACCTTAAGACGGATGATAAGCTATACTGTGCGGAGTTTGTTTATAAAGCGATAGATATGGCGACAAAAGATACTACCTATATAAAAGCAATATCATTTTTGGGGCGCTCATATGTGGGCGTAGATAATCTCTTTATAAACCCGCATGCGCATATGATTTGCCGGGTGAAATTTAAATAATACATTTGCAACGGATATAAAACATATATATGAATAGAGTATTTTTTTCGATCCTGGCAGTTTTAGGAATAGCGGTTTTTTTCAGCAGTTGTAACTCAAATTCACCTGAGCCTGTGGCAAAAAAATGGCTGAATAGCTTTTATCACCTCGATTATGAAACAGCTAAAACAGTTTCGACTGATGAAACAAAAAAAATAATAACAATGTTTCAGGCGCTGAGTACAAATACCTCGGACTCTGATAAAGCGCAAATGAAGCGTTTGAAAATTGAAATAAAGAGTGTGAAAACAGAAGGCGATAAATCCACCGTCACCTATGTAACATCTGATGCTCCGAAAGAACAAACTATACATCTGGTAAAACAAAATGGTAAATGGTTGGTGCGATGGACCAAGCAAGACCAGAATGTAAGCGATGAAAATGGAGGTGATATGCAACCTATAGACAGCACTGCTGTGGATTCTACAATGCCTGCTGCCAATACACCCGTAGCGCCCACAGACAGTGGCGCGGCAAAATAATAGTACAACAAAACAGAATAATGAAGGCTACCTGAAATTGGTAGCCTTTCTTTTTTATCTTTAAAGCTGATATGACGCTTAACTATATCTGGATAGCTTTTTTTCTTATCGGGTTTACCGTAGCCATTTGTAAAGCCATATTTACCGGGCAAACGCAGTTGCTGTCTGATATGATGACAGGCCTGTTTGACAGCGCGAAGTCGGGTTTTGAAATATCTCTGGGGCTAACGGGTGTAATGACCATGTGGCTGGGGCTGATGAAAATAGGGGAGCGTGCCGGTGTGATACGTGTATTTGCAAAAGCGGTATCGCCACTATTCCGCACGTTGTTGCGTGGCATACCCAAAGACAGCCCGGCGTATGGAAGCGTGATGATGAACTTGTCTGCCACCATGTTAGGATTGGATAATGCGGCCACGCCACTGGGGCTAAAAGCAATGGATGAGCTGCAGGAGCTGAACCCTGAAAAGGAAACTGCAAGCGATGCGCAAATTATGTTCCTGGTGCTGAATACTGCAGGAATTACGCTGATACCCACATCGGTGATAGCCATACGGCAAACAATAGCTATACAGCAGCACGTGGCAAACTTTAATGCTGCAGATATATTTCTACCTACACTTATTGCCACCTTCATAGCATTTATAACCGGCATGATAGTGGTATCCATCTATCAACGGATCAACCTGTTTCGCTGGCCGGTGCTCATATTTGTCGGGGGATTTTGCGGATTAATTGCTCTGTTACATTATTCATTGGCGCAACTGCCTGCAGATAAAATGAACCAGGCGATGGGTGCGATAGGCAGCGGTGTAATACTTTCTATAATAGCTTTGTTCATTACCGCAGGACTGGTTAAGAAGCAACGGGTATATGATAATTTTATAGAGGGGGCAAAAGAGGGATTTAATGTGGCAATACGCATTATCCCATACCTGGTGGCCATGCTGATGGCCATAAGTGTATTTCGCACATCAGGCTGTATGGCTTACCTGGTGAATGGAATAGCTTATGTGGTGGCGCTATGTGGGCTGAATACTGATTTTGTACCAACACTGCCAATAGCCTTTATGAAGCCTTTAAGTGGCAGCGGTGCACGCGGGCTGATGGTGGATGTGATGAATACTTATGGTGTGTCATCCTTCCAGGGAAAGCTGGCGGCAATTATACAGGGTTCAACTGAAACAACCTTCTATGTGCTGGCAGTGTACTTTGGCAGCGTACAGATAAAGAATACAAGACACGCACTGGTATGCGGCCTTATAGCAGATTTTATGGGCCTGCTTGCGGCTATAATTGTAGGCTATATTTTCTTTAAAACTTAGATAGTCTGTTTGTTGATGACGCGCGGTAGCTCTGGTGCGACATACTGGTTCATCTGTTCCAGCAGATCGTCAATAGAATCGCTCATTAGCAGGATTTTACTTACATCCTCTGCCAGGAAACCTTCACGTACCATGCTGTCTATAAAAGCCTGGAAAGCTTCGTAATAACCTAATACATTCAATAAGCCAATGGGCTTGTGATGGAGACCCAGCTGAGCCCATGTGAGCATCTCAAACAACTCATCCATAGTACCCCAGCCACCGGGCAGTGTTATGACGCCATTGCTCAGCTCATGCATTTTTATTTTGCGCTCGTGCATGGTTTGTACCAGCACCAGCTCTGTAAGCCCTTCGTGGGTTACTTCTTTGGTTTGCAGAAAATCGGGGATGACACCTATTACCTGCCCACCATTTGAAAGGGCACCATCGGCCAGGGCCCCCATTAAGCCTATTTTTGCGCCGCCATATATTATGCGTATGCCTTTAGCTGCAAGCATAGCTCCCAGCTCATAAGCTATTTCACGGTACTGTTCCAGGTAACCCTCGCTGGAACCGCAAAAGACAGCAATACTTCTCATAGGAATAGAAATAAAAAAGTTTCCATCAAAAGTAGTTGATAGAAACCTGAAAGAATATTTTTTTGATTAAAGAAATTACTAATCGTGCATGGAGGCAGCTACCTTGCCAAACTCCGCCACAACTGTTTTTATAACAGCAACTACCACAGAATGCTTAGCTTCCGTTGCAGGAATATCATGTGTTGAAACAGCTGTGCTTGCAACCGGCAGGTTATTCCTGTACTGTTTAAAGCCAGTTGCCACATCATCCCAATTGAAAGTAAGCACAAAGGCCATGTACAATAACACAGACCACAACATTGATTTTCCAACGAAAGAGATATGTTTTAACAACCGTGCTTTCATAGATAATCCTATTTATCGAATATAAAATTACGTTTAGTGCCGCTTTAATTTTCTCCCCCATTTTGGGGGAGTTGAAAAAGAGCAAGTTAGTACAAATGTAATAATGAAAAGCTAAATATATATAGTTTATATAAAATATTTAATGGCGCTGGGACAAAAAGCCTGTATTATTTACACTAATTTGTTTTAGTTAATTTGCGGCTAGATGAACCTGCGTTTACTTTATTTACTGGTATTGCTGTTTTTATCGAGCAATGTACTGGCCGATGGCTTTGATCCTGCGGCCTATTGTGCAGCAGGCCAGCGCAAGGTGGCCCTGAAGAAAACGACCCTCTCCGATACAGCGGAGAATAACTATGATATAAAATACCTGAAGTTTAACCTGAACCTGAATAATACCTCTACCTCCATAAACGGGAATGTAACCACCTATGCGCAGGTGACAGCAAGCTCCTTTAGTACTTATGTATTTGAACTGAATAATGTACTGACCATAGATTCGCTAAAGATAAATGGCACCCTTGCCAGCGTGAGCACGACGGGGAACGTGCGGAAGGTGACGCTAACATCAACATTGAGTAGCGGAAGCTTTTTTACGGCGCAGGTATTTTATCATGGTATATCGCCTATAGGTACGGGTTTTTTCACGCAGGGGCTGAATACTGCGGTACTGAGCAGCGGCACCCATATAATGTATAGCTGCAGCGACCCCAACTGGGCGCTGGACTGGTGGCCCTGCAAGCAATCAATTACCGATAAGATAGATTCTGTAGATATGTGGGTGACCATACCGGACAGTACGAAAATGGGTAGCAATGGCCTGCTGCAATCTGTAACTACCGTGGCACCGGGGTTCGTACAATATAAATGGAAAACAAAGTACCCCATAGACTATTACCTGATATCTGTGGCCGTGGCGCCTTATGTGGATTTTTCTTCGTACATGCATTTTACAGGCAGCACAGACTCTATGCTGATACAGCAATACTTCTATGATACTGCAAGTTTTCTGCCATTGTATAAAAAGAACTTTGACAGTACGGGACTGATGGTGGACTATTTTTCTACACTATATGGCCGCTATCCTTTTTATAAAGAAAAATACGGGCACTGTTTTACCGACCTGGGAGGCGGTATGGAACACCAGACCATGACGACCATGGGTGAAACACAAACCGTACTTATTGCGCATGAGTTATGTCACCAGTGGTTTGGTGATTGTGTGACCTATGCCAGCTGGAAGGACATATGGCTTAGTGAAGGTTTTGCATCATATAATGAACAGCTATATCTGGAGCATTTCTGGAGTGTTGCTGCGGCACATAACTATCGGACAACAAGGTATAATGCGGTGATGGGTTTCCCTGACGGTAGTGTGTATCTGAATGATACAGATACCACTAATGTGGGGCGCATTTTTGATACAAGGCTTACCTATTATAAAGGCGCGGCTGTTGCTCACATGCTTCGTTTTGTGGCACCTGCTGACACGTTATTCTTTAAAGGATTGCAGGAGTACCAAAAGAAATATGCTTTCAAAACAGCTACAACTGATAGCCTGAAGAATGTAATGGAAGCTGTGTATGGAATACCGTTGGATACATTCTTTAATCAGTGGGTATATGGGCAAGGATATCCTACCTATGCCGCTACATGGAACCAGGTGGGTAATACTGTGTATGTGCAGCTGGTGCAAACAACGTCAATGCCATCATCGGTAGGCTGCTTTAGTACGCCATTGGAAATAGAACTGAAATCATCCGTAGCAGATACTGTGGTGAAAGTATACAGCAACCAGAACCGACAGCTGTATAGCTTTACCTGGGACAGAACGATGGGCAACCTGACTATAGACCCTAATAACTGGATACTGAACAAAACAGGCACAATAACGCACGACCCAACACTTAATATACCTGAGCTGACTAATGCGGATATTATAAAAATTTACCCGAACCCCTCGGGGGATAACTGGCAACTGATATTGAAAACTACAGGTGTGCCATTAACGCTTACTGATGTAAATGGCAGGATGGTATGGCACGGGAAAAGCGAACTAAACGTAACTACAATACCCGGCAAACACTTGGCCGCAGGTAATTATTTTTTAAAACTGGAAACTGCTACCGGCAGCAAGACGATGAAGCTGGTACACTGGTAAAGAGACGAAATACGAATGGATATACATGCGCTTGTAAATGAGATAACCAGCAAACCGCTGGCCTCACTGGCTATTATTCTGAATCTTATACTGATAGAAAGCCTGCTATCGGTAGATAATGCTGCTGTGATTGCAACAATGGTGCTGGACCTTTCAAAAAAAGACAGAGCTAAGGCACTGAGTTATGGTATAGTGGGTGCATATATATTCAGGGGCTTGTGTCTTTTGTTTGCAACCTTCCTGATACAAATTTGGTGGCTGAAGCCATTGGGTGGACTTTATCTGTTATATCTGTCTATAAAATACTTTATAGATAAGGCAAAGCATAAAGAAGCAGAAAAAGCAGTAAAGAAGGAAGAAAAAGGTTTTTACAAAACGGTAATAAAAATTGTGGGCCCGTTCTGGGCTACTGTGCTGCTGGTGGAAGTGATGGACCTTGCATTCTCTATTGACAACGTATTTGCTGCTGTAGCTTTTACCAATAATATATTGCTGGTGTGGGCCGGTGTATTTATTGGTATACTGGCTATGCGCATGGTGGCAAACCTATTCGTGAAATTGATGGAGCGATTTCCATTTCTGGAGGCGGCTGCCTTTGTAGTGCTGGGTGTGCTGGGCTCTAAGCTTTCCGCATCGGTATATGAACACTTTTATCCCGATACTGCATTTACCCAATTCATGTCAAGTCACCAGGCCGATTGGATGACATCTGCATTGACTGTAGCAATCTTTTTGTTGCCGTTGCTCAGTTCACTGCTTTTCAATGTGCCCAAGAGGCATCATTTAGAAAGTAATAATAAAGGGAATAATTAAGCTGATTACCAATTGGGGTAAGTATTATTCCAAACCGATTGGCTGGTTTTGCCCATGCCCATTAGTTTGTTCAATGCCATGGTGATACCAAACTCATTGTAGGCACCACCTATGTAATAATATGAGCGTGCATAATGGACCTGGAACTTGTTGAGTAACACGCTTGCACCAAAGTTGAAGCCTGCAGGGCCGGGGTGATCAGTTAGTGCTAATTCAGCACGCTGCAGGTGGTTGTAAGCAACTGTAAGCACCAGGCGATGACCAAGTGTAAGCTCTGCACCAAAAATAAAATGCCTGAAGAGAATATCGGCAAAATAACCTTTCGTGCTGCTGGTATTTGTGCTTGTATCGTTATTCCCAAAAATGTTGGTCTGAGTTACATCAGCCGGATTATTGTAACGAATGTTCCACTCGTATAAATGATGTACGGTAGCAAAGAGGCGCAGGGGGAGATGTTTGAATTCTTTTGATATGCCTAATTGAAGATCAAAAGGTAGCGGCTCTGTATTACCAGGGGTATAATTCCGTATCATAACACCCATGTTCTTTGCTGTGGCACCTATATTCAACAGGTTTGTCGTGTCCATATAGTCTATGCCTACATCACAAAGCACAGCTTTTGCAGTATAGTCGTATAAAGTGGAACTGGCAAATTTAAGATCTGCTCCGTAGCGCCAGCGCTCACCATAGCTGCGCGAGGCACCTATGGATACAGCATACTCACCTGCATGGAAATCTCCATATTGATTGCCCAGGTTGTCTGTTTGGGTGAAGGTGCCATAGTTTACATCCTGCACACCGAGAAAGAATGCGGTATTCAGCTTGGGCAGGTAATAGCCATAAGCAAGATTGGCAATGCCAATGCCCGCATAATAGCTGTTATAGTTCAGCTCCAGCTCGTTATGCAGGCCGGGGCGCATTAAAGAAGGATTCTGCAATGCAAAAGAAACATCGTCGTCAGGATTGGCAACATTAATGCCGCCCATAGCAGATACATGTGGCGAATTGGGCAGACGCAAAAACTCCATGGCATACTGGCCACCAACTACCTGCGCGTTAACTGAAAAAGTGCAGGCAGATAATAGTAGTAAAGAAGCTAAACGAAAAACCTCACGTACATGCATATAGGTACCAATAGTGCTATAAAAAACGTGCTAACGACAGAAATATTGCCACACTATTAAAAATAGCTTAGCCGTTAGAATTTTCTGTTGCTGCTTTTTGTATTTCTTCTACTATCAGGTGACTAACGCCTGTGTTAGAAAAGCCACCATCGTGGAAGAGATTCTGCATAGTAACCATGCGTGTGTAATCACTGAAAAGGAGGGCACAGAACTTAGCACAATCCTCTGCGCTTGCATTGCCTAAGGGAGACATTTTTTCAGCGTAGCTATAGAATACATCGAAGCCTGAAACGCCGGAACCTGCTGTTGTAACAGTAGGAGACTGCGAAACGGTGTTTACACGTACCTTCTTTGCAAAACCATAGTGGTAACCAAAGCTACGTGCTATACTTTCCAGCAGTGCTTTAGCATCAGCCATATCATTATAACCCGGGAATGTGCGCTGAGCCGCGATATAGCTAAGTCCTACAACAGATGCCCATTCATTGAGCGCGTCTGTCTTCATAGCAGTTTGCAGTACCCTATGCAGGGATAACGCAGAGATATCAAGTGTTTTATGGAAATTGTCGTAGTTAGTATCTGTATACTCAATGTTCTTGCGCACGTTAGGCGACATGCCTATAGAATGCAATATGAAGTCGAGTTTACCACCGAGGGCTTCCATGCTTTGATTCATCAACGACTCAAGATCGGTAAGAGAAGTGGCATCTGCAGCTATAACTTGGGCGTTGCATTCTTTTGCCAATTCATTGATCTTGCCCATGCGCAAAGCTATGGGGGCGTTAGTAAGTACAATCTGAGCGCCTTCTGCCACCGCCTGCTGGGCTGCCTTCCATGCTATAGAACGCTCATCGAGTGCGCCGAATATGATACCTTTTTTTCCTTGTAACAGTTGATGTGCCATGAACCAGTTCTTTAAATAAATGGCTGTAAAAGTAGAAAAAATATGATAACTAGCCTTTGAAGCCTGCTAATACCGCACTATTATCTCTACACGGCGGTTTTTTGACATATTATCCTCACCATCATTAGGCACTATGGGGTTGGCCTCGCCCCAGCCCTGGGAATATATCTGCCCCTCTTCTATACCCATCATCATAATATCTTCCTTTACAAGCCCGGCACGTTGGAAAGACAGGCCTTCATTTATCATAGGTGTGCCGGAATTGTCAGTATAGCCATTTATAAAAATTTTGAGATTGGCTATCTGCGGCAGCCAGGGTTCCATGGCTTTTTTAATATTTACGATATCTGTATCAGAGAGTTTATAACTGTTTTTAGGAAAGTGTACCGTGAAGATGAGGCTGTCTGAAGTAGGTTTTTCGTAGTCATTTGGCAGTAGGCTCATGGTGTGCTGATAAGACTGCTGTAAAAAGTCTTTGGAAAAAGAAATAGTGTCTTCTCTATCCATATAGCCTATATGATCTGCACCAAAAATGTATTTGCCATCAACAGGCAGGGTAATCATAAAACTGCCATCGCCACGGTTCGACATGAAGTGATAGAGTGTATCGCCTTTTATGGCGTCGCTAACATATACGCTTGAAGATGTGAGTCGCTCTTTGGTGAGGCTGTCGTATACATAGCCTTTTACATAGCCCACCGGTGTAGGTTGCAGCTCGTCTGGCATGTGCATCTGGTACATATCATAGTTGCCTGCAAGGCTATCGCGGTCTGACGCAAAGTATAGCTTCTGCCCGTCTATGGTAACGGACATGCTCATTTCGTCGTAAGGCGTATTTATGGGATAGCCCATATTTATAGGGGCAGACCATGTAGTATCGCCTGTGCGACGCGCCATATAAAGATCGCTGCCGCCGAGGCCCTGCCGCCCATCACTGGCGAAGTAAAGTGTTTTGTCATCTATATGCAGGAAAGGCGCTGTTTCATTACCTGCAGTATTTATGGTTGGGCCAAGGTTGCGCGGTTCCTGCCATAGACCATTATCAAAAGTAGATACCCAGATATCCATACCACCATAGCCGCCGGGCCTATTGCTGACAAAGTATAGCTCACGATTGTCTGCGGAAAGGCAAGCCATGCCTTCATAATCGGGTGTGTTTATGGTAGCACCAAAGCTTTGCGGTATGGACCATACGCTATCTGTACGGTAGGCCATATATAAATCGCAGCCACCCTGTGTCCAACCGTCCTCGCTCCTGTTCTCACAGCGGGTAAAGAATAGGTAGTGATTATCAGCAGAAATTGTTTGACCTATTTCCTGGTCTGGTGTATTGGGTGGACTACCCATATTGCGTGCAGTGAACCAGCCGCCGCAGCTATCGGGCAATGCATAGTAGAAGTCGAGATCAATATTATTTACCCTGCGTGTGAAATAAAAAGTCTGGGTATCGGCAGATATATATGGGAACAGATCAGCATTCTTCGTGTTCACTCGCGGACCCATATTAAAAGCAGTATCTTTCCATGCGCTGCCGATGGATTTTTCTATGAATAAAGCCTGGTTCATTAGTTTCTGGCTTTCAGGGTCATTGCCTCCATTTTTTTGCATACCTAGTGCTTTCATACCTGCCACAGGGTCGCCGCCAAATATGAGACTGCGCGCAAGCGGCTTGGCAAATGCAGATTTACCATTCGGACAACTTTTAGATGCCTTGTCGAACACGCCTGCTGACAGGGTGAAGAGGTGCATATTGAAGTACCATTCGCCCAATGCGCTGTATGCATCGGTATATGCTCCATAGGCATCAATGGCTTTCTGCATTTCTTTACAGGCCTTGTCTGTTTCTTTTTTTGCTTTATAGGCCATAGCCTTCATGTACAAGTGATATGCCTTTGCAGGAATCTCTTGTGCAGGTGCCGTGAAATATGCCAGTAAACAACAAAGTGAAAGCAACAGCTTTGTGCGCATAAGGCGAAAAATACATAAAAATAATAAGGAGTTCCGGTTCCTCCATAAATCCGATATTTGTAATGTTCAGTTAACAGATATTGACGTGTATGAATACAAGTATAATATGTCCCAATTGTAATACCTCTTTCGAGCCTACAGATGCCATTGCGCAGTCCGTAAGAGAGCAGGTGCAGCGGGAATTCAGGGATAAATGGGTGGAAGCGCAAAAGAAAAAGGAAGAAGAATTTCGGGAGCGTGAGCAGCAGATGCAGCAACAGCTAAGAAAAAATATATCAGAAGAATTTGACGGGCAACTAAAATATTTTCAAAAATTATTAAGTGAGCGCGATGAAAAACTGAAGGCTGCGAGCAGCAAAGAAATGGAGCTACTGGAGCTGAAGGATAAGCTGATGGCCCAGGAAAAAGAAATGGAGCTGCAACTGAAGCGTGCGATAATGGAAGAGCGTGGAAAGCTACATGAGTCACTGAAAAAAGATGAAGAAGAAAGACAGCGCCTGCGCGATCAGGAATACCAGATGAAGGTGAAGGAACTGGAGAAGCAACTGGAAGACCAACGAAAGCTGGCAGAGGAAATGAGGAGAAAAGCAGAGCAAGGAAGTATGCAACTACAAGGTGAGGTGCAGGAGCTGGCACTGGAAACATTGCTGCGTAATACATTCCCATTTGATGTGGTAAGTGAAGTAGGTAAGGGTGTACGCGGTGCTGATTGTATACAAACAGTACGCAACAACTTTGGGCAGGAGTGCGGGAAGATAATTTATGAGAGTAAGCGTACTAAGGACTTTAGTATAGAATGGATAGAAAAGCTGAAGTCTGATATGCGCAGCCTGGGTGCTGATGTGGCGATAATAGTGACACAATCTATGCCAAAAGATATGGATTGTTTTGGAGAAAAGGATGGTGTGTGGATATGTACCTTCAGCGAAGTGCGTGCACTGGCAAGCGTGATGCGTGACCTGGTAATGAAAATATATACTGCCACAAAAAATCAGGATAATAAAGGGGATAAAATGACCCTGTTATACAATTACCTGATAAGCCACGAATTTTCCGGACAATGGAAAGCAATACGTGAGGGATTTATGGCCATGAAGATATCTATACAAAAGGAGCGCGACCAAATGGAAAAACTATGGAAAGTAAGAGAAAAACAACTGGAAAAAGTGCTGCTAAATGCTGCGCATATTAAAGGGTCAATAGAAGGAATAGCCGGGATGGAAAGTGTGGACCTGAACCTGATATCAGACGACCAGAATTATTTGATTGATTAATTAGAATAATGATAAAAATTAAGGCCCGCTTATAAAGCGGGCCTTAATTTTAGTATACAAATGGATTTGCCGCCGTCGCTTTAAATTCGTTCCATACGTCCTTCACTATTTCGGCTGCAGGTTTTATTTCTTTTATAATGCTGCTTACCTGGCCTATCTCCAGCTCGCCTTCATCTAAATCTCCTTCAAACATGCCGTGCTTCGCACGTGCTCTACCCAGCAGGCCTTGCAGTTCGTCAATACTTGCACCAACATTTTCAGCTTCCTGCACCTGCTGGTAGAAGTGGTTTTTTATTAGTCTAACTGGAGTTAGTCTTTTTAGCGTTACAACAGTGTCGCCTTCAACAGCCTTTACCACAGCTTCCTTGAAAGACGTATGACTGGAAGCCTCAGGACAACAAACAAAGCGAGAGCCCATTTGTACGCCTTCTGCACCCAGGGCCATCATTGCATACATAGCCCTGCCCGTTGCTATGCCACCTGCTGCTATGAGCGGTATGGTGATGGCCTGGCGCACGGCAGGTATAAGGCAAAGCGTAGTAGTTTCTTCACGACCATTATGTCCGCCCGCTTCAAAGCCTTCAGCCACCACAGCGTCTACGCCGGCATCCTGGCTTTTCTTTGCAAACTTTGCGCTGGATACTACATGTACCACTGTAATGCCTTGTTCTTTCAGCTTAGCAGTCCATGTTTTGGGATTGCCGGCTGACGTAAATACAACGGGCACTTTTTCCTCCAGTATTATGGCTACGTGCTTGTCAATATCAGGATATAATAAAGGCAGGTTTACAGCAAATGGTTTATCTGTTGCTTGTTTGCATTTTTGTATATGCTCGCGCAGCACATCAGGGTACATGCTGCCGGCGCCAATTATGCCAAGACCACCCGCATTGCTCACAGCAGCAGCAAGGCGCCAGCCAGATGCCCATATCATACCTGCCTGGATAATGGGATATTTTATGCCAAACAGGCGTGTGATGCGATTATCAAAAGCATCCTGACCTTCTGTAAATTTTCCTTCAAAAAGCATATTGTATTGTTGCTATAGTATTAATCAGCTTTTTCTAATTCAGCTATTTTATCATATACCTGCTGCATAGACATGTGCAGCTTATTTTCTTTTTCTGAAATGCCCATTTTCATCATGGCCACTTTCCCCGTTTTATCAATGATGATATTGGTTGGGAAGCCCATGCGGTAATTAAGCCTATAAGCTTCGTATTGGCTGGGTATTGTAGCAATAGGGTAGCGCAGTTTAAACGTCTGTACAAATGAAGGTAGGGTTTCTTTTTTATCGAAAGTGATAGCTACAAAGTCTATAGACGGATCGTGTTTTAGGCTATCGTATAATGCGTTCAGGTATTTTATCTCTCCCCGACAACCGCCACAATCTTCAAACCAATAATTGAGTATTACTATCTTCCCTTTACAGGATTCATTAGTGAGGTGTTTGCCATCTGTTGTTGTAATGTCAAAAGGGACATATTGCTTGCCTACATGACTTTTAAAGACCGAATCGAAATTGATCCCCGAGCCTCTGCCTGAAAGCTGTGCGAAAGCGATACAACTGATAAGCAATAAAAAGACAATGAGCAGATACCTCATATTTTAACTTTATTGTAGCTACAATTATGCAGGCACTGCTGCTTTCTTTTTATAGAACAGTGTGCTGCAATTTGTATCCCTGAATATGTCAGCAGCTGTTTCCTTCAAATAATCCTGGCTTACTGCCTGGTATTTGTTCCATTCTTCATTTATCAGCTCTGCATCGCCCAGCAGCTCATAGAATGCAAGATTATTTGCTCTATTTAGAAGTGTCATATCCTCGAAGGATATCATTGCCTCTATTTTATTTTTCGCTTTCTGCAGTTCTTCCTCGGTCACACCTTCTGCCACCAGCTTGTTTATTTCTCTTTCTACTGCGGTATTAGCTTCTTCCAGCGTTTTACCCTCTCTTATCTTTCCTTCTACTACCAGCAATCCAGGGTCAAGGCTGCCGGTATGGTAACAGCTTATATTGCTGAACAGTTGCTGTTCCTTCACCAGGCGCTGGTACAGGCGTGAAGCAAACCCATTGCCCATTATCTCTGTGATAAGGTCTGCTGCGTAGTACTGAGCAGTAAGACGGCCGGGGATATGCCATGTTTTGTACAATGCATCCAGGGGCACATCTGATGACATTGTTTCCATGCGGACTTCCTGCTGCATAGGTTCTGCAGGTAAGTTGCGCACATATTTTTCACCTGCAGGTATCGGCCCAAACCATTTTTCGGCCAATTGTTTCACTTGCTGAACGCTTATGTTGCCTGCCACACAAAGTATAGCATTGGTAGGTGTATAGTGTTTGAAGAAAAAAGCTTTTACGTCTTCCAGTTTTGCGTCTTCAATGTGTTGGAGGTTTAGCCCAATAGTCATCCACTGGTATGGGTGCTTTTTAAAAGCAAGCTGCCTTATGTGGTGCCATGCATCGCCATAAGGCTGATTCAGGTAATGCTCCTTAAACTCTTCACTTACCACTTTGCGCTGCACGTCCAGGCTTTTCTCACTGAAGGCGAGAGAAAGCATACGGTCACTTTCCAGCCAGAAAGCTGTTTCCAGGTTTTGCAGTGGCAGTTGTATGTAATAGTTAGTTATATCGTTGGTAGTATAGGCGTTATTTTCACCACCAGCCATTTGCAGGGGCTCATCATACTCGGGTATATTAACAGAGCCACCAAACATAAGATGCTCAAATAAGTGTGCAAAGCCGGTACGTTCTTTGTCCTCATCTCTTGCGCCTACATCATACAGTATATTCATAGCGGCCATTGGGGTAGTATGGTCTTCATGCACCAATACCTTTAATCCATTCCCAAGCGTAAATCTTTCAAATTTCAACATAAGTCGTCCATTAAGCGATGCCAAATATAGCTCAAATGAGTCATTAGCCTATTAAACAAAGATTATAGTGGTATCATTAAGGAGCTACTTTCAGGCTGTCTATCAGCTTATATGCATCGGTTAGCGTTATGCCATATTTGGCATCGCGTTCCATAAGCCACCAGCGTACCAGGGCTACTTTACCGTTTTTATCAATTACTATATTAGTAGGGTATCCGTGGGTGTAACTGAGCCTGTCAGTTTCCTCCTGACTGCCTACCGTGGCTATTGGATAATTAAGATTGAATTGTTTGATAAAGGCCGGTAATGTTTCTTTTCGATCATAGCAAATTGCGATAAATTGAAAACCCTGATCGTTTTTCAAGCTGTCATATAACTTATTCAGCTTGTCAAATTCGTTATGGCAACCGGGACAGGCCTCGAACCAGAAATTGAGCCAGGTAACCTTTCCTTTTAATGAAGCATTGGTAATATGCAGGCCATCAAGCGACACAACGTCTATAGATACATAGGTTTGCCCTACGTAGCTGTTTTGAATGGAATCGTAATTGGGTTTAGCGCCTGGAGCCCTTTGTGCAAATGCGGAAAGAGTGCAAAAGAGCGTTGCAAAGAGAACAATTAATACTTTCATGGATAATTCTTATTGCTAAATTAGGAAAGGCAGTGTTAGCATGATGTGCAATTTTATAATAAATTTATAGGCATGAAAGCATGGCTATATACTTTATCGATAACGATTCTTACGTTCCTACCCGTTTTAGGAAAGGCACAACAGGCAAACTGCAAGCTATTTCACACAGGGAAATTTAAGATCATTGATACCGCCAATAAATGTGATATACTGGTAGATAGAAATGACACTGTGGAGCGGAGAATGATGTACCGGCAAAAACCGGGCAGCAATAAAAAGACCTATGATATGCAGGTGGTATTTAAAATAAAATGGACAGATGACTGCACCTATACCGCAAAAGTGTGGAAGACTATAATTGAAACGTCAAAAGGCGAGCGCTTACTACCAACGCCGAGAAAAGCAATAACAGTAAGGATATTGAAAAGCAGCAATGATGCTTATCTGGAGCAGGGAACTTTTAATGAGAAGCCTTATACCTCTTACAGGTACGTAGTATATAAGCTTTAGGCAGAGATAGCTAAAGATTCAGGAAGGAAATTAGTATCGAGCAGGACAGATAGCTCTGACGAGAATAGCTCTATTGCGTTGAGGCAATAGAGCAGTGGCATAATAATCACTGTGGGCCTTATGAAATATAATAAAGAACGGAATAATGATATGCCCTGGGCAGTAGCGAGCGTTCTTATAAAATAAAGAATAGTGCGATTGGTAGACTTATTCCATCTGTTGAGATGCAGCGATTTCTTCAGTAAAATCTTGGCTTGTTCCCAATCTTTTTTATCTACCGCTTTTGCTGCCCATATCCTGTATTTCTCAGCCATTAATTCACCGTTGTTAAATAGCTGGGTTTCAAAGTGGCGCATTTTTTCAAGCTTACCTGTTTCCAGGTCGTCGGTGCCCGTTTCTTTTCTTTGCCTGTAAAGCTCCGCTAAAATTTCAGGTGTAATAAGTTTACGCTGATTATCCAAAATATTGGTGTAAGACTCAGGATGAACGCGGTAGTAATAAAGAATGTCCTTAAGAAAATAAATAGGGTATTGCTGATTGACTCTGAATGTCCAATACTGGTCGTCGCCCGCTATACCCGAAAAGTACGAGGAAAATAAGCCAAACTCATCAATCAGTTCTTTTCGAAACATGAGCGATGAATACCAGAAAGGATACTCAATTTGAATGTCTTTAATTATAAGGTCATGCACATGCTCAGAAGGCTCCTGAAGTAAGCTGCCAAATACGTCAATAAGCTTATGATTGGTAGCACAAATTACTATTTGGGAGTTTTCATTAAATATGGCAACTTGTTTTGCAAGTCGTTCTTTACAGCAGAGATCATCGGCATCCAGCTGCGTGATCAACTCACCGCTTGCTTGCCTGAATAACCAGTTTTTATTATCCAGGTATCCAAGGTTATGTGGCTGATTGAATAATTTAATACGAGGGTCTGTAAGGTATCGTTCTATTAATTCTTTTGTATTGTCTGTAGATGCGTCATTGCTTATCAATAATTCCCAGTTGTCATAGGTCTGACCAATAATACTTTGAATTGCTTCGTCTATATAAGATGCGGCATTGTATGCACACATTAAAACACTTACTTTCATTCCGGTTTTTGCTTTTGTCATTAATGTGTAACCTGTGTGCAAATCCACAGCAACACATGCCTAAACGTGATGACGCTAAAATATTTAATTTGCCGGTCAAAGATATAAGGCCCGTAAGGGATAACGACGAGTTAACATATAATTTAATCGTATTTTAATCGCCCTCAATATCTTCCCATTTTATTTGTGTTAGCCCTTTTCTAGATGGGCCTGTGAGCAGGTCTCCGTTTGTGGCATAACGTGCGCCATGGCAAGGGCAATCCCAGCTTTTTTCAGCATTGTTCCAGGTGACGATGCATTTTGCATGTGGGCAAATAGGGTCAAGCATATGTATATAGCCATTCTCATTTTTATATAAAGCTACTTTCCTGTCTTCCCATTCTGCGACAGCAGCTTCGCCGGGTGCAAGCGATACAAGGTCTTTGATTTTTTCATAATTCAACCGTTTGCCTATGAAGCTGCTCACTACATCTGCGTTCTCTTTTACAAATTTGGCAAAACCTGCAACTGGCTTTATCCTGGATGGATTATAAATGGACTGCCCGGCTTCTTCTTTATCGCAAATCATTTTGCAAATGAGTTTTGCCCCAAGTGTGCCCAGCATTATCCCATTTCCATTATAACCGGTAGCTGTGTATATTTTTTCTTCTCCGGGAAGCAAGCCTATATATGGTAAGCCGTCTACAGGAATATAATATTGAGCTGACCATTTATATGCTGCGGATTCGACATCATAATATTGCTGCACATATGCTTCCAATTCAGTGAAAATATATTCTGTATTATCATGGTGACCGGTTTTGTGATCAAAGCCACCTACGATTAAATAGTCTTTGTCTTCTATTTTGTGGGTGCGGAAGTAATGATATGGGTCCCGAAGGTCATATGCGAGTGCATCAGGATAAAGGCCATTTTTTAAGCAGAATGCAGCTGCATAACTTCTGTATGGCGCACAGTTTAAATGAAGTATGTTAAGGCCTGGCGGTATATGCGTGGCGTATACGATTGTTTCACTTTTTATCTTTCCAAGGCTGGTTTCTGATTTGAAATGTTGATTATATTCTACAGCGGTCACACAGCAATCCTGTAAAATCACTCCACCATTTTCTTCGAATATTTTTGCAAGACCGTGTAAGTATTTTATTGGGTGAAATTGTGCCTGGAACTCAAACCGCAATGCTTTTGTATAAGGTAGTAATACAGGAACTGCATTAGTATAGTTAACCACTATTCCGGCATGTTCCGAAGCGTTTTTTATGTCGTCAAGTGTTTTGTTCTCCTTGTCAGTATTTGCGAGGAGATAAGCTGTTTTGTAAGCGAAGTCGCAATCTATGTGATGTGTATTTATTAAACCTTCTATAAGGTCCATAGCTTCGCGCACATCTGTGGCTACCTGCTTTGCATTCTCGATCCCGAAATTCTTTTCTATTTCCGCGTAACTGCTGTCAAGAAAAGTATTGATATGTGCAGTTGTGCCGCCTGTTGTGCCAAATCCCAGGTTATGTGCTTCGGCAAGTATGCATTTCTTTCCTTCTTTTTGTAGTAGCAGCGCGGTAGTAATGCCGGTAATGCCACCACCTACTACCAGTACATCATATGTTTTGTCTTTCTCCCAGCCGTTTACGGGAACATAGTTGCTTATATTATGTTGCCAGATACTTTCTTTATTACCATCGCGTTTCATAATAAAGACATTTGGATTAGAGTAAACGTATAAAAAAATCCCGCCAACAAATAAGCGGGATTTTCAATGACTATCTTTCAATTAGTTGAAATGTTATCAGGCTTCCAGTTTTTCTTCAGTACCTTCTTTTTCTTTTTCTATTCTTCCACGGCGTAGTGGATTGGCAGTATTCTCTGCATAAATTTTTCGTTGTTTCAGCAAATCAATAGCCTGAAAAACTGCTTCTCTAAATGATGAAGCATCCGCCATATCCTTGCCTGCTATATCAAAAGCAGTACCATGGTCTGGTGATGTACGTATAACCGGCAGCCCGGCAGTATAATTCACGCCCTCGCCACCGGCTATAGTTTTAAATGGAACAAGCCCTTGGTCGTGGTACATAGCAAGCACTGCATCAAAGTGTCGGTGGCTTTGCCTTGCAAAAAAGGCATCTGCACTATAAGGTCCGTAAACGAGCTGTCCCTGCTGTTGCAAGTTTTCCAGCAATGGTTTTATAATTGTTTGTTCCTCGTTGCCTATCTGTCCCTCGTCACCGGCATGAGGATTTAATCCTAGTACGGCGATCTTTGGCTTATCTATTCCAAATTCTTTTACTAGACTGTCGCGCAGTATATTAAGTTTGGATTGTATCAGCTCCTTAGTAATGGTGCCCGCAACTTTGCTGATTGGGATATGCTCTGTAACAAGCGCCACACGAAGTTCGCTACTGTATAGAAGCATGAGCACATCCTTAGCGCCAAATTTCTCTTTAAAGAACGGTGTGTGCCCTGTAAATGGAAAATCGGGCGTTTGGGTATTGCCTTTATGAATAGGAGCGGTAACAATAGCATCCAGTTCCCCATCCTTAAGGCACTGTGCAGCTACCATCAGTGAGCGCACAGCATATTTGCCTGCTGGCTCGCTTAGTGTGCCAGGTACCAGTGGCACTTCTTCTTCCCAGCAATTGAAAATATTTACCTGTTTTAGATTTAGTTTGGTAATATCTTTTGTGCTAGTAAAATTGAAGGGATACTCCGGTAGTAAGCGACGATAAAAGTTGATCACTTTATTTGAGGCAAATACTACTGGTGTACATATATCCAGCATGCGGTTGTCTGAAAAAGTTTTTATTATCAGTTCCATTCCTATGCCGTTCAGATCGCCGGTGGTAATGCCAATAACAGGTTTCTCGTTATGTTGTTGCATGTGTGGTTAAGTTGAAAGTTAATTATGCTTTACCATAATTCATCAGAAAATCGAGCAGCATACGTAAGCCATAGGCAGTGCCTCCGAAGGGCGTATAGCCGCGTTTTGATGTGGCGAAAGATACGCCCGCAATATCAAAATGCATCCACGGGTAGTCAGTGAAATATTCAAGAAATTTTCCTGCAGTAATAGCGCCACCCGATGGGCCGCCTATATTTTTAAGGTCTGCGATTTCAGACTTTATCATATCGCCATACTCATCCCACAGCGGGTATTCTACTAGTCGTTCATACTGCCTGAAGCCGCTGTTGCTGAAAGACTGTTTTGTTTTGTCGTCTGTAGTACCCATGCATACTATACCATGCTCACCAACAGCTACAGATGCGGCGCCTGTCAGGGTAGCAAAATCTATTACCAATTCAGGCTTGTAGCGTTTCGCCCAGTGCAGTGCATCAGCCAATATCAGGCGGCCTTCTGCGTCCGTATTCAAAACTTCCACAGTAGCCCCACTGTACATCTTTAGTATATCACCAGGTACATACGCCGTTTCGCCAGGACGATTGTCTGTAGCAGGTACCAGCGCAATGATCTGCAGTGGTAATTTCAATTTGGCAATGGCGTACATAGCGCCTGTTACTAAAGCTGCACCACTCATGTCACTCTTCATCCGGTCCATTGAGTTTGCAGTTGGCTTCAGGGAAAGACCGCCGGTGTCATACACCACGCCCTTGCCCACCAGCACTATTGGCTTTTTATTCAGCGCTTTGGCCGGTTTGTATTCCATTATGCTAAAGGTAGGAGGCTCAATACTACCACGATTTACCGCCAGTAGGCCACCCATTTTTTCCTTTTGTATCTGTGCTTTATTTAGGGTTGTTACTTTAAAGCCGGCCTGCTTTCCTAATGCTGCTATTTCTTTAGCAAGTTGCTCTGCTGATAAATGACTTAAAGGTTCATTTACCAGTGTGCGTGCTGCATATATTGCTTCGGTAATAACGATTAGCTGATTTAGTTCTTTAACAGTTATAGAAATCTTTGAGAAGTTAACTGTCTTCAGGGTGTTTTCAAGTTTCTTCGCCTCACTGCGGTATTTTAGGAACTGATAATTAGCCAATGCCAATCCTTCGGCCATTGTATATGCTGCGTGCGCAACAGATGTCAGGTTGTTTATGGTTATCTCAGTAAGCTTGCTGCGGTTGCATAGGCCTTGCAATTCTGCACCTGCTTTGCGTATCGCTTCAGAGGTTTGCCAATCCGTCTTTTTATTTTTTAAGAAGTAAATAAAAATAAAGTGGTCGTATTGATTTATAGTAATGAAAGATTGCTCATTCTTTATAGCTGCTTCTGCAAAAGTTCTTTCATTGTTATTTAGCTCTGTAATCTGCTCCAGCTGTTTTGCATTGTCCAGTATGTACAGCTGTTCTTTCTTACCAGGTTTCTGAAGTATTTTAAATTCCATGCTACAATATTATTATACGGCGACAAAGTTAGCTTACAAATCGAATGCCGGTATATATTAATTATATGTTTTACTAATTGAGGGTTACATTTGCGTTTTTTCAGCATCGGTAATAGATTCTTGCATTATGCAGTACACACTTAAGAAGAGCCTGGGCCAGCATTTTCTTCATGATGAGAATATGTGTCAGAAAATAGTATTGCAACTAAAGCATGAGCCGGGCATGAAAGTGCTGGAGATAGGACCCGGCGGTGGTGCAATTACCAAGTACCTGATACAACGAGAAGGAATTGATTACAAAGCTATAGAGATAGATGCTGAAAAAGTTGAATATTTGTATAAGACTTACCCAGTATTAAAAGATAAAATCATTCAACAGGACATCCTTATTGCTACAGCCCCTTTTGAGGGTAGCTTTAGCATAATAGGTAACTTCCCATATAATATTTCTTCGCCCATACTTTTTAAAATACTTGATTGGGAACCACAGGTTAATGAGGTAATAGGCATGTTTCAAAAGGAGGTAGCGCAACGTGTAGCAGCCGGGCCTGGTTCTAAGACCTCTGGTATACTGAGCATTTTGATGCAGGCTTTTTTTAAAGTAGAGTATCTTTTTGACGTACATGAGAATTGCTTCACCCCACCGCCAAAGGTGAAGAGCGGAGTTATAATGCTTACTAATTTGCATAATCCACACCAGATAACGGAGAAAAAGAAATTTATACAGCTTGTAAAAGCTGCCTTCAATCAACGGCGTAAAACACTGCGTAATGCCCTGAAAGGAACCTTACCTCCCGCAGCACTAACTGATGAGATAATGAGCAAGCGTGCAGAACAACTGTCTGTAGCCGATTTCGTAGCAATTCATAAGCAATATCAACTATGAGTGAATATAAAGGAAAAGTATTGATAGCTGCTCCTGTGCATTCGGTGCTTACTGACGGTCTGGCAAAAGAAGGCTATGAATGCATTATGCAGGAAAAAATTACGCAGTCTGTAGCAGCCGGGTTTTTGCATGACTGTGTAGGTGTTATTACCTCTACCCGGTTGCAGCTGAATAAAAAAATGCTGGACGCAGCACCACGGTTGCAATGGATAGGGCGCATGGGGAGCGGTATGGAAGTAATAGATGTGCCATATGCGGAAGCAAAAGGCATAAAATGCTTCAGCAGCCCCGAGGGCAATAGCAACGCAGTGGCTGAACACGCTCTGGGAATGTTGCTATCACTTACAAAACGCATAGTATGGAGCCATAATGAAGTGATGGCCGGGCAATGGAGAAGAGATGAGAACAGAGGCATAGAGCTGGAGGGGAAAACAATAGGTATAATAGGCTTTGGGCATACAGGCAGGGCGCTGGCAAAGAAGCTGCAATGTTTTGATATGAATATACTTGTATATGATAAATATGCTACTGAAGATATTCCTGATTATGTGCGCTGTTGCTATGATTTAGAACCAATATATGAGAAAGCAGATATTATAAGTTTCCATGTTCCGTTGCAAGAAGATACCCGTCATTATTTTAATGACAATTTTATTACAAAAGTGCGCAAGGCATTTATTCTGCTTAATACGTCTAGAGGTATAGTAGTAGATACTAAAGCTTTGTTAAAAGGATTGAAGAACGGAAAAGTAAATGGCGCTTGTCTTGATGTTTTTGAAGAAGAGCCACTGGAGCGGATGAGCGGGGAAATGCGGATGATGCTTGACGAAATGATAAAAATGGAAAACGTGATAATAACGCCGCACATAGCAGGATATAGTAATGAAGCTTTATATAAGATGAGTGTAATAGTATTAGAGAAAGTGATTAGAGAAACAGAGTAATATAAGAATTTAATTTATTAGTGACAAAAAACATTTTGTTAAGGTTTTAAGTTTTAACAGTTTTTTTTACCTTTACCGTTCATTTGGTTACAAATTTTTAATGCAGGATATGGTACGTACATTACGTTATTTATTCGTATTGTTATTTCTTGGCGTGTCGGCAATAGCCTTTGGGCAGGCCGCTCCCGGTGAAATTAATGGTATTGTCGTGGACAGTAAGAGCGGAGAGCCTATTATTAACGCTGTTATTCAGGCTTCTGTCGGCGGAGTTACTAAAGCAACCGCCTTAACGGATCTTGATGGTCGGTTTTCTATAAAACCAATAGACCCCGGTACTTATTCAGTTACTGTTAAGTATCAATCTTATCAAACCAGCCAGACAACTGGCGTTTTAGTAAGTCCTGATAAAACGACAGGCTTGAAAGTCAAGTTGGTGCAAGCTGCTACAGAACTGGGACCGGTTATTATTACCGCATATAAAATTCCCCTGGTGGATACCAATGCCCCTGCATCAATAACCGTTATGCAAGGCAAGGACTTTGAGAAATTACCTACCAGAAATACTGCTGATGCCGTGGGGATTGCCGCAGGTGCTATTCAGACAAGCGCCGGTGGTTCTATTAGTCTTGAAGGTGGCAGACCAGATGGTACAAAATATGTGATTGATGGTGTTATGGTAACTGGTAGCCGTGGTATAAATTTAAGCCAGGGTGCAATTGATCAAATTGAAGTTATGCCATCAGGTCTTCCCGCAAAATTTGGTGATGCATCTGGCGGTGTGATCAATATTACAACGAAGGGTGGTTCTTCTCATTTTGAAGGTAGCATATTGTTACAGCACTCAGTAGATGGCTATAATAATAATCTTGCGAGCTTTACCTTGTCTGGCCCACTTATTGGGAAAAAGGATTCAACCGGTAAAAAAACTCCCATAGTTAATTTTTGGCTTGGTGGTGACTACTTCTATGATAAAAATCGTTATCCATTGTATGATGGATATTACCAGGCTAACAGCACTACTCTTGCAAAGCTGAGACAAAACCCGCTGACTATTATTGATCAATCTGGCGCACCCGCGTATAGATATTCAACTGAATTTGTAACAAAGGATGAGCTAACGCACATGAAGGCAAATCCTAATGCATTAGTACAGGAAGGACGTTTGAATACCCATCTGGATTTTAAGTTGCCTAATAATCTAAGCCTTGCCGCAGGTGGAACTTTCGATTATCAAAAAAGTAATCTGGGTTCTGCGTCATATTTATTATTTGCTCCGGATATTACTCCTATCCGTACTGATATAACGGGTCGTGGTTGGATACGCTTTTCTCAGAAATTCGGTAAGAATAATGGCGGAGAAAAATCAGGCGTAATTTCTAATGCATATTACACTGTTCAGGCAGATTATCAGTACGATGCTGTAACTACAGAGGATCCGCGTCTGAAACATGATATATTCAACTATCAATACATTGGTAAATTCAAGCAAAATACACAGAATATTTATGCTCCGGCGGCAGATTCTGTATCCGGCAGAACAGGTGTGGTTTATCAGGGAACGCTTCAAACAGCTTTAACTTACCAACGGTCAGATGTAAATCCGACTTTGTCAAACTATACGTCTGAGTATTACAATACTGCAGGTTATACACCTGCCAGCATAGATCAGGTTCGTTTTAACAGCGCTCTTGTGAATGGAGATTTACCTTTCTATACTTATGGATTGTTTCCTAACGTAGGAACTACATATACTGGTTATAGCATGAGTAACATCTCCCAGGCTTCAGCCAGCGTAGATGCATCTTTTGACCTGCAGTTGGGTAAAACGCGCCATTCAATACAGTTCGGTTTGTACTACCAGCAACAGACAGAAAGAGGATATAGCCTGTCGTCTAACAACAATGGCTTTACTCAATCTTTATGGCAGCTAATGAGGTCATCAACTAATAATCAGATAAGCCTGGATAAGAAAAATCCGATATTTATTGTTAATGGCCATCGCTATACTTATAGCCAGGTGCAAAGTGGTGCTGTATCTCCTGGTCCTGCTGATACTATCACATATAACTATATATCTAATGCGGCGAACCAAACAACCTTTGACAAGAATTTGAGGAAAAAACTGGGTCTTGATCCTAATGGAACTGATCAAATTGATGTTGACAATCTGGACCCAAGTACGTTTTCTATTAATATGTTTTCTCCGGATGAACTGCTGAACTCAGGTAATCCGTTTGTAAACTACTATGGTTATTCATATACAGGCCAGATGCAAACAGGACATGTGAATTTTAATGACTTTTGGACTGCACAAGATGCTAATGGTATGTATACCCGCCCAATAGGTGCGTTTACGCCTAACTATACCGCTGGCTATCTACTAGACAAGTTCTCCCTATCTCATATTAATTTCAACTTAGGTTTGCGCTTGGAACGTTATGATGCGGCAAACAAGGTATTGATAGATCCATACTCGCTATATCCGGAAATGACTGCCGATCAGATGAGCAGCCATCCTTCAAATATTTCAAATGGTGCTGTCGTATATGTCGATGATAATAACTCAACAAGTCCTAACGTTGTAGGTTACAGGGTTGGAGACAATTGGTACGATAAAAGTGGTAATTTCATAGAAGATCCTTCTATATTAAAGAACGCAACAGGTGGCCGTGATCCTCAGCCACTGATTCAGACTAAATTTAAAGCGGAAAAGATAAACTCTACTAATTTCGATCCGGGAAGTTCATTTACTGATTTTACACCGTCTGTTAATCTGCTTCCGCGTCTGGCATTCAGGTTCCCAATTTCTGATGTAGCATTGTTGTATGGTCACTACGACGTATACTCTCAGCGCCCAACATCGGGTAACTTGACAACCCCTGCAGATTACTACTTCCTTAGCTCAAATTCTAATCAGATAATAAATAACCCTGATCTGAAACCGGAAAAGACATTTGATTATGAAATGGGCTTTCAACAAACATTGACAACCAATTCGGCTATTACGATCTCTGCGTTCTACAGGGAGCGTAAAGATCAGATACAAGTACGTCCTTATTTGTTTGCATGGCCTACAACTTATTATACATATGGCAACCGTGACTTATCATCTACAAAAGGTTTGACTTTGAAGTATGATTTGCGTAGAATCGGCCATTTAAGAATGAATATTGCTTATACCCTACAGTTTGCTGAAGGTACAGGTAGTAATGCAAATACTGCTAATGGTGGTGCCGGTACTTATGTTGCCCAGGGTGGTTTACTGCAAAGCTTCATCAGCGCAGGTTTGCCTAATCTGAGATATGTTACGTATCTGGATTATGATTCGCGTCACATTTTTAATGTTACTGCTGATTATCGTTTCGATGAAAACGAAGGCCCAACAATAAACGGAACTCATTTCCTTCAAAATGCGGGTATAAACTTTATTTTCAGGGCAAGAAGCGGTGAGCCATATACAAGAAAACTAGACCCTGTTAGTCCTACAATCATTGGTGAAATTAACGGTGCACGCTTGCCTTGGCACTATGGTCTGGACATGCGCGCAGATAAGGATTTTGCTTTGTCATTCAAAAAGAAAGCCGTTGAGGAAGGTGCAAAACAGCCTAAAAAATATATTTTAAACGTATTTGTTTACGCGCAAAATGTGTTAAATATAAGAGATATAATGCATGTATATGGTTATACTGGCTCTGCTAATGATAATGGTTACCTGGCGTCGTCATATGGTAAGGCTGCAATTCCTCAGCAAACATATAGTCCATCTTATATAGACATATATACTTTGAGATACAACGGCTCTTTAGACGGGTACTATAACCTGCCAAGAATGATAAACGTAGGTGTTAACTTCTCATTTTAATTGTATAATTAATATAATAACTTTAAAGAGTTATGAAATCCAATAATAAAATAAAATTTGCGATAGCCGTTTTTGCTGGACTGATTGGTGGTGCTATGCAAGTGAATGCGTTACCTAACGTAACTAACAGTGCAGGTAACCTTAAACATCCTGCATTGCGTACCACGGCAGCTGCTTGTCAACCCGCAACAGCAAACATAGACCTGGATATTAATAACGTACGCGCCAGGTTGATGACGGGTGGTGATATGTGGTGGAATATAGGTACGGAAAAGGCAGCTTACGAAGTGCCGAAGGGTGGAGGAGCAAGCTCTTTGTTTGCCGGCTCATGCTGGATAGGTGGTTTTGATCAGAAGGGGCAGCTGAAGGTAGCTGCGCAGACCTATAGGCAGGACGGTAATGACTACTGGCCAGGCGCACTAAATTCGTCGAACTCAATAACAACAGGTGATTGTGCCGCATGGGACCGTTTTTGGAAAGTAAATAAATCTGATATTCTTAGTTTTATCGCGCTTCAAAAAATAGGGGGCAATACTTCCGGTAGTCAATTCAATGCTATAAATCAATGGCCGGCTGCAGGAAATACAGGAGTAATTGATGCGAATGGTCAAACCTTGCCGTTGACAGCAGGCAGAAGCTATGCGCCATTTGTGGATAAAAATGGGGATGGTATATATCAACCGGACCAGGGTGACTATCCGGATATTGATGGTGATCAGTTTATATGGTGGGTATTTAACGATGTTGGTAATGTTAAGCAGCAAACTGGAACAGCTTCGATTGGTCTGGAAGTTCAGGCAAGCGCATTTGCTTATTCTACCAATGATGCTTTGAATGATGCAACTTTCTACAACTATCATATCACCAATAGAGGTTCTAATATCCTTGATAGCGCATACATAACTACATGGAGTGATGCAGATCTTGGTTATGCATTTGATGACTATATTGGTTGCGATACTACCCGTGGTCTAGGTATCCTTTATAATGGTACCGTGGAAGATGGTACAGGTGCTGCTGGTCAATATGGGTACCACGTACCTATGGTAGGTGTTGACTTCTTCAAAGGCCCAATAAGGAAAATTAAGGATCCTGTTACTGGTAAAACTAAGGATAGCGTATTGACGATGACCGTATTCGATTATTATAATAATGACTTCTCTAATATTGGTAACCCTACCAATGGTGTGGAAATCTATAATTACATGACCGGCTCAATACGTAGAGGACAGCGTTTTTCAGATGATTTTGCCGGTCCCGGTGTAATTTCAGTGGGTTATGGCAAAGGTCCTATATCACGTTTCGTATTTTTCGGCGATCCTGAACCAAGCTCAGGCACCTGGTCTGAGTGTGTGTGTCAGAACTTGCCTGGCGACAGACGTTTCATTCACTCTTCCGGTCCGTTCACTCTCAACGCAGGTGACGTACAGGATGTTACGATAGGTGCTGTTTGGGTGCCGGACGCAGGTGGTTGTCCTCAAACTTCATTTAAAGGTATACGGGCCGCGGACGATGCTGCCCAGGCACTTTTTGATGCTAACTTTAAGACTATAGAGGGTCCGAATGCACCACGAATGGTGATTAGGGAAATGGATAAAAAATTAGTTGTTTACCTGGAAAATGACCCTAGCAGTAACAACTTCAGAGAGCAATATGGCTATGTAGATTCTCCTAAATATATGGTAGCATCTACGAAAGCTTCTAAATATGTACACTCCGCGGATTCGCTGTACAAATTTGAAGGCTATCGTGTGTTCCAGCTCGCAAACTCTTCTATTACCCCGGCTCAGATATATAATTCGCAGGGTGAAGTAGATCCTACTAAAGCGGCGGAAGTATTTGAATGTGATATCAGAAATGGCGTTACAAGGATTATTAACTATTCCAAGCGCAATGATATATCAGATACTACCTGGGTTCCTCAGATAAAAGTGATAGGTAAAGACAGCGGTATTAGTCACAGTTTCATACTTACTCAGGATGCGTTTGCAAACGGTAACGATAAATCATTGACCAATTATAAGAGCTATTATTACGTTGCTATAGCTTATGCTTACAACAACTTTGCTCCTTTCAATATTAAGCATACAGATTCTACCCAGGAACTGGCTTATATAGAAAGCTCTCATGGTGCTGGTGGTGTGCCAGTATTAGTAGATACCGCAATTCCTAATCCTGCTAATGGCAATATGGGTACTGTATTAAATGCAGATTATGGTTCTGGTGTAATTATTAAAAGAATATATGGTACAGGTAATGGTGGCAATGTAATTCAGCTTTCTCAGGAATCTGAAGATAGCGCAGTGCATTACAACATTGTTAAAAACCCTATTTACCAACAAGGTCAGGCGCCAGTAGACATCAAGGTTATCGACCCGCTTAAAGTACAGCCTGCTACATGGGAAATGTATGTTAAGGGTGCGTTAGCTACACCTAGTGATAAAGGTATAATTGCAGACTCTGGTTCATGGATCCTGGTTGCACACCCATCAAATGGTTCATTACCGGATACTATATTTAGTGAGACTAACCTTAATATAGTTAACGAGCAGATTATAGAAAAATACGGTTTGTCTGTAACAATGAAACAGGTATTGCGCCCAGGGGATGATCAGCAACATGGTAACGGCTATATCACATCTGATATCACATTTGCTGATCCGTCAAATCCTTGGTTAGCCGGTGTTACCGATCAGTCAGGTACAGACCCAAGAAACTGGTTTAGAAGTGGTAATCCCACTGCCGGGGATACAACCATCTTCTGTGACTTTACAACGGCCGGTGCTAAGTATGATAGTATGCTGGCTTACCAAAATATGTTGAGCAACAACTCTAATACGGTATCTACATGGGCTCCGTATTCTTTGGGTGCGGTTGGGCTCTTCCACACATGGCTCGGCGAAACAAACGCGTCGGCTTGCGGATGGGCGGTTGCTTTGAAGAACACGCAGCCAGGTCTGGACTCTTTGTTTAGTGTTGATATCGTTTTCACCAATGATAAAACTAAATGGAGTAAGTGTATCGTTCTGGAACAACAGGAAGACTCAACTCTGGCACAGGGCAGCGTTCCGAAATTTGGTCTTAGAAGTCATCTCGGCTGGACAGGTAATGTAGATCAATACGGTACGCCGATATATGATAATGATACTAATAAGGTAGGTACTTCATGGTTCCCTGGCTATGCTATAAATCAAGAAACAGGCGAACGCGTTAATATTGTTTTTGGCGAAGACTCATGGCTAAAACTGGAAAACGGTGCAGATATGATCTGGAACCCAACTTCTACCGTTCTTAATGCAACCGGCGAAGTAGTATTTGGAGGTAAACACTATGTATACATATCAAATACACGCTATGACGGAGACTCATTAATGAGAATTAAATTCCGCGGTTCTAATACTGTTAGAAACCTGGTATTTAGATCTTTCCAATGGGTAGGTGTTCCGTTGCTAAACAGTGTTTCTCATTTCTTGCCATTAGCTCAAGGTGAAATACCTAATGAGGCAAGGATCAGAATTAGAGTTGACAGACCATATGCGTTCTTTAACCCTGCGGATACTAACTTCAGAACAAACAGGCCAAATACACCAACACCTGATGCCGGCACGTTCATCAATGGTGGTTTGCCATACTATACATTCAGTACGGCAGATCTGGCACCTACGCCTGTAAATGCTAAGACTGACAAGAATGCGTTATTGAAGAGAATACAGCCTGTACCGAACCCATACTACGGTTATGCAGGTTATGAAACAGGCCGTTTGGATACACGCATACGTATAGTTAACCTGCCTGCCAAGGCTACAGTAAATATCTATTCACTAGACGGTACATTAATACGTACGCTTACAAAAGCAGACGCTAATGTGTCATACCTTGATTGGGATTTGAGGAATGCAGCAGGTTTGCAGATTGCAAGCGGTATGTATCTGATGGATGTGAAAGCTGACGGAATAGGTGAAACAGTATTGCGCTGGTTTGGTGCATTGCGTCCAATCGATGTTACTCAATATTAAAAATGATTAGCCAGGTCGTGTAAAAGCGACCTGGCAAAAAATTATACTTTTAGTAAAATGATTATGAAAAACTTTTTTACGAAAGCTACTTTGGCAGTTTGCGCACTGGGTTTAGCTACACAAGCATTCGCTGGCAATAAAGATCGTTCCGGCCAGGCTGGTGCAACGGAATTGTTGATAAACCCATGGGCTCAATCAACAGGTGTATTTGGAATGAACGTCTCTTACGTTTCAAGTGTTGATGCAATGAAGACCAATATTGCAGGGCTTGCTTCAGTAGATAAAACTGATGTGGGGCTTTCGCATGTTATATATCTTACCAACTCTGATGTAACTATTAATAACCTTGCTATTGCTCAGAAATTGGGAAATTTAGGCGTGCTGGGTGTTAATATCATGTCCATGGGCTTTGGTGATATTACTATTACAGACTACAACAATCCCGAAGGTGGTATAGGTACCTACAAGCCTCAGTTTCTAAACTTTGAACTTGGGTTTGCGAAAGAATTTTCAAACAGTGTACGGGCTGGTATCGGTGCCACATTTGTATCTGAACAGCTTACTTCTATACATGCTACAGGTGCATGCTTTGAAGCTGGTGTGCAATATGTTACCGGCAAGCGTGATAATTATCATTTTGGTATCACGCTTCGCAACATAGGTACAAACATGCGTTTCCAGGGTGCAGGTTTTGCACTGAATGGCGAAGCACAACAAAATACATATAGCGTTACTCAGTTAACACCTACTGATAAATTTGAAATGCCAACTTATCTCAGTATCGGTACTTCTTATGATTTCTATCTCGATGAAAATCATTTAAAGAGTGCTGATGAAACACCCAAGCACAGGCTTACTGTAATGGCAGACTTTACTTCAAACTCTTTCAATAACGACTATCTTGGTGGTGGCCTTGAGTACTCTTTCAAAGATATGCTTATGGTTCGTGCTGCTTACCGTTGGGAAAATGGTATTGGTAACACTGCTACCAGCACTACTATGTACACTGGCTTTGCAATTGGTGCAACTGTTCAAAAAGTACTGGGTGGAGATAAAGCTCCTAAACTGGCGCTTGACTATTCTTTCAGACCGACGGATCGCCCTGCCAACGGCGTGCATGTAATTTCTCTGCGCTTTATGCGCCAATAGTATAAAATCCTTATTTTTGTTAAAGTACAACGCTTCTTGCACGAGGAGCGTTGTATTTTTTTCAATACGCTAATAAATCATTACGAATATGTCAGGAATAAGTTATGTATCGAAGGAAACGTTGGAACAAATGAAGGAAGAGCTCACCCAGTTAAAAACAAGTGGCAGGGCTGAGATAGCAAGGCAGATAGCAGAAGCTCGTGAAAAGGGAGATTTAAAAGAAAATGCAGAATATGATGCAGCAAAAGAAGCTCAGGGTTATCATGAAGCTAAAATTGCACAATTGGAGGCCGTTATTATATCTGCCCGCATTATAGAGGCAAAAGATATTGACACCAGTAAAGTGTCAATTCTTAGTAAGGTAAAATTGACCAATTTAACTACAAAAAAATCTGTTGAATATCAGATCGTCTCAGAAAAAGAAGCTGATCTAAAGTTGGGTAAAATATCTGTGACCTCGCCAATAGGTAAGGGATTACTGGGCAAAGAGGTTGGTGATGTAGCTGAGATAACTACTCCTGGAGGAATTCTTAAATTTAAGATTGACAATATTTCCATATAAATGGCTAGCATATTTTCAAAAATAATAGCTGGAGAAATACCGTCTTACAAAGTTACAGAAGATGAGTATTTCTTCGCTTTTTTAGACATTTTCCCCGTTGTAGAAGGCCACGTGTTGGTGGTTCCGAAGCAGGAAGTGGATAATATTTTTGACTGCAGTGGCATTATTTTGAGCAAATGGCTTCTTTTCGCCAGGCCCATAGCGAAAGCCATAGAACAAAGCTTTGATTGTAACAGATGTGGTATCAGCGTTATAGGCCTTGACGTTCCTCACGCACACATGCACTTGCTGCCTATAAATAGTGCAAATGACCTGAATTTCACCCGTCCCAAATTAAAGTTGAGCGATACACAATTCAAAGAAATTCAAGAGCTTATAAAAAGCAAATTGTAATTTCGCTGTGGTTGCAAAATCAATTGATACAAAATGTGATCGAAGAAATTTCGTGTTGGATTTTTTTAATATTATAAGCCGGAAATTTTTTATAGATTTAATATTAAATTATCATTGTCACGATAATTTAGCCGCTGTGTCCGGCATCTTGTCCTAACTACCCGCATATTATTTCAATAGACACACATTCACGCGCAAACAATATACACATGAATAAAAAACTCTACACTTTTTTCAAAACATTCCTGCTTTCATTTCTCGTTTTTGCCGGCCATGGGGCCTTTGGCCAAACAGTGCTATATAATGAAAGCGTAAGTGGCGATTTGCCTAACGTTTCGGCAGGTCCTTTACTGACAGTAAGTGCGGCTGGCACTTATCAGGTGAAAGGAACCCTTGCAACTACTGCAGATCCTCAAGACCGTTTTCAGCTGGTCATTTCTTCAGGATATCAGATAACAGGCATAAGCTATAGCATCTCAGGTGGAGGATTTATCAATGGTCAAATAAATGTTGGTGGTTATGCATCAGCTTCGGGCGGTGGCGGAAGCGTATCTCTGTCGCCGTGGACTTCATTGCCTGCAGGTACCTACGCTACTTTATTAAGTGTGGATTTTTCAACCGGCTCTACCTGGAGCGCGACTTTTACTGTAACGGCTGCACCTACACCGCCCTCAGTTAGTTCGCAGCCGTCAAATGCAGCTGCATGCGCAGGCTCCAATGCTACCTTTACTTCTACAGCTACCGGCAGTCCAACGCCAACGGTGCAATGGCAGCAGAGCACTGACGGAGGGACAACTTGGACTGACATAGCAGGAGCTACCAACACAACATTGACAGTTGCCGCTACCGCTGCAAAAAATGGCTATCAGTATGGTGCAACCTTTACAAACTCAGGAGGTACTGATTATAGTAATGCCGCCACTTTAACTGTTACCTCAGCCCCTGGCATTACAACCAATCCATCAAATCAAACTGTAACTGCAGGCTCCTCGGCAACCTTTACGGCTGCAGCAAGTGGCTCACCTACAGTTCAGTGGCAAGTGAGTACAGATGGCGGTACTACTTATTCCAATATATCTGGTGCAACATCTAATACTTTATCATTTACAACTACGAGTTCGCAAAACGGCAATAAATACCGCGCAGTATATACCAATACCTGCGGCAGTGCCACAACTACTGCGGCAGCGCTAACAGTAAATGGAACACCTATAGTAAGTACAAATCCATCTAATGGCACGTTTTGCTCGGGCGCCACGGTAACGTTTACAGCTGCAGCAAGTGGCTCACCAGCACCTACAGTGCAATGGCAGGTAAGTACAGATGGCGGTACAACATACAATAACATATCTGGTGCTACGTCCGCTACATTAAGCTTCACAGCATCATCATCTCAGAACAACGATAAATACAGGGCTGTTTTTACAAATACAAGTGGTTCTGCAACGACAACAGCAGGAACTATTACAGTAAATACTGCTGCTTCAATAACTTCAAATCCATCCACACAAACTCTTTGTGCAGGAACACCTGTTAGCTTTACCGCCGCTGCAAGCGGCACGCCAGCTCCTACGATACAATGGCAACAAAGTACAGATGGCGGTGCTACGTTTAATAATATTTCAGGAGCAACATCTGCTACCTTAAGTTTCACCTCCTTAGCTTCTCAAAACGGTAATCAGTACCGTGCTGTTTTTACTAACACCTGCGGAAGCGCTACCAGCACAGCAGCAACTTTAAACGTTAATTCCGCTCCGGTAATTTCAACCAATCCGTTAACTAATTCTTTTTGTCCCGGCACCAGTACAACTTTTACGGCCGCAGCAAGCGGTTTCCCAGCGCCTACAGTGCAATGGCAGCTGAGTACTGATGGGGGCACTACTTATAATAATATAAGTGGAGCAACTTCTAACACACTTACGTTTACAAATACCGGCACAGAAGATGGTTACAAGTATCGTGCAGTATACACAAATACCTGTGGCAGTGCTACTACTACAGCGGCTACATTAAATATGAATGCAGTGCCTGTAGTTACTACTAATCCGCTTACACAAACTATCTGCTCCGGAACCAGCGTGAGCTTCACGGCCGCTGCAAGCGGCACACCTGCACCTACGGTGCAGTGGCAATTAAGTACAGATGGCGGCGCTACATTTAATAATATAGCAGGTGCAACTGCTGCTACGCTAACATTTACTACTGCAACTTCTCAGAATGGCAATCAATATCGCGCTGTGTTTACAAATTTGTGCAATACAGCAACAACAACTGCAGCAACTTTAAATATCAACATAGCCTCATCAATAACAACCAATCCTTCAGACTTAACCGTATGTCCTGGTACAAGCACCAGCTTCACTGCGGCGGGGGCAGGTACACCTGCACCTGCAGTGCAATGGCAGCTTAGTACAGACGGCGGCACTACATATAATAATATAACGGGCGCTACTTCAAATACGCTTACATTCACAAATACGGGCCTGGAAAATGGCTATAAATATCGTGCTGTATATACAAACGGTTGCGGCTCGGCTACAACTAGTGCGGCTACGCTGACGCTAAACGTCGTACCGGCTGTGACTACAAATCCTGCCACTCAAACAATATGCGCAGGGTCTACAGTCACTTTTACAACGGCAGCAAGTGGCACACCTGCACCCACCGTGCAGTGGCAATTAAGTACAGACGGTGGTGCAACGTTTAATAATATAGCAGGTGCTACTGCTACTACATTAAGTTTTAGTACGCTGGTAGCTCAAAATAGCAATCAATACCGTGCTATATTTACCAACCTGTGTAACACCGCGACAACTACTGCGGCAACTTTAAATATTACTACATCGCCGGTTGTTACAACCAATCCGGTTAGCATAACATCTTGTGCAGGTACTTCTGCCAGCTTTACAGCGGCAGCTACTGCAACACCAATACCCGCTATACAGTGGCAGGTTAGCACAGACGGCGGCCTTACTTTTAGCAATATAGTTGGCGCTACATCAGCAACTTTATCATTTACATCTACAGCAGGGCAGAATGGCAATCAGTATCGTGCAGTATTTACTAACTCATGCGGCACTGCTATAACTACCGCAGCAATAATGACGGTGAATGTTGCTACTTCCGTTGCAACCGACCCTTCCAATCTGACTGTATGTGAGAACGCTACCGCAGGTTTTGTTGCTACAGCTAACGGTATACCTGCTCCCACCATACAATGGCAGCTGAGTACAGACGGCGGAGCAACCTTTACTGACATTAGCGGTGCGACAAGTACTAACTTGCTATTTACAGCCATAGCAGCTCAAAGTGGCAACCAATATCGAGCGGTATTCACTAACTCATGTAGTACCGCCACTACAGCAGCAGCTGCACTAAATGTAAATACCAAGCCGGTAATTACCACCAATCCTAATGCTACAACTATATGTGCGGGTAGTAATGCAAGCTTTACCGCAGCTGCTAGTGGTATTCCTGCCCCGGCAGTTCAGTGGCAAGTAAGTACAGACGGGGGTGCTACATTTAATAATGTACCTGGTGCAACATCAGCTACATTTACTTCTTCAACGTTAATATCGCAAAGCGCATATCAGTATCGCGCAGTGTTTACAAATATTTGTGGTAGTGCCATAACTACTGCTACTACCTTAACAGTAGATACCTTACCAACTATAACAACCAACCCTACGGCTGCAGCTACATGTGCAGGTACATCAACATCTCTGACAGTAGCCGCCATAGGTACTGGCATTACTTATCAATGGCAGGTAAATTCAGGTTCCGGTTTCGTTAATGTTCCGGCACTTGCATACTATAGTGGTATAAATTCACCTACATTATTTATAGCGAGCACTCCTGGCTCATTAAATGGTTATCAATATCGCTGCGTAGTAAGTGGTACATGCAGCCCTGCAGCTACATCTGCAGCAGCAACACTCACTGTATACGCATTACCTACTATTACATCATATCCGATAAACGATACAATATGTGCGGGTAATAATGGTAGTTTCACCATAGCAGGTACGGGTACTGGTCTTAGCTACCAATGGCAGGTAGATAATGGCTCCGGCGCTGTAAATGTTACTAATGGTGGTGTATATAGTGGAGCTAATACACCTACTCTTTCTATCACGGGTGCTCCGGCAAGCATGAATATGCTGGCATATCGTTGCGTACTTAGTGGCACATGTGCCCCAAGTGTTGCATCACCATTAGCCGTATTGTATGTGCATAGTCTTCCTGCTATTACAGCTAACCCTTCAAGTGTTACACTATGCGAAGGTGCTGCAACTAGTTTTTCTGTTTCAGCAACAGGCACTGGTCTTAGTTATCAATGGCAGGTAAATACGGGCTCAGGATTTGTGAATGTGGTTCCGTCATATGTTTACCGCGGTTCTAATACAGCCACATTTACTATTGCTGCCTCAAATGCAACAATGAATAATAATCAGTACCGTTGTGTTGTAAGTGGCGTTTGTACTCCTTCTGTCACCTCCGCAGCCGCTTCTTTAACTGTAAATACCCTACCGGCAATTACTACGCAACCATCAAGCGTTACAATATGTGAAGGTAATAATGCTACTATTTCGATTGCTGCGTTAGGCACGGCTATTACTTATCAGTGGCAGGTAGATGATGGTACAGGCGCTGTTAATATCAGTAATGGCAGCCTATACAGCGGTGTGAATACCCCTACCCTCACAATTATTAATCCTCCAACGTCAATGAACCAACTTTCATATCGTTGTGTTGTAACAGGTGTATGCAATCCTGTTATACCAAGTTCACTGGCATTGCTCAGAGTTAACAGCCTACCTCGCTTGACGCAGGATCTTACCAGTACTACAGCCTGTGAAAAAACTAACCCAGCATTTATCGTAAATGCAACTGGTACTAATATAAGTTATCAGTGGCAAGTAGACGACGGGACCGGTTTTGTAAATGTTCCATCATTGCCTCTCTATTATGTAAATACACGGGTGCTAACAATTGTGGGCGTAACAAAAGCGATGGCGGGTTATAAATTCCGGTGCGTAATAGCCGGTACCTGCACGCCGTCAGTATATTCATCTACGGGTATCCTGACTGTAGATACATTACCGGTTGTTACTTCTAATCCCGTTAGCAGCACCATATGCGAAGGTAATAGTACAAGCTTCTCTGCTGCGGGTACAGGCACCTCATTACGCTACCAATGGCAGGTGGATATGGGGGCGGGCTTCAATAATCTTGGGAGCTCCTCGCAGTATAGTGGCGTTACTACGCCAACGCTGTCTGTAAGCAATACCACTGCATCTATGAACGGCTTCCAGTATCGTTGCCAGATTTATGGAGTATGTGCGCCGCCGGCTACTTCTTCTGCTGCTACGCTTACTATTAACACAGCTCCGGCTATAACTGTTCAGCCGGCTAATACTATTGCATGTAACACAGCTTCTACACATATTGGTCTTACCGCCACTGGTACCGGCATCACTTATCAATGGCAGATAAATACAGGAGCTGGCTTTACTAACTTAACTGATGCACCACCTTATAGCGGTACTGCAACAAATATGCTTGCTATAAGCAAAGTGGATATGAGTATGCTGAACTATGGCTATCGTTGCATTGTAACAGGTGTTTGTACACCGCCGGCCACATCAGCTGTTGCCACCTTATCTATAACAAATACTACTGAATGGACAGGTACAGTGGATAATAAATGGTCGAACCCTGCAAACTGGAGTTGTGGCATTATACCGATAGCTACCACAAATGTTTACATACCGGCAGCAAGCAATGCACCGGTGGTTGACATACACGGCGCAATATGCGATAGCATTAGTATAGATAATGCAGCATCGCTGACATTTAAAGATGCATTTAGTTCCCTTGAAATAAAAGGTGCTTTCCTCAATGCAGGTGGCTTTGATCCGTCGGCAGGTAACGTAATATTCTCCGGAGATCAGCAGCAGAATGTTCCTGCTGCAACCTATTCTTGTCTCAGCCTTTCAAGCACACCTAACAAAACAATAACGGGAAATGTGACTATTAGTGATTCGCTGAATATGTGGTCTGGTATCCTTGTTATCAAGAACAATAATATCACTATCGGCGCAAATGCAATGATCAGAGGCGCTAGTGCTGCATCATACATCCAGACTAATGGAACAGGTTCTGTAAAAGAAATAAATGTTGGACCTGGCCCGTCGAAAAAAGGCGGCATGATAACCGTTCCCGTTGGCGTTGACAATTCCTATACTCCGCTTAGCTTTAGCAATATGGGAGATATAGATAACTACAGCATTTCTGTTAAGACACAGGTCTACGACAATTATGGATATACATTTGTTCCTTATGGCTCGCCTATTACTTCAAATGCGGTTAACAAAACATGGTATTTGAGTGAAGATGTTGCAGGCGGTTCAAATGTTGACATATCACTGCAGTGGAATAGTGCTGATGAATTGACCAGCTTTAACAGGCATGCGTGCTATGTATCTCCATATGTATTACCAAGCTGGCTGCCGGCAACAACCGTAGTGGACGCTGATCCGGGTATTGGAACCGGTCCATATTCAGCTTCGTTGTCTAACGTCACTAACTTCCCGATCTTCGGTGTTGGTAGTCCGTTTGCAAGTGCTACTGTTTATACTCCGCGTGGTGGTACTGTAATTGCTTCACCAAACCCTAATTCCGGTAGCACTATTTACGCATCATTTGATGTGGCGCCGTCCAACAATATCAATATTTACATTACAGACCTATTCGGTACTACATCGTTCTTTGTGAATGTAAATCCATACAACTACCCGGGCGCTGTTATTCCTTTAAATATTACAGGTCTTGCTGCGGGTGAGTATATACTTAAAGTAGTAGACCTTGGTTCTAATAACGAAGTACGCACTACACGCTTTATCAAGCTGTAAGCAAGTTGATAGACAAAGAAAGGGAGCTCATCACGAGCTCCCTTTCTTTTTGTTCAGAGTAATTTTACGGACTGACGATCATCTTTTGAGATACGCTCCAGGCATTTGGTTTATCAGCAAATAAGGCTTTTGTCTTAGCCCAGGTATCTTTAAATAGTTCAGAAAAACGATAATGATCAAGATGTGCTTCGCTATCCCAAATACTATAGGTAAAGAAGATATTCTTCTTATGCTCATCCTGCCAAAGTTCAAGATGATTGCAACCTGCAAAAGTTCTAATAAGTTGCTTGCGTTCCTCAAATAAGGAAAGGAAATTATTTACCTCTTCCTCGCGGAAGTTCATTCGCACGATGCGCACTATCATTCAAAGAAGATTTTTATGGTATTGTAAAAGAGCTTTTGTTCACTGTGCAGTTGCAGGCCGAAAAGGCTGGCTGCATTACCTCTGTTTATGGCTATTTCAAGGTAGCCGGTAGAGTTGAACCTGCAGAGTTTATCGCCAGGCTTCACATTATGATAGTAAGTGCTCAATTCGGTTATTTCCTCATCACGCATAAACTGTATCCTGAAAGGCCGCCCCTGGCCGATTGTTTCAAATTGCTCCCTTGTTAGGTTGATTACTACGTTTTCAAAACGGTCTATATGTATCACCTGGCATTCCACATAATTGGCTTCCACCAGAGGTTGGCAGTGTAAGGGCGCATTTTTCAGCTCACAAGCATCAAAACCTAGCTCAGCTATTGTTTTAGATTGCAGCAATGCTGATACTTTACCTACTTCGTTCAGCCAGTCCTTAAAAACACCCGGCGCTTCCAGTTCAAAGCATTTCCATACATTAATGTTTTCCTTACCAAAGGCTAATGACAGAAGCCCGTTATCAGGTGAAAGGAAATAGTGCCCGTCTTTTTCAGCCAATACCAGGCAAGGTACTTTTGCCGAGAATACATCAAAAAGCAATATATGACAGGTTCCGCTGGGGAAATTCCGGTATGAAGCGGCAATAAGGTATGCGGCTTGCTGCAGGTGGAAAGGCACCACCATATGGGATATATCAATAATAGGCGCATTGGGAACCTGCTGCATTAAAATACCCTTGGCAGATGCCACAGAGGCATCTTGCAGGCCAAAGTCTGAAAGCAGCGTCAACATTCCCATTTGGGAAACAAAAGTAGCTTGCAAATAGATGTAATGCAAAGCTAATCTGCTTCAAAACCACAAATATTTAAGTTGTAATATGTGCGGCGAAATATTTGCAGCATGGCTTCCGTTATTACTTCATTCAGTTAACTTTACAACCTGCAATGCGTATTCGATTTTCATATTTTTTATTATTGGTTGCCATAGGGCTCATATTGCTTGGCTCTGCCTGTAAAAAGGATAAAGTGCTTACATCCGGCGGGTCTCTAAGATTCTCTCTAGATACACTCACTTTCGATACTGTTTTTACCGCTGAAGGAAGCTTTACCCAGAGTTTTAAGATATACAATCCACAGGCTGAAAAAGTCGTACTTAGCTCAGTATCTATGCAACAGGGTAGTAAATCTTTCTTTCATTTGAATGTAGATGGGTTTGCGGGCAACAACCTAAGTAATATCACTATCCAGCCTCATGATAGCGTATATGTTTTTGCTACAGTAGACATCAATCCGCGCAACCAGGACAACCCGTTCATTATAGAAGACCAGATGATCGTCACCATGAACGGCAAGCAGTATTCGGTGCCTTTCACCGCTTATGGGCAGGATGCTTATTACATAGTGGATAGCGAGTTTACAATGAGCACATCCAATCCTAAATGGGGTAATAACCGGCCATACGTAGTGATGGGCACCTGTATAATAGATTCTGGAGTAACACTCAGCCTGCAGCCCAAATGCCGTGTATATATGCATGCCAATGCCAGGATATACGTAGCAGGTTCTTTGCAGTCAGATGTTGCCGCTGCAAATATTGACGACTCTGTGGTATTTCAAGGTGACCGATTGGACAGGTTCTATTTTGGGAATGTAGGTCTGCCGGGAGAATGGGGCGGCCTCTATTTTGCGCCAAACAGCAAAAACAACATCCTGAGAAATACTACGCTTGCTAATTGTGGCGCCAGTACGACTGTGAACACTACTGCGGGCCCGCAGGCATTTTTGCAGGCTGCTATACAAACCAATCCAGGTACGGAACTTACAATGGATAAATGCATTGTAAGAAACTCACTCGGTTACGGACTAATTAGCTTTGGCTCAGCCAATGTCACCATGACTAATAGTCTTATTGTGATGACAGGTGCCGAAGCACTTGCTTTGGTACAGGGGGGTAATTACACCATTACCAATTGCACCTTTGCAGATTATTCTGCCACTTATATAAAACATGATCAAAACAACACGGCGGCAATACTCAACTACTTCGATACCAGCCAGACAGGATATATAAGCGGCCCTATGAATGCGGTGATAACCAACTGCATTTTCTGGGGCAGCCTGGATAGTGAAGTGTTTTGCAATGCAAAGAGTATAGCCACTGTGCCATACGTTGTGAAGTTCAACAATTGCATTATTAAAGGCAGTCAACCAACCATACAGGGTCTTACAACTACCAATGCATGCCTGTTCAATAAGGACCCCTTATTTGTAAGCACCGATAAATGGGATTTTCATTTGTCTGCGGGTACCCCTGCAAAGAACGCCGGTACTGTAACAGGTCTGTCATATGATCTGGACTGGAAACCATGGAGCAGCAATGATATTGGTTGTTACTTAGCGCCATAATCTTTCTTGTTAGTTAGATAGACTTCAGATATTCTTTGGCTTCAGCAAGACTGTAAAGGAATTTCACATTCGGGAACTGGCTGGCTTTTAATGATTTGACCATACTTCCCGATGCAATGATCTGCGCCTGAGGGAAACGGCTGCAAAGCTGCTGCAAATATTTTTTACCATCAAAATCCTCTGCTACTGATGTAAGATGTGTATATAGATAGTCAGGCTTTTTTGCTTCATATACAAATTCTACTTCTTTAAGGGGGGAATTAGGCCCCAGGTAAATAACACCTTTGCCATATTTGATTAAGATATAGTGCATGTAGAGCAGACTCACATCATGGATCTCTCCTTCCGGTAGGAATAATAGCGCTATCGTTTTGGGTGGTTCGGTTGGGATTGGCAAATTTTCGATGGCAAGGGCAAGCTTGCGATAGATGACGTTACTAATAAGATGCTCCTGTGCAGGGAATATGCGATCTGTAAGCCACATAAGCCCTATTTTTTCCAGGAACTCGAATATCAGCGATTCAATAGTAAGTTCAAGGCCATTTTTTTTAAGATAGCCATCTATCAGCTCCTCAAAAAGGTCCATATCCATGGAGAGAGTACACTCAAGCAACTCATTTACCAGTAGGTGCAGCTTGAAATCTTCGTCACTGATCTTATTAATAAGCTGGTTCATGCTGTGCTCATCCATTTTGTGGATGCTGGATATCTTGTAGCCGAACTTATTGAGTAAAGCTATCCTCAATGCCATCTTCAAATCAAGGGCGTCATAGTAGCGAATATTAGTTGGGGTCCGTTTAGGTTGCAGTATGCTATAGCGCTGCTCCCATATGCGGATAGTATGGGCTTTAACCCCCGTCAGGTTCTCTATGTCCTTAATACTGAAACGATTCATTGTTCTTTATGTCCTCAGGTGGCTGCTGCTTTAATTACCGCCCAGCTGCACAGCTATTAAATTCCTGCTCTATAACCTGGCACCTATAATCAAATATGCCCTGCAACTGCTTTTTAACAAATAAAGAATGTGCCAAGCTGCCTATGAACCATAATGGCAATACATAATGAACAATGTCTGTCATTAGTACCCCATTGCTGTGCTCACTGAAATGGTGCTGGTGATGCCATAACTTGTAGGGACCAAACCGTTGCTCATCAACGAAGCGCTTGTATTGTTCCACATGGGTTATTTCCGTCATCCAGGAGAGCGGCATACCCAGTAGCGGTGAAACTTTGTAGGTGATTATCTGGCCGGCATAGGTATAGTCAGGTAGTGGGCCTGAAGTAACGCATAGCTTCATGTAGGGAGGTGTAAGCTTCGCGAGGTTTGCCGGGCTGGAGAAAAAATCCCAAACCGCTTGAATGGGGGCCTTTATCAGTTGCTGTTTTTGAAGTTTATATACGTTCATATAATAATAACAATAGTAAAATCTACGTATTTCAATGGTAACAGGTTGTATAGCCTACATTTATATCCGTGTAAATTATTTTATGATTTAATTACGATAAGAATATTAAACTTTGTGCCCCCGTTTCATTCCAATAAAACCTGGTGCTATTTGATATGGGGGAATTTTTTGGTGTGATATAATAGTATAAAGCACTAACGCATAGAAATTTATTCAGTTTGAATTTGGCATTGAAGACAGTTTTTGTCCTTTTTTATATATCAATTTCCTTGCCCTTAACAGCGCAGATAAAGCATGCTGTACAGTTTCCCATAAATATACAGGATAGCACTGCGCCAGAGAAACATACGCGCATAAGGGATGTAAACGATGAGCTGGACCTGATAGACCTGGTACAGTCTGTATTTGACAAGCATGCTAAAAAGCGCGTTGACACGGGCGGTGTTAAATCCGGGAAACTGCGTATATCGGGGTTGCCTGCGGCAGGGTATACGTTGCAGACAGGCTTTGCAGGTATAGCAATCGCAAATGCGGCTTTCTACACCAGCAAACATGAAGAAGAGAACCAGTCCACTATACTGGCAAACCTTACGTATAGCCAGTACAAACAAATCATCTTCCCCATACAAACCAATATATGGACGCCGGGCAACAAGTATAATATCAACTCTGAAATACGATTTCTTAAATACCCCTCTATGACTTATGGGCTGGGTGGGTACACGAGCCTGGGTGATGGTTATACGATTGACTATTCCGGAATAAAGGTGCATGCAGCTATATTGAGAACGGTGCTGAAAGATGTGTATGCGGGTGTGGGTTATAATCTTGACTACTATTGGAATATACGTGAGGTAGATCCGCCGGTTAACAAGACGACCGATTTCCAGAGTTATGGGCTGAACAGCACGGAGATGGCGTCAGGGCCTACGCTGAACTTCCTGTATGATAACCGGAGAAACTCCATAAATCCGCAAAATGGGGCATATATCAACCTGGTTTACAGGCCTAATTTCACCTTCCTGGGCAGTGATAATGACTGGCAGTCGCTGGTGGTGGATATGCGCAAGTACTTCCGTTTACCGTTTGGAAGCGATAATGTGCTGGCCTTCTGGAGCTATGACTGGCTGACCGTTGGAGGCTCGCCACCATACCTGATGCTGCCATATACTGGCGGGGACGCCTATTTTAATAGCGGCAGAGGCTATATACAGGGGCGCTTCAGGGGTAAGAACATGCTGTATGCGGAGAGCGAGTACCGGTTTAACATAACCAATAACGAGCTGGTAGGCGGTGTGGTGTTTGTAAATGCAGAATCGTTCTCTGAAGAAGGCTCGGGACGTTTTGAGGTAATATCTCCGGGCTATGGGCTGGGGCTAAGGTTGAAGCTGAACAAATTTTCCCGCACCAATATAGCAGTGGACTATGGATTTGGAACGGGTGGCTCAAGAGGGTTCTTTGTGAACCTGGGAGAAGTGTTTTAATCATAATAGGTTTATAGAATGAACAGCGGGGCTATATGCCCCGCTGTTTTGTTATAGAATATCGAGGGCTGTTGTTATTCGTTTTATGGTTTCGTCTTTGCCAATCATCTCTGCAATGGTGAAAACTCCAGGTCCATACTTGCCGCCTACCAGCATAATACGCAAGGGCAGCATGATGTCTCCCTTTTTGAGACCTGCAGCATGCAGCTGATCATTAAAGCTCTGCTCAAGGGTGGTGTGGTCCCAGGTGGATAGGGTTTGTAGCGCATTGAGCCAACTGGTGAAGAACTGTGCTTTGGGCTCGTTCCATTTTTCCTTTATAGCTGCAGTATCAATGCTATCGGGAGTGTGGAAGAAGAAGTGGCCTTGCTCCCAGAAATCAGGTAGCAGGGTGCAGCGATCTTTTATTAAGCCTATAACCTGCTCCAGGTAAGCATCTGTAGCTGTGATACCCTTATTGACGATGTATGGCTTTACTAATGACAGCAGCTCTTTATTGTCTTTGCGCTGTATGTACTGATGATTGAACCACTTAGCTTTCTCATAATCGAACTTGGCGCCGCCTTTGTGTACACGCTCTATAGAGAACTGCTTTATGAGCTCGTCCATTGAAAATATTTCCTGCTCGGTACCTGCGTTCCAGCCCAACATGGCCAGCATGTTTACAAAAGCCTCCGGCAGGAAACCTCTTTCGCGGAAGCCATGCACGGTTTCATCCGTGCGCGGGTCGGTCCAGTTCATTGCAAACACGGGAAAGCCAAGACGATCACCATCGCGCTTGCTGAGCTTGCCGTGGCCATCAGGTTTTAATATAAGCGGCAGGTGTGCCCATTGCGGCATCTGCTCTTTCCAGCCAAGGTATTCCCAAAGCAACAGGTGCACCGGCGCGCTGGGTAGCCATTCTTCGCCACGGAAAGCGTGTGTTATCTTCATAAGATAATCATCGACAACCACAGCGAGGTGGTAGGTGGGCATGCCATCGGCTTTGAGCAATACCTTATCATCAACCAAAGCAGTATCGAAGGAGATCTCGCCACGAATCATGTCTGTGAACTTCAGCTCCTTTATCTGCGGCATCTTTATGCGTATGACATAAGGAGTGCCTTTTTCAAGTTCCTTCATTACATCTTCCCTGCTCATGGCAATTGAGTTGCGCATGTGCATGCGGGTAGCGTAATTGTACTGTGGATTAGTATTTGTGTTGCTCTGCAGGTCTGTGCGCATCTTTTCCAGCTCATCAGTAGTATCGAATGCGTAATATGCGTGGCCGGCGTCAACCAGCTTTTGTGCATATTCGTAATACAGGTGCTTACGCTCGCTCTGACGATAAGGGGCATAAGGGCCACCTTTTTGCGGACTTTCATCCGGCTCAAGGCCGCACCATTGCAGACAGTTTACTATGTATTCTTCGGCTCCCGGAACATAGCGGTTTTGGTCGGTATCTTCGATGCGGAGGATGAACTCGCCGCCGTGCTGCCTGGCAAACAGATAATTATATAAAACGGTGCGCACCCCGCCAAGATGGAGACCACCTGTGGGGCTTGGTGCAAAGCGAACGCGAACTTTATTAGTACTCATAAGGGGGCAAAGTTAATATTTAGGTTTTAGTCGTAGGTCATAAGTCTGCGAGTTGGCTGAGTGCAAATGGGTGATCATGCCCCACAGCATTCGATTCAGCATAAGTTGTTGATTGACAATGGGTGCATACCCCATTTGTGCCCCATGCCTTCGGGAAGAGCGGAGGAACAGGGCGGAAAGCGGAGGGGAGCATGTTACATTCTACGCAATTTTTCTTTTGGGAGGTTTGGGGATGACAATTCGGCGGAATGCTTGTCTGGGTGTCTTATGCTGTTTTTTGTGAATGTTACAAAAGTTCCCAAAAGGTTACATTTGGTTGGCGGCGGCAGTCGTAAGTCTGCGAGTAATAATACATAGTTGTCCCTTCCAATATATGTGGGTTTACAGGTTTATCAAAGAACTTTCTTGAGTGAACAAGAGCTTAAACGTTTAGGTGTAAGTTACGATTTGGAGGAGGGTGGTTCCAAAAGAAGATATCCACAAATTGCTGAATGCGGTAACGTGGTGGAATACGGCAATGTAGTGTTAAATGTTATTTGATTCTCGTGTGCTGTGTGCTTGTGTTGCGCGAGGTTGTTCTTTCTTTTGCGGAAAGGAAAGGAACCAAAGAAAGCCCACCGAAAAAAAAGCTTCAGTTTTTTCGGGGTGGTGCTGCTATGAGCGACATTGCTACTGCTCTGCCGGGCTGATTAATCCGATGGCTTATGTCGTGATTTTTGTTTCTCCCGTCACTGCGAGGCTACGAAGCAGTCTCAGAGAATGAGGGTTTTGCATTGCGTATGTTTGCTCTTTGCGGGGAAAGAATTAAGCCAGCAGGTGCTCACAGAGTCGGACCTTTGCGAGTCCCCTGTGCCCGATGGCTTAATGATATAAAGTTAAGCTTTTCATGTTTGTGAAAATATCGACCAAAGATTCAGCGGAAATGGAAACGCCAATCTGGAGATTGGCTGCCGAGGCGACGTAGTTGAAAACTACGCTGAACGGGGAGGTGGTCATTAATCAGAAAAATGTTTAGCTATCAACTCAAGCAGACCTGTCATATTCTGAAAAACAAGTTTGTTCTCAAAACGAACAATTGTGTAACCCAATTCATTTAATCTTTCGTCTCTTACAAAATCCTGTTCAGGGGTGCCTGGTAAATAATGATATTGACCGTCAAGCTCAATGATGAGTTTTTCAGAAGGGCAATAAAAATCTGCTATGTAGTTTTCTATGCTATGCTGACGCCTAAACTTTCTACCCATAAGCTGGCTATTCTTCAGCGCATTCCACAAAACAGCTTCTGCAGGTGTAAGATTGTTTCTTAACTCTTTTCGTCGGTCTTTTAGGTAGGTAACATTCTTAATCTGATTCTTTCTCATCTAATATGTTTTATAACCCTTCCGTCACTTCGTGCCACCTTCCCTAAAAACAGGGAAGGAGTTTTTTTAATTCTTTGACTCTTCGAGTCAAATCTACATTCCCGACAAATTGCACCAAAGCTATCAAGAGTTTTTTGCTTTTATGCTTTTTCCTCACTTAAACCGCAGGAGGAAATTGCCAGAATTATCGCAAAAAGACAAGTGTTTTCATGTCATTTTAGAAGTTAGCTTAATCTGGAAAGCATTGGCTGCCTATCGCGCCACCTCCGTATTCAAGTACAATGTTTTGTTTGTAATAAATGTAAGTACAACCATCATTGTAGTCTTTTATTTGAGCGGGAGTAAGATCTTTATTGAACAGATCATAAAAATACATGCCCATACCGCTTCGTGCATAGCCGATGGTGATCATATCTTCACCATTTTTGATAGAAATACAATTAGCGTTATGTAATAGCATTTTGATCTTATCAAGTGTGGCATAATTCCAGCCAGCCATTTTTAGAAGGAGATCAAGTACAGGATCACCGTATTGTAAATTCCATTTCTGTATACTAAGTTCGCCAGGTTGCGAGCCTTTGTATATAAACAAGTCAATTTCTTCAGGCTGATCGAGAACTTTGTCGGCGGGTTTGAACTCAATATAGATCGTAAAGCCTACAGGTACAAGCTTCAGATATTCCTTTTTTAAATGAGCTATATTCTGATAATTGGTGTCTATATTTTTAATAAGCGCTTTTTTGCTGCTGACGGGCATGTTGATCATTGCGATGAAAAATTCCTTCTCTTCGTCTGATGCAGTGTCATAGGTTTTCAACATCTGAATTTGTTCTGATTTTGGCATTTCAGTTATCAGCGCCTTGAAAAGAGAGTCTTTGTTAATAAACTTATTTATATGCTGAGCTCTGAGCTGTGAAGAATATAATGAGAGTAAACAAAATAGCAAGGAGTATAGATATTTCATGGTGAAAAAATAAAACTTTTATCTGTATTGTGTAAAAGCTTGCCCGAGTATTTTTACCAGTAGGATAACCGAGGATGAGCTTTTGTTCCCTGATGCCGCAGAGTATTCATTGGGAAGACCTGTGGAAAGAGAATTGCTATGTTCAGGAGATGTCTATCTCGGTCTACCGGTCATTTCGATGGACTCGATGAGAGAGTCCCTACGCGGTCGGCATGACAGCCTTGATACAGGGCCGGTGCTGATTTGGCAAGGCACTATTATTAACAAGAAAGTTCCAAGAAAACATATCCACATTGTAGTAACCTGGAGTACTGTTTAAGATCATTTTTTACTAAATGAATATTGCCGTTCTTGCAGTGATAATGTGAATGCTATGATAGAAAAGTTATTGCCGGAAACGCATCATGCAACGGAGACATTGTCGAGGTCAGTAGTGAAGACGCTGAGTTACCATCTACTCATTTTGGTACTTGACTTTACTTCTATTTATATATTTACCCACCAGGTGAAAGTGGCGCTTGGATTTATGGTGGTAAGTAATATTTATACTACGATTGGTTACTTCTTTCATGAGCGGATATGGGACCGGATAAAATGGGGTAAAATAATTTATAAAAAGACAGAATGATTTTTATGTTGTTCTTAAAGCTGGTGCTATTCTCAATTTATGTTCATAATCTGATTATATAAAAGAGCCCGTTGCTTGCAGCGGGCTCTTTTATATATAATTACAGCTATTATTTACCAAAAAGGTAGCCTACGGAAAGTGTGAAGCTGCCATTGTGCATATAGTTATTATCGTCACCGCCGGGCATTATGTTTACGAGGCCTATGCCTGCATTACCACGTACGAAAAGTCCCATTGCAAATTCGTAACCAAGGTTGAAGTTAAGACCTGCATCTACGCCTTTTACATCGTCTGTATTTGCATTGTTGCCGATGCGCAGGCTATAGTCTGTATTGGTGCTGGTGGAAGTGACAGTGCCGTTGGCATGATGCACTGTAGTGACGTCGGAATTAGCTACGCGACCACCGAGTGCAAAAGCAAGATATGGACCGGCGCCAAGGAAGAACTGACCATAGTTGGGATTGCCGAATTTATAGACAAAATTTGCAGGAATCTGCAGATAGTCTATACGATAGTCGTTCTTAACGTCGTGTACGGTACCTACGCCTGCTTCATTGACAGTAGAGGTGCTGGTTCTTTCATGTGCGCCCATTGCATCATAGTATAAGCCTGTCTGGATGGAAATGTTGGGGGTGATAGCGAAATCTACAGCCCCACCTACCTTAAGGCCAACGCGGGTACCATTGTCGCCGTTTATACCATTCACGCGCGTGCTGAGCGATGAAAAATTAAGGCCTAATTCGGGGCCTACTGTTACCTGTGCATTAGCCTGTGCGAAGGCTGCGCATCCGATCGCAAGTAGAAATATCATCTTTTTCATAATCGTCGTTGTTTTTTAGGCGAGTAAAAAACACTATGCCATATGTCCTGTAAAAGTGTTAAAGAAATGAAAAAAGATGAAGGAGAATGGCCTAAAACAATGTGTTACAAAGCGTATTGACGACGCTTTTACTATATATGGCAGCCTCTATGCCTGCTACCCATTTGATGCGACGGACGGCGTTGGTAAGGAAAATCTCATCGGCGGATTGCAATAATTCCACAGTAAGGGGCACCTCTTTTACTGGGCATCTATCGAGGATATGCCTGCGCATGACGCCTGCTATACAGCCTTCTGAGAGTGGTGGCGTGTACATGTTACTGTCTTTTATCCAGAATATATTTGCGATGGTGCTTTCTATAATGTTAGTATGCGTATTGCAGATGAGTGCATCGTTACACTTCTGTTGTTTTGCTTGCTGTGCTGCTATGGCATAAATTAATGCATTGCATGATTTGAGATTGGCAAGCGCATCAGGGCTTTTTTGCAAGCCTGCGGCAATGCATAGCTGAAGGCCGTTTTCATTTAGTGATATTATTTCCGATTGAAGTGGAAAACACTCAATGAGGTAATTTGGTTTTTGACCGGGTGCGTCGAACATGCCACCGTCGCCTGCGTATACTTGCAGACGGACACGGCAAAGGGTTTCGAGCTTATTTTTTTTTACTGTTTTTAAAATTTCTTCTTCGAGATATGATGCTGTGAATAAGGGAGGGATAGTAAAGTGTAATTGCTGCAAACCAGAGAAGAGACGGTCCCAGTGATACTGCTTTAGCTGCAGCTCGCCATTTTGCAGCAGCATGGTTTCAAAGAGGCCATAGCCGTAACGAAAGGCACGGTTTTGCGGACTAATGGTTGCATGCTCCGCCTGCTGAAGCTGACCGTTGCTGTTTATATAGTTCAAAATGTATATAAGATTTGCAATGCTGCGAGGTAAAAGTATAAACAATAACAGATATGCTATGCTACAAGATGTGCAAGTTGTACTTTTGCACAAATTCTGAAAGCAATGAAGTTTGAAAAAGCCGTACCGGTGCAATGGTTAGCTGAATTTACGGGTGCAAAGCTGGTGGGTGACGCTACGCAGATGGCGACTGGCATAAACGAAATTCATAAAGTGGAGAAGGGGGATATTTCCTTTGTTGACTTTGAGAAGTATTATAGCAAATGCCTGAACTCGGCAGCAACTATAATCATCATAAATAAAGAGGTGGAATGCCCTACGGGTAAGACGCTGCTGGTGACCGCGGACCCCTTTAGCGCTTATGTGAAGATAGTTAAGCATTTTCGCCCATTTGAGCCTGCAAGCAAGATGATAAGTGACAGTGCGGAGATAGGTGAGGATACGATACTGCAGCCAGGGGTATTTGTAGGCAACCATGTGAAGATAGGCAAGAACTGCCTGATACACCCGAATGTGACCATATATGACCATACGGTGATAGGCGATAATGTGATAATACATGCGGGGACTGTGCTAGGGGCAGATGCGTTTTACTTTAAGCGCCGCAAGGAGCGTGATGTGCAATATGACAAGCTGGAGAGCTGTGGCAGGGTGATAATAGAAAGCGATGTGGAAATAGGCGCAGGCTGCACAATAGATAAAGGTGTGAGTGGTGATACCATAATAGGGCAGGGCACAAAACTGGATAACCACATACACATAGGGCACGGTGCTATAATAGGAAAGAACTGCCTGTTTGCTGCGCAGGTGGGCGTAGGTGGCAAGGCCATAATAGAAGATGAAGTGATACTGTGGGGACAGGTGGGTGTGAGCAAAGATCTAAGGATAGGCAAAGGCGCCATAGTATACGCACAAAGCGGTGTACCTAACAGCATAGAAGGCGGCAAGGTTTACTTTGGCAGCCCAGTAGAGGAAGCGAGAGAAAAGATGAAAGAGCTGAACTGGATAAAGCGTATACCTGAGATGTGGGAAAAGCTAACCAACAAGGCTTAAACATTTTTGCGGTGCTGCAGCCATTCATTCTTTAGCAGGCCGGTTATTACTACGTCTTCCAACATGCCATTGCGCAAACTGCTTTGTCGGATGATGCCTTCCACTTTGAAGCCCAGGCGTTCGGCGGCTTTGGCGCTGCGTACATTCTGCGGGATGAAGTGAATTTCAATTTTATTAAGGTTGGGTTTTTCGAAAAGAAAATCGATGAAGCGGGTGATGCAAGTATTGAGAATGCCCTTGCCTTCGTATTCCTTAGAAAGCCAGTAGCCAAGCTGGGCCTTGCGCAACTTGTGGTCCCAGTGGTGCATGCCTATGCTGCCAATGATGTGGCGACGGTGGAAGATGCCCAAGGCAATAGACTCCTGGTATTGCATCTGTACTAATGACTGCTGTATAAACTGCTGTGAGTGATCGGCACGGAGGGTTTGATCGACCCAATCGAACCAGGGGCGAAGATGGTCGCGGGACTCATTGATAGCACGAAACAGCTCGGGGGCGTCCTCGAGCTGGTAGGTGCGTAATAAAGTTTCGTTGTCTATGAGTATAGAAACCATAGACTGTGAATATAAGAATTAATGCTTAAAATGACGAGTGCCAGTAATAACCATGGCCATGCCATTGTCCTTACAATATTGAATGCTGTCGTTGTCGCGTACAGAGCCACCGGGCTGTATTACAGAAGTGATACCTGCCTCGTGTGCAATGGTAACGCAATCGTTGAACGGGAAGAAAGCATCTGAAGCCATGGATGCACCCTGCAGGGAGAAGCCAAACTGCTTAGCTTTTTCTATGGCATTGCGCAGGGCATCTATGCGGCTGGTCTGGCCGCAACCCTTGCCTATGAGCTGCCTGTCTTTTACCAGTGCAATAGCATTTGACTTAAGGTGCTTGCAAACTATATTTGCGAACAGCAGATCCTGCTTCTGTTCTTCCGTGGCATTCTGTGCGCCGGCTTCTGTCCAGGTTTCAAAGTTTTTAGTATCTGCATCCTGTACCAGTATGCCATTGAGTACGCGCTTGTATTCCTTAACAGGGAAGAACGCTTTGTGCTGCTGTAAGAGAATGCGATTCTTTTTACTTTTGAGAATGGTTAAGGCTTCTTCATCGAATGAAGGAGCTACCAGTATTTCGAAGAAGAGCTCGTTTATTTTTTGTGCTGCCTCTACAGTGATAGTTTGATTGGTGATAAGCACACCGCCGAAGGCGCTTTCAGGATCACCGGCGAGGGCTGCGGTCCAGGCATCAACTACATTGTTCCTTACTGCTACGCCGCAAACATTAGTATGTTTGATAACAGCAAAGGCAGGGTCCTGAAATTCAGAAATGATCTGGCAGGCAGCATCTATATCAACAAGGTTGTTGTATGAAAGTTCTTTGCCGTTTAGCTTGTTGAAAAGTTCATCGAGATCGCCATAGAAAGAAGCTCCCTGATGCGGATTTTCGCCATAGCGTAAGGGGTGCCTTTGGCCAAAAGATATCTGGAAACTTGGTGTATGTTCTGAGCTACGGTTGAAATAAGCAGCAATGGCAACATCATAATGAGCGCACTCGGTAAATGCTGCTGCGGCGAAGGACTTGCGGTCTTCGAGGGTAGTGTTGCCATTTTGTGTATTGAGCAATTCTAGCAATTCAGGGTACTGGTTGCGGGATGCTACTATGCAAACGTCTTTAAAATTCTTGCCTGCCGCACGAATGAGGGATACGCCGCCTATATCTATCTTCTCGATAATGGTTTTTTCGTCATCGGTTTGTTTAATTGTTTCCTCAAATGGATAGAGATCTACAATGACAAGATCAAGCAGTGGTATTTCATATTCTTTTACATGCTTTTCATCATCCTCAAAATCACGCCTGGCCAGAATGCCACCGAAAACCTTCGGGTGTAAAGTCTTTACACGGCCACCAAGGATGGATGGATAGCTGGTAACTGTTTCTACCGCAGTGCAGGGAATGCCCAACTGCTCGATAAAAGACTGCGTGCCGCCAGTGGAGTAAAGATGCACATTGAGCTCGTGAAGCTTGCGAACAATTGGCTCCAAGCCATCTTTATAGAAAACAGATATAAGTGCAGATTTTATTGTGCGATCCATGTAAGAAAGGAATTTGAGCCGCAAAGATACTAAGCTTTAGGAATAGCTTAAAAAGTATCTAATATAAAGGCTCCGTCTCGGGTGACGGCATGGAGGGGGATATGTGCTGCTGTGGCGGTTTCCAGGCATTTATCGATAGTTTTCTTTGTGTTATTGGCGCCTAGAATTATAAGATGGGGAGTGAAGAATTCGCGGAGCTGTGACAGGTTTATATTGTTTGATTTGTAATTTATTATAAGGTAATCGGCGGGGAAAGGATTTTGGGAGACCGGCTCATTGTTTAGTATTAATACTTTGTATTTGCCCAATTGTATGATCTCATTTTGACTACCAGGTTCCTGGCGCCATGCATGCCAGCCGGTATGTGCTGGCTTGAGTGTGTAATCTTTTTTATGTGCATCTGTTGTGGTATCGGTGTATAGGATGCGGTAGTGGTTGCCTTGTATCAGCTCGATATGGTTTGTGCGATTGATGTTGTATACTACTAATTTGTTTTGATGTAAGGTCTGCCAATTATCTATGCATAGCAGGTAAAGCAATACGCAGAGTGCTGAGAGGGCGATGAAAAGGGAAGGCTTAATTTTCCGCAGGAGGAATACTGCTGCGCCGACGATAGCTGTGTATAAAAACAACAATTCTATAAATGACAGGGATAGAAAATGGAATGATGCAGGGTTGAGCTGCTGCAATTTAAAAACAAGATTATTGAAATGGGTGGAGACAAATACAGCGACCATGCCTACAAACGAAGCTATTGAAGGCACTACGCTGAAAGCAATAACGAGCATGCCTAATATTAGTACAAATCCCATGAACAGGAATGCCAGCACATTTGAAAGGATAAACAGCAATGGGAAAAGGTGGAAATAATAAACAATGAGCGGTGCTACCAATATCTCTGCAGCGATGCTGGCTGCAATTGTTTGCCATAGCGTACGTGTGATGATGTTACCAACTGTTATCAGTCGATATATAGGAGCATAGAGCAGGATGAGCGATAGCACAGCAAGGAAGGAAAGTTGGAACCCGAGGGAGAATAACCACATAGGTGAAGCGCATAACAATATAACCGCTGTTGCAAATAGCTGATTGAGACTATTGTTGTTCTTTTGAAAAGCAAGGCCAATGGCGAGGATACTGAACATGACAGCTGCACGTATGGCCGATGGTGCAGCGCCAGCTATAAGTACATAGAACCAAACAAGGGGGAGGGCTAAGATATATTTTATCCAGTGGTATTTGCGGTGTCTTATGAAGCTTAACAGGACGGAAATGATGATGAAAAAGATGGTGACATTTGAGCCGGAAATGGCAATGACATGAATGATGCCTGTGTCTGCATAGGCTTGGCGAAGATTTGGATCGAGGTTTACTTCATCGCCTATGAGCATGGCTTGAATGAGGCCAAGGGTGCTGCTATCTTTAATGTATAGTGCTAACTGCTGCATGCACCAGTTGTGCGCCTTATCTATAATATTGATGTCCTTAGGGCTTGCGGAAGCAAATAGTCTGATATCTTTTACCGGAGTGAATTGCTGATAGTAGAGATTGTTTTGTGCGCAGTAGGCGGCATAATTAAACTCAAAGGGATTACCTGCATTCTTTATAGGTTGCCAATTGTTGGGTAACAATATGGTATCGCCGCCGTTAAAAGGTAACTGCCCTTCGTCTTTATAAATATATACAAATGCTTTGCCGATGGTGGGTGTTGCTGTATTGTCCTTTATTGCGTCCAATAGATCTACAGACAGTTTCCAGGTGCGTTCTTTTTCCGAAGGCGCTGCAGTGACGCGGGCAAGGTATGCCTGGGACGTAGAAATATTGTTACCAAACCATGCCGAATTATTTCGAATGTCTGATATATAACGAAGTGCCCATGCTGAGAAAAATATGGCTGCATTCAGAAAAATGAAACGCAGTGTAATAAGGATATTACTGTTTCGTTTTTGCAGTGCGAAAATGCTATACAGGATGAAGCAAGCAGCGATGATAGCAAGTAGAGGGACAAAGGAAAAGAAAGAAGGCCAGCAATAAGCGCAGCTAATGCCTGCTACCATAGGTAACAATATGCGAAAGAAGGGAGTAGTCTCCCAGAACTGTGCTTTATTTTGAGGCCAGCGATCCATAGTAAACGGGCCTTGAAAATACAATAAATGACTAAATGATTATGGTGCAGGTGTTGTGGCCGCCTGATTTAATTCGTTAAGGTGCTTGCGCGCTTCCTGTACGAAGGTGCTGCCGGGATAGTCAATAATCAGCTGCTCATAGTAATGTTTTGCCTGGTCATTTTGATGAAGGTCGTTTTGATAGACCTCTGCCATTTTAAAGACGGCATCATCACCCAGCACATCCTTTCCGTATTGTTCATACACTTGTTTTAACCAAGCCAGTTCTTTGGTGTAGTCGTGATGCTTTTCGGCTATGCGGGCGCGCAGCATGAGGATGTCATCATTTAGCGGATGCTTAGGGAAGGCTGCTGCTATGCTATCAAGCAAGGTTTCTGCTTCCTTATCTTTATTCTGGAATAGAAGCAAATCGGCATGAGCGAAGCGGAGTAATGGAACGTAATTACTATCGGGCCCTACATTTTCCGTAATGAGCACTGAGAGATAAAGGGCGTCGTTGGCGATAAGATCAGAGGTGGAAGCTTTGAGGATAGTGAGCTGGTATTGTGCCCAGTTGAAATCGCCGCGATAATAGGCCAGCTTGGCATTTCGGAAGCGGGCATCCTCGCCCAATACATCCTGTTTAAAGTCTTTGTCTACCTGACTGTAAGTGAGTGAGGCATCCCATATTTTGTCTATGAGCACATAGTAGTCACCCATCTGCAATTTGCATTGGGCTACAAAATCCTTACGAGCATTTGGCTGTTCAATAGCCTTATTTAGGATGTCGATGGCTTTTTGCGGATTGCCGGCGTATTGGGCTTCCAGGCGCGCATAGTCGCGCACCATGTCAGAACCATAGTACTGGGGGAACTCTGTGAGGAAATCTCCATATTGCTTTGCAAGGTCTGCCACCTGCTGCGGTGTATAGTTTGGTATGCTTTCTATCTGTGTCATACCTGCACCTATGCGCTCGCTTTTGGCCAGTGGATAGAACTCGGTGTTTTTACCTTTTTCTATAACCTCACCATAGGCTTTTAGGGCAATGTCGTATTGTTTTTCCTTTAAGGCCATACGCGCAAAGTCTATCATTCGTCTGCCGTTTTCGCCGCCACGTGCGTCCAACGCTTCCATTTGTATGAGTGCACCATCCCAGTCATTTTTTTGTGTGTAGAGCCAGGTGAGCAGCTCTGGATATATTGTGTTCTCCGGCTGTTGGTTTATTTTCTTTATCAGCGCTTTCTGCGCCTGTTGCATCTTCTTCGTATCAGTTCCCAACAGCTCCAGCAGTATTGTTTTAGTGTTGTCCAGACCGCCAAACTGAATGGCGCCTCCTTCCATTAGCATGTCCAGGGCTTTGTCCATATTGTTTTGCTTAGCGTATAGCCGGGCAAGCTGGCTGCTATAGAGGTATGGATTGCCGATGATGTCCTTCGCGCGTTCATAGGTGCGTAACGCATAATCGTCTTTGTTCATGGCCAGGAAGGCATTGGCCATTTGCTGCGTGAGCATATCATCACCGGTTATGAATTGTATAGCCTGATCGTATTGCTCATTTGCTTTTTTGCCTTTCCCGTCGGCATCGTAAACGCGGCCGAGGTCTATGTATAAAAGTGAATTTCGAGGATTGAAACTTAATTGGCCTTCAACCAATTTCTCCGCATCCTTATATTTTTTTGCCTGTATGAGTGTGTTCAGATAGTCCTGGTATACCGAAACATCGGAAGGGTTTTGCGCGTAAATCTTTTTGAAAAGATCAATAGCCTTGTCGTAGTCTTTATTGGCTGCATAGTCCCTGGCCTGCACTAAAGGAGTAGCAGCTTCGGGAGCAGCAGCGCCCATTTGGGCCATGCTCTTATAAGGTGTATATAAGGATGCGCCCAGCAGCAGTGCACATATCCCGGCTATCCTCCAATTCATTTGCATCCTGTCTAATTGGCTTTATTGCAATTTAAGCTATTTTTTGCCAGCTCTGAGGTAATGATATTCGTTGCCATTGAACTGGTAAATGAGATAGTCTCCCTCGAAAGCGCCGTCCTTCAATACTATGGGGATATAGAGATACTTCATGTCCTTGCTAAAGCTTATAGGCTGCGTTTTAACATAAGGTTTGTTAAAAGATGACATATCATAATGATAACCCGCGCTTGTTTGGACATCGGTGCCTATGTAAAAGAATTTCTTTGGCTCGAAGTACTCGTCATATATATCATAGGCAAAATAACCCTGGTAGCGATTTTGCAGGTCGTATTCGTTTTCGTTGTGCACCAGATATATTGTCTGGCCTTTTTTGGTGTGCAATGTTTGGATATCTGAAACTACGGACCCTTTTTCATAGAGGGTGCCACTCGAGAAGGTGTTGGCCTTGTACATGAGCATGGCATTGCGATAATGAATAGGGCCTGTCATAGTTACATTCCAGAGAAATGTGCGGCAAAGAGAATCAGTAGAAGACGATATTTTCATACCTGCGGCCATTAGCTTTTTGAAGTCGTAGCTGAGCATGTAATCTACATTGTCGTGCTGTGTAAGAAAATTGCGCAGGCGCTGATTGACTGCATATAAAGAGTCAATGTTATGCTTGCCTTTTTGCAGACGCCAGTAGTTCATCTTTTTCATCAAGCCGATCATAGTCTTTTCTGCTTTCTGTGCATCGGCCAGTTCGGTATCCTGGGCACGGGAAGAAATGGATTGGCTGCATATGGCAAACAATAAGAACAGGCTGAAATATTTGAAGTGTCGATTCATTTCCTTAAAACAATAAAATTATACTATCCTTTGGCATTTTTATCATAAACGAATTTATAGCCATTGAATTTGTAGGTGAGAAATTTACCTGTAGGTGAAAAGTTGTCTATAATTGGAATTGAGAGGGTTTTATTGTCGGTGCTGATTTTTGTTTCGCCATCTTCATATCCGGTTGGGTATTTATTTTCGGCACTGAAATCAACTTCAAATTCTATGAACGATAATGTTTTTGTTTTTGTCTGAAAAAGAGGGTAATTGGATTTCAGTTTGCCGTGATCAATGATATAGCTACAAATAGTTTCCATATAATAAGCTCTCGACAAAATTGTCCTCTCTATTGTTAAATAAACAGTTTTCCCATCTTTGGTTTTTATTGTCTTTAATGCACGAACCAAAGATCCTGAACAGATAACGCCTTCTTCTTTGTCTGTGCCATTATTAAGAGTTTTAATATGCACCTTGTTATTTCCGTCTCTATACTGTGCCAGGGCGGTATATGATCGTGCGCTTCCGGAATATCCATCGTCCCAAAAATAAATGCGAAAATTGCCATCTGATGAAGTTATTATCTGCAATCTTGATGATTGAGTTTTATTAAGATCATGCTTTAATGTAGCCGGGTTCTTTTTGCATATGGTTGTCAGATATTGCAATAGCTGGTTATTTACAACGATAGTCATTGAATCCTGATCGCTGCTTTCAAAGTTGTTTTCCCAATAGTCGATCTTGCCCAGATAGCTTGAAACTGTATTCTTTATTTCGTCAATGCTTTGACAACTTCCAGCTAGCGGAGTAAGACAAACAACGGTAAAGATTATTAGAATGATCTTTTTCAAGAGACGGATATTCTAATTTCTTAAAGGCTTCCCGGTCTGTAAAATGCTTTGCAGGCGTTCTAACGTTTTTCTTTGTCCGCAGAGACTGAGGAAGGCTTCCCTTTCAAGGTCCAGCAGGTATTGTTCGCTTACTTGGGTGGCCTGTGAAAGATCGCCGCCGCACATTACATAAGCCAGCTTTTCAGCAATGAGCTTATCATAGTCGCTGATGTACTTGCCACGCCACATGCCGTGTATGCCGGACAGTAAACCTCCCATGCCGCCGCGGCCTTGCACCTTTATGTCCCTGCGTGGGGCGGGTTGTGTATAGCCTTTTTCATATAGCGCCAATACTTTTCTTTTTGCATCAGCAATCCGCCTGTCTGGGTTGATAGATACGCTATCGAAACCGGGGCGTAAAACGAAATTGCCAAAGGCTTCCTGCGCAGAAGTAGAGACCTTTGCTGTACCTACATTGATGAATAACTGCTGCAGGTAATTTACTTCAATGTCTTCTTTTATATTGCGATCGCTGGCGCGTACGGCCATTTCCTTTGTGCCGCCACCGCCGGGAATTAGGCCTACACCTACTTCCACCAAACCTATATAGCTTTCGGCTGCTGCCTGTACTGCATCGGCGTGCAGGCACATTTCGCAACCACCACCGAGGGTGAGGCCATGTGGTGTTACTACCACAGGTATGCTACTATAGCGTATGCGCATAGTGCCTGCCTGAAACTGGCGAATAGCAAAATCAAGCTCATCATACTCCTGCTCGGCGGCATACATAAAGATGAGGCCCACATTGGCACCCGCGCTAAAGTTGGGGCCGCCGTTGGCTATTACCAGCCCTTTGTATTTTTCTTCAGCTATGCCTATGCTTTTTTGCAGGCCTTCCAATACTTCACCGCCTATGCTGTTCATCTTTGTGTTCCAGCGCAGGGCTACCACGTCATCACCTATATCATAAAGCTTGCAGGCAGAATTTTGCCAAACTACTTTTTCGTCCAGATGCTCCAATAAAATAAACGAAGCGGCGCCCGGTATTACTTTATAAGACTGGCTGGCAAGATCAAAATACTTGCGCTGGCCATTCTCTGTTTTATAGAAAGTAGTAAAACCTTTTGCCAGCATTTGAGGCACCCAATCGGCTGCAGCGAAGCCTGCCGCTTTCATATCTTCCAATACCTTTGCTACACCGAGTGCATCCCAGCTTTCGAAAGCGCCTATTTCCCAGCCGAAGCCAGCCTTCAGCGCATCATCTATTTTGTATAGCTCATCGGCTATTTCAGGTATACGGTGCGATACATAGGCAAAGAGCATATGGTGGAAAAGCCTGTAAAATTCACCGGCTTTGTCCTGGCCTTTGTATAATATTTTTAAGCGTTGTGCAAGGTCATCAACAGGTTTTGCAGCTTCTATGGTCGCAAACTTTGATTTCTGTTTAGGGCCATATTCCATGGTCGCTAAATTCAAAGTAAGTATCTCTGATTTCTTTTCATCCCCGCGGGCTTCCGGTGATTGTGGAAGAATTACTACTTTCTTATAAAAGCCCTGGCCTGTTTTATCCCCCAACCATTTATTCTCTACCATTTTCTGCAAGAAAGGTGGTAATGTGAAAATGTCTTTTGCTTCGTCGTTCGGGGCATTCTCCGGCAAGGCTTTGGCAACGTGTACCAGTGTATCAAGCCCCACCACGTCGCCTGTGCGGAAAGTGGCAGATTTCGGGCGGCCAAGGATAGGCCCAGTAAGTGCGTCCACCTCATCTACATTCAAACCCAGCTGCTGCATGGCTTTGAATACAGCCATAAAGCCAAAAACACCTACGCGGTTGGCAATGAACGCCGGGGTGTCTTTACAGAGCACTGTTGTTTTACCCAGGAAACGGTCGCCATAGTCCATCAGGAAGTCTATTACTTCCGGTTTGGTTTTTGGTGCCGGGATTATTTCGAGCAGGCGTAAGTAACGCGGAGGATTGAAGAAGTGAGTGCCGCAAAAATTTTGTTGAAAATCGTCGCTTCGACCTTCGCTCATTAGGTGTATTGGTATGCCGGAAGTATTGGTAGTAATCAGTGTGCCGGGCTTTCGGTATTTTTCTATTTTTTCAAAAGTCTGTTGTTTTATATCCAGACGTTCTATTACTACTTCTATTACCCAATCGCAGTCAGCTATCAATGGCAGATCATCATCTATATTGCCGGTGCGTATAAGAGCAGGCACCTTTGATGTATATACAGCAGAGGGCTTGCTTTTCAGGGTGGCCTGCAATGCGTCGTTTACTATGCGGTTGCGTACCTGCTTACTTTCAAGCGTTAGACCCTTTGCCTTTTCGGCATCTGTAAGGGTTTGTGGTGCAATATCTAACAACAAAACCTGAACACCGATGCCTGCAAAATGACAAGCAATGCGGCTTCCCATAACTCCACTACCTATAACTGCTACTGAACGAATGGCGCGATTCATAGTACAATCTTTTTAATCAGACACAATTTATCGAAAAAATCATGCAGGAGCGAAGATTGATTTATAGAGCCTGAGAATAGGGCTATTGGTGCTGGGGCAATACTATGACCGAACGAGCGTGAGGCCCGAAAACAAATAATGATAAATAATAAAGAGTAAAGGGGAAAGTATTGATAAAGGGTTAGAAATACAATGCGATACATCTGCATCACATTATAGCATCAATAGTTTCAAGGGTTTTAAAATGACAGCAATGCATCTATATCACTGCAATCTGCTTCTTGTGGCCTTGCAGTACTTTTTCCTGGCCATCAAAAGCGAAGATGATTTTTGAATCGTCAATGAATTTTACACCGAAAGTGGTTGTTTCTCTCATGTAATTCTTGGTGACCAGCAGCAGGGAATCATCGCCATTCTTTACCTGTTCGGTACGAAATTCCATTGTGCCATTGCCAAAAACGAAAACGTCAATGTGTTTGTCGCTGAAATCAACTTTGATTTGTCTGTCGTCTGATACCCAATAAGTGTCTACCAGGTTTTGAATGGTACGCATAACTATAGTGTTTAAGTTGTTTGCAATTCATTGTGGTACTTTGTATTAGGAAGAACTTCAATTTCTATAAATTTACAAATTATAATTTAATAATTAGCGAGAATTTATTCTATCCTTAAATGATTAATAGTCAAGGCGAAAGCATGGATTGTTCTTTTATTTACCGGTAGTTAAAATTAGAACCCTAAAGTGAACAGGGTATTAATTTAATGTTGCTATTGGGTCATTTTCACAAGCTATAGCATATGAAAAGAATAGCGCCAATCAGTTATCTTTGTCGGCTATGGACGCGCTACAAGAGCAGATAAGCAGTTATGAGCAGGAAATAAAGGCCTTTGCGCCTAAAGATGCTGCCGAGCTGGAGGCATACCGCATAAAATACCTGGGCACAAAAGGCATAGTGAAGCAGATATTTGGTGAGATGAAGAACGTGCCCGGGGAAAAGAAAAAAGAAGCCGGGCAGATATTGAATGCATTCAGGCAACTGGCGGAAGGCCAATATGAATCATTTAAGCACCTGCAGGAAGATGGGGAAAGCAAGGGCCCAGCAGTAGATATTTCACTTCCCGGCACACTGCTGCCATTGGGCACAAGGCACCCGCTGCGCATGGTGGAGAACGAGATAGTTTCCATATTTGAAAAGATAGGTTTTAGTGTGGCTACAGGCCCTGAGATAGAAGATGACTGGCATAATTTCACCTCGCTGAATATGCCGGAAAATCACCCTGCGCGCGACATGCAGGATACCTTTTACGTGTCTCAAAATCCTGACTGGGTGCTGCGTACACATACATCGTCGGTACAGGCGCGTATTATGGAGTCGCAAACGCCGCCTATCCGTGTAATATGTCCCGGACGTGTGTATCGCAACGAAACCATCTCGGCGCGTGCGCATTGCTTCTTTCACCAGGCAGAAGGTTTATATATAGATAAAAATGTGTCCTTTGCTGATCTGAAACAGACGCTCTACTATTTTGTAACAGAGATGTTTGGTGCAGATACTAAAGTGCGTTTTCGCCCGTCGTACTTTCCGTTTACTGAGCCAAGTGCCGAGATGGACATAAGCTGCACGGTGTGTGGTGGAAAAGGTTGCAGCCTATGCAAGCATACCGGCTGGGTGGAAATACTGGGCTGTGGCATGGTGCATCCTAATATGCTGCGCAATTTCAATATTGACCCTGAAGTGTATACAGGCTTTGCATTTGGACTGGGTATAGAGCGCATTACGCAGATAAAGTACCAGGTGAATGACCTGAGGCTTTATTCGCAGAATGATGTGCGCTTCCTACGGCAATTCCAGTCAATATAGCGATAAACTATTCCGGCAATCTGATGATATTAGTTACAGGCGCAAGTGGTTTTTTAGGTCAGCATCTGGTGCGCCACTTATCGGCGCAGGGCCTAAGCATACGCGCACTATACAATAAGCATAAACCGGAGAATGAGCTGCTGACACTGCCAGGTGTGGTGTGGGAGCGATATGACCTGCTGGATATATATGATGTAGAAACGGCGCTGACGGGCATTACAGACATTTATCATTGTGCCGCGGTGGTGTCATTCAATCCAAAAAGGTGGGATGAGATGCTACATTTTAATACAGAAAGCACAGCAAATATCGTGAACGAAGCGCTGGAGCAGGGGATAAGGAAGATGATATATGTGAGTTCGGTAGCGGCGCTGGGCAGGGATGAAGCAAAGAAAGGGCCTATAACAGAAGAAGAAGAAGAATGGGAAGAGAGCGGCTACAATTCTGTATATGGCAAAAGCAAGTACATGGCAGAGCTTGAAGTGTGGAGAGGTATAGCAGAAGGGCTGGATGCAGTGGTGGTGAACCCGGGAATAATACTGGGTGTGGGCGACTGGAACGATGGATCGGCCAACCTGATGAAAGTGGTATATAATGAATTTCCTTTTTATACGGAAGGGGTAAATGCCTGGGTGGATGTGCAGGACGTGGTGCAGATAATGTATATGCTGATGCAAAGCGAGGTAGGCGGAGAACGCTTTATACTAAGCGAGCATAATTATGCATACCGCGAGATATTTAATATGATGGCACAGGCGATAGGTAAAAAGCCACCACGTATAAAAGCCAGCGCCTTTATGACAGGCCTTGTAGCAAGGCTGAGCCTGCTGAAGAGTAAACTGTTTGGCGGCCCGGCAACCATAACCCCTGAGACCGCGCGTAGCGCACAGAAAAAGTGCTTTTATAGCAATAGCAAGCTGCTTGAATTTTTCCCTTCCTATTCCTATACAGCTATAGGAAAGACCATTAATACAATGGCACAGGCATTTTTGCAGGATGTGGGCAAGAAATAATTTATTTTTTTCTTTATTAACAAAAACATTTGTAAACTTGCATTCAGGACAAGTCAATGTTCCAACCTTTTTCATTCAGTTATCTGAGTTTTTCCCAATTATCTTAAAAGAGTTCAGAGAAAATAATCACAGATCAAAGTATTGTATTTAGAAAAAATCAAAGCATGCCTTACGACATTTTGCAATTGAACGATATGCTCGTACCCGAGCTGGTGGATGTAGCCGAGAACCTTAAAATAAATAATGCCCACGCATACGATAAGCAAACCTTAATTTATAAAATATTGGATCAACAAGCATTAGGTCATGAAGCCGGAGATGCGCAACATGACGCAAATGGTGCGGATGATGGTAAAAAACGCCGTGGCCGTAAACCCAGAACCGAAGCGGTGCACACTAAAATAGGTGCAGAGGAAAACGCAGAGAAAAAGCATACTGAACGCAAAGCAGCAGCCCAGCCGGAAGATGCCGAAAATGAGGATGGACGCAAACGCCGCAACCGTAAGCCAAGAGCAGAGCAGACAGAAACCCAGGAAGGTGCGGAAAGTCAACACACTGCTGAAGGATACAGCGAACTGAAAAATGATATAGACAACACACCAGTAAAGGAAAATGTGAAGGTGACTGCAAGCGCAGCACCGGAGGCGGGTGACGAAGGAAGCGGCATAATAATGCCAAGTACCGAAGAAAACAGTGATGCACAACAGCCGCAGCCACAGCAATCTGCCGCCAGCGAAACTGCAGAAAGGCCACAGCAGCAGCATGAACGTCGTGACCAGCCGTATGGTGGCCGCCAGCGCCGTGACCAGCAACAACAACAGCAGCAATATAACGCTATAGAGTTTGAAGGAATAGTAGTAAGCGAAGGTGTGCTGGAAATGATGCCTGATGGCTATGGTTTTCTGCGCAGCAGTGATTACAATTATCTTAGCTCGCCTGATGATATTTATGTATCTCCTTCACAGATCAAGCTATTTGGTTTGAAGACAGGTGATACTGTAACAGGTAGTGTGCGCCCACCTAAAGAAGGTGAAAAATATTTTGCACTACTGAAAGTGGAAACGATAAATGGCCGTCTGCCGGATGAAATACGCGATCGTGTACCATTCGATTACCTGACGCCGTTATTCCCATTCGAGAAACTGAACCTTACCAGCACAAGTGCTAACTATAGTACACGTATCATGGACCTGTTTACCCCAATAGGTAAAGGCCAACGCGGACTGATAGTTGCGCAGCCTAAAACAGGTAAAACAATGCTGCTGAAGGAAGTAGCCAATGCTATAGCGCGCAACCATCCAGAATGCTACCTGATGATAGTGCTGGTAGATGAGCGCCCGGAAGAAGTAACAGACATGCAGCGCAGCGTAAATGCAGAAGTAATTGCTTCTACATTTGATGAACCTGCAGATAAACACGTAAAAGTATCTACCATCGCATTGCAAAAGGCTAAGCGCCTGGTAGAAGTAGGCCACGATGTGGTAATACTGCTTGATTCTATTACCCGCCTGGCACGTGCACACAATACGGTGGCACCTGCAAGTGGTAAAGTGCTGAGTGGTGGTGTGGAAGCAAATGCTATGCAGAAACCAAAGCAATTCTTCGGTGCTGCACGTAAAATAGAAAATGGCGGCTCACTTACTATACTGGCTACAGCCCTTATAGATACAGGCTCTAAGATGGATGAAGTGATCTTTGAAGAATTCAAGGGTACGGGTAATATGGAACTGCAGCTTGACCGCCGCCTGGCCAACAAACGCGTATTCCCAGCTATCGACATCACTTCTTCTTCTACCCGTCGTGATGACCTGCTGCTGGATAAAGATGTGCAGAACAAAATGTGGCTGTTGCGTAATCACATAGCTGACATGAATACCGACGAAGCAATGAAATTCCTCTTACAACAACTGAAAGGAACTAAGAGTAATGAAGAGTTCCTGGCTACGATGAATAAGTAAACTTAAAACTTTTAATAGAGATAAAAAGCAACCACATTGTGTGGTTGCTTTTTTTATAAATAACGTGAACAAAGTGTAAAGCTGGTTAACAATAATATGCCTGATGCAAGGAGCGTATATTTTGCTATTCGATAAATGGCTTTATTGAATTTAAACATAACTATAGTCAAAAGGATGAAACCGATTGCAAAGACAACAAGGCCAATAGCAAATAAAACAACTCCAAAAGCTTCCATGCTTTCATTAGAGCGTGTTGCAGATGAAGATCTCATGTAACAAAATTTACTAAGGGTTGTGAAATCCCGAGCATAGGGTAAAGCTCACTAACAATAAAATGCCTGAAGTTAGTAGCAAAAGTTTTCCTAATGGTCTTAATTTTTTATAAGATTTCGGCTTTGGAACTAATAGAATAAGAGAAACAACAAAGCAGAAAATGCTAAAAGTAAATAAATCGCTACCTAAGCTACCTGAATCAATATTCAATAAGAGTGGCGCTATTGAAGTTGTGCTTTTCATTATTTTAAGAAGCTGCCGAAGGCTGTGCATAAGGTGAAGCTTGTTAACAGTAATATGCCAGTGACGAGCAAAACGTATTTTGTAGGCTTGCGTACCTCTTTTACAAATATGGAAGTAATAAGCATCAGTATACTAATTGGGATGCCTAATAAACCTATTACACCGAGGAAAATTGCAAATGAGCTAATAGCGATTAAGATTAGTCTTATAAAAATAGTAAAAGTATTTGACGCTATGAGAACAGGGGTTTGCTCCTAAGGTCGTTCAGGTGTTGTTCTTTTTCATCCCGATAAAAGAGGTTCATTGTTTCAAATGGGATTATCTTTCCGTCTTTACTTACTATATGCACACATGACTTCTTTATGGCCCGTACGTCAAAATCATAAGCATCAATGAAGCGCATGATGATGATACGGAACAGGTTCTCATAGCTTAGCCCAGGTGCATATATCTCAGGAAGGCAACATAGTAGCTGGTGCATATTTTCTGTAACTCTATCCACCGAAATGCCTGTGCTGAATATTTTTATTAAATGCTCATGCAGTTCTGTATCCTGTTCATATACTATTGTATTCTTTGAGTTATTCAATAGTATAGCGGGGTCTATATATCGTGTAAGAGGAAAAACCTGGCCATTTAGTTTTAATGCGTACCCCATAGCTAAGGCATCAGGATTACAGGGTACCGGTATTATATCGTTTGGCTGAAAAATATTTGTTTGAGATAGTATGCTGTCCCGAACTTCCGTAAGTGTAAGCCTGTTCTTTTCCGGCTCATGCTCAAAGCGGCCGGCTATCTGCACCGGCTGAAAAGTGACACCACGTACACAACGTTGCTTCAATGCAAACTCTATGATCTTCCCGATCTCATCATCATTCAATCCCTTTTGTAGTGTAATAACCAGTGTTGTGGAGAGATTTAATTCATTCAGCTTTTCCAGCGCTTTGTGGCGAATGTCTGTAAGGTCTTTTCCACGCAATGTTTGCAGTACTTCCGGTTTAAAGGAGTCGAATTGCAGATATAGTTCAAAGTCCGGCATGTATGTAGCCAGCTTTTCTGCAAAGCCAGCATCCTGTGCAATGCGCATACCATTGGTGTTAACCATCAGGTGTTTTATGGGCTTACGCTTGGCTATGTCCAGTATTTCGAAGAATTGCGGATGTATGGTAGGCTCACCGCCACTTATTTGCACCACGTCCGGCTCGCCTTCATTTTCCACTATTATGTCCAGCATGCGTTCCACTTCTTCTACAGTGCGGTGGCGACCGTAATGTGGCGATGACATGGCGTAGCAAGTGGGGCAGCTGAGGTTACACCTGTCTGTTATCTCTACCAGTGTAAGGCAACTATGTTGTTCATGGTCTGTACATAAACCACAATCATAAGGACAGCCGTAATGTGTTTTTGTATTGAACTTCAGCGGCGTTTCAGAAGGTTTATTGTAATTACGAATATTCTTGTAATACTCAATATCTGTTGCGATCACAGTTTTGAAAAAGCCATGCTCGCTGCATGTTTTCAGCATATAAACTTTGTCATTCTCAAAAACAATTTTTGCCTCTATGCGTTTCAGACAAGTAGGGCAAAGACTAATGGTGTAGTCGTAGTAAGTATATTTTCTTACGGGCATTTTTCTATTATTAATAAACGAGGATTCTGGATATACCGAATGTAGTAAAGTAATCCCAGTAAACAGGCAATTTGTATGGAACCCAAGCCAAAGAAGTATCGCCAGCCGGGTTTTATGAAATCGAGCAGAAAACGGAACAGAAGATAGAGCGCAAGAAATATTTTAAAGGTCGCACCATCTTTAAAAATATAACGTTTGTTGAGCTGCCATATTAATACCCATGTTGCAATAAGGAAAAGAATTTCGTAAAGAGTAACGGGGTGCCTGCGTATACCATCGCCCAGATCCATTGCCCAGGGTAGATGTGAAGGTAGCCCATAGGTTTCCTCATGAATGCCTGCCGAAAAGCAGCCCAGGCGGCCAATGATCATAGCAAATAATAAAGGATATACAAACAGGTCTCCGCTATTGTGTCGTTCTCCAATTCCCTTTTTAGCAATCTCCACACCAATGAGGCCGCCCAGCAACCCACCGGCAATTGTTTTGTTCTCAACAAAATACAGCCAGTAATGCTTTGAGGTAATCCACTGAGGAACATTTTCGAGGCTGCCCAAAAGACGCGAGCCGATAACTGCTCCGAAGGTAGCACCTATCAGTATCCAAAGCCTGTTTGGTGAATTAATGGAATCTCCTCTTTTTTTGCGTAGGTACAGATAGTATCTGAATCCCGCAAATATCCCCAATGCTTCTAGTATACCATGAAGCAAGACTGGTTGGTTGAATATGCTGATAGTAACGGGAAATTGCATGGAACTAAGAGCTATGGTCAACAATAATTACCCATTCACCATTTATTTTATGCAGCAATAATGTGTAAGAGCCGCCGACATCACCGGCTGAACGATTGAGCTGCCATTTGCCAATGATGAAATAATAATCTGGCGAAAGTTTTTTCATGCTGAGAATGGTAGAAGTGAGTTTACCCATGTGCGCTGCATCGGGGTATGCTTTCTGATAACGTGCAAGGGTGTTACTGTATCCGTAATTAGGGCCGTTCTTGCCAATGAAGACCAAGCTGTCATTTTCCCAGTAACCATGCATGTAGCCTGCTATATTGCCTTTGTTCCATTCTGCTACCTGTGCAGATAGCAGGCTGCGGATAGCCCGCTCATCTTTGTTTTGCGCTAATGATGTAAATGCCGGTATGAGGCAACAGATAGTGATAAACAGCCGCTTTATAATAGAAGATTGCATATTGCTAATATAGGCAAGAGAGGATAATTTATATCCTTTTTCAAGTGTTAGAGCGTTTTAACTATTTTTGCCGCGTTATGGCAAATGAGAAAACACTGCAGGATATTATCTCCCATTGCAAGGAATATGGTTTTATCTTCCCTTCCAGCGAAATATATGATGGCCTTGGGGCTGTATATGACTACGGTCAATACGGCGCTGAGCTGAAAAAAAATATAAGGGACTACTGGTGGAAAAGCATGACCCAGATGCACGAAAACATAGTGGGTATAGATGCTGCCATCTTTATGCACCCCACTGTATGGAAAGCCAGCGGACACGTAGATAATTTCAGCGACCCCATGATAGATAACAAGGATAGCCAGAAGCGCTACCGTGTGGATCATTTGCTGGAGGGCTTTGCAGAAACATTGTCTGCTGAACAAGGCGAAGCACTGCTTGCAAAGATGGACCAGCTACTGGCCGAAAATGATTTCGCAGGTCTTAAATCACTGATAGAAGAAAATAAAATAAAGTGCGCAATAAGTGGTACATGCAACTGGACAGATGTGCGCCAGTTTAACCTTATGTTCTCCACACAGCTTGGCTCTGTATCGGACGAGGCAAGCGAAATATACCTGCGCCCGGAAACGGCACAGGGTATTTTTGTTAACTTCCTGAATGTGCAGAAGACCGGACGTATGAAGATCCCATTTGGTATAGCGCAGACAGGTAAGGCTTTTCGTAATGAGATAGTGGCCCGCCAGTTTATCTTCCGTATGCGCGAATTTGAGCAGATGGAAATGCAATTCTTTGTGCGCCCGGGCGAGCAAATGAAATGGTATGAATACTGGAAGGAAACCCGCATGAAGTGGCACTTGAGCCTGGGCATAGCTGCAGACAAATACCGTTTTCACGACCATGTAAAACTGGCGCATTATGCTGATGCCGCCTGTGATATAGAATATAATTTCCCATTTGGCTTTAAAGAAGTGGAAGGCATACACAGCCGTACTGATTTTGATCTGAAGCAGCATCAGCAGTTCAGCGGGAAGAAACTTACCTATTTCGATACGGAACTGAACCAACACTATATACCTTATGTGGTGGAAACTTCTATAGGCCTTGATCGCTGCTTTATGATGGTGATAAGCGAAGCTTATGAACTGGAAGATCTGAGCACGCCGGAGAAAGAAGACAACAGGGTGGTACTGAAGCTGCCTGCTATGCTGGCACCTATAAAGCTGGCTGTATTGCCGCTTACTAAAAAGGATGGCCTGCCTGAAATAGCACGCGACCTGATGGAACAGTGTAAACCATACTTCAAGTGCTTCTACGAAGAAAAAGATGCGATAGGGAAGCGTTACCGCCGCCAGGATGCCATAGGTACTCCATTCTGCATAACGATAGACCACCAGACCAAAGAAGACCAGACAGTAACTATACGCTACCGCGATAGTATGCAGCAGGAACGTATTCCATTAGCATCAGTTAAGAATTTGATAATGGATAAAATACAGCTGTTTTAATATATAGGAAAATATATTTTGTAACTTGCCGGGTATCTAACCCGGCATTTTTCATTATGGACAACAGAGATATACAGGAAGCAGCGGTAGCACTACGGGAGCAGTGGGACCTGCAATTGCCAGAGTTGGTGTCTGAAGAGCAGATACTGGCGCAGCTAACCAGGCGCGTGATAGTGCTACTGGAGCGTGGGCCGGAATCTTTCTTTCAGCTTATGTACCGGCTGGACATATCTGAAAAGAAACTGAACGCCGTGATGAATGAAGAAGATGTGGCAGAGCGCATAGCACGCCTTATATACGAACGGCAAATGCAAAAAATACATAGCCGTCACACCAACAAAAAAAGTGAGCCTTACGACCCTGAATTAAGCTGGTAAAACTTATGCAGTGAATTTATAACCTATACCACGTACCGAATGAAAGTGCCTTGGATTGCGGCTATCAGCTTCGAAGTATTTCCTGAAATTAAGAATGAAATTATCGATGGTACGGGTAGTAGGATACACATTGTAGCCCCATACTATCTGCAATATCTGCTCGCGTGATACGACGTCGCCTTCATGTTCTACCAGAAGGCGCAGCAATGCAGCTTCTTTTTTGCTCAATTCCTGTTTGGTTCCATCTTTAGCCAGGCATTCATGTGCAGCAAAATCTATTCGGCAACCATCAAACTCATATACGTCACTTACTGACTGCGGGTCTTTTATTTTTTTATTCTTTACAATCAGTTTATCTACCCTTAGTAACAGCTCTTCCAGGTTGAAGGGTTTAGTGAGGTAATCATCGCCGCCTTTTTTAAGGCCCTCCACGCGGTCTGCGCTGCTGTTGCGTGCTGAAAGAAAAAGAATGGGTACATCATTGTGCTGCATGCGTATGGTTTCGCATACAGTAAGGCCATCCATATCCGGCAACATTATGTCCAGTATTATTAGGTCGAAGTATTCGTTCTTTACCAGTTTTAGCACAGAAGGTCCGTTGTCTGTAGTGGTTACTTCATAACCTTCCAGCTCCAGGTTCAGTTTCAGTGCTTCTCTCAGGGTTTCTTCGTCCTCAACTACCAGTAATGATGCTTTCTTTTCTTTTGCAGCCATATCAGCAATGATACGTTTTGTGGTCCAGATATAAAAATAATGACAATGCAGCAATCTAAAAAAATTGCTGTTTGCACATGCATATTAAACGAAATAAATGAATTGGACGGGTGAAAATAAAAAGCTTTGAATGAAATTGTCAAATTGACAAATTTCCATACCTTTGCCGTCCCTAAAAGCGGGTGTGGTGAAATTGGTAGACACGCTAGACTTAGGATCTAGTGCTGCGAGGCTTGGGGGTTCGAGTCCCTCCACCCGCACTAAAACGTAATCAGCCGGTCACTGTATCGGCTGTTTTTTTAATTTAAAAAATTTGTAGATTATGGCTACGGTAACGCGCGAAAATATTGGTACGCTGCATGAAAAAATAACCGTAAAACTGGTAAAGGAAGATTATCTGCCTTCTTTTGAAAAAAGCCTGAAGCAATATGCTAAAACAGCTAATGTGCCTGGTTTCCGTAAAGGAATGGTGCCTACAGGCATGCTACGTAAAATGTATGGCCAGTCGATTTTCGGTGATGAAGTGCTGCGTTCAGCAGGCCGTCAGTTGGAAGATTACCTGAGCAACGAAAAGGTTGCCATATTTGCCCAGCCGCTTATTATACCGGGTGAGCAACCTGCACAGCTGGATATGAATGCTACTTCTGACGTAGATTTCTCTTTCGAAATAGGTCTGAAACCTGATTTTGAAGTTGAAGCACTGAAAAATAATACACCACTTACACGCTATAAAATAGATGTATCTGACAAGATGCTGGAAGACGAGCTGAGCCGCATAGTACGTCGCTATGGCAAAGTAGAAAGCCAGGAAACAGTGTCAGGTAAAGAAGATATCATATACGCTACTTACGAAGTAAGCGATGCAGATGGGAATGTAGCCACAGAAACACAAAAGGTAGAAGACACCGTGATGCTGGACAAAATGCCCGCAAAGCTACAGAAAATGATAATGGGCAAGAAAGCAGGTGATACCCTGGTTTTCCGCCCGGCAGATGTATGTACTGAAGAAGAACTGACTGCGTTTCTGAAAGACCCGCTGAAGCAAGGACAGGAAGCTGCTGAGTGGAACTACAAGCTCACTATCACAAAAGTAGGCCTGCTTATACCGCGTGAATTGGATGCTGAGCTGTTTGCACAGGTATTCCCTAATGACGAAGTAAAGGACGAAGCAGACTTTAAAGAACGCATACGTAAGGAATTGAGCCGTGAGTTTGATCGCCTTTCCCGCGAACGACTGGATAACGAGATCTTTGAACTGCTGGTACATAATACTAAAATAGAACTGCCGGTTGCCTTCCTGAGACGCTGGCTGAAAGAAGGTGGTGAAAAACGCAAGACTGATGCGGAGGTGGACAATGAATTTGGCAGCTTTGAGCACCAACTGCGTTGGACGCTTATATCTGACAAACTGATGCAGGATTACGAAGTATCTGTGAGTCGTGAAGAAGTGAATGCAGACATTAAAACCCGTGTGCTCGCTTACTTCGGTATGCAGGCAGATGAGGATGCGCCATGGTTGGAAAGCTATATGGCAAAAGTGGCTAAGGACGAAAAAACAATGGACGAAACTTATCGCCGCCTGCTATATGACAAGCTGTTCCAGGTGCTGGAAACAAAGTTTAATGTGAACGATAAAGAAATATCTGAAGAAGAATTCTTTAAGCTGCAGAGCGCTCACGCCGAGCACCATCATCATTAATAAATAGGGATTAAACACATAATAAATGAAAAAACCGCCTTTATGGCGGTTTTTTCTATATACTTAAAGCGATAGGCGAAATAAAAAGCCTCCATGGGAGGCTGGTAAACGGTTGATAGATAGAGCATAGGGGCTCGTCAGATATATTAGACGAGAAAACTACGCTGTAGGTTGGGGGAATCATTTATATAATTATTAATATAATTCGTAAAACTTTGTAATTTATTGAAAAGCCAGTCCGAATTGTTTCCAGGTTTTGGTGCTTTCATACAAGTGCTGTCTTGGATTGTTGGTGCCGGCGCTGTGAATTCCGCCGCCTCTCATTCCGCCACCTCCCATACCACCTCCACCCAGTCCGGATGCGCCATGGTTTGAACGGTTGGCGTCGCTCACATTATTATTGGAAGATGGAGCTTTGAAGCCTTTAATGGCAAAGCAAACACTAATGTGCCTGCCCAGGTCGCGCTTGTTTATTGACCTGCCATACAATGATTTAAATGGGATAGCCGCCTCATAAATAAGTTCCTTATACTCGTCCATGCCCACGGTTACCTGTATACCGCAGTTATTCTCCTGTTTTATCATAAAGCCGCCGTTGCAGGCGCTAAAACCGTCTATGGTCATTTGCCGGGCTTCGTCCAGGGCGCGTTGTATTTTCGGTGAAAGGCCCTTTATGGTGCCGGTTATATTTTCACCATATGCCGGGTCCGTATCTGTACCCTGATCGCGTCGTTTTCCACTTTTTGTAAGGTCCAAAGGCTCATTATTGTTTGGTAAAGGGAAATTGATAGCCATGTTCTGATTTTTCCCTCCACTAGTATCTATCCACAGGGTCATGCCTGCCTTCAGTATCTTCATTTGGGTCATTTCATCCCCCGTTTCTATGGTCAGGTATAGGTTGTTTGAGTCGTTAGACATAGCATAACCTATCATTGCCTTCGCGTCATAGGAGGGGTAGGGTGAAGGCCATTCGTTATTATTGCCATCCACCACCACGGGTTGGGCCTGCCAGGTGCCGGGCAAGTGGGATGATGAACCTGAATGTTTTGAACTACTACAGGCAGCCAGCAACAGGGCTGGTGCCAGAAACGAAAACTTCTTTAGCATAGAAAAGTAATGTGTTGCAAAATAAGTGAAAACGGACCCTTTGGAGAGGCAGCGTCCTAATTTTAACAAGTTAAGACTACAATAAGGCATAGGAGTTTAGTTGTGCCGCAAAGTATAAAGTGTATATAGATCATTAATCTTATAAGAGTCAATAGCGCTGTGCGTATAAGACAGATAATCTTTAAAGTATGGCTCGCTCACATCTGACCGCCAAAGCAGGTATTTTATATGCATGGAATCTATTTGGCGCTTGCTTTCTTCAAAGCTGGCTGTGTAGGCAATTACCATAGCTTTCTTGTTGGTATACAAAGTCAGCACTCGGGGCTTGCTGAATAGTATGACATCGTCTTTGCCTGTATTTGCCACTAAGTATTTGAAGGCTGCGGTATCTGCTTTTGTATTAGGCGACCATATATAGCCGGGCGCATGCGTTGTTTCTTTATAATCATGATAGCCGAGAAAAAGGTAGATGAATGTGAAAAGAAAAGCAACTTTGGAAGGCGTGATGAGTACAAACCTTGAGGTAAATGCTTTTGCACCTTCTTTACAGTAATATACACATACCGGCACGGCAGGCAGGAAGTAGCGCATACCATCATGTACGGGAGTGATGAGTATAAGCAGGCACATAAGCAGGAAGAAAATGTCTTCCATAAGCAACCTTTTTCGAAGTGTAATGATAAGGCCAGCTATGCCAACGGCGAGGCCGGTATATTCGATAATAAAGACCATTGCTTCCCATACAAAGCCGTTTGGGCTGTGATGAAAAATAAGCGTGATGCAGGTGCAGAGATAAAGGATGTTGCTTAATACAATATGCAGGTAGTTCGTATTGGCCAGGTAGATGTTTTTATAAAAACTGTCGCTGCCGGAAGGGGTGTGAAAGATAAGTTTATCGATAACAAAATAGAGTGCCGCTGTGCCTGCAATGACAATGAGTATTGCCATAGCTTTTTTTAAAGACAACTTCCTACCCACTATCCGCTTCGCCAGGCCAATGGCTAATAAAACGCCTTCGGCAATAAGCAATAAGACAGCCTGGCTGCGAATGAGAATAGCTATGGTTGCCATACAAATGAGCAATACAATTCTTATTGCACTAAGTGTATCGTTCTTTCTCAGGTTTAAATAAATGCTTACAAATAGCAGGCAAGGAATATCTGAAAGTACATGCTGCTTAAAATCTATGATGTAGGAGCAATAGACAACGATGAGGGAAAGGCAAATGGCTGTAACCGTATTGCTGCTCTTTTTAAAATAGCTATATAGGGTAAGCAGCAAGGCTGCGAGGAACAGGGTGATGTAATACAACATAACCTTAATGTTGAGTCCCCAAAACAGGACTATGGGTGCCAGCAATAAAGGAAAGCCCGGCGGATAAAGAGCAGGGCTATATGATGTATTGAGCGGGTTGTAAATGTAATTTGACTGATAATAAGGCTTGCCTGCCACTATATTCTGCGCTTCTTTTATGTACTGCGCATAATCATCGCCCCATTGGTGAAAGCTATGGATGTTCATAAAGAACAGGGGTATTGCGAAGAGCAATAGTAGCAGGTAGGGGAGATATTTACCTTTAGGCGAAGGCATCTTTGTAATTACTAAGGTAACAGATTATTGTGTTCAAGAGAATATTTTGTGATATTGCACGTTTTTAGACTTATGAATACCCTAAACCCAATCTTTCCGCTTGCCAATTCCTGGCTGCTTATGTTATCATTTTTGCTTGCAGTGATCAGTGTAGTGTTGAGCGGCAGAGGCAAGAATAATTATGCAGTTTTCATTTTATTTTTTGCAGCCTTTTTCCTGCGCCTTTTTATGGCCTGGCTGGATCCATTTTTACATCCCTGGGACGAATGTTTTCATGCGTTGGTAGCCAGGAATATGATGAGCCATCCGTTTAAGCCCATGCTTATTGCCAATCCGATAGTAGATTATACAATTGACAACTGGTGCAACAACCATATATGGCTGCACAAACAGCCGCTGTTTCTGTGGCAAATGGCGCTGAGCATGAAATTGTTTGGGGTGTCTCCATTTGCTATTCGATATCCTGCGGTGCTAATGGGTGCTTTAATGGTGCCAATGTTGTATCGTATTGTGATCATTGCAACGGGCAATGCAAGGATAGCCTTTATGTCGGCGATACTCATGTGCTTTTCTTACTACCATCTTGAGTTGTTGGCCGGCTATTCTGGCATGGATCAAAATGATATAGCTTTTGATTTTTACGTTCTTTCCAGTATCTGGGCATATATGGAGTATACACGTAATCGTAAAATAAGCTGGGCTATATTAATAGGCCTGTTGGCGGGTTGCGCGGTACTAAATAAGTGGCTTACCGGTATGCTTGTATTCGGCGGCTGGGGCTTGTATATATTGCTGGCAATAAGGCAGAAAGAAATAAGAAAGGACATATTGCACTTTTTGCTTAGCCTCTTAGTCTGCACAGCAGTATTTCTTCCGTGGCAACTCTATATACTCCATGCATTTCCGGCAGAGGCAAAATATGAGTTTGCGTTTAATTCGCGCCATGTATGGGAGGTGGTAGAAAGCCATGGCGGAACTATCTGGTATTACTTTGATTTTTTCAACGTGTATTTTGGTAAATATATCTGGTGCCTATTGCCTATAGGGTTGCTACTGAGCCCTTTTATAAAGCAATACCGCAATCACAGAATGTTGACATTGGCTGTTTACTTCATGGTTGTTTATACATTTTTCTCCTTTGTAGCTAAAACGAAAGTCCAGGCCTACCTGATGGTAGTGGTGCCTATAGGATATATGTTTATGGCGGTGGCTATTTATTATATACTTGACAAGGTGCGCATTCAAAAGTATGCTTTCATATCAGTGACAATAATCATAGCGCTGGTTATATTCGATCTACCAGATATTACCGAGGAGCATGATCCCAATAATAACAAATTGAACAATGTAGCGGTACAAACCTACAATACACAGATCTACAAGAACATAAAAAAATATATACCTGCTGATGTGAAGGTTGTAATGAACCTGGGCGCTATGTGTGATGAAAAGACGCTGATGTTTTTTAATAATGACCTTAATGCCTATGACTATATACTGCCTGAATTTCGGATTAATGAGATAAAGGATAAAGGTCTACGCATTGCGGTTTTTCCATTCAAAGATGGAAGCGCACTACCTCCGTACATAAAGAACTACCCCAATCTTTATATTATTGACAAGAAGCTGGAATAAAGACGATTGCATAACAAATAATATTTCATCATATTGCGGTGCTAAAGTTGCATTATGAAAGCGCGATACTCTTTGTTTGCATTTATTGTTTCAGGGCTATGCCTTATTTATTCTTCCCTGGTGTTTTACCCCAAGTGGCAGAAGCAGACAAGTGAGTTAGCCATTTCTTATGATGTAGCAGGATATTACTGGTACCTGCCTTCTATTTTCATTTATCATGATCTGAAACATCAGTCGTTCGCGGATTCCCTGATCAAAAAATACAATATGGTGCCGGAGCTGCCGGGTTATAAGGCAGATAATGGTAATTATGTACTTAAGTATTCATCGGGCATGTCGCTTATGTATTTGCCTGCATTCACGGCAGCAAATATATACGCCAGGAATACTGATAAGCCGGCTGACGGATTTTCCCCGCCATATCAATTGGCCATTCAATTGTCAGGCTTACTGATCTCGATTATTGGATTGTGGTATTTCAGGAAATTGTTCCTGATCTTTTATAATGATGTGGTGGTAGCTATAAGTATGCTGCTACTGGTAATAGGCAGCAACTATATAGACTTTGCTGCTATAAACATTGGTATGTCGCATACCTGGTTGTTTACCTTGTATGTATTGCTGCTCTTAAATACGGTGCATTTTTATGATAGTTACCGTTACAAATACGCAACCAGAATTGGTTTTTTGATCGGCTTGCTTACACTTGCTCGCCCTACGGAAATCATATCTGTACTTATTCCTTTGCTATGGGGAATGGAAAGCATTTCTGGTGCAACAATAAAAAAGCAATTTGTTTTGTTGTGGCAGCAACGGAAGAAGCTGCTTGTTGCCATACTGTGTAGCGCTATTATAATACTCGTTCAGCCAATGTACTGGAAATATGTATCAGGGCATTGGCTGCAATACAGCTACCAGGACCAGGGTTTTTCCTGGCGACATCCGCATGTATTAATATACTCCTTCAACTACAGGAGCGGTTGGCTTACCTATGCGCCGCTTATGATATTTGCGCTTATTGGCATATTGCCATTTATTAGACAGGATAGAAATAAAGTAGCTATACTTGCTTTCATACTGCTGAACTACTATGTAGTAAGTGCATGGGATATTTGGTGGTATGGTGGCAGGGCTATGATACAAAGCTATCCTTTGTTGTTTTTCCCTTTCGCTTCCTTCATTGCTTATGTTATTCGCAGGAAGGTGTTGGCTGTAGTAGTAACACCTTTCATCCTGCTGTTCGTTTATTTCAATATATGGCTTACTTACCATGAGCATAAAGGAAATATGTATTCACCGGATGATATGACACGTGCCTATTTCAGGCGTGTAGTGGGACGCTGGACTGTGCCGGAGGAAACATTGAAGCTAAGAGATAATTCAGAGCTATTTGAAGGTACGCCGCGCGACATGAAGCTTATCTATCAAAATGATTTTGAAAATGATTCTCTTAATACCACAGCATATCCACCTATAAGCGGAAAAGGTTCCTTGTGCCTGACCCCTGTGCATGATAAAAGCAGTATCTACAAGTTTCCATTACTGCATCACACAAAATGGATGAGGGCGCAGGCTACCTTCAGGTGTACAATAAAAGAATGGACCTCGTGGAAAATGCCGGAGATCATTGTGCACTATTATAAAAAGCAGGAAGAGATAAAAAATAGCTCCATACGTATAGACCGTTTTCTGGATAACGGTGTTACCAAGGACTTGTATATTGACACAAAAATGCCGCAAGATGCAGACTCCGCCGGTATTTCGTTCCAGGTCTTCAGCGACAAGACAACGCTGGTGGATAACCTGAGGGTTTCAACTTTCGAATAATAGCATCATTCGCCAAAACAAAAAAGCAGCCACTGATGTGGCTGCTTTTTTCAAATATCATTGCTTATGCAAATGGCAGCTTCACTACCTGTGCTTTTATAGCTTTGTCGCGTATCATAATAAAAATGTCTGTGCCTTCTGCTGCATGGTCTATATTCACGTAGCCCATACCTATAGCTTTGCCCAGGCTTGGGGCCTGTGTGCCGCTGGTTACGTAGCCTATTTCTTTGCCTTCAGCATCAGCTATTTTGTAGTGGTGTCGCGGAATGCCTTTATCTACCATTTCAAAACCTACCAACTTGCGTTTTACACCTTCCGCTTTTTGTTTTTCCAGTATAGGGCGTGCTGTAAAATCTTTAGTGAATTTAGTGATCCAGCCCAGACCTGCTTCCAGCGGCGAGGTGGTGTCATCTATATCATTACCGTATAGGCAATAACCTTTTTCAAGGCGCAGTGTATCACGAGCAGCAAGGCCTATTGGTTTCATACCATTAGGGCCGCCTACGCGGAATATTTCATTCCACATTTTTTCAGCATCACCGTTTTTATCTTCAAAATATATTTCCACGCCACCGGCACCGGTGTAACCTGTAGCACTTACTATTACATTATCTATGCCTGCAAATTTGCCTTTGGCAAAAGTGTAGTATTTCAGGTTGGTAATGTCCATGTCCGTAAGCTGCTGCATGTATTCCGTAGCCTTGGGACCCTGTATAGCAAGAAGGGCGGTTTTGTCGCTTATATTGTGCATTTCAACACCCTCGGTGTTGTGCTTGCTTATCCAATTCCAATCCTTTTCTATGTTAGATGCGTTTACCACCAGCATGTAAACGTTGTTGGGTTCTATGCAATACACTATCAGGTCATCTACTATGCCACCTTTATCGTTTGGCAGACAGCTGTATTGTGCCTTGCCTTCTGTCAGTTTGCTTGCATCATTGCTGGTCACGCGTTGTATCAGGTCCAGCGCTTTAGCGCCTTTCAGCATGAATTCACCCATGTGGCTCACATCAAATACGCCTGCATTCTGGCGTACGGTATGGTGTTCTTCATTAATGCCTGTGTAGGAGATAGGCATGTTATAACCTGCAAACTCGGCCATCTTAGCGCCCAGGCCTATGTGTATCTGTGTGAATGGTGTATTCTTCATTTTGTCTTTGTTATAGAAAGTGGCGCAAAAATAGCATTATTCTTTATTCTTCGGTATCATCAAAAAACAAAGCCTGGCACAAGGCCAGGCTTTGAACTATTTTAAATTTTACTTTATCCTTAAGCATTTACCAGGGCTACCGGTGCAGCAGACAAAATTTCTTCATTTGCTTCAGATGCATATTTGCTGAAGTTCTTAATAAACAGCTCAGCCAGTTCATTAGCCTTCTTGTCATATGCTTCTTTATCAGTCCATGTATTGCGTGGTACTAGTATTTCCTCAGGTACACCAGGGCAAGATTTAGGCATCAGCACGCCAAATACAGGATGTGCATCATATTCTACGTTATTAAGCTCGCCATTCATTGCAGCAGTGATCATTGCACGGGTATAGCTTAGCTTCATACGGTGACCGGTGCCATAGGCACCACCACTCCAGCCGGTATTCACCAGCCATACGTTCACATCTTTGTGTTCGTCCAGTTTCTTGCCCAGCAGTTCAGCATACTTAGTTGGGTGCAGCGGCAGGAACACGCGGCCAAAGCATGCAGAGAAGGTGGTCTGCGGTTCAGTAACGCCTACTTCAGTACCCGCAACTTTTGCAGTATAACCGCTAATGAAGTGATACATAGCCTGGCTCTTAGTAAGTTTAGCTATAGGAGGCAAAATGCCGAAGGCATCGCAGGTAAGGAAGAATATATTTTTAGGATCGCCACCATAAGATGGTTTCTTTGCATTGTCAATAAAGTCTATGGGGTAGGCAGCACGCGTGTTTTCAGTTACGCTTGCGTTTGAATAATCTACCTTGTTGGTACCTTCAAAGAAAGTAATGTTTTCCAGTATAGCATTTGGACGAATGGCATTGAATATCTGCGGTTCTTTTTCGGCACTTAAGTCAATACATTTAGCATAGCAACCGCCTTCAAAGTTAAATACAGAGCCGTCTGCCCAGCCATGTTCGTCATCACCTATCAGTGCGCGGTTAGGATCCGCGCTCAGGGTAGTTTTACCTGTGCCGCTAAGGCCAAAAAACAAGGCTACGTCACCATCTTTACCTTCGTTGGCTGAGCAGTGCATGCTCAGTACACCGTGCTCATGTGGCAGGAGGTAGTTAAGCACGCCGAAAATACCTTTCTTCATTTCGCCGGTATAAGCAGAGCCACCGATCAAAACGATCTTACGGGTAAAGTTTACTATAGTAAAGTTAGCCTGGCGGGTACCATCTACAGCAGGGTCAGCCATAAAGCTAGGCGCCTGCAGTATTAGCCAGTCAGGATTTTGAGTTGCAATTTCTTGTTCGGTAGGACGCAGGAACAGGTCGTTACAGAACAGGTTAGCCCATGGTGTTTCGTTAACTACGCGGATGTTAAGGCGGAATTTAGGATCGGCACACGCATAAGAGTCACGGACATACACTTCCTTGCCATCCAGATACTTACAAACTTTGTCATACAGTTTGTCAAAAACTTCGGCTGAAATAGGAATATTTATATCCCCCCAGTCTACACTTTTTTCGGTGTTCGCGTCTTTTACAGTAAATTTATCTTTCGGAGAGCGGCCGGTGAATTTTCCGGTACTTACACACAAAGCGCCCGCATCGTTCAATACGCCTTGTCCCAATTCTACTGTTTTCTTAACCAGATCTTCCGGAGCCAGGTTCCAATGAGCCACTCCTACGTTAAGGCCCATATCAGCAAGTTTTGCTGACGGGTTTTTCTTACCATATTCCTGCATAGGATATTATTTTATCAATAAATTTTAGACTGCAAAAATACTACTTAAAACGGTTTAAAGTAGTGCCCAGGGTCTACGAAAGGTAAAATTTACCATGTTTATAATAATAAAAAATAATATTTTAACATTAAGGTTAAGCTTAATGAAGTGGCAAGGCAGCGACTGAATTCCCGCTAACATCCTGTTGCGGGTGCATGGTTATGAGCTTTAAAAATAATAGGCACCAAATAACAATACAAGGAACGGCTTTAATGGCGTAAGGCTTAATAATATTTTGTCTGATATCATGCGGCACTAGGTCACTGAAACTAAGACAGGTGACCAAAAATAAAAATATCAATAATGTATTGTTGGCAATGCCGGGTTTATTGGAAAAATACCAGATGGCGGCACCGGTTACTGCTATAATAAAGGTAGGCGATTCGGCTTTATGATTGAAAATGACCACCCAAATGAGCATGGAGGCCAATATTAGAAGCCGATATTTAAGATCTTTATACAATTTAAACCGGGCAAACGGAAGCAGGAAAAGCAAAATACCAATAATGCTGACGAGCGTCTTGCCTTTATTAAGCCCAAACCAGGAATGTAAAAAACCCATTACTGAAAGACCATAAGAAGCAGACTGGTCTGCGGTCATCATGTGGCCCCAGCTTTGATACTCGAATAGAAGTGTGTGGTAAGGAATTACCACCAGGGGGAGCACGGCCATTACTATCGTAAATAGTATGGAATACAGAATAAATTTTAATTTATCAGGATAAAATAGGAAAAGACAGAAGCCTATTGCGCCGTACACTTTTATAAATGTAGCCAGCACCAGCCATAGTGCAGCCCAAAACATTTTGCGGCGCTCCATGCAGCCGAAGGCTGCTATTATGAGACCGGCCAGCAGCGCATTGCTTTGAGCGCTTTGCAAAGAAGTAAGTAATTCTACGGCCACAAACAAAAGCAAAAAAGTCTTTTTTCTGTCAGTAAAAGGAAGCATGCATATGGCGGCGAAGAGTACCAGGGCATTCAGCAGGTTCCAGCATATAAGCCCTGCAACATCAGGCAGTAAAGATAGAGGTGCCATTAGTAGCGCGAAGGTTGGGCTATATTTATAGAGGTCCCATTGTTCGGCAGGGTATATGGTGTAAAGGTCTTTCCCCTGTATCAGATGGTAAAAAGACTGTCGAAAGACTATATAATTATTATAATCGTAATATGTGTAGCCAACATAATGCTTGAGAATTTCAGGGTTGTTCATTATATCGGTAGCATGGTGGCTATATACCGGCATTGTAAACAAATGGCCTCCTACGGCTATTAACTGTACGGATGCGAAAACAGCCAATATTATGTATATAATGAGTAGGGTATGGGGCCGTAATAAAGTTTTAAATACAGACTGTGCTGGCGCCATAAAAAAATTAAACTTCAGAAATATGAGGTTTCAAAAAAAGCAAATATCAGCCAAAAGTCATAGCGCTAATATTACTTTTGGTTTAAGGCAAGAAGGTGGAATTTAATTGGCATTAATTTTTTATTTGTTTCCTGCTTTGTACTATAGATATATGAACAACAGTATTTCATATTAGATACAAAAGATAAAAATGATTGTTTGACTTTTTTTTGAATTTAAAACTGGTATCTTTGCGCAAAATTTCGGAGTGGAAATGAGTTGTAAACGTCTGTTTTCCTTATTGTTATTGGTTTTCGCGCTTATAGGTACC
>Ga0207671_10000127_pt1 | contig 118899 bp, 81 predicted proteins | sample KBSC24metaG_FD_184352 | JGI IMG/M metagenome (GOLD analysis project Ga0207671, IMG submission 184352) | Corn rhizosphere microbial communities from Kellogg Biological Station, Michigan, USA - KBS C2-4 metaG (SPAdes) (version 2) | ecosystem: Host-associated > Plants > Roots > Rhizosphere > Soil...
TCAGTGGATTGTGGTCGCGTTTCGTCGACCGTGTCTTTAGCCGGTCTTGGAATGGGTTGTGGAGCACCATCCGTCTCAAGATGCTCCACTTCAACTTATGTCACGCACAAGTTATCTAAAGATCAACACATTATCTAGAGATCAACCCAAGACTCGGGTTTACGTAGCGGCTGAGGGCGTCGCCTACTATTACTTCGCGCACGCCTCCTTGGAGGCAGAGGTGAGCCAGTGTTACAGCCAATCCTGGCTTCCCCTCAGCTTGATCTACAAGCTCCCGGACTAACTCGATTGATCCGGTAATGCCTGCAGAAGCGATGACAGCAACGATGTCGTCTCGTGATAGCAACTCGATTTCCCGAACTTTGTGTTCGGTGATCGCGAGTGCCTGCATGACGTTAGCCTTGTCATTTTGACCTGGCCAGCAGCTTGCTACGATATCGAAGCTTGCTCCAAGTTCGGTCCGCATTTGTCGCAGAGATGCTAGCAAGCCGAGTTTTAGGTGCGCGTCGTCAACTATGATCGCTGTTGGCTGCTGGTCTCTAAACGCTGCCGCGATTTCTCCCCGATCCTCGCTCACTGCGAACAATCCAGTGTTTTGTTCGGCGAATGTCCGCAATATGCATGTCTTGCCGCACCCCGGTTGCCCCATTATCAGCCGATCGCCGTCGGTAACGTGGAGCCATTTGATGTCATCATCACGGCCGATGAGTGCCGACGACATTAACGGGCGAACCGTCATTGGTACAATCGACAAGGCTGGAGGTGCGCCCGTTAGGCCCAGCAGTTCGTGACACCAGTGTGAATTACGGTATAGGCGATCAGCCATAGCTGATTGAGTATAAATACTAATGAGGACAAAGCCAAGTTCAAGTGCTTTCTTTTTTAAGTTGAAACGCCGCCTATCTGTAAGCTCCTGCGATGTCGCCAGAATGGCTTTTCTCCTTGTGCCACCTTCAGTTACATAAGTGGTCAAATTTCTGCCAAGGTTTCCAGACACGTCCTCGCTTGTGGTACTAACGAGTGGAAATGGCTCGCCCTCCCCGTCGGCAATTGCTCCATCCATTCCATTATCGTTCCCTCCGCGGATTGGGACAAGGGTTGCGAAGTCATGGCGTAATATATCTGCCGCACATCGCTCGAAAACTTCAGCGTCGAGCGGCGCGTTAAGGCGGTCGATAATAAGTTGGTAAAACGGGTCGCGCTTCATGGTGGTATGCTACCATTATTCAGCATAATATCCATTATTTTTGTGATGTTCTAGCAGCAGCAAGAAGGCTTATTTGGCAGGAGCCAGGATCTGAAAACGCGAAACAATACCGAGCAGACATAAGAGAGTTACGCTAGGCTAACCATGATATCACATAGGTAACCCAACCATGACGAAGATCGACATTGCCATATTGACAGTCATTGGTCCCGAATTACATGCGCTGCGAAAGGCGCTTGCAATCGACGACAAAGATCGTATAACGGAAGACGGCTCGATTTACTATAAGGCGAGCGTGAAATCCCGCTACTCGCAACGCGAGCTTTCGGTACTCGTTCATGGTATCGGCGAGCCAGCGAATGCTGCCAGTGCTTCCGCGACCTCGCGCATAATTGATCGCTGGAAGCCATGCGTTGTTGTGCTGATGGGCATTGCGGCTGGCCGTCGTGATGAGTGCCGGATCGGCGACGTCATCGTGCCTCGTGCGATCGTCGACGTGACAATCAATGCTTTTGAGAATGGGCAGATGCATGGCCGCCCGTCGATTACTGATCTGCCACATCCAATGCGGCAGATGCTCACGGCGCACGAGCTGGAGAAAGAAAAATGGCATAACGGCTTTCACAGCGTATTCACCGATACCATCGTCGTTCCGGAAGGCAAAGAAGAAGAATATCGTAAATATGTCGCCTTTGCTCCGAAGCTAATCGATGCTGCTATATACAGCGAAGATGTTCTTCATCGAGATCCGAACCGACTTGAGCATGCCGCTCAGCATCTGCACCAGCAGATCAAGGCTGGAGAAATGGAAGCGGCTGGCTTTGTGCGTGCGGCGAATCAGAAGTTACCTCCCACACCATGGTTCGTTGTCCGTGGCGTCTCCGATTTCGGAGACGTATTCAAGAATGATCTTTTTCACAAGCTGGCCTCCTGCGCGGCGGCGTCCTATCTCGCCTATTTCCTGGAAAACGTCTACGACGCGAACCTCATCGATTCGGCCGGCAGTGGAGGTAAAGGCCCTGATCCACCGCGGATCTTCGATGTCCCAGAACGTCGCTATTTTACAGGGCGTGAGGCGGAACTGACAGCGCTGCATACGGCATTTCATAATGACGCCGTGGAAGCGCGCCGCCAGGTTGTCGTCGGGCTGGGCGGAATGGGCAAGACGCACTTCGCGCGGGAATACTGCTATCGTTATCGGAGCGAATACGAAGCGGTCTTATGGATGCCTGCTGGCACTCTGGCTGAACTGGAAAATGGCTTCGCGAAAGCCGCGCAAGTGCTTGGCTTGCGTGACAAGGATCATCTCGACATTAAAGAGCGCATTCGTGCCGCTCGCGCATGGTTCGCCGAAAACACGAATTACTTACTGGTTCTGGACGATGTCACAGATTTCAGTGTCTTTGAAAAAGATATGCTTCGCTTCGGCATGCGCGGCAAGCTGTTGATCACGACACGTATTCAAGATCAGGCGGTCATCGGCGTTCCCAAGCCCTTTGAACTCTGGTCGCTGTCGGCGGATGACGCCGCAGGCTTGCTGCTGCATCGTTCCGAACGATCTGATGATTCGGCAAATCGCGCAGACGCAATCCGACTGGTTGAAGCGCTTGGCTGCCTGCCGCTTGCGATCGAACAGGCGTCGGCTTACCTGCACTGGCATCCGAGTTGTTCGATCACCGATTTTCTGGGTGATTTTCAGAAGCGGAAGCTTGCGGTATTTGAGATCGGCAGCAATGAGGACGCGCGCGAGAACGTTAGGACGACCTGGGATATCTCAATTGCGGAGATCGGTAAGAAGCACCCATTTGCGAAAGGATTAATGACGCTAAGTTCATTCCTTGCGCCTGACGATATTCCCGAGGAGTTCGCAAAATATTATTTTCCAGTGAAGGGGGCGTCGGAGAAAGCGCTAGATGTCCTGCAGCGCTACTCGCTGGTTCATCGTGGCGAGCTACAACTGTTTTACAGCATCCATCGCCTCTTGCAAGAATGCGTACTTATGCCGATCAAGGATGAAACCAAAAAGGGATATTTTCAAACGGCCGTCGATAACCTTTTAAAGCTATTCGTAGGGTTCGAGCAGGAGACCGAGAAAGACTGTGAAATCCTTCTGCCTCATGTTTCCGTTTGTGCCGATCACATCCGTAATTATTCGATGCGTTCCCGTTCTGTCTGGAAGCTACTTTACAAGGCAAGCGTTTATCTCTCCGATCAGGCACGATATGCTACTGCGGAGCCGTTGCTGGATCAACTGCTTGGCGGGATGGAGGAGGTGCAAGCGAATCGGCAGGATATTGAAAAGATAAAGCGATATCAGGCGGAAGCTCATCGCTCAAAAACACTGGCAGATACGCTAATGGAAGACGATCCGCTTGAGATGGCGCGTGAATTGAACAACCTTGCTGGGTCATATCAAGATCAGGGTCATCCTTCAGATGCTCTACCGTTGTTTGAACGTTCTCTGTCCATCTTTGAGAGTGTTCTTAATCCGGATCACCCTGATGTGGCAGCGAGTCTGAACAATCTGGCTATGTTGTACGATAACATGGGACGTCCCGTAGATGCTCTACCGTTGCTTGAGCGTTCTCTATCGATCAGTGAGCGTGTTCTTGGTTCAGAGCATCCTGATGTGGCAGCGAACTTGAACAATCTAGCCGGACTATATAACAGCATGGGGCGTCCTGCAGATGCTCTATCGTTGCTTGAGCGTTCTCTATCGATCAATGAGCGTGTTCTTGGTTCAGAGCATCCCGATGTAGCTCAGAGCCTGAACAATCTAGCCGGACTATATAACAGCATGGGGCGTCCTGCAGATGCACTTCCACTGTATTTGCGTTCTCTGTCGATTCGCGAGGAAGCTCTTGGTTCGGATCATCCCGGTGTGGCGACAAGCCTGAACAATCTGGCTATGTTGTACGATAACATGGGACGTCCCGTAGATGCTCTACCGTTGCTTGAGCGTTCTCTATCGATCAGTGAGCGTGTTCTTGGTTCAGAGCATCCTAATGTGGCAGCGAACTTGAACAATCTAGCCGGACTATATAACAGCATGGGGCGTCCTGCAGATGCACTTCCACTGTATTTGCGTTCTCTGTCGATCAATGAGCGTGTTCTTGGTTCAGAGCATCCCGATGTAGCTCAGAGCTTGAACAATCTCGCCGGGTTATATCGAAGCATAGGGCGTCCTGCAGATGCACTTCCACTGTATGAGCGCGCCTTGGCAATCGATGAAAAATCGCTTGGGGAGTATCACCCATCAACTATAAGGATTAGAGCCAATCTCACAGTATTGCAGGAACAAATGGCAGGAAATTAAAATGAATCGTTCCCGAACCTAAAGAATCGGGAACGATTGTAAATAGGTTGCCTGTCTGAGTGAGCGCTAAGAAGTGTCTGTGATGGCCCCAGTGCCCTCCTAAATCCCCAGCTCTTCCTTCACCTCGCCGAACTTTGCAATCGCAAATTCCAGATCCGCCTGCGTATGCGCGGCCGATACCTGGGTCCTGATCCTTGCCTTGCCCTGCGGTACAACAGGGTAGGAGAAACCTACGACATACACACCCTTCTTGAGCATCGCTTCAGATACTTTTCCGGCCAGAGTGGCATCGCCGAGCATGATTGGGACAATAGGGTGCTCGCCGGGAACGACGGTATAGCCCAGTTCCGTGATACCCTTGCGGAAGAAGCGGGTGTTGGCTTCCAGGGTGTCGCGGCGCTCTGTCGAATCGGTGAGCATATCCAATACCGCTATGGATGCGGCGGCGATCGGCGGGGCGAGTGAGTTGGAGAACAGGTATGGGCGGGAGCGCTGGCGCAGCAGATCGACGATCTCCTTGCGGGCGCTGGTGTAGCCGCCGCTTGCGCCGCCGAGCGCCTTGCCCAGGGTGCCGGTAATAATGTCGATGCGTCCCATCACATCATGGTGCTCGTGTGTGCCACGGCCCGTCTTGCCCATGAAGCCGACGGCGTGAGAGTCGTCCACCATCACAAGGGCATCGTAGCGTTCAGCGAGGTCGCAGATCGCGGGAAGGTCGGCGATGATGCCGTCCATGGAGAACACGCCGTCCGTGGCGATTAGGCGTGTCCGCGCGCCGGATGCCTCCTTGAGTTTTGCCTCAAGGTCTTCCATATTGTTGTTACGATATCGGAAACGCTGCGCCTTGCACAGACGAATGCCGTCGATAATCGACGCATGGTTCAGCTCGTCCGAGATCACGGCATCTTCGGCGCTCAGGAGTGTCTCGAAGAGACCGCCGTTGGCGTCGAAGCACGATGAGTAGAGGATTGTGTCTTCCAGTCCCAGGAATGTGCTGAGCTGAGTTTCGAGCTGCTTGTGCACCTGCTGTGTGCCGCAGATAAACCGAACCGACGCCAGTCCGTAGCCCCAGCGATCAAGCGACTCGCGGGCCGCGGCGATCACGGCCGGGTGTTCGGCGAGGCCGAGGTAATTGTTGGCGCACATATTCAGCACGGGCTGCTCCGCGCCTACCTGCACGTGAGCATCCTGCGGCGTGCTCAATACGCGCTCGTTCTTATATAACCCAGCCTCGCGGATAGCCTGAAGCTCCCCCGCAAGCCGGTCTTTCACTGCACCGTACATCTTGTATCCTTTCAGCCGTCGCGCCGGTTCAAGATAACTATCAAAAAGATAATGATTGAAATACCTTCCCGGGGTCAAGAGAGTCTCAAATTCCATACTGCTCTGATCTCTTCGCGTCTACTATGGCAAGGCATACCATGTAGAGCGGCCTGCGCCATGACTCTTCAACAGGCTCTTATCCACCAGTTATGCAAACGTGGTCTTTAGAGTATTCAGAGTTGCGCTATATTCGCGTACCAAAGGCGCGCCAGGTTCCCTTGAATTCGTCGATTTCCGAGAGATATCCAAGTAATTCTTGTGAGTTTTGATAAGAAATGCTTATCGTCCGCAACGTTTACACGCACTTCGCGTTAAGGAGACAATCGGATAGTATCCACAACCGGTAACGTCCTCGCACTACCATGCTACCGTCCTGCCATAGAGTGTCTGCAATGCGAAAACGTCTTATCGTCCTGTGCGCCTATATTCTTGCGGTCGTCCTGATCTGGATCGTGTCCTTTCGGATGCCGTCCGAAAAAGCCGTCATTCATGTGCCGATGGAGTTTCAAAGCGACTTTCTTTGTTTGAGCGACTTCTCTTGTAGCTGGATAGATAACAGCTCGATCGTGTTCTTTAAATTTCCCTTTCGTCAGATGGACACGTTTGACCATACTGAACCAGGATATAGCATCTACTACGGCGTAAAGTCCGGCAAGACGTCCTCCACGGCGATACCCGATCCGTTCACATCGACCCATGACCGTATCGGTGGTCCCGAACCGGTTGTCGCGTTGTCTCCCGACAAGCGCAATATGATCTGCTTTTCAGAGCAGGGGGCATACGCGATCGCGGCTGTCGACAGCGCATCCCACAACAACTCTATTATCTTGCGGGGACAGATCAACAACGGCAACTCAAGAGATCTGCTGCCGATCTGGCTCGGCGACAACCAGCGCTGGACGGCGGTCGATGCCAATGCGCTTGTCACCGGGAAGCTGAGATACTGGGTCGGCAGAGCGTCCGGCGGCAAGGCATCCTATCACGAACTTCCGCCCGTTCCCGGAGGCGACGATATGATGAGTGGCTTGATCGGCCTGAGAAGCGGCCAGCGGCCCATCCTGGTGATGAGAGTCCACGGCAGTAAAAACACATACATCATTATCACCATCGACCCTGACGCCGGAACTGCCGATACGAATTATGTTACGTTGCCGGCGGAGACGGTCTATACCCACTGGTATTCCTACTTCAACGCCAGACTTTCACCTGACGGCACTAAGATCGCCTGGATGCTGGACTACAAGGAGGCCCAGACCTTCTCCTGGCTTCATGACCAACTTGTCAAAACGCATCTTGTACACCCTTCGCCCAATCGGGCCATCTGGCTTAGCGATGCCGACGGCCACGATATGAAGCTGATCTCGAAATGGTATAGCGACGTTCCCCCACAAAATCTTCAGTGGGTGCCCGGAGAAAACACCGTTAGCTATGACCAGATGATCTGTATCTTTCAGACCAAACCGGGAACCCGTAATATCGAACGGCACGATATCGTCGAAATCAAGAACATCTACTGATCGGCCACGGCAGATCACCGAAGTCCTGACATAATTTCGCCGCAAACCACATCGCGCTCTTTTCGATGAGGGCTGAAGCTACCAGGACCATAAAGATCAGAAGTAAATTTTGGTACGCTTTTTATTTACCATAGGCGATCCAAAATAGGTTGACATAAACTTCATTTGGCACTATAATGGTTCGTGACACATCTGATGTATCAAGCATAAGACATCCCATGAAGGAAGGAAGCCATCGTTCATTCCTATCGGGGCGCTGCGCCTCAGAGATTAACCGATCGATCATAAAGAGAATTACGCTTAAACAATCGATCACTGCGCATTTCCAATTAACCGAGAGCACGATCATGAAAAACGTACAAATCAAAGCATTTACCCTTATTGAATTACTCGTAGTCATAGCTATTATAGCGATCCTTGCTGCAATCCTTTTCCCCGTTTTTGCCAAAGTGCGCGAAAAGGCCCGTATGACAAGCTGTCTTTCCAATGAGAAGCAGCTTGGACTGGGTGTGACGCAATATGTGCAGGACAACGACGAGTTGTTCCCTTGCGGCAACAAGGGCGACGGCGCAGGATGGGCCGGGCAGATCTATCCGTATGTGAAAAGTGTGGCCGTCTACCACTGTCCCGACGATTCGGGTACGGGGGGCGGCATCGAGAGCTATGGCATCAGCAGCAATCTCACTGCATCCGGCCGCATGCAGAGCAATGACAATACACCCCTCGGCGGCCCGATGAGCATCGCTCAGTTGAATGCGCCCGCGAAGACGGTTCTGATGGCCGAGACGATTGCCTGCGCGACTTACCAGTCGCCTTCCAATCTTCTGGAAGTCACCAGCCCGTCCATCGATGGTCTGAACTATGCAACTTATGCTGGGATCTCACTGAACGTCAGTTCCGCCGTTTGCACAAATGTCGCCTCTGGAAACCTTGGGGGTGTCAGCGGATACTCTCTGGGGAAAGCACGGCACCAGGACAGCTGTAACTTCCTGCTTGCCGACGGTCACTCCAAGTACCTGCAGCCCGTTCGTGTTTCGCCCGGCTTCAATGCGTTTACATCGACTGACGACCAATCGGCGCAAGGTGTGAATACAACCACAGGCCGTGCGGCGGGCACCGAATTCGCCGGCAACAGCGCCCGCACAGGCGGCGCGTTTGACGCCACCTTCAGCGCCAATTAAGAGACGTTTTCTGCAACCGCCAGGACAATTTTTAAGTCCATAAAACGCAAACATCCCGCAGATCGGTAATCTGCGGGATGTTTGCGTTTCTGTAAAGCACTCTACATGCTCTATGTCTGCCGTTAAATCTTGCTGAAGGTCATCACGGCGCTTCCCTGGCCCGCGCCGTTGACATTCATGTAAGACGTTCCCGCGGCGTGTTCGCCACCATCGTCCTCTGGGTTGTCCGAGGCGAGGGCGTCCTTTCCTGGCGAGATCTTCGTGGCCCTGAGCCACTTCACATGTCCGTCGGTGGCCAGGTAATTGGAGCCGTCAGTATGTGCGCCGTTCGGTATTCCCTTAAATAGTTCGAGATTTTGCCCAACCGGGTTTCCGGTGGCATACTGCGCAAAGCAGAGCGCCGTGCAGCCTTTGCCGTCCCCCTGACCCCAGAACTTGGTATCCATGGTGGCCCCGACCGAAAAGTCGGTCGCGGCTGCATTGTTAAGGTCCATCATCACGCCGTAGGCCTCACAGAGGAGAACGGTGTTCGCCGGCGCATTCAACTGAGCGAGCGGCGCTCCATGACCACGACCTGCACTGTCGCGATTGCCGTCTCCAATCAGCGCATCATTTATAGCGTAGGAGATTGGCTGCCAATTCAGGTACTTCGACGAGTCATCCGGGCATTTGAAAATACCTGCGGACTTCAGGTACGGCATTACCTGGTGTGCCCAGCCGCCGCACCCATACCTATTGTCAGGACCGCTGTCTACGCCGGGGCAGAAGAGCTCGTCGTTATCCTGTGCGTATTGTACGAAGCCGAGCCCCAGCTGCTTCATGTTCGAGGAGCAGCTGGTCTGGCGGGCCTTTTCGCGGACCTTTGCAAATACGGGGAAAAGGATTGCAGCAAGAATCGCTATGATAGCTATGACTACGAGTAATTCAATCAATGTGAAGGCTGAACGGCTTTTCCCCCGCTTTCCCGGAAAGCTTTTCGCCTCTCCGGTCAGGCGCGGATGCATCCGTCCCATATCCGCGTTCGTCTTCATAAAACTCTCCTTTAGTATCTCATCCTGAGTAAGAATGACTTGCTTTATGTCTATGGACAACGCTATTCTATCACCGCTTCCACGAAGTGTCAATAGTTTTGGTTATAAATGGAACATAATATTTTGCTACCATTTATAACCAAAATGAACGGTCTTCGTGATTCATGACAGAATTGCCTGACAATTGTGCAAATTGGCGTATTCAGGTATGCCGGAACAGAGTGCGCTCACACATTTAGGAGAGTGACGCCTTATCTGTCCGGGGCTAATCGCACAGAATGTTAGATTTGGTTTGATCCAAAAAGAACCATAATGTTGACATGGATGACTGCCAACGTTATAATGGTGCAAACTCAGTCAGGCTGTCCCGCTCTCGCGCTTAAGCACCCAAGGAACACTTAGTTATGGTATTCTTCAGAGTTCGCCGTCGTCCTCGCAAATTCGGGAACGCCATTCTGGCTGCGGCATCCATCTGCGCCCTCAGCGCCGCGCATGGCGTTTTTGCCGCTCCATTGCCGTCCGGTCCGCACCACATCGATGTAGCCGGGACCCGTCTTGAGATCAGCGCCGTCGATGCCGATATCTTTCACATCATGGCGTATCCGGCCGATCAGCCGCATCCGGCGGACAGCCCTTTCGTGGTGGAGACCAGAGCGGCAGGGGGTGTCTACCGGCAGACGACTGATGGAGGCTTCTCCCTGCAGACGGCTCAGCGAACTCTGCGCATCGGCCGCGACGGTGTCTTTACCGTGACCGCGCCTGGAAACACCACGCCGATTCGAAGCGGCTGGATCAGGACGGTAGACAACGGCATTACCCTCTCGATTGCCCATGGCGCCAACCAGCGCCTCTATGGCGCGGGCAATGCCGACATGAACCGGTCCGGCGACCTGACCCATCCCAGCGGCGAGATGGTGATCAAAAATGGAGCCACACGCATTCCGTTTCTCTGGTCCACCGGTGGCTACGGCGTCCTGATCGCCAACAACCTCAGCGGCGCCTCCTGGTCGGATAAGAACGGCGTCCTCGCCTGGAACGTCCCCGCTCCCTATGCCGATATCTATTTGATCGTCGATAACGGCGGCTACGGCATCCTGAACGGCTACTCGCGCCTGACGGGCCGGGCGCCGATCCCGCCGCGCTGGACGTTCGGCTATATGCTGAGCCGGTGGGGCTACAGGGATGCAGCCGATATCCAGGACAAGTGGCGGCAGTTCCGGGATCGAAAGATCCCCGTGGATGCCTTCATTTACGACTACGACTGGTTCGACGACGATTGGAAGTTCAACCCTGGAAAATTCCCAGACGGCAGCCTGTCCTTGATGAAGAGCATGGGCCTGCACTTCGTGGGTATCCGCAAGCCGCGTGTCAACGGCGCGAACCTGGAGTTTGCCATAAAGCAGGGCTGGATCACTAAAACGCCTTTTTCAACCGACATGCCCGGCACCCTGTCCGTGACAAATACCAGAGGCCAGGATTCCGTGACCATCCGCAAGCCGCGCGGTTCCGACATAAACATGGATTTTGCCACCAAAGATGGTTGGGCCAACAAAATGCCCTTTGGAACCGACCTGCGCTTCGATCTTCCCGAGGCGCGTTCCTGGTGGTGGAGCCATCAGGCCCCGCTCATGAAGGCGGGCGTCGACGGTTGGTGGAACGACGAAGCGGAGCAGACCTACGATGAGTTCTTCCAGATGGCCTCCCTGCAATGGGAGGGCCAGCGCGCCCTGAACTCACGCCGTGTCTGGACCCTCAACCGCGCCTTTGCGCCGGGAATGCAGCGGTTTGGGGCAGCGGTCTGGAGCGGCGACATCACGTCATCCTGGACCACGCTGCAGAATCAGCCCGGCACGCTGCTAAATTTCAGCCTGGCGGGCATGCCTTATGTCGGGCAGGACACCGGCGGCTTCTTCGGTCCTCCCGAGCCGGAACTGTACGCGCGCTGGATCGAAGAAGCTGTCTACACCCCCATTATGCGCTCTCATGGAATGCTCGACGAGCCGCGCTGGCCGTGGGCGTTCGGCGACGAAGCCCTGGACGCCATCAAGCGCTCGATCGAACTTCGCTACCGGATGATCCCATACATCTACACCTGCGCCGCCACGAACTGCTTCACGGGAGCGCCCATTATGCGTCCGCTGGTGCTGGAGTATCCGCAGGACCCGAATACCTTCAACCTGGAGGACGAGTGGATGCTGGGCAATCAGCTTCTTGCCGCGCCAATTCTCTCCAAGGGCGGCAGCCGCTCGGTTTATCTGCCGAAGGGGAAGTGGTACGACTTCAACACGAATAAGGCCATCGACGGCGGGCAGACCATCTCCATTGAGAACGCGCCTCTTGCCACACTCCCGGCCTATCTGCGCGCGGGCAGCATCCTGCCGCTCGGTCCCGTTATGCAATATACGGGGCAGATGCCGGTGGACCCACTGGAGGTGCGCGTCTATCCCGGCGCGGACGGTTCATTCGATCTCTACGAGGATGCGGGCGACGACTACTCATACGAGCAGGGGCATTCGACGACGATCCCGTTCCGATGGGATGACAAGCGCTATACCCTGACTATCGCGGCTCGCAAGGGATCGTTCCCCGGTATGCTGCGGACCCGGCATATGAATGTGGTGACGCCGGATGGGCGTTCCCGCTCGATCGTTTACGGCGGCAGCGCCGTCTCTGTCCGATTGTGATACCGGAGAAGTCAAGATGCGCGCCATAGACAGCGACAATACCCGGACCGGAATTGTGCCATAATGCAAATCACCATGGTTCCAGAATCGCCACCGTCCTCGCAGCCCTCAAATGCCAAGATCGTTCAGATGCTGCGGGAGCGCATCCGGTCCGGTTACTACGCGGCCGGAGATTGGCTGCCGACCGAGCGCGCCTTAGCGGAAGACATGAATGTCGATCGCCGTGTCGTCCGCATGGCGATCAACGCGCTTGTGCAGGAGGGATTGGTTCATCGCCGCCCCCATTGCCGTCCGATCGTAGGTCCGGAAGCCGCCGAACCGGCCGCCCCGCCTGTACGTCAGGCATCGCTGGGCTCCTCCGCCTCAGACTTTATCGGCTTGAGCATGTGGCCCGGCAGCGGAATATTCGAGAACTCAGGCACGTCGCAGCAGCGTATCTTTTGGGGGATGAACCATGCCCTGTCGCAAACGGGGTTTCATGCCGTTTTCCTCGGTTTGGGCGGCATCGGCGAAGAGGAACAGACCGCGGCATTTGAGGCCGATCACCTGCGTTATGTTGTGGAGCGCGGCTTCAGCGGGATTGTCTTCTATCCCTATGCCTTCCGAAGCAATCGAGAGCTATTGCGTGAAGTCGCTGCTCAGATTCCCTTCGTGATGCTCGACCGGCGCGTCGTGGGAGTTGATACGGATTTTGTCGGTATCAACAACCGGCAGGCGACACTCGATCTGACAATGGGTCTGATCGCCCAGGGGCACAAACGGATCGCCTATGTTACCAAAATGGAGCAGGTCGATCCCGTTCAGGAGCGAATCCAGGGATATATCTCAGCCGTGCGCAATGCCGGTGTCGCCGAAATTGTCCTGTCGATCCCATCGCGGGACCAGAAGGAACCCTGGACCGTCACCGACACCATCTTTCAACTCCCCAAGGATGAGCGCCCTACTGCCGCCGTCGTGTTCAACGACTATGGCGCTGTAGACCTTATGTACCGGCTCCAAAACCTCGGCCTTTCCGTCCCCGGCGATGTAGCCCTGGCCGGATTCGACAATATCGTCTCGACCCTGCCTAACGGCGTGGGGCTGACGACCGTGGCGCAGCCCTACGAGGAGATCGGCCAGGCGGCGGTTGAACTGCTCCTGCGCCGCATCAAGAACCCTTCCGCGCCGATCGTCTCCGTCGAACTGCCGGCCCAACTGGTTATGCGCGAGAGCACCGCTGCGCCGGGCGCTTGAGGCTTTCTTTTAAGATGAATTCAACCTTCGATCGCTGCAATCGACGCCGTCTGCATCCGCAGATCAATCTATCCGGTCTTTTGTTGCTGACCATTCTCCTCGCCGGTTTGTATATGTCTCCTGATGCCCTCGCCAAGCCAAAACGGCCCAGTCTTGTTCCCGACACCATCAATAAGTCTCCGGACTATTTCTGCACATGGAATATTCAGGGTTACTACTCGAGCTATGCAAGCGGCGCTGCGCAGAAGGACGCCGTCCGGGAAGAGAGACTGTTTGGGCATGGCCAGAATGAGAACTGGCTCGGACAGTACACCAGGGTTCGGCGGGATCTCTATTTTCTGATGGATGAAGGATGGGATATGCCGGATGAGGCCGTCATGGTTGTTCCGGGCAGATTTCCTTCCTATGCAGTCGGGACGCAGCCGGAAAACTTCAAGAAGCTTTCGGATGCCGTAAAGAGCAGCGGATGGCGCGGCCTGGGTCTGTGGATGAGGGCGGACGCAAAGACGGACGATATCTGGACGCAGCGTATGCAGTGGATGAAGGCGGGCGGCATAGACTACTGGAAGGTAGACTATGGCAATCAAGAACATGACGAAGCTTGGCGGCGTCATCTCACGGAACTGGGCCGCCGGAATGTTCCTAACCTCACCATTGAGACGGCTATGATCCCGCAGGCGATCACCTGGGGAGATACCTATCGAACATACGATGTCGACGCGCTGATATCGGTCTCGCAGACTCTCAGCCGGGTTGCCCAGGAACTGCAGTTTAAAGCGGAGCCGCCGGCAAAGGGGGTGGTCAACTGCGAGGATGAAGTGTATCTCGGGGCGGCGCTGGGATGTAGTTACGGGGTAATGCGCCATAGTTTCGCCGGCGATTTGCCCAGTGGACGGCAGGATTTTGTATTTCCGCCCGTTACCCGCGATCTCAAGCGCTGTACCGATGAAGTGGTTCGCGCCGTGCGATGGCATCGCATCGCGCCGGCGTTCGCTGTCGGCTATAACGCCGCTGCGATATCGCCTGAAGAACTGACGGATAACTGGATGTTCGGTAAGGACGAATCCTGGGACATCCCTGCCGGGAAGGAATCGTCGGTCAAAGCGCCGGCGGCGGTAACGCGGGGTCTTCCCTTGCCTCAGGTCGATACGATATCCGGCAGCATCAAGCCGTTTGTCGTCGCATCCCGCTATCCCAATGGGGCCGTAGCCGTGGCGGCGCTGGGCCGGACGGTCTGCCCCAGCGCCACTGATCGTAAATGGATTACGGGGGAGGTGGCGGATGTCACACTGCAGGTTGGGCAGTATAGGGGCCCAATCGGCATATTTGGCCGCTATCACTCTCTGAAGCTGGTTTTCGACAAACCCATGACCGTGCATCGCATCCTCATGCAGGATCTTGCCGCAGACACCCCGGAAGATGTCACTCGCCTTGTTCATGTTTCCTCCGGCAGCATCGTCATCCCCGGCGCATTGATCGACCGTATCGGTCGCAGCGCTGCAACTCCGGGTGATAAATCAGACCCCGGCCTTGTGATGGAAATCCAAACGAAGTAGAAGAAATCTCCATTTGTGTGTGAAGCAATTGCCTGCCGGCATGCTACCTTCCTAATTTTATTATCCAAAACCATATTTTGGATAATAAAATATCCAAAATATTTCCAAAACGATCTGTTGACTCCCGATTAGCCATATGGTACACTCTTCTCACGAAGTCTGGACATTTTATGGATAGCACACAAGATCTCACTACACGGCGTCTTCCTGCGTTCCTGCAGGTCAGCAAGAGCTTGCGGGAGCGCATCGAGAGCGGGCACTATGCGCCTGGCGATTGGCTGCCCACGGAGCGGGATCTTGCCGTCGACTTAAATGTCAGCCGTCCGGTTATCCAGGCCGCGTTCAAGCAGCTTCGCGAAGAGGGGATTATCACCCAGCAGGGACCCGGGCACCGGTTTCGTGTGGGTATCGGAGCAAAGAAGCCGGATAAACCTCTTATTGCCGGGCCTGGCAGCCGAACCATCGTGGCGATTATGTCCAACGGCCCCGCGCTGGTTTGTGGCCACTTCATTTTGCGGGGAATCAACGCCGCCCTCCGCGAAAAAGAAGCGCCGTATCAACTCGTTATCTGCGATACGGATGACGCTTTTAATCAACCGAACGAAGATATATCGGACCCGTCATGGGAGCGGAAATATCTGGAGCGTGTCGAAAAGGATGGCGCTGCAGGCTTGATTCTGTTTCACAGCGCCGGAGTGGAGACTGTCTCAGTCATTTCGCGCATTTTGAAACTCGGAATCCCGACTGTGATGATCGATCGCTACTCGGAAGAGATCGAGTGTGATTTCGTCGGCACCGATAACCGGGCGGCATCGCGCGCCGCCGTAGAGCATCTCATCGAGCTTGGGCATCGCCGTATCGGGTACTTGCTCCGAAAGGAGCGGGCGACGACTACCGAGGAGCGCCTTATCGGTTACCGGGACGCCCTTGAGGCTAATGGGATACGTTACGATCCCGCGCTGGTAACCTCAGCCTGGCCGAATTCGCGGCCTGCCCTGGAGTATTTCCGGCAGCTCGACAAGCCGCCGACGGCAGTGGCCGCCGTTCACGATTTTGCCGCATTCGATCTGATTCGTGAAGCAGAAGCGATGGGAATCCATGTCCCATCCGATCTGAGTGTCGTTGGGTTCGACGATGTCGAGTTCTATTCGCCGCGCCAGGCAATGCTCACGACCGTGCGGCAGCCCTTCTTCGAGATGGGGCGGCGCGCCGCCGAGCTTGTGCTGAGCCGCCAATCGCCATCCGGCAAAGCTGCGGAGCGCGCATGCAGACATATCTTTTTGCCCGCATCGCTGGTGGTGAGAAGTTCATCCGCCGCTCCAGCCGGCTCGCCGGCCACTGCAGGAGCCGCCGTTGCAAATTCGCCGGCCATTCTTGGCCCAGGCATAATAAGCTGATCAATGCCGCAGCGCAAAAGGGGGATCGAGAGCGGTATTATCTCGCGATAATATTTTTCACAAGAAACAGAACCATTGTTTTATCCGGCCGGCTTTGCCGCCTCGGATACAAGATCATTATTTGATATGTTTCAATACCAGAAAGGAAGATAAATGAAATCTCGATCCGGATTTACTCTTATTGAATTACTAGTTGTTATAGCTATTATAGCGATTCTCGCTGCAATTCTCTTCCCCGTCTTCGCATCTGTCCGCAGCAAGGCCCGGGATATTGCCACCCTGTCCAACCTGAAGCAGATCGGCCTGGCCGCTGCGCAGTACCAGCAGGACAGCGACGGCGCCAGTGTGCCTTACCAGCTCTACGATTACCCATGGTCCGCATGGGGCGTCCTGATACAGCCCTACATGAAATCGACGGGCATCTGCTTCGATGCTCAAAGAAAGGTGCCCTACGTCCAGATCGATCCCGACGGCCAGTGGGGGTGGAGCACCACGATCGCAATCAATCGATTCGGCTATGGATCCGCGTCGCGCCTGCCGACCGACCAGGTTTTCCCCGATCAGTTGACCAGTCCATCCACGCGCGCGGCCTTCGTGACTCAGGGCGACAATATAGATGACGGCGACTTGTATGCCATGCACTGGATTGACGGCCAGCGCTCTTCCTGCCCGAATATCAATAACTATAAGGACACTTCCGGCGTCTGGGACTACAACCGCGTCTACCAGGGAGCGAAGGACTATCACCGCAACATGCTTCCCGTCCTTTACGCCGATTTCCACGCTAAGGCTGTAAATATCAACCAGTACATTGGCGGTGACACCTCCTACGGAGCCTGCGAAAACGAGTACTACGGCCCAGGTGACCTGCCGAACACCACAAAGGGCGGCAAGATGCAGGAGTTCTGGGGGCGCTGGTGGGAGCCACAGTTCTAAGGGCAAGTTTCCCCGCGCCGGTGGTTAAAACCGCCGGCGCGGACAGAGGCTTACAAGGATAAACAAAATGACAATGGATATTTCGCCAAAGGTCGTATGGGGACTGGGCGCAGCCGGCGTCATCGTCGTCGGTATATTGTTCTACGCCTTTCGCGCAGGCGATCCTGCTGCGCGGCCTTCCATACCCTACAAGAAAATCGATTACGGCGCGTACATGCAGCAGCACCATACGATGGATCGTCATCCATCCACTTCAGCAAGCGCTCCTCCTTCCGGCAAGCCCTAGCGCTGAATGCGCTTCTCAGACGTGTGTCTTCTAACTCTCAGTGGTGGGCGCAGGATTTATAAAACGATAACAAAATAGCAGGCGCAGGCTCCCCTCACCAACCCTCCCCGAAGGAGAGGGAGCCAGATTTAGAAGAGGCGCTCGCTTATATCTCCAATCTTCTTTTGCCCTTCTCCACTTCAAGACCCACTGGTGGGCGGGGAGGGGTTGGGGAGGGGAGCCTGCGCTAACAGTTTCCGCCATCATTTCAAATCAGACGCCTCCAGGATGAGCGCCTGAAAAACATCGTCGCATTCGAAGGAGGTTCTGTATAGCAAAGACTGCGTTAGTCTGAATTTGCACGAACAATATATAAGGAGGCATATCTTCTATGAAGTGTAATTTTCCCACGACAGCGCTTCTCGGACTCGGTGTCTCGCTCTTCGGCGCGGTAAATTCCGCGCAGGCGAGCGGCACATGGACTCCGATTACGAACTATCCCCCCGCCGGGCACTGGCTGGAGTTCCCGCTCCTTCTCAACGATGGCCGCGTCATGTGCGGTGAGGGAACCAACAACTGGTATATCCTCACGCCTGATATCCACGGCAGCTATGTCAACGGCACATGGAGCACTCTGGCTCAGGCAGAAGATACCCGTCTTTACAATTCGTCCCAACTGCTGCTCGACGGCCGCGTGTATCAGGCCGGCGGCGAATACGGAACCGGCAGAAACACGGCGGAAGTCTACGATCCCGCGACCAATGTCTGGAAGCATACGTCGCCAAACAATATGCCTTCGACCGGATTTTCGGATGCCGAATCCAAGATGGTGCCGGGTGGAAACATTCTTCAGTCCGACGGCCAGGCCGGAGCCGGCATCTATAATGCCGTCACTGATACTTGGTCCTTTGGGCAGCAATCGCCGCACAATATGAACGAGATGACGTGGCTTACCCTCCCGGACCACACGATTCTGACTTGCTGGGACTGGTCGGACCGCTATAACCCCGCAACCAACACCTGGATCCTCGATACTACCTCTCCGGTTTTGCTCGCAGACGGAGCCGCCGAGATCGGGCCGGCGTTTATGCTCCCCAACGGCAAAGCGTTCTTTATCGGCGGACGCTCGGTCACGGCCACGTACACCCCCACCGGCAATACGAACCCCGGCTCCTGGACATCGGGCACGATCCCGAACAATCTGTCCTGCCCCGATTCGCCAGGCGTCGAGATGCCGAACGGCAAAATCTTATGCGCAATGGCTGATGAAAGTGGTGTTTACAATTCAGGCAATACATCATATGCTGAGTATGACTACACAACCAACAGCTGGGCGATGGTCAACGGCCCGCGGGGCCAGAACCACGACGATTCCTACTGGTCTTACGACGCATTTCTGATGCTGCCCGACGGCACCGTGCTGTTCGTACCTGGAAAGTCCACAAACGATCAGAGTGCAGGATGGTATGCCGCTTATATTTACACGCCCGATGGAACGCCGATCACCGCCGGCCGGCCGGTGATCAGCACAATTTCACCGAACTCGGACGGATCATATCACCTGGCGGGCACAGGATTGACAGGCATATCGGCCGGAGCCTCTTACGGCGATGACAAGCAAATGGCCACTAACTATCCCATTGTGCGCCTGGTAGCGTCCAACGGCAATGTCTACTATGCTAAGACATTCAATTGGAGCAATACAGGGATACAAACAGGCAACACAGTCATCACGACGGAGTTCTCTGTGCCTTCGAATGTGCCGTCCGGAGCGTACTCACTGATCGTATCGGCCAGCGGTCTGCAGTCCACTCCCGTCACCTTTAACTACGGCGCTATCAAGAACGGGACCTATACACTGACACCCCTGAACGCCACCGGTTCGCGCCTCGATGTCGCGGCAGGAGGAACCGCCAACGGCTCCAAGTGCGAGATCTGGCAGTCCAACGGCGGAGCCAATCAAAAGTGGATCTTCACCAAACAGGCTGACGGCTCTTACGAGATCACTCCCTCTTACGCAGGAACGATGTGCCTGGATGCCAACGGCACGGCCAGCGGTTCGCTGGTCAGCCTGTGGACATACCATAACACCTCCAATGAACACTGGTTATTAACCTCCGTCGCAGGCGGCGCTTACGAGCTCGTTCCCGAGAGCGCTCCCGGCAATGCGCTGGATGTGAACGGAGCCGTTGCCACCGACGGCACCCAGGTCGTCATCTCAAGCTATCACAGTGGAACGAACCAGCAGTGGCTTATCGGAACCAACTGAACACCCGGACTGGCTGAATCCCCGGATCGGATCTGCGCCTGCCGCTCCCCGGAGCGGCAGGCGGATTCCCAAGAATATGAGCAATACCGTTAAATATTCGAATACGATCACCCGCAGGCAGTTTCTGTCATTGAGCGCGCTTGGAGAATCGGCCCCGCAGCCTGCCACGCCTCCATCCTCGGACGTGCGTGAGTATTGGATTCAGGCCGACAGCATGGTGTGGAATCTTGTGCCTAACGGCCGTGACGACATGACCGGCGCGGCTTACACTCCCTTGCAGACCACCTATCAGCCGTCTGTCTATCGCGCTTACACCCCTGACTGGAAAGAGACGCTGCCTGCAAGCGGCGATATCGGCATGAACGACGGCATCCCCGGGCCAATCATCCGCGGCCGGGCAGGGGATAAGATCGTCATTCACTTCCGCAACAACGACTTTCGCCATCGCAGCGCCCACAGCATTCATGCCCACGGCCTCAGATACGATCCGGGTAGCGACGGGCTATGGGCTATGAGCACGCCGGATGCTCCAGGTACGGCCGTTCAGCCCGGAGAAACGTGCGTCTATCGTTTTATCGTGCCGCGGAACGCCGCCGGATGCTGGCTCTATTACGACGCCTCAATGCCAGAACTCTATCTCTCAAAACCGTTTCGCCCGATGCATTATCTCTCTCAGTACATGCCCGCACAGCCCGGCGATGCGGATGAAGCGTACAAATACCTGGCTGCCCAGCTCGGACTCTTCGGCATGATCGTAATCGAAGATCCTCTGGCGCCTGCCGTGGACCACGAGAACATCGTGCTGTTCCACGATATCTACGCGGACGACATCTTCACTCTGCCGCAGGATTTCGACTGCATCAACGGGCGCTGCTTCATCGGAAATACTCCGACATTCCATGCTCGGGTGGGTGAACGGGTTCGTTGGCGTATTGGTTCGCTGGGCAAGGAGAATCATGTATTCCACATTCACGGGCATCGGTGGCTTTCCCGGGGCAAGTTCACGGATACGCTCATCCTCGGGCCTGCCTCCACAGGAACGAGCGAGTACATCGAAGATTCGCCGGGGACATGGCTTTATCACTGCCATGTCGTCGAGCATATGATGCGGGGAATGGCCGGCCTCTATGTCGTTACGGAATAACGCTGTCATGGCCTCTATGGCCCTGCTCGCCGCCTGCAGCGTGGACGTGCCGCAAGGAAACCGCCTTGCCGCTGAGCCGCCGCAAGCTGCGCTTTCCACCACTCCGGTCTACTCTGCCGATATCCGGCCGATCCTGACCCGCCACTGCGCCTCCTGCCATCGACAGGGCACGGCAGCTCCGTTCCCGCTTGCTTCCTATACCGATGCTCAGAGACGGGCGCGCCAGATCGCCGATATCGTCAATTCCAGGATGATGCCGCCGTGGCTGCCCGATTCGCATGGTGAACTGCTCGATGAGAACCGCCTAGCCGCCGCCGAGATCGCCACCATCAGACTATGGGCAGATCGCGGAGGTCCTGCCGGCGCATCCGATCATCCGCCCACTATGCACATGGCCGCCGCTAAGACGGCAGATATTTCCGGCAAGCTGCCGATTGCCGCAGGCAATCCGGTAGAGCCTTCCGGAAGCGCGCTCGGCAAGCCCGATGCGGTTCTTTCACCCCTGTCTGCGACCCATATCGCCGCAGATGCGCCCGACTTCTACAGGTGCACCGTACTGCCCACGCATTTCTCGGAAGACAAATACCTGTCCGCAATCGTGTTTCAGCCCGGAAATCCCCGCACAGACCAGCAGGCTCTTGAGTATCTGGATCCTGACAGGCAGATCAGGTTTCTCAATGCTGTCCCTTCTGGTGGAGGTTTTACTGTCAGGCGAAGCGCATCCGGCCTCTCTCCCTCCCTCGTCATTGGTGGCTGGGGTATCTCCACTGCGGCTCACAAGCTGCCGTCCGGAACCGGCATACTCTTGCCGAGAGGGGCGGATATCGTATTGGAAGTCCGCTATCGCAGCACCGGCAAGCCGGAGACGGATCTGCCGAAGGTCCTGCTCTATTTTTGCCGCGGCCCGGTTAAGAGGCAGGCGCGGGTCGCGCCGGTTCTCGCATCCGGGCTGCGCCTCTCATCTCATATGAGCATGGAGAGTTCTGGTTTCGGGGGCCAGGCGCCTGTCATCTCAGATATCTCCATTCTCGGTGTGATGCCCTGCATGCGCTGGCAGGGAGCGTCCATCGGGCTCAGCGCGCTGTCGCCCGATAAGATCCCGCGCCCCCTGTTCTCCATCCCGGCCTGGCATTTTGATCAAGCTGGGGACTACCGCTTCCGAAATCCCGTTCATGTTTTGCAAGGCTCTCTGCTTCTGCTCACGGCGAAGTTCGGAGATAAGCATGGCGGCACGGAAGCCGTTAAGGATAAGCCGAGGACGATCACCTGGGGAGATACGATCGAAGATGAAAACGCGGTCGCCTATGTCCTCTACACATCCGTCCGAGAGGACCTTCTGCAGCATCGTCCTGTCGCCGGTATTCCGCCGCTCGGAGGCAGCAGCGACTCCGCGATCAGCCGTGACTTGCTGCACATGTTCGACACCGATAACGACGGCCTCATCAGCCGTCCTGAGACCCTTGCCATGCGCCCGTTCTTCGGATCGAACCTTCCGAAGATGACCGGAATGGATGCAATGTAGTTGAAAACAGAGGGACGGCAGAACTTGGAAATCAAATGCGACATTACCAGGCGTTCCGTACTGAAGGGAGCGCTCGCCGCCGGAGCGGCCTCCCTGCTCGGCGGTCCTCTCCCCGCAGCGGAAGCGGCTGCGTCTTCCGGCGCGGTGCGTGAGTACTGGATACAGGCGGATTCGTTTGAACGGAATCTAATTCCCTCAAAAAGAGATGATTTGATGGGAAGGCTCTGGCTTCCGGAGGACAGCGCGTACCAGGCCGTGGGCTTTCGCGCCTACACGACCGGCTGGCGGCAGCTTCTTCCCGCCGGCAAAGATATCGGAGACAACTCGGGAATCCCTGGACCGGTTATTCGGGGACATCCCGGCGACAAAATCATCATTCACTTCCGCAACAATGACACACACTACGGTTTCCCGCACAGCATGCACGTCCACGGCCTGCTCTACACGCCGGATAACGACGGCGCCTGGACGTACTCCAATGCAAACACTCCCGGTGTCGCGGTTCGTCCCGGAGAGACGTACACATATCGTTACACGGCGCTGCCTAGTTCCGTCGGCACATGGGTCTACCATGACCATTCGATCCCGCAGTCTCTTACGGGCGGTCCTGCAGTCATGGAGATGGGCACCGAGCTTGGAATGTTCGGATTGATCGCCATCGAAGATCCCAAAGCTCCGCCGGCCGACCAGGAGATTTTCCTGTTCTTTCACCAGCTCTACGCAGCCGATATTCCCGCGCTGGCCCAGGATTTCGCCTGCTTCAACGGCCATGCCTTCTGCCCCAATACCCCTGTATTCCATGCCCGCAGCGGCGAGCGGGTACGCTGGCGAATCGGAGCGCTGGGACAGGAGTTCTATGTGTTCCACCTCCATGGACATCGATGGCTTGCAAACGGAGAGTATACCGACACGGCGATCATCGGCCCGGCGACCACAGCCACCATCGAATACGTAGAGGACAATCTCGGACACTGGTTTTACCACTGCCAGATACCGGCCCATATCCAGTCTGGAATGATCGGACAGTATGTGGTCGATGGGTAAGGGAGGGGAGCCTGCGAATTAGGCCCTGCTTGCAGTTTTTTGCCTCATAGTCGAAAGGACACATTTCGTTGGAAACTTCTCAGCCAAATATAGCGGCGCAATCCCGGCGCAAACGTCTCACGGTTTGCCTCCTTGCGATGTGGGCAGCCTACGCCGCCGTCAACATAACACCTCCGGCTGGCGCAAGTCCGGACGAGGCTTCGGCCGCAGGCGGGCAAACGTCTGCGGGCTTTTCGCGGGTCTGGCTGAAAACACTGGGGAGTGGCGGCGGCAAAATGCCTGCGTACGCCGGAGGCGTTATCTATTATGCCGTTGGCAGCAAGATCTGCGCCGTACGGAGCGCCGATGGTTCCGTGCTATGGACATGTTCCGGCAACGTGGCCTTTCAGTCGCCTTCTGTTTCGGGCTGCGCGCTCTTTGCAGGTTCGGATGATCGTTTCCTGTACCGGATCGATCTTAAAGATGGCTCTGTCGTCTGGAAAAAGCCAGCGGATACCGGATCAGCCCTTGCCGCCGCGAACGGTCGTGTCTATTTCAGTGGGACGGATGGCAGCATCTGCGCTCTCGACGCCGCCTCGGGGAATTCTCTCTGGTCATTCCCATCGGACGGCATTGTAAAGGGGTCTCTCGCAACTGATGACGATGGCCATCTGTACTTTGCGGCTGACGGCAAAGTGAACTGCCTGGACGGAGACACAGGTCATCGCAAATGGCAGGCCAGGCTCTTTGGCAACTCTGACGATGCGTTCGTGTCCTGTGACGTCGATAACGCTTACGCCGCCACCGGCCAAACGCTCTATGCGCTGAACGCCATTTCAGGAAAGACCCGTTGGCGAGCGCAGTTTGCAGGACGAATCACGGCTGCTCCCACCGTTGGCCCGGGCGGCGTTTTCGTTACGACTGACGATGATCAACTCTCGGCCATCGATATCCAGGGGCATCAGCGCTGGTCGGCCGATATCGGTTCGCTCTGCGCTATTTCTCCGGTGATGAGCGGCAAGATGGTTCTCGTTTCCGGGCAGGGAGGCGCGCTGTTCGGATTTGGGACTGAGAAAGGGAATCTATTGTGGGATTACGTCCTGCAGCCTGTTACAGCAAATGCGGGGGCAGGGAAGAATGGTTCCAATATCATTGCCATGCCGTTCTGTGCCGATAACTCCCTGTGTGTGGCATCCTCCACAGGCGAGTTAAGCTGCTTCCAGGCGCAAGGAACAGATCAGACCGGTCCGGTCATCGTGAACGTAGCGCCGCAGTCCGGCGGAACTGTCCCGAGCTCGGGGATTTCCTTTGGGGCCACCGTCGTTGATGAAGGCTCCGGCGTATCTCCGAGCGCCGTCACAGTTAGTGTGGACGGCAAAGCCCTGAATAACGTGCGCTACGTTGCATCGTTGAACGGCATTGGGCCGATTTCAAATGGGGAAGCGCCACTCTCTTTGCCGAATGGAGCACATATGGCAGTTATTCGTGCAATGGACTGGAAGGGGAATGCGACTGAGAAAACATGGACATTTATCGTTGTCGATGGTGTCTCTACAACCGCCTCCGCAGACCATCCGTCTCACAGCAGCGCCCCATGGGATCAGCCCGGTTATCCCTACCCGAAACCCAGCAAAGATCCAGCCGAACGCATTAAGCAGCGCCGGCAGGCACAGGAGATTTACAACCAGCTTATGCAAGAGCACGAAGCCAACGGAACTCCCGTACCCACCCCGCCGCCGTATTAGGAGGTCATAATGTCGCTTCGCGACGATTTCAATAAATCATCGCGAAGCGATACCTCAAGGAACCCGCGTAGGCGGGTTTATCACTAACGGTGATCTCACTCTAGCCGCGGTTTCAACCGCCGGGAGCGCAGGAACCCGCGAAGGCGGGTTTATGCCGAAGGCATTCCGCCACTAGCCGCGGTTTTAACCGCCGGGAGCGCAGGCCAGCCTGCCCTCCCGGCGTTAAACATCGCGCCAGTTCAGGATAACCTTGCCCGACTGCCCTGTTTCCATAACTTCGAAGCCCTTCTGGAAATCGGTGTACGGGAACCTGTGTGTGATTACCGGTGATATATCCAGGCCGCCCTGCAGCATCACCGTCATCATGTACCAGGTCTCGTACATCTCGCGGCCATAGATGCCCTTGAGGGTCAACATGTTGAAGATGACCTTGTTCCAGTCGACATCGATCGGCCCCGAAGGTATTCCGAGGATCGCGATCTTGCCTCCATGGCACATGTTGTCGATCATGTCGTGCAGAGCCGCCGGGCTGCCGGACATCTCCAGGCCCACATCGAAGCCTTCCTGAATTCCGAGTTCTTTCTGCACATCTTCCAGCGTGCGCTCGCGAACATTTATGGCGTGCGTCGCGCCCATCTTGCGCGCCAGATCGAGACGGTACTCGTTGACATCCGTCACGACAACGAAGCGCGCCCCCGCATGGCGAGCCACCGCGGCAGCCATCACCCCGATCGGTCCCGCGCCGGTAATGAGGACGTCCTCGCCCAGGATCGGAAACGACAGCGCCGTATGCACCGCATTGCCGAACGGATCGAAGATCGATGCAACGTCCAGGTCTACGCCGGGCCGGTGATGCCATACGTTTGACATCGGAAGCGCAATATACTCGGCGAATGCTCCCTGACGGTTGACGCCGATGCCCTTGGTGTCGCGGCAGAGGTGACGGCGGCCGGCCAAACAGTTCCGGCAGCGTCCGCAGACGACATGTCCTTCGCCGCTGACGATCTCGCCGGGGAAGAAATCGTTGACATTCGAGCCTACCTCGACGATCTCGCCGACAAACTCATGCCCGATCACGAGCGGCACGGGAACGGTTTTGCTTGCCCAGGCATCCCAGTGATAGATGTGCAGGTCGGTGCCGCAAATGCCGGTGCGATCCACGCGAATCAGAACATCGTTGATGCCCATCTTAGGCATCGGCACATCTTCCAACCAGAGTCCTGGCTCTGCTTTGCTCTTGACCAATGCTTTCATAGACACCCTCCTGAGTATTGTACGGATATTCCGCGTCGACCGTCTCTGTGCGACAGCGTGACGATACGATACCGAATTCTGCTCAATGGAGGTTCAAAGGACTCTGAAATCGGCTGAATTTATCGCGTTTTTATCAAATATTGGCATTGGGTCGATTTTTCTAGGTTTAAAATCGCGATTGTTGTATTTAATACACAGGGTGCCTGTAAATCTGACGATAGCCGCTTGTTCCAATTCGCCAGTTGCATCAAGGAACAGATTTTAGCAGGGGAGCCGCAATGGCTTATGCAGCTTTCATAGCCTCAGGTGTATGACGTCGCAGCAGGCGGGTGAAACCTTCGCGATCGATAACACCACGGCCATCAAGAGTGATTTGAGCCGAAAGAATATCAATCGCATCAACGAGTTCATCTATGCCGAGGCTTTTCAAAACGACGATGGTGTCATCTTGACTGCTCTCGTACCGAACATAGTTGACACCTTTTGGATATTCACCATAAACGGCCTTGAATCCGAGCTCCTGAAAAGCAGACTCAAGTTGACGATATGTCACATCAGACTTCTTCATGTTCATTACCCCGCATAGCTGTTGCCTGTTCTCGCAGGCGGAATAAAGTATCCATGCAATCTTTGTTGACGACATTTGTTGTCGGCACATGAAGTGTCAAAGTTGTGGGAGCCGAAAACACGTTAAACTCAGTCATTTGCCTGAAGTATTCTTGAATATGAAGCCAGTAACTCGTATTTGATGAGACATCATATGTTACTAAAAGCACCGGCATGCGCTCAAGAATCCAAAGTGCAATATCTGCTCGACTTACTCGTTGAGTGATTGCAGTACCGTCTTTCAGAACACTTGGTGAATCGCTGGCTTTGAGCTGAATACGGACCTCGCCAGGCTGTTGTGCGCCCCCTGAATCAAACATAACGAGCAGCAAGTCGTATCCGTAATCATGACGGATACGCTCAACGACATGACCCGATAGCAGCGCCTGGCGCTCAAAATGATTGACGCTCAGATCTGCAATGATATGCTCGCGCGTCCTTCGCTTCCGTTCAACAGCATCCACAAGCACAATGATACCATATGCGGTCGTGCTCCATCTTTGTTCCTCCCACTTGGTTCATCCTTACTATGCGCGGGAACCATAGAACCAGGGATCAAGTTTAGTGGAGGCGCTTCATGGACGTGGATGTTCTGATTGTCGGCGCGGGTCCGACCGGTCTGGCTCTTGCGGAGGAGCTCGCTCGATTTGGGGTTTCATTCCGTATTATCGACCAGGGCCGCGGCGTGACGGACCAGAGCAAGGCGATCGGGGTGCAGGCGCGCACGCTTGAAACACTCGACATTATGGGGCTGGCCGACGACCTCGTGCGCCGCGGCAATCCGGCCAAGGCGTTCCACATCTACGACGGCCCCGACCAGATCCTGAGCCTCGACTTTCAGGGCCTCGACAGCCGGTATCCCTATCTCCTGATTGTCCCGCAGAGCGATACCGAGCGTGTCCTCTCCGGTAAGCTCAATCGTCATGGCATTCTGATCGAGCACGAGACGATGCTTCTGCACTTCCAGCAGGACGAGCAGAGCGTATCCGCCGTCATTGCCGGCGCGGACGGCCGGGAGCAAACGATCCATACTCGCTGGCTTGTAGGCTGCGACGGCGCTCACAGCACAGTGCGTCATGGGCTGGAACTGCCCTTTGAGGGGCAGCAGTATTCGGAAGGCTTTTTGCTTGCCGATGTCCAGGTCGAGTGGGACAAGCCGAGTGATGAACTCTTCCTGTTCCTCCACGAAGGCTGGCTCACGGCTTTCTTCGCGCTTCCCGGCGGACGCTGCCGGATCATCGCCGATCTGCCTCCGGACGATGCCCCGCCGAACCGGAAGCCCACCCTGGAAGAGTGTCAACGCCTCGTCGATGCTCGTCTCCCGCTTCCGGCAAAACTGAGTGACCCTACCTGGACCGCGTACTATCGTATTCATCGCCGCATTGTGCCGCGCCTTCAAGAGGGCAGGATATTTCTGGTTGGCGACGCCGCGCATATTCACAGCCCGGCTGCGGCGCAGGGAATGAACACCGGCATCCAGGATGCTTTCAATCTGGGATGGAAACTCGCCCTCGTCGTGCAGGGCTTCGCATCCGAAACGCTTCTGCGGAGCTATCATACGGAACGATATCCCGTGGAACAGGCAGTCCTGCACGGCACGGATCTGCTGCTGCGCATGGTGTCGCTGCGCAAGTCCGCCGGCCGCAGCCTGCGCAATCATCTGCTTCCGCTGGTTTCCGCCGCAAGGCCCGTTCAGGAAAGGGTGCGCGAGCGTATTAGCGAACTGTCCGTTCAGTATCATGACAGCCCGATCGTGCTGGATTGCGATCACTCCGGTGGCCCCAAAGCGGGGGAGCGCGCTCCTGATGGAGACCTGATCGCCCCCAATGATGCAACTGTTCGTATCTATGAGATCCTGCGTGACGGGCGGTTCCTCATGCTGATCTTTGCCGATCAGGGAGATAGCTTCGACGAACAGTTTGTGGCTGCGGCATGCGATCTGCCCCCCTCGCTGTCTTCCCTGGTGAGGAGGGTTGTCGTAACGAGGCGGGAGGCTGCGCCGGAGGGAATTAGCGTGGACGTTCCCGTTTTGCGCGATCCGCCGGGATTGGTATATGAGCGTTACGGAGCCGTGCGTCCATGCGTGCGCATTATCCGGCCTGATGGATATGTCGGTTTCCGAGCTGATGCGCGTCTCTTGAAGAATGGCCTATTTTCGTACGGCGGACACCTACTGGGGCGCTTCTGAGGCCGAAACTTCTGGCGTGCGGAACCACTGCGGCGGCGGCTCCTCGCGATCCTGTTCCAGGACGATGATCGTGCCCGAGGGGCCTGTCAGCAGCCACATGCGGTCTGCTGACTGCAGCATCATTACAAGGCCATGCCCGAGGCTTTCCTGTGAACTCCAGCCGCGTGAGAGAGTTGCCTTGGGCAGGTTCTCTACGCGTATTCCTGAGCCTGTATCCTCCACGCGTATCTGGATCGTGTGATCGCAGTCGGTCGAGACGAACCCTGTTCCCTTGCCGCCTCCATGCACGACGGTATTCATTCCTGCCTCGGAAGCGGCCGTTACAATCCCCTGCCAGCGATCTGCCGGGAAGTTCAGGGAAAGGGCGATTTCTTTAGTGGTCCGGCGAAGAGCTGCCAGGCCCTCGGCGCGTGTGATCATGATCGGCTTGTTTTGCTGAGAAAGCGGCGCAGGCAGGTCCGAACGGCTGTCGCAGAGCCGGAGCTTGCCTTCGGTAACATTTTCAAGAACGTCCTTCAGCATAATGCGCTGCCGCTCCGTGGCTTCGCGCAGCGCCTCTTCAGCGGCTTTCCGCTGGTTGATATCCTGGATCGTGCCTTCAAGACGATTTGCTTGCCCGTCAGGCCCTAGATAGGCGCGGCCCTTTGCGGCAACCCAGTGCACCGTGCCGTTCGGCCATACGGCCCGATACTCAATATCATATGGTTGTTTGAGCGCCAGAGCGTTCGCAATGGATTTCGTCGCATTCTCGCGGTCGTCGGGATGCAGGCGCGCATAGAAGACTTCCCGGGTCATGACCGTGCTTGCCGGCAGCCCGAACAGCGCCTTGCAAGTATCTGACCAGACAAGATTGTCCGAGGCGATATCCCAGTGCCACGTGCCGATTCCGGAGCCGGCTACGGCGAACGAGAGGCGCTCCTGAGTGACCGTCAGCGCATCTTCGATCTTTTCCCGCTCAAGCTCCGCGACCTTGCGCTCGTATGCCGCGGCCATCTCCACCTGGGTGTTGAGCGCCAGGATATTGCCCCAGAGGAGCCAGGTAAGCGTGCCGATGCCGGTCACCACAATCACATAGGCGACAAATGAGACTTCGGAATGCTGCAGGTGGATAGCGATCACGGTGCTGCCGCCCAGAATGAGCGGAACGGTAACGACCGCCGGCATCAGGCGGCGCGCCGCGCGGCCTGCCACCGTATTGCTGCGGACAATTCCGACCAAGCCGCGCTCCGGTCGCGCGTAGAGAAATCCGACCGTCAGGATCACGAACATGACCCCTGTATGAACGGCCATGCCCACATACGGCATAAGGCCGAACAGGTCGCTGATACCATAAAGGTGCCCTGTCAGCGCCATCAACCCATCGAACATGACGATCAGCGCAATCGCCTGCGAAGGCCACCGCTCTCCCTCACGGTGGACATCGGCAAGACCGATCGCCAGGCCAAGCAGGGTAAAGTTGACAGCCACATTGGGCGACATCCGGTTAAACGGCTGCCATGGATGATGGTGCACCGCCTCAAATGAGAGGCGTGGGTGGTGGTGCATGGCATCTACGCCATAGCCGATGAGGGTGCCGATGCCAAAGATCATTACAAGGAAGGAGAGGATCTGCGATGCCGGTCCCGTGACCACTCCCTCTTCATGGGTTCTCAGCGTCCATAACGCTGCGCTGGCGCACAGGAATGTAATGGCGGTGCTGGCCGCCATCGATGGAAACCTTGGCACGATTCGGATGAGGAAGTCGTTATGCAGCACCCAGCCGGCGAGCACTAAAGTGGCAATGATCCCACAGAAGAGCGCGCACACTTCCGTGACGGATAGTCGCCTGGACGGGGTGGCCCGGCTGTCACGCGGATCAGCTCGTAATTGGAGTTCTTCAGGATCGATGATCTTGACCACAGCTTTTCATTCCGCGCTTGCAAACCAATGCGGAGCTGCACTGGAGGCAGGCAACTTCGCCCAATTACCAACAGTATACGACATCACGTCCAACTCTTATCATTATGACTTGCTTGCGGCCGGAATCTTCATTTTGGCGTCGCGAATGCATTACTTCAACGTTACATCGGCGAGATCAATACTTCGTAAGATGTTTACTGGCAGTCGATCACGGGAACCTTTTCGGCAGTATAGCGTCTATCCAGATGTTCGCGGGGCGGCAAGGTTTCTGACAGCCCCATATATGCATGCCGCAGCATTGATGCTGTGAGGAAGACGAACAAGTAGATCTGAAAAACATTGGATTTAGTCGCTGTTAATGCAATTTCAAATAAGCATGCAGCATAGTCGGTTGAACAAGGAAAGGAATCGAAAATGTTACCATCAATGAAGTTTGGTCTGGGACTGGCCGCTGCATTCGGCGCTCTGGCGACTATGGCGCCCGCAAATGCCCAGGGACGGCGTGATGTCTCCTGGCGAGGCGATGTCGACGATACAGTGATCGTGTACTTCCATGGCGATCGCACACGCACTGAAACGGTATCAGGCGATGGTCCGCGTAATACCAGCGATTCAGGCCGGCTTCCGGATCGCCCTGTGACGGTATTCCTTACTGACCGGCAGGGGCGTGGCCGCATTCGTGTGATCCAGCAGCCGCGGGCTGATAACGACTATACGGCTGCCGTTCGTATCCACGATCCGGAAGGCGGAAGAAGCCACTATGAGTTCAAGCTTTCCTGGCGCAGACCGGGCGGCGGCCGCTTTGACGACCGCGGTCACGACTGGTAGTTCAACGGCTGATATTAACAAGGCATCCCCCGCGCAAAAACGCGGGGGACAGCTTTAACTTACACCCTGTTGACCAGCGCCATAATGAACGCCGTCGTCTGAACATCGCTGAGTTGAAGGCCTCCCGCGCTTGTCGGACTGGTGACGATGGCAAGCGCTTCAAACGGCGTGATCCGCGCATTGAGCGCATTGAATGCGGGCAGCTGTGTCCTCTGCGATTGATCGGCCGCTGCGACAGCCTCCTCCGTAACCGTTACTCCGATCGAGCTCAAGATCGAAACCAGTCCCCCGGCGGTATAGCTGCTTCCCGCAACCTGCTTCTGGATAAGCTGGCCTCGCAGCGCCGAGCTGATTTTGACCGATCCCACACGCCGAACCCTGATATCTCCGGAAAGTCCATCGACGGCAAGGCTTGCCGTGGCGGTGTCTTTTGCCGCCGCCAGCTGCGTGAGCTCGGCGTTTGCAGTATCCTTGATCACTGTATTGACGGTTTGCGCCAGCGTTGACGTATCCGTGATAATCTGGAACTGCTGCGCCTGGGTGAAGTTTTGACGCGCCACGCTCTGTGTGAGCGGAGCCGTTTGCCCGGTAACCACATCCTGCACTCTGCCGGGATCAAAGAACCCTTCCGCTTGAAGCGCCGTCGCAACCACGGTGGTCGGAGTCGTTACATTGCCGATATTGACCGGCGTCGACGATCCCGCCGCAATCAGCGTATGTGGCACGATGGTCCTGAGAATATGCCCTGCGGAATCCTGCAGCGTCACCGCCACATCCGTCGCGGCAGGCAGGCCCTTCACCGTAAATGAGCCGTCGGCATTGAATGTCGTGTTGACCGTGAGGCTCTGAGTTGTAGAGATAACTCTGGCCGTAACGGCCGCCGCAGTCACCGTCTGGGCGTTAGGCAGCACAGCAAAGCCCTTGATCGTCCCCGGAGGAATGCTTCCGCCGCTAAGCGAAAGGCCGCCTCCGCCGCCGCATCCGCCAAGAAGCATTGTTGAGAGTACGACTGCCGTAATGTAGCGTCTATGCATCGGCCCTTGGCCCATCCTGTTCTCTGCGATAATCTTCGAGCCACTGCAAAAGGGGCGGCCAATCCGCCGTCACTGCCTGGCTTTCTGCTTCCTGAACGCGTCCTGTCTTCATCAATAGAATGAGCCACTGCCGCCAGAGGGCTGCCGCTTCGGGATTTTCCAGCAGGGCATTCTTCGCCGCGGCATCGGAGCGGACACGGCGATCGTCGCGCAATAGCTGGAGGGCGGCGCGGAAAGCGCCTTCCGCCTCCACGGCGTTATCGTCTTCCATCCATGACTGCGCGATCACGGAGAGCACACGCCAGGCCACCGCGGACGCCCTCATCTCACGGCCGATTGCGAGAGCCGCTTCACCATGCCGTATAGCTTCCTGCCGGAGACCGCGCTCCTGCGCTATCTGCGCCATAAGCAGGGAGCCATCCCATTGTACCGGCTTTGAACCTAACTCTTCTGCGATTTTTAACGCCGCCGCCGCTGCGCTTTCCGCCACGTCCGGATTGCCCTTGCGAAGCGCCAGGCGCCCTCTCAGCGCAGCGAATTGCGCCTGCGGCAGCCGCAGCCTCATGCCCGCCGCGATCGAGTCGGCCTGCTCGATATGATATTCCGCCTCATCCAGGTTGCTGGCGCCCAGATAGGCCTCCGCCAGCGCTCGCTGCGCCAGCATCTCAGCCCGTGTCGCGCTGCATCGCAGAGCGATCGCCAGAGCCTGTTTTCCGTCTATAACGGCATCCGCGGCGCGGCCGCAAGCCGCCAGTACGAGAGCGCGGCAGGAGAGGGCAAGCGACCAGCGTTCCAGATCCCGGGTGACCTCCGATAGGTTAAGTGCGCGCTGGATCTCAGACAACGCAAGCCGAAACTGATTCACGCCCAACAGCGCTATGCCGCGGGTGAGCAGCGCCTCCACGTACTGATCTTGAATGCCATGCTGCTGCGCGCGCAGAATACATTGCTCGGCCCGCTCCGCAGCATCTTCGTAGTCGCCCCAGTCGAGCTCAAGATTGGCCCAGTTTGCCTCGATATAGAGCCGCGCAATATCTGTTTGCGTGGGATCGTCGCACTCTTCTACGATCTCAAGAGCCCGCACGAAGTGTTCGGCTGCGCTTCGATAGTTGCCCAGGACTTCTTCGGCAGCGCCCACCGAGAGCGTTCCCTGCCATCGCTGCGGCCAGTTCGAACCGGCCGCCACCTGCTGAAACTGCCGCAATGCTTCATCGGTGCGGCCCAGCATAATATTCGCCTGACCCAAACTCTGCTGGCACGCCAGCGCGTAGTCGGGCTGGTGCAGCGCTCGGAAGAGACGGCCGGCCTCTTGCAATTTTTCACGGGCTGCGCCGAGTTCGTTCAACTGCAGGAGAGCGTTGCCCTGTGTCAACAGAACCTCCGCCACTTCCTGCTGCTGCTCCTCGTGTTCCAACAGGGGAATCAGCTGCTGGGCCGTATCGATCACTCCTCGCCAGTTCGTGGGCGCGGCATACGCTGCGGCCAGCGCCTGCAGATGCGCGATCCGCTCCCGAATTCGCCGCTGGTCGTTCTCCGCTGTGGTCTGCTGCTCTGCATTCGAGACTGCAGGGACATTGGCCTGCGCTTCGACTCCGGTCGTGAAGAACCAGGTAAGGGGCTTATCCAGAACGGCGGCAATAGCCTGCAGCCGGTCAGTCTGAGCGAGGGACGCTCCGGAAGCATACTGATAGATCAGCGCGCGTGAGCAGCCGATCTTCGTGGCAAGGTCCTCCAGGGAGGTATCGGCATCCCGAGCGGCCCGCTTGATCCGCTCTCCCTGTTGTTTTCTTCCCTCGCGGGTGGATAAGTCCATTACGATCACTTAGGACTCATTCAACAATAAACGCTTCGTAAAAATGGCAACAAGGGTGCACTTTGCCCGACTGCCATGAAGGCGCATTGAGAAGGAAATCCGCTCTCAAAAAAATTAATAAATGCCGCGGGCGGCCTTAGTCTGTTGACGCTAGACATATTAGACGGCGATTTGTCTGTGCACGTTGTACCACATTAGAGGACTCGTTAAGACCCCTCCCTGCGTCCGTTAGTCGGGTGACAGGCGCACCCTGGTGGCGACTAACCCCAAAGGGGAGGCGCGTTCGCCTTGGAGATAGGCTGCGACTTCTTGACCATGCGCTAAGAAGTACAAGCCAATTGCCAAGGCGAACGCGCCCTCCCTTCGGGAGGGGATGGGGTGGGTTCCGAACGAGCAAACGCCTTATTCAGCCAGAACGCATCCTCTCCGCCTTGTGGCCTTCTCCTACTTCCCCGTCGTAATCGTCAGCGATGCATCGCGGGCTGTATCGCCGAGCTTGGCATAGATGCGGGCTACCGTGGCTGCGGTCACAGGCTTTGTCGAGATGTCGAAATAGCCGGTTGTCGCGCCTGCCTCAACCTTCACGCTCGCCGGCACGACGGCGAACGATGAGGCGCTGAGAAGAGTGACAACCACGCCGCCGGCCGGAGCCGGACTGGACAACGTCACGCCGCCCTTGAGCGATTCGCCGCCTTTGATCGCGGTTACCGAGAGCTTCAGGGCAGTCAGCGTTACAGGCTGCACCGCGGGCAGAAGCGCAAGCTCAGCGCCTCGCGTAATTCCGCCGTATGCTGCGGAGATTGCGGCAGTGGCCTTCGCTGTAACGGGCAGTGTCTTAATCGTGAATGATGCGCCGTCCGCTCCGGCCGGAACCGTGACCTTCTCGGGGACAGGGGCTGACGTGTTGTTGCTGGACAGAGTTACCACAATGCCGCCTGCAGGCGCCGGGCCGGAAAGCGAGACGCGGCCGCTGACCGACCCGCCGCCGACAATCGATACAGGAGAGAGCGTGAGACTCTTGAGTTCGACTTTCTGGACTTCCGGAGGAGCGGTAACTGATCCGTCCATAACGACCGCAATCTGCCGTCCCGGCGCATGCTTCTCGACCGTGCCGTCATGGGTTACCGCATCTTCATACACACGATATGAGTAGACGGTGCTCTGGACGACCTGGCCGTTTCCGGGCTCGTCATCGCTATAGGTTTTTCCGGGATCGAGCCGTATCGGCGTCTTGCCGTCAGCGCCGCCGCCAAGCGGAATGGAACCCTGCACAATCGGGCTGTCCACCTTCAGGTCACTGAGCTTCACAGTTCCTGGCACGATATTTACATACGGCAGCACCCAGAATATGCGCGCTGAAGGGGCAACCGTTTCATTTGTGATAATGTCACGTACATTGCCCGTGGCGATGATGGCCCGATGAGCCGGTAGAGAGAAATCGGTCGGTCCTACACCGGTCCCTTCCTTATGCAGCCACCGGCGCTGTACGGCCCCCGCAGCAGGATACGCCGGAAGCGCATAACCGAAGTGCGTATAGCCGCCGACGGCAAGAGTGGCCGTGGGGGACGAATACGTGATCAAGGTATTCGGCGCGGTCGCGGTTCCGATATCGTAGACCGCCGGCGCGCCGAATATGGCGTTCGTCCATGTGCCGAGGACATAAGCCTTTGGCATGCCCTTCAATGAAACCCCGAAGCCCGTCGCCGCTGCCGGACTGGTATTCAAGGCATCGAAACCGCTGAGCGCGCCGACGATCCGGGGCGTCTGCGCCTGGACAGGAACGCTGATTCCGATTGTGATGGCTGCGGCGAGCGCGCCGCATAGGGTGAATTGTGACTGCATTCGTTGTGATCTCCTGAGCTGATGAGCGATCTTCCGCCGCCCCACAATTTGATTATACACTAAAGTCTATTTTCTTTACACAAAAATCTAATTAGAGTAGATTTATTTTTGAGTTCGAATGCTTAGTGGACTTTTGCAACTCGCGGTTGATATGTGAAGCCTCGGGCGCCACTACGGCGGACAGATTGTCGAAGGGAGAAGGCCGGCAGGAGGTGGGTGAAAATAAAAAGGCCGCCCGGTCGTTCAAACGACCGGGCGGCCTTCGGATGTCATGATCCCGCGAGTATCAGCTCGTCCAAGATCGAGGCAGCTAAGTGGCGCGGGCGGCTCTGCCCGCGAATTTCTATAATAGGCTGCTTATCGCTGCCGTGATGTTCCCGAGTGCCGCGATGTGCGGGCGGGGCCGATCGACGGCGACTGGGAGCGCGACTGCTTGGATGTCGAACCACCCTGTGAGCTCGCATGGCGGCGCTGCTGCGGCTGGCGCGGCGGGCGGGCGAAGGTGTCGTCACGAAGCGGCGGCGGGGCATTGTAGTCGAAGTCCGGCAGGCGGTGCCTGGGGATCGTCGTTCCGAGAGCGCGCTCGATTGTCCGGACGATCATCTGATCTTCGTGCGTTACAAAGCTCAGAGCATCGCCTGTCCGTTCGGCACGGCCGGTTCGGCCCACACGGTGCGTGTAGGAATCCAGCGTATCCGGCATATCGTAGTTGATGACATGTGAGACCGTGGCGACATCGATACCGCGCGCGGCGACATCCGTGGCCACCATGATCTGGAATGTGCCGTCCTTGAAGCCGTTGAGCGCGGCCTGCCGCTGGTTCTGCGAAAGGTTGCCCTGCAGCGACGTCGCCTTGTAACCGGCCTTCTCCAGCTTCTCCGCCAGCCGCTTTGCGCGGTGCTTCGCAGCCGTGAAGATGATTACAGAGTCCGTCTGGGTCTGCTTCAGGAACGCCATCAGCAGATCGGTGCGCAGGTGCGGCTCGATAGGATAGATGCCATGGGTAACCGTGTTGATCGGCTTTTCATGGTTGATCTGGACCGTTACCGGGAACCGCTGCGCTTCGCCGATCAGCCTCCGGACATCGTCCGGCATGGTGGCTGAGAACAGCAGAGTTTGCCGCTCGGTCGGGAGCAGTCGCAGGATCTTGCGGATGTCGGGCAGGAAGCCCATGTCAAACATGCGGTCGGCTTCGTCGAGCACGAGCACCTCAACATGCGACAGGTCGATCGTCCCCTGGCTTACGTGGTCCAGAAGGCGTCCCGGGCAGGCTACAACCACATCAACGCCGGCGCGCAGCGTCCGGATCTGCGGGTTAATGTTGACGCCGCCGTAAATGGTGGCGCTGCGAAGCCGCGTATTTTTACCGAAGCCAGCAAAAGCTTCATTGATCTGCTCGGCCAGCTCGCGAGTCGGGGCAAGGACCAGGGCGCGGATATGTGTCCGTACTCCGGGATGCGACTGCGGCGGGGTTTGCATTAGATAATGCAAGATCGGCAGCCCGAATGCTGCGGTCTTGCCGGTGCCCGTTTGCGCAAGTCCGATCACATCACGGCCATCCATCGCAAGCGGAATAGACTGTGCCTGGATGGGGGTCGGTGTTTCGTAACCAAGTGCGCGGACGTTGGCAGCGAGGAGAGGTAGGAGATTAAAATCGTCGAAATTCACAAAGTGTCCTATGGCGTAAAGATGAGCCAAGTCCACTCTCAGCCCAAAGATTCTCGTTGAGTATTATACCCGGTCTTTGACATTTATCGGTAACAAGAAGGGTGGTACGAGTCTGTATATTCATATGCAACCGGCGGTAATTTCCAAAATACGTGTGATCTTCTTCACGAAACTGCCTCAATATGCACGGCACAATATATAGCGTTAGCCTTATGTATGCCGGGCAGCGGCCTGCCCGGCTCTCTGGCAGAAAATTAATGCCCGGCAACTATGAGTTTGTGCGGATTTAGCTGAAAAATATGTAAAACTGGAATCGGACAGCCAACCTAATCTCATTAATGGTAAAGACCGGCATGGTCCGGCGGGTTTCCCTGTGCGTTGGCGACGTTTCGCTGCGGCTTACGGACTTGTTCCGCGAAGCCATCTTATGGAACAAAGAGATCAAACAATGCCGATACTCACTGCTCTCATGCGCGCTCATTGTATGATAAGAACTACAGCCTGCGCAGTCGCATTTACTTCCATGGCGACTCTTGCCGGATTCAACCCGCAGCGATGCGAAGCCTCCCCCTCGGCGAGCGCCTTCGGTGTTTCACCTTCCGCCGTGACCGCGCCTTCATTGACCATTGCATCGATTAACGGGACGGCGATTAACCTCACATGGACCACCGTCTCCGGCGCGACCTACAATCTCTATCGCTCCACCACAAGCGGAGGGCAGGGCACGGTTCCCGTCGTTTCCGGTATTGCTTCTACGTCTTACTCGAATACGGGACTGGCAGCAGGCACAGCATATTACTACACCATTACGGCGGTCGTGAATGGTGTAGAGAGCGCGCAGTCCGCGCAGGTCGGCGCAAAGACGATTGCAGCGCCGGCAACGATTTCCGTTGTCTCCGGTAACGGAGCGGCGACAGTGAGCTGGTCTGCCGTCGCCGGGGCAACCTGTTACAGGGTCTATCGGGGCGCATCGTCCGGAGCGGAAACGGTTTTCATCTCAGGTGTAGGCGGCCTATCTTTTACTGACACCGGTTTGTCTAATGGACAGGTCTACTACTATCAGGTCACAGGATTGGTGTCCACCGGCAGTATTGAAGGTGTCAGGTCGGCCGAAGTTACGGCATCGCCGGCTGCATCTCTGCCGGCAGCGCCCCAGCTTACAGCGGTCCCGACGAGCGCCAAGGTCAATTTGAGCTGGCCGTCCGTCGGGGGCGCGACGAGCTATAAGGTCAAGCGCTCAACCGCGCCTGGTGGAGTCTATGTCGTGCTCTCAAGTCCCGCCACGACATCATATATCGACACGCCGCCTTCGCAGAACATCAGCTACTATTACGTGGTCAGTGCGGTAAATGGAACCGTCATCGGACCTAACTCCAATGAAGCCGCAGCCGCGATACCCGGCATCAACAGCATGGCCACTCTGGCCGATTCCGATGACCGCCAGGACACGCCGACAGTCAACTACGGCTGGAAAAACGTAATCTCGCTTATGGCGCTTGGGACAAAGGTCCGCAATACATATTTGACATTCGATTTGAAGAGCGCTTCGGGAACTGTTTCGTCCGCCGCCTTAAAGCTCTATAAAGCCTCCGGCGCTGCGGATACCGAAACGGTATACGGTGTCACCCCGGGAAGCTGGGCGGAGAACACGATCGTCTGGAACAATGCTCCGAAGTTGACAGGCACAGGCATTGCCACCCTCTCCACAGCCGCGGCCGGAACATATTACACCTTCGACGTCACCGCGTATGTCCAGGCTCAGCAGGCGGCGGGCGCGACATCGGTATCGTTTGCGCTCAGCACCACTTCCACCACGGAGATCGATTTTTACTCCCGAGAGAATGCATCGAGCCGTCCGCAACTCGCCCTTACGGTCGGCGCTCCGCTCAAGCCCACGGGGTTGACGGCAACCGGCGGCCTTCGGCAGATCGCGCTATCCTGGAACGCGACGCCCGGCGCTGCGACATATAATCTGTACCGGGGAACGGGAGCAAGCAGCACGCCTGAAGCATATCTGACAGGGCTGACCGGCGCTTCATATACCGATACCGGCTTATCCGACGGTGTTACTTATCGTTATACGATCACTGCTGTGAACGCAAACGGCGAGAGCGCTCAGCCGGCTGCTGTTGCTGGGTTGACAAGCGCAGGCGTCCCGTCCGCACTGGCAGCCACGGCCGGAAATGCTCAGGTCGCGCTTTCCTGGAGTGCCCCCGCCGGCGCTGTTACCCGCTACAATATCTATCGCGGCACAAGCTCGGGAGGGGAGACGCTCCTCGCCTCGCCCACGGGAACGGCTGCTGCCTACCTGGATGCAGCTGCCGTAAACGGCACGGCCTACTACTACAAAGTGTCCGCCGTCAATGCGACCGGAGAGGGGAACCTGTCCAGCGAAGTGAGCGCGACACCGCTTGCTCCACCGGCTGCGCCGAGCGGCTTAACCGCCACACCGAGCAACGCCGCCGTCTCACTCTCCTGGACCGCCCCTGCGGGAATCGTGACGGGTTACAAGATCTACCGGGGTGTCGTAAGCGGAACGGAAACGTTTCTTGTTGCGCCGTCCGGCTCTGCCACAACCTATGTCAACTCCGGCCTCAGCAACGGCACTCTCTACTATTACAAGGTAAGCGCTCTTAACGGTGGCAGCGAAGGACCGCTTTCCGCAGAAGTCTCTGCCAAGCCGCACAATGCCACACCGACCGTTGCGACGGCGGCTGCGGCTGCGCCAAGTCCGGTGACAGGCAGCACAGCCGTCTTGAGCGTTCTGGGAGCTGACGACGGCGGCGAGCCGAACCTCACCTACACATGGGCGGTCAAAACTGCGCCCACCGGCGCTTCTCCCGCCTTCTCGGTCAACGGCACAAACGCCGCCAAGAGCAGCACTGTGACGTTCGACAGGGCTGGCGCCTACGCATTCACGGTGACCATCCGCGATACAGCCTCGGCGTCGGTAACCAGCACGGTAAGCGTCACCGTAAACCAGACAGTGACATCCCTTACGGTCTCGCCGCTCAAAGCTGTCCTGGCGCATGGCGGCACGCAGACGTTTACCGCCGCCTGCCTCGACCAATTCGGCGCTGCAATAGCGTCCCCTGCGCTGACATGGAGTGTCGACAGCGGCGGAGTCGGAACGATCAATGCTTCGACTGCCGTTTACAGCGCCGGAACGGTGAACGGCTCAGGCAAAGTCCGCGCTACGAAAGGATCGATTTCGGCGACGGCGGATGTATCGGTGGTTTCCGCCGCTCCGTTAGCGCCGGCATCTCTCGTAGCAGTCTCAGGCACGAAACAGATCACGCTGAGCTGGAACGCCTCCGCAGATACGGCGTCATACAAGATCTACCGCGGCACAACGGCAGGCGGTGAGAGCGCAACGGCCTTGAACGCAAGCGTGTTGTATGGCACATCATATACCGATTCTGCCCTGGTCGACGGCAGCCACTACTTCTATCAGGTGAAGGCCGTTAACGGTGTTGGGTCGAGCCCGGCATCGAATGAGGCGAACGCATACACATACTGCGCCGCGCCTGCATCGTTGACTGCGACACCGGCAAATGCGCAGGCGCAACTGACCTGGCCTGCCGTAACAGGCGCTGTGACGTATAATGTAAAGCGAAGCGTGACGAGCGGCAGCGGATATTCCGTAGTTGGAAATACGGCGGCGCTGACCTTCAACAATACCGGATTGACTAACGGCACACCATACTATTATGTTGTGACCGCCGTGAACCCTGCCGGCGACGGTCCTGCGTCGGTCGAGGCGCAGACCACGCCGCTTGCCGCGCCTGCCGCGCCTACAAATTTGACGGCGGCCGCGACCGGCGGCGTAGTCCAGCTGGCATGGACGGCATCGGCGAATGCGTCGTCGTACAGCGTCTATCGGGGCACGGCAGCCGGGGCCGAGAGCGCCACGGCGCTGGTCTCCGGCATCGCGGCGGTTTCCTATACCGACATGAATATCGCAAATGACGGTACAACTTATTACTACTATGTCAAGGCCGTCGGTGTCGGCGGCACAAGCCCGGCTTCTGTTGAGGTTGCGGCAAAGCCCATTGACGTTTCCTATCTGAACTGCCTGCTCACCCAGGATGCAAACGGACTGCTGTATGGAACATCGGGGCATGGCGGCGCCAACAATACCGGCGCGGTGTTCAGCTTCGATCCGTCGACACTGACGCTCAATATCCTCCACTCATTCGGCGTTCCCGACGCCGACGGTTTTGACGCCGACGGCTCGTACTCGGTGGGAGGCGTGATCCTGGCGACTGACGGCGCTCTGTATGGAGTTACGGGCACGGGTGGAACGAAAGGGCTGGGGACGATGTACAAGATCGATTCCGCCGGCACTTTCAGTGTCGTTCACACTTTCACGTCGTACTCGGTGGACGGCGGCAGCCCTCTCACGGAGCTCATCCAGGCTGCTGACGGCAAAATCTATGGAACGACACCCAACAGTGTGTTCCGCTACGATCCCACTGCGCACACATTCCAGCCTCTGCACATCTTCACCGGGACCACTTTGGACGGCTCAAATTGCCTTGCGTCGCTGGTCGAAGGTCCCGATCACCAAAGTATCTATGGCGTCACTCAGAACGGCGGAACCTATGCCCGAGGGGTCGTTTTCGTGATCGATGAGGCGACCGGCGATTACTCCATTCGCTCAAGCCTCGATCAGAACAACCCATACCCGCAGACGGCTCTGATGGTGGGCGACGACCTTGCGCTCTACGGTATCACATCGGGCGCTCAGGCAGGGCGTGACGGAACGTTCTACACGTCGGCGTCCAGCGGTTTTGCAACCGCCCTCATACACGTCTTCGCCCAGTCTGCGCCCACGCCCAGCAAACCCTATGGCCCGCTGGTGGAACTGACAGATAAGAACTTCTACGGCGTATCCAAGTTCGGCGGCACGCCCGATAAAGGAACTGTGTTCAAAGTCGATAAGTCAGGCAACGTCACGGCCCTCCATGAGTTCACCGGCTATGTATCCGGAAACGCAGCCGGTAGCGACGGCGCGAACCCGACGAAGGGCGTTCTGCTCGGCAAAGACGGCAACCTCTACGGAGTTACACCGTCCGGCGGCGCGGCAAACACCGGCGGCATATACCGCGTGTCTCCAACCAACGGAACCTACACCTGGCTGCATTCCGCGCATTGAGACAGTCAGGTAGTAGTCTAAATTATTGAGGGATTTTCAAAAGTAGGTTGAGATAGGGGCGTTAATGCTCTTTGCCGGATTTGATTGCGTCACAGCCAAATCCGGCAAAGAGCGTTAACGCCCACGACTTTAGCAGAAGCCTGGCCTACGCGAAGATGAGGTTATACATCATTTTAAGTGTATTTACAATATTTGCTAATCAATTGGTGAAGCCGCGCCTGGTCACGCTTCGGAATAGCGCGTTTGAGGGAAAAAAGCTAAGAGCAATGACACCGAACACGATGAGCGATACTCAAAATCAGGCTCACTGCGACTACCTGCGCTGAATACGAACCAGGAGGAGACTCTTGAAATTGGCTCGAAAAGATAATGATTAAAACTGACTATCTGTCATTATTTTGTGATTCTATGGAAAGATAAGAGTGTGCGCTGTGGCATTGATGATGCAATAGTTTGACGACTGGGAAGACTGCCTCGATGTGACTGTTAACTACCTAAGTTGTACAGGCGCGTTTTGATTTAGATCTTCATCACAAGACTCCGATACGGCATGCAATGAATGCAATGACATCCCTTAAAAACATAGAAATCTCGAATACTTTGCCAAACAGGCTGCGTGCCGGCGTTCCCATAGATGTGAATATGGCCGACAATGACGCGGCGCTTACTGCACAGGCTACGAATCCCGAACCGGCCCCAACGCATACAATCGGTTCGAGCGAGCACTTGGGTGATACTCAGGCCAGAATCGTTGCTGCTATTCAAAATACCGTTCTGGAGATGATAGCCACAGGCGTGTCGCTTAAACCGGTACTCAACGCCATCACCAGGCTTGTGGAGGCTCAGGGAGACGGCCTTCTCTGTTCTATACTGCTTGTTGATGCCACGGGAATGAAATTGACTTGCGGCGCAGCCGCGAGTTTGCCTCCGGCATACAACGATGCGATCGAGAACCTGGAAATCGGCCCCGATGTGGGATCTTGCGGTACAGCCGTTTACCTGAAGCAACTCGTTATCGTTCCCGATATCGCCTCGGATCCCAAGTGGCTGCACTATCGCGACCTTGCAATGCGCCACAATTTGCGCGCATGCTGGTCCCAGCCGATCTTTTCAAGAAGCGGCGATGTACTGGGAACATTCGGCATGTATTGGAGCCGCCCGAATTCAAAGCCGACCTCCTATCACCTGGAACTCGCCACCGCCGCCGCCTATCTTGCCGGCATCGCCATCGAACGCGAGCGCCTCGACGAAGAACGTGAAGCAAGTCAGCAAGAGGCGATTGAACGGGCAAACCGCGACCCTCTTACAGGACTGCTCAACCACAGAGCCTTCCACCACAAGCTCGACGAAGCTGTTTCTTTCTGCTTGTCACAGGGATTGGGATTGGCTGTGGCGCTGGTAGATCTGGACAGCTTCCGATTCTTTAATGATTACTACGGCCACGAGATCGGAGACAGCGTCCTTGAAGACGTCGCCCGAAGTCTTCGCAATGCCTGCCGCGAGAGCGATATCTTGGCGCGATACGGCGGCGACGTATTTGCGATCCTGATGATAGATACGGAAGATGAAACAGCGCCCGATATCGAAACGCGCCTGCAGTCCCTGCTCGGCAGCATGACCTATCGCGCCGGAGAGCAATCTTCGGCAATTCCGATCACCGTATCTGTGGGCGCGGTTATGATATCTCCGCAGACACAGGATCGGTCCGGTATTGCCCGGCAGGCCGAAGAGCGTCTGAAATGGTGGAAAACGGGTGGCGTAGCCGGGGCTGAAGCGCAGGCCGTTAGGTCGTCGGCGCTTCGGCGCGTCTCTGGCTTCTCCATGCTTGATGCGCTGGTCACCAGTGTAGACAACAAGGACCGATACACGCGCCGTCACTCCGACGACGTGATGGAGTACAGTCTGATGATCGCGCGTGAGTTGGGTCTGGATACGCAGACCCAACAGACCATCGCCGTTGCTGCGCTGCTTCATGATGTCGGCAAGATCGGTGTTCCTGATCACATCCTGCGCAAACCCGCCGCCCTCACCCCGGAAGAGTTCGAGGCTATCAAGCAGCATCCGCAGATGGGCGCTGTGATCGTGCGGGCCATCCCGCTTCTCGAAGACACTCTGGACGCCGTTCAGCATCACCACGAACGCTGGGACGGAAGAGGCTATCCATTCGGACTTAAAGGCCACGAAATCCCGTTGAGCGCCCGTCTGATGGCCGTCGCAGACGCCTACTCAGCAATGACCACCGACCGCCCCTACCGGCAGGGCATGGATCCCGCAAAGGCAGTTTCAATACTGCGTGACGGCGCCGGTACCCAATGGGATTCTGTCTGCGTCGACGCTCTAATCCGCGCACTGAACTCATCGCTGGATCAAGAACACGCCGAGCCGCCGCACATCGCCTAGTCAAATCTCTTCGGCATTCCCAAAACATCCTTTCCAAATCGTCCCTTTAGTTCGATATTGATCGTACATAGCAACGCCGCGCGACATGAGGCGTCACCATGTAGAGAGTGAATGGCGCGATGAATATCGAAGATCCACAAAGGCTGTGGGATCGCATGCGGCTGAATGCCATCGAACGGATACGCAATGGATTTACTCCTGAAACATCCTCAGGCGGCAGATTGAATTGTTGCGTAGCTCTTATGGAAGATCCGGCGTTCGATGATGTCATTGGCTGGCAGATCTTCGCCGAACGCCTTGACGGCGAGAGCGTTCCACATGCATATCATGCGACGCGCGCTGTCTGGAAACAGGAGGTCGATAGCCGGCGCGTCTTCTCGCCCATAGACCGGCTGGCTCTCCTGCGAATCAAGTATCTGCGCGATCTGATGCCGACCATCACGTTCAGTCAACATCCCCTGGATCCTGATGTCATCGAGCCTATCCTCGTCCGCCTTTCTTCTATTTCAGTGCCTCTCACCGCGCCTAAAGGAAGTATTGGCCTTGACGGGGTGTCTTACGAATTGACCTTGGGTGACTTTTGGGCCGGGGTAACTTTCCACTGGTGGATGCAGTGCCCGGAAGCGTGGAAAGATCTCGGGGAAGCAGCTATGGATCTGCTGCATTACCTTAATGAAATGCTGCCTGATGACGATAGGAGTAACTGACTTGACCGAATCCGTACAACAATCCTGGGGAACCGAGAACCCAAATAATTACCTTGCCTCTTCTCCGTTGATCGATCTGGGGCACCCCGCCGTCCAGGAATGCGCCGCGAAGCTTGCCGGCAACGACCGCTCCCAGGAGCAGATCGCCCGAGATACCTTCCACTTCGTTCGCGATGAAATCCACCACTCATGGGATATTCAAAGCGCGCGTGTCACTGCGAAAGCGTCGGAGGCATTGGAGCATCGAGAAGGGATCTGCTACGCAAAGTCGCACCTGCTGGCCGCATTGCTGCGCGCTCAAGGGATACCCTCCGGCATCTGCTATCAGCGGCTCACACTGGGCGATACCCCGGAGTCCGGCTACTGCATCCACGCGCTGAACACCGTCTATCTCGCGGATCTCGGGCGCTGGATACGGATCGACGCTAGAGGCAACAAACCGGGCGTCGACGCCCACTTCTCCCTCGAACATGAACAGCTTGCGTTCAACATTCGTCCGGATATGGGCGAGTGCGACTACTGGACCAACTACGCCGTCCCCCATCCGAAAATCGCCGAGACGCTGCTATCTCACAGCGATTGCCGCCTCATGTACGCCCATGGGCTGCCGGCGGAGCTGTAGGTAATTCTGTTGAGGCGCGTAACATGAGTCATCCCGAATCTTGTGGATCTTGTCGGCCGGCTCACAATGTGCGCCGGCCGATGCAGGGCGTCTACGGCGAAACGACGACGGCGCCGGTTTTGACGACGCCGCCTTCGGAGGCCGTGATCGTGATCGACGTATTCGCGGTGACCTTGGGGGCGGTGAACGTGAATGCCGCGGATGCATAACTGGCCGGCGCTGTGGCTGTCGTGCCCGCAGGGATCGACTTGCCGTCGGAGCTCGACAGAGCGACTTTGATTCCGCTCGGCCCCGCCTTGCCCGTCAGAACGAGCTGAAGCCGAATCGCCGTGCCACTCTTGGCCGAGTTCGGGACGGTCATCGACTGCAAAACCGGCGGCATCACCGTTACCGCGGTCGACTTGACGACCGTCCCTCGCTTGGCGGTCACGGTCACAGCCGTGCTGTTGTCCACCGGGATCGTGGTGGCCGAGAGCGATCCGCTGGTGGCGCCGGCCGCGATCGCGATCGTGCCGGCGCCGACCGATAGCTTGGCCGAGTTGCTCGTGACCATGACAGTCAAGCCGCCGTCCGGAGCCGGCGAGCTCAGGGTCGCCTTCAGTGAGGCTGAGGAGCCTCCGGAGACCGATGCCGGCGCATAGAGGGTCGTCAGCACGGGCGCCTTGACCGCGATGGTCGCGGACCTGGTGGTAAAGTACAGAGTGCCCGAGATCGTGATGGCGGTGTCGCCCACGACGGCTGCGGGATGAGCTGTGTAGCTGACGCTGGTAGCGCCGGACGGGATGGTGATCTTGGTCCCGGCTGGGATGGCGGCTCCGTCAGAACTGGCGAGGGAGACGGTTACGCCCCTCGGTCCAGCCTTGCTGGTGAGCTTGACGGTGACGGCGCAGGGCGTGCCGCCGTAGACCGAGGCCGTTCCGGACACGCTCAAGAGCGTGGCAGAGTGAACGGTAACCGTCGTCGATTTGGTCACGGGCCAAAACGAACCGGTAATCGTGGCGGTCGTGTCGTCGTCTACCGGAATTACCGTCTCTTTGATGGAGGCGGAGGTGGCTCCAGCCGGGATGGTGATGAAGCCAGGGATGATTGGGACGATCTTCGAGCTGTTTGTCAGGTTGACCGTGATTCCCCCTGCGGGAGCAGCCGAGGAGATTGTAGCGGTTAAAACGATGCCCTGACCACCCATGAGAGAGTTCGGAGTCGCCGTTAGTCCGGTGAGGACAGGCGCCTTGACCGTCAGTGCCGCCTTGAGAACGATGTTTCCGGATGTGGCAGTCACGGTCACGGGGGTGTCGTATCTCACGATCGAGGTTGGGACAGCGAAGGTCGCTACGGCCGCGCCGGCCGGAATAGTGACCGACTTTGGTGGCGTGACGATACTGTTGCTGCTGGTAATGGTGACGGTCCGTCCGCCCTGAGGGGCCGGAGATGCCAGCGTGATCGTGCCCATGACGCTCTTCCCGCCCGTCATTGTCACCGCATTGAGGCCGAACGACATCTGTGCGATTCCGGCCGTGGTGAATATTGCTCCATTACCGTGCGCGCCGCTCGAACTGTCGACACCATACACCAATCCTGCCGCAGTGACGTGCAGCGTATAGTCTGGCCGATTCGTTCCCTTGTACGTCGGCAGGCTCGCGAGAGTCGAGAATTCGCCGTATTTACTCAGGGTATACAGCATCTCGTTGCCGCTATTGTCCAGCATCACTCCGTAGATCGTGCCATCGAGGCCGATAGTGACACGGCTGCTTGTTTGATTAAATTTAGCAACGATGTCCAGGGAGCCGGTCGTGTTGTAGCGGAAGATGGTGCTATAACCTCCTGAATCGGAGACACCGTAGAGGTTTCCATCCGGCCCGGTGGCCAGACCGTCATCGAGAAGGAAGCCATCCTTGCCGTTCGTAAAGCTGTAAACCGTCTGTGATCCGCCGTCGGGGCTGATCCTGATAATGGATCCGTAGCCGTAGCCGCCGCCGATGACAAGACCATAGAAATAGCCGTCTCCCGCTTGCGCCAGTTTGCGGGCGTGCGGAGCATGGCTGACGGATGTTACAGTGCCGTCTGCTGTAACACTGTACAAGATCGCTTGAGTGACTCCATAGAGCTTGCCGTCCGAAGCGAGGGTCAGTGGGCCGCTGGCATCCTCGGTGAACGTGTGCAGGACCTGATAGACGCCTGAGAGCGTGAGCCGGAATACCAGGGAGGCGCCATTCGTTCCCAGCGATGTGGCGCCATACAGATTGCCGTCAGGCCCGATCGTTAGGCCGGTCGGCGCATTACCCTCAGCAGCCGTGAAGGTATGCATGATCGACATTCTCGCGGTCGGAGTCAAACGAAATATCGTGCCATGGTTCAATGTGCCGCCGGATTGCGTCACACCATAATAGTTGCCATCAGGGGCGAGCACGACATCCTGGTCCGGCTTAGCGCCGTCGTTCACAACACAGGAATGAACGGTTGTAAACGTACCGCCCGTCGTGATTTTGAAGACCGTGCCGGCGTTCTGGCTCCCGCCGGATTCCGTCGTGCCATAGAGAGCGCCGGCGCTACTCATGATCAGTCCACACCAGGCAGATGCCCCTTCCGAGCCGCTGAAAGGATGAACGATGGAGAAGACCCCGCCGGCTGTGATTCTGAAGATGTCGCCGTACTGGTTCGGCCCACCTTCATGGGCGCAGCCATAGAAATTGCCGTCCGGTCCGAGAAACAGCGGCCCAGCCACGGAGAAGCCATCGGAAGCGGTGAAATCGTGGACGACCTTGAAGGCGCTGCCATCCTTCGCCAGTTGGAAAATCGTGCCGTAGTAATAGTTCGCTCCTAAGTATCTCGTAGTACCCCACAGCATCCCGTTTTTCCCTTCGGTCAGTGAGCCGAGAGGGGTAAGGCCGTCAGTGTTCTCAAAGTCGTGCAGCTTGGTAAGAACGCCGCCACTCGTCATTTGATAGACGATCCCATGATTGTAGTCGCCCCCACTGATGGTTTCGCCATAGAGATAACCGTCAGGACTGATATAGAGCCCCCCTTTGGCAGGATTCCCCTCTTCTGAGGTGAAGGTGTGAATGATCGAGTACGCCCCCGAGATTGTGCAGCGAAACACCCCTCCGACGCCCAGAGGAGGGGAGCTTGCGCCATAGAGCGCCCCGTCTGCTCCCCTCGCCAGAACGTCAGGCGCAATTAAAAGATCGCTCGTTCCCCCGAATGTGTGCAAAACGGTTACGGAACCCGTTGCTGGAACAAACCGAAAGATGACACCGCCGTTCGAAACGCCTCCGGCAATAGTCGTACCATATAGGGCGCCATCCGATCCCTGAACCAGTGATCCGCTCGGCATGACTCCGCCGGGGGCGGCAAAGCTGTAAAGCGTGGTCCAGGTGCCTGTGGAATCGATGCGAAAGATGGCCCCGCTTCCATATTGACCGCCATATTGCGTGGTCCCGTAGTATTTACCGTCCGATGCCAATACCAGAGAGCCATGGGGGTGACTCCCCTGAGCATAGGGGTTGAAATCATGCAGACTGGTGTACGTTGTGGCGTGGACGGCCTGGCCAGTACTGATGAAAGCAGTAACTAGGAAGGCGAACGCCGCTCCGGCTGATTTCAGTCGGGATCGAAACCTGTCCAAAAGCATTGGCATCGTCGTGTCTCCTTGATAACCGAACTAATAAGGCCTCAGTAATAACCGGATGTTTCCGATCTCAACAAGCTAGCGAGCATTGATTATGACAGGCGTAGGCCGGGATTCGTTTCGATTCCAGACTAATGCGAATACTTTATGCCGTTCAGAATGTGTTCGAAAGCGGTAGTCACCCATCATTCAGGATCGAAGAGCGTGCCAGCAGGTCCGAACCTGCAATTCAACAAAAATACCTTCTTGACAACCTTCTCCATTTGCTGTATATTTATGATGTACTGTATCAGTGTATGCAGTATAATCGTATAATTCGGAAACGCCGGAATGGCCGCCGAGTTAGCACTCCATTATATTATTGTCAAGGAGAAGGTCAATGAGAAAAGGTTTCACTTTAATTGAATTACTAGTTGTGATAGCTATTATAGCGATTCTTGCAGCTATCCTCTTCCCGGTATTCGCCAAGGTGCGCGAGAAGGCGCGCCAGACGAGCTGCGCATCGAACGAGAAGCAGATCGGCCTTGGCCTGACACAGTATGTTCAGGACAACGACGAGCGCTGGCCCGCCGTCATGCGGCAGGATACGAATGGGTGGACATTCTGGCAGGTTGCCATCCAGCCGTATATCAAGTCGGCCGGCGTGTTCCGATGCCCATCCATTTCCGACCCCGGACGTGTCCTGAACAACGGCGTCTCCAACTTCGACACATCATATGCCGCCAATGTCAACGGCATTCCCTGCGCCGCGCCGCCGTGGAGCGCCGCCACCCCGAATAACGGCACCGGCCTGTTCGGCAGCATCACCTCTTCGGGAGTTGCCGAGGCCGATATCGCCAGCCCGAGCTCGACCATCTCCGTCCTGGAACAGCAGGGCGGCACATCCAGCGACATCATCGTCTTCGACGGCAACTGCGGCTGGTCGGCTGCCCGCGTCGCCGCTCGCCACACCGCGCGGTCGAACTACCTGTTTGCGGACAGCCACGTAAAGGCTTTGAGACCGGAAGCCACCAAGACGGCGACCGAGAACATGTGGAACCGCGATAACACAGTCCTTGTCGATCCCGGCGCAGACTTCATCGTCCAATCTTCAATCGCCAACGCCAGGTAGATTGAGCTGGTAAAGCGAAGAGGCAATACCCGCAGCCAGCTACCGTTTCAGACCCACCCTTATTCCCGTGGGTGCCCTCTGGGCGAGGAGGGCGCGTCTCGACCCGCGAATTGCGTTTCTCTTCTTGGCGTTTTTGCCAAGGTACACAAACCTTTCGCAGAAGTGAACGTGCCTTCCTCGCCCAGAGGGCACCCACGGGGATGGGGTGGGTCTGAAATGGTAGCCGCTACAATTGTAATCCTTTCGCTCTATTTGCTGCACTGTCTCAATATATTCCATCCGTATCCGCAAACGACGAAATTCAAAGGGGAGTTACATTGATGGATCGTCTATTTCACTGGACAACTTATCGAACTTCCGTGAGGCCTGGGATCGGAATAATTCCTTGCTTCGCGATTTTTGCCACGGCCGCTCTCATATGGTGCCCCATTGCATCCCATGCCGCTACTGTTACAGTAGACACCGGCAGCGTCATTCGTGATGACATCAGCGCCAAGACCTTTGCATCCGGTGTTCAGCACGATGCCGCGCAGTTCAACCAGTTGATGGGATCTGCTGAAACCCCCAATACTGGCGGGCGGCAGATGGTCAAAGACCTGAAGTTTGGCGGCATGCGATTTCCAATGGGGACCACCGCCCAGTTCTACTATTGGGACCACCCATCGTGGGGAAATCCGGGGGGAGTGCCGCCGGATTGGGTGGTTACCTTGCTGCCTCAGGTCGTGCCGGAGCCCGGAGGCAATAAGAGCTATCAGGGTATGTACAGCTATATCGCAGAGCTGGGGATGGATCCGCTGTTTCAGGTCAACACCTTCTCAAGCATCGATACATCCAACAACCTTCACTTTGTCAACACCAACATCTATAACGGGCCGGCTGCCATAAATGGTCCGGAACTCGAAACGACCTCTGACTACGCTGGGGCCTGGGTTGCCGCTTATCAGACCTGGCGGAGCTCTCATCCGTCGGCTTCGCCTGATCAGTTCTGGGAAGTCGGCAATGAAGATTGGAGCTGGTGGACGGCTGGCGACTATGCTACCATCTTTGGCCGGTATGCTTCAAAGATGAAGGCCCAGAAGTCCGACATCAAACTGCTTGCCCAAACATTGACCCAGCCATTCACTCCCGTTGGCTCGGCGATTCCCAACGACGATACCTGGACCACCAAGTTTGCGCAGGGATTGGCCGCAAACAGCGTGGATCTGAAGTCCGTATATGCCCTCTCATACCACCAGTACTTCTCAAGTTCAGTCAAGCCCCTGTTCCCGGCGAACTTCAGCTTCGAAACTCCCAGCGTTCAAAGTGTTGCGTCGGGCACGGCCTGCAATACCGATCCCCTCTTGACGGGTTCGAACTGGACATTCACCGGCGGTTTGACCGGCGCGGGCGTCGCAGCATGGTCCGCCGGCGTTGCGAAACAGGGCAGTGTCTGGGGAAACCCGTCTGCGCCGCATGGTTCGCAAATCGCACTTATTCAGGGCACGTCAAAGATATCCTCGACCCAGCCAATGAGCCTGCAGTATGGTACTGGATATACGATCACAGTGCGGGCTGCGCAGCGCTCCGGCAATACGAGTAACCAGACAATTACGGTCAGAGCCAACGGCTCGCTTGTCGGCAGCATCACCCCTTCAGGAACCGCATTTGCATCCTACAGCCTGCCGTTTCTATTCGGCGGCAGCGGTCCGCTTTCGGTTACCCTGTCATTCGAGGGCACACAGGATGCCGATGTGACGGCATTTTTCGACGACATTACCGTTACCGACAGAACCTTAGAGCAATACCGCCGCGCTCAGACACAGGATATGTCCTCGCAGATCTACAATGCGAGCGAACTCAATACTCTCGTTACCAAAGTCAAAACCGTCAACAACACCTATAATGCTGGTTGGAAAATCTGGGGCACCGAGTTCAACCAGATGCAGGATGAGCCCACCAGCCCGATCGGGATCACGGATGCGCAGGACATCGGGCAAGGAATGATGATCGCCGATTGGGTGGGGAGGATGCTGGAACTTGGTGTTGAGCGAATGGATATGCAGTCGCTCGACCAGCACCCATGCTTCTCGATCATTGAATACGGCAACAACGGCGGCACGCCCACCAGCCCATTCATGTCGGTGCCTGGTTATGCCTACTCCATCTTCCCGCAGAAGTTCGGCTCCACAATGGTGAAGGTCTCCTATAGCGGCAACACGCTGATAAACGGCACGCCTCAGCTGGCGGCATATGCATCATTGACTTCGGACCGGTCGAAGCTGCGCATGATCGTGGTTAATCGCGATCTGGACAATGCCGCTCCGCTGACCGTCGAGCTTGCTAACGGAATGCTCAGCACAACGGGCGCGACTTATCAGGAACTGTACTCGGCCAACGTGTCCGACAATAACTCCGGCACGGTTCATCCCATTGTATGGACCACTCCCGCTGCTTTCACCAACGGTCAGAACGTGCATCCGCATTCCGTTACATATGTCGAAATACCGCTTGCATCGGTTATTGCTCAGCCCACAAACTTCAGCTTTGAGTTCCCCGCGCTTTCACCGGGCGCTGCCGCCTCCAACGGCGATGCTATACTGAGCGCTAACCCTGCAAACGTCGGTTGGACATTCACCGGCGGATCGGGGTGGGGCGCCGCCGGTGTTGCCCCTTACGGCAGCGGCTGGGGCAACCCGCCTGCGCCGGGCGCGGCCGAAACACCCGCTCCGGATGTTACCGGCACGCAGTTCGGCGTGATCCAGCACGATGCCGCAATCAGTCAGAGCCTGCCCTGGCAGTCGAGCACGACCTACTGGATCACCGTGACCGCCGCTCAGCGGCCTGCAAATGCGCAGAGCGTGAATTTTAAGATCGGGAGCGCCGTGGTCGGCACACTCAATACCGCCAACGTCCCCGACGACGGGAAGTTCCATACCTGCATCCTGGGACCGTTTACCCCTGCAGCAGGCGGCAGCCAGACATTGACCTTGCAGGGATTGTCCACCGGCGACAACACCATGTTCCTGGACAATGTGAGGATCAGCGCCGTCACGTCCGGCGCTTCATACCGCCTCGCTCCTGCCACCGCGCCGGATAAGCGCCTGAACCTTACCGGAACGGTTAACGGCTCGCTTGCGACCTATGCCGCATCCAACAACGGCAATGCCCAGAAGTGGCTGTTCACTCGATCCACGGGCACAGTCTTCACCCTCACTCCGGCATCCGCCACAGGGCTGCGGCTGGGCGCGAGTGGAACGGCGAGCGGTTCTGCGGTAAAAGGCGTCACATCCAGCAGCGGCAGCACGGCGCAAAGCTGGTCGATTTCCAAGGTCAACGGAGGCTTTACGCTGATCCCCCAGAACACCACCGGCTGCCGCTTGAATATATCCGGAACGTCGACAGTCAATGTCGCGACATCGAGTGCCGCAACGCCGTCGCCTCAGGTATGGAGCCTGATCCGATAACCGAATTGGCGATTGCCAGGAAATGCAAACATCGATAGCACAACACTGATAAGACGCAATCGCCTGCTCCCGGCAATTGATTTTGCCGGGGGCAAGCGGCTGCGTCTTATGGAGTTGTGCAGGACTATGATATGACAAAAACAATTTTTGAAAAAGCCTGTTGGATCTGGTCGGCTGAGCCGGGAGATCCGAAATTTTCCGTCCGCCGCTTTCGCGGCCGTTTTACAACAGATCAGGCGGCGCATTTGACCTGCCATGTCAGCGCCGACAGCCGCTACCTTCTCTACCTCGACGGCGCTCTGGTCGGCCGGGGGCCTGCCCGGTCTGATCTTGGGCATTACGTATATGATACGTATCAGATCGAGATTGAGCAGGGTGACCATGTCTTTGCCGCAATTGTGTCTGCATATGATAAAACCGCTTCGCCCGTTGCGGAGATGCATCACCGTGGCGGGTTCTTACTGGAAGCGTCGGCCGAGTCCGGCGATATCGTGATTGATACTTCAGACATCAGCCGGTGGCTTGTTCAGGCAGACAGCGCTTATAAGCCTCTTCCTGTGACGCTGCCGAATAACGGTTACTATGCCGCCGGAGATGCGGAGGAAGTCTTTGGGGCGGAGATTCCTGCTCAATGGAATACGCTACACTGTGACGAATCCGGCTGGGAAGCGCCGGTGGTGGTTTGTTCCGCTTTCTTGCGCGGCCGCGATATTGCCGGCAGCCAGAGCTGGCATCTCATTCCCCGCGATATTCCGCACATGCGTGATGAGCCACGCGCCTTTCGAGATGCGGTCACTCACTTTCCAATGCGGATCCTGGCCGGCGCCTCTCGTGAAGTCGTTCTGGATGCCGGGGAATATGCCATCGGTTATCCTGAACTGACTATACAAGGGGGCAAGGGAGCCACTGTTGAGATGACATATGCGGAGGCGACGACCTCTCCGGATGGGACAAAGGGGCTTCGCTGCTTTCGCGAAGATGCCGATGTTCTTGGCGTGCGTGATATCTACCATCCATCCGGAGGAGAGGATACTTACTCCCCGCTGCACTGGCGCGCGTTTCGCTTTGTAAAGCTGACGATCCGGGCTGCGGAGGAGCCGCTTGAAATAGGCCGGTGTTCCTATCGGTTAACGGGATATCCGTGGCAGCGGCGTGCCGAGTTTCATGTGGAGAATGGACCGCCGGAACTGCCTGTGGTAATGGATGTCGACTTCCGTACATTGGAGCGCTGCACATGGGAAACGTTCATGGATTGCCCATACTACGAGCAGCTTCAGTATGCCGGCGATACTCGCCTGCAGGCATTGATCGGCTATGTGACCACCGGCGACACGCGGCTTGGCGCGCGGGCCGTCAGGCTGTTCGATTGGTCTCGCGTCTCCGATGGGCTTACATTGAGCCGCTATCCAAGCAATCTGCAGCAGATCATACCGCCATTTTCTCTCCTGTGGATTTTGATGGTGGAGGATTTGCAGCGATACGCCCCGGAGGAAACCGGCATCGTTGCCGGGTGCCTCACCGGCTGCCGCGATGTGCTTGAGTGGTTCCGAAAGCATCTGAATGCAGACGGTTTGTTGGGCGCTCTGCCATGGTGGAACTTCGTGGACTGGTCCTGGCCGGCAGGAGTGCCGCCGCCGTCGATGGCAGGGCTGCCGTCTGCGACGCTTAACCTGCAGTACCTCGCCGCTCTCCAGTCGTATGTGCGGCTGCTTGAGGCTGCAGGGGATACGCGAGAACTGGAATTTTGGAAATCTCTTGCCGGGTCTATTATGAATGCGATCCAACAGCAGTTCTGGGACCCGGCAAGACGGTTGTTTCGTGAAGGAACAGATGCTTCGTGGGGATATACTCAGCACGCGCAGGCCTGGGGCATTCTCACGGATGCCGTTCCCGACGGCGCGATGGGCGACCTCGTGGAAAGCCTCCATAACGACGACACGCTGGTTAAAACGACCTTCTACCATACCTTCTATGTTGTGGAAGCGCTTGCTAAAGCCGGCCGCCTTGAACAACTGTGGGAGAAATGGCTTGCCCCATGGCGCGATGCCCTCGATATGGGTCTGACCACCTGGCCTGAGGAGCCTGAGCCGACGCGCTCTGATTGCCACGCCTGGAGCGCATGGCCCACATATATCTTTCTGACACACGTGCTGGGTGTAATGCCCGGCGCAGCGGGGCAGGGCGAATATACCGTGAGTCCAAAGTATGTTGCCGGCTGGGACGACATTGCAGGAAGCATATGCATTCCCGGCGGCATGCTGCAAGTTCGTGTGAGGTGGGAGGGGGGAAAGGCTGTGATCTCCTCTATGAGGTCTTAAAGCCTCTCCCTCGGTCAAGCCTCTCCCTCAAGCGCGACAGCGACGGGGGGAGAGGATTGCCGGGTAAGTCGTGACACGACCCAGGGAAGAAGGTCCTGGAAACTACCTCACCTTCGCGATCTTGATCCCCGCCATGCTGTGGGCCGGCAGTTCGAATGCGCAGCCGGTTGCAGTGTTGGCGATCGCGCTGTCCTGAATATCTATGCTCTGCTTCGCCTGACCCCATGATGCCCAGTTGTCCGAATCCAGCTTCTCGCTTGAGACCAGCGATAGCCGCGCCTGCTTGGCCAGTGCGGTTCCTTTGTACGTCCAGCGGAATTTGTGGGCACTGTCGGGATCGAGGTTGATTGCCATCAGGTAGATGTTCTTGTCATCCTCCGATGCAAAGGTGAACACAGCAGGATAAGCCTTGTTATCGATCTTCAAGTCTGGGACTGCCGAGACTGCCTGGCTCAACCGGCGCTTGCCCAGGTTGTTGCCCCAGAGCTTGAGCGCCAGGTAGGCGGGGTGATCGAGCGGTTTCGTCCCCAGCTCGTTCTTGGGCCAGAACCACATCGTCTGAATTTCATCCAGCGAATGCATTACGGCCATCTTTGCGCTGTCCTGGGCAATCATTTCGCCGAGGTAATGCGCATGGTTGATGCCGTTGCCCTGCGTATAGAAGTAAAGGCCCGGCTTGTAGCCGCCGCTTGCCGCCACGGACTGGTCGAAGTTCGTGCCCCATTCCGTTATCGCCATGGGAACGGAAACATGATGCTCTTTTTCTATGGCATCCATGGTCTTTAGCTGCTCATGCTCCCAGATGGTGGCGGTCGTCGTGAGATAGGTCCCGCGGGCATCGCCGCCCTTGTAGCCGCTTTCCTTGGCCGAGAGATAGGGATGCGGGGCGATGTAGTCGAAATATCCCTTAGCGGTTGTAAACAGCGCGCCGTCCCAGGCTTCGGGGTAGTTGTAGACATTCTCCCGGACTTTCCAATTCGGGTCATCGGGGAACTTCAGCCACCCTGCGCCGAACGGCCCCACCTTTCCGCTGAGGCCGCAGGCAATGATCTTAATACTCGGATCGACAGCCCTCATCGCCTTTGAGTACTCCACCACAGCCTGTGCGTACTCTTCCGGCTTAAGCCAGATCCACAGCTCGTTTCCGAGTTCCCAGTACTTGACACTCCACTTCTTCTCGATATTTGCATGCCGCACCCATTCCGCCGCCCAGCGCGCGCCGGTGCGAATGTCCTCGATCTTTGTCGGGTTGACGTGGTTATCCTGGTTGATGCCGCGGCTGACCATATTCACCTGAAAGATGGGATCAGCGCCCACTCGCCTGCACATGGAGACGAACTCCTCAGGCGTCACGATCGACTTTGCATTCGCCCATGGGATGGCAAAATAACTGGCCTCGGGATGGTCCCATATATAGTGGTCGCCCCAGGTGCCTCCGGGGTACCGAAGCACGGAGATATGAGCCTGCTTCCACCCGTCCATCAGCACCGGCCCACGGTCGGGCATACGAACAGGCGCATAGGAGAAGTTGAACTGAGACCCGATCAGCCGGGGATCGATCGCCGATCCTCCGGTGCGGGTCTTAATCTGGATGACGCCGGCATTATTCGCGTTATCAACGGCATAGGATTTCTTCGCCGCTCCAGGACCTGGGTGAGCGCAGAGGGCCTGTATGGCCAAGACGGCGCAGGCTGCCATAAAAGATATCAAGCTGCGCGATCGCGCAGCTTGGTTTTGCTTCGTTGAGTTGTACATATTAGGTAGAGGTGGTGAGGTGTTGCAGGCTCCCTCTCAATCGTTATAATTCACCGTAAAGTACCGCAGCTTGCCAAGCGGGTGGGGCGCTTGCGTCGGGGCCATCAGGTAATCAAGCGATGTCGTTTTAACATGGCCGTCGCACCAGAGCGTGTTGACGCGGCCTGTATGGCGCTCTTCGATGCCGCCGTATGACGGGCCTGCGGGCTGTCGAACCAGCATTCTATTGCCTTTAGGCCCATTGACGACCTGTGGCTCATGGAAGCCGTCGTCCCAGCCGAAGAAGAAGTAGGCATCTCCCGCGGAGTTGATGTCGTCTACGACCCACACCGTCTGCGAGGGATTGACGACATCGGCATCCGTTGTGGATCGCTCGCCAGTCGAGGGCAGGGCAGCCGGCCCCATCGCGCCTCCGGCATCAAAGTATGCCGCATTGATGGCGTAGTCCGTTGACGACCCCATCAGCTCGCCCGGATGATTCGGATTTATCTGGAGCGGTCCCGGATGGGTTGCGGTAGCGCTCGGGCAGCTGAAAACCTGAAGGCTCTTGGTGTAAGGATAGATCATCGACATCCAGCTGATCGATCTCGGATCGGGGTCCGAGGCCGGAGTGTTGTAATAGCACGGCGCAAGCAGTTCATCGTAATCCTGGTTGTACTGGATCAGCGCCAGGCCGATCTGTTTGAGGTTCGAGGCGCAGCTAGTCTGCCTGGCCTTTTCACGCACTTTGGCAAAAACAGGGAACAGGATGGCTGTGAGAATGGCTATTATAGCTATAACTACGAGTAACTCAATTAATGTGAACGCTTTAATCTTCATTTTCTCTTCCTTTCAGGACATAATACAACGTTGTGTAAGTTCATATTTTGCATACAGCGATACAGGAGTATATCACGATGCAGCGCGTGTGTCAACAACTCTCTTTGCTATCTAAAGACAATCTCGTGTTGAAATATGTCAGTACGCAAATCGATTGGCTGCACCATCACCTGTGGGAGCGCGGGGATTGCCTGACGGTGGGCACGCAGGCTGCGTACCCTGGAACGACACTCTGGTGTATGCTGCAAGGAAGTGTGGAACTTTCGATTGCCGGGCGCTGTCTGCTCGTTGAAGCGGGCAGTATCGTCCTGGTTCCTCCGGCGATCGAGCGCAAGTTGTTAACGCGCGAGGGGGCGGAGTGGCTGTCGATCGGTCTCTCCGCGACACTGTTTGGCCGAACGACTCTCCTCAACCCCGGCGATCCTCCGATCGTCTGGCGTTCGGATAACAGTATTGACGGCACACCGTCTCCTTCGTGGGCTGCAACCGTCGACGCCGTTCGAGAGATAATGCTCCTACTTGAGAGAGAGTGCGCCGATCCCGGGCGCGCCCGCACGACTCCTTCTTCGATCAGCCGTCCCATGCTGAATCTCACGGAGCAGCGCAGTTCTCGAAACGGCGCGTACTTGATGATGATGGCTGGGAGCGAACTGACCCTCCTGAGCCTGTGCTGGCGCATGCTCGGGAGGGAAAATATCTCCTGGTTCACGACACTCAACCTTCCGGCATGGCTGGTCAAAACGCTGAGCCGGATCGACGAATCTCCGGATATATCCCTACAGCAATTGATTGAAGATGCCTGCGTAAGCCCTGCGCAGATCCGGCGGGAATTTCATAAGTGGACGGGCATGTCTCCCCAGTCTTACCTGACCGCCGTCCGGCTTGAGCACGCGCGTACCCTGCTTGGGGCTACCGACCTTCTTGTGTCGTCCGTTGCGGAGATCGTAGGCTTTGAAAGCGTCTCCCACTTCACCCTGCTTTTCAAAAAGAAGTTCCAACAGACCCCACATCGATACCGGCTTTCGACGATCGGAGAATCCTCTCCCTCTGAGCGAATCCCGCACAAATCCGAGCGATTCGCCTGAAGACAGAAATGCGGCGCATCATTAAAATGTAACCGGCGCATCCAAGCGGAGCCTAAAGCCCGCGGATGGTCAGAGCTATGCGCGAAAGACAGCCATATTCCGAAAGGTAAACAACATGTGGAGACCACTTACGAGCGGGTTGATTCTCGCTTTGGGCCTTCTGATGACCGCAGGCGCTGATGCTGCGACGTACACAGCGGATGTGTGCGTTTACGGAGGAACTTCGGGCGGCGTTATTGCTGCGGTCCAGGCGGCCCGGCTGGGCAAGAGCGTCGTGATCGTCAATCCGGCGCCCCATATCGGGGGTATGACGGCGAGCGGATTGGGGCAGACGGACAAGAGCGATACCCTGTCGGCCGCGATCGGCGGCACGGCGCGCGAGTTCTACAACCGGGTCGGGGCGGCCTACGGCAGTTCGGCATCGGTGTTCGATTTCGAGCCGCATGTCGCATCCAACGTCTTCGATGCCATGATCGCCGTGCCGAATCTCGCCGTCTACAGCAATAAACAGCTCTCGCTCGTCACCAAGTCGGGCACGACGATCACCCAGATCACCACTACGGACGGCAATATCTTCCAGGCCAAGATGTTCATCGACGCCTCATACGAAGGCGACCTCATGAGCGGCGCGGGGGTGACAAGCTTCATAGGCAGAGAGGCGAACTCAGCATATGCTGAGTCCTACGACGGGGTCCGCACACTTGCTGATGCCGACCCCGTTCATCAGTTTCAGCTCTCGATAGACCCATATGTCACTACGGGTATTCCCGCCAGCGGCCTGATCCCTCTGGTGCAATCCGGCTCCCTTGCCACCGCCGGCACAGCCGACAGCAAGATACAGGCCTACAACTACCGCCTTTGCATGACAAATGTTGCTGCCGATAAACTTCCCGTCCTCGCGCCTCCCGGCTATGACCCGGCGCAGTACACGCTGGTTGCGCGCCAGATCGCGGCCATGACCAACAACGGAATCACACCAACCGTCGATATGTTCATGCACTTCGGGCAGCTGCCGAACGGCAAGTTCGATGTCAACAACACCGGTCCGATCTCAACGGACTTTGTAGGCCAGAACTACACCTATCCGACCGCCGACAACGGGACGAGAGCGAATATCGCGACGGCGCACAAGAACTACATTCTCGGACTCATTTACTTTCTTGGACATGAGTCCTCCCTGCCCAGCGACCTCCGGAATCAGATGCTAAGCTACGGCCTTTCCGCCAGCGAATTTACCGACAACGCGGGGTTTCCATGGCAGTTCTATGTACGCGAAGCGCGGCGTATGGTTTCAGACTACACGATGCGCGAAGCGAATGTGGCCAACAATGTGTGGGTTACAGACAGCGTTGCGCTCGGCAACTATACGATGGACAGCCACCATGCCCAGCGGATCGTGGTTGGCGGGGTGGTAAAGGATGAGGGGAACTTCGACATCGCGGTTACACAACCGTATTCCATCGCATACCATACCATCATACCAAAGGCCATCGAATGCACGAATCTCTTCGTGCCCTGGAGCTGCTCAGCAACTCATGTGGCGTACGCATCCATGCGTATGGAACCGGTGCTGATGATGCTCGGGCAGGCATCCGGCACGGCGGCATCGCTGGCGATCGACTACAATACTACGGCCCAGAATGTGAGCGTCATCGAACTCCAGAATCAGCTTCGTTCAGACAAGCAGATCCTGAACTGGGGCGAAGATCCCGCCTCCATCGTCGTGACCGTCGATAACTCGGACCCGGCCGGTGTCGCCACAACCGGGACATGGACCGCCAGCACCGCCGTCGGTCCATATTACGCATCCAACTATCTGCATGACGGCAATACCGGCAAAGGCAGCGGCAGCGTCACGTTCACGCCCAACATGAAGACGGCGGGGAGCTATGAGGTTTACCTGCGCTGGAACAGCCCAGCAGGTCTGCGCGCATCGAATGTCCCGGTCGATATTCACTATTCCGGAAGCGGTTCCAACACGGTCACCGTCGACCAGACCCAGAATGGCGGGGTGTGGGTCCCGATCGGCATCTACCCGTTTGCCGCAGGAACAGGCGGCAATGTCGTTATCCGCAACGGCGGCACAACAAACTATGTCGTGGCGGACGCCGTCCGCTTCATCCGCCGCAGCACTCCGCACGGTGGAACAGCCGTTGCCGTTCCGGGGACCATCCAGGCCGGGAATTACGATGACGGCGGCGAGAGCGTCGCATTCCACGATGTCACCACCGGCAACACCGGTGGCCAGTATCGCACCGCCGCGGGAGAGGGAGTGGATATTGAGACATGCGGCGAAGGCGGCTATGATGTCACCACGATCAGGCAGTACGAATGGATGAGGTACTCCGTTTCCGTGGCCACAGCCGGCACGTACAGTATCGGCCTGCGTGTGGCCTCTCCGCAGGGAGACGCGCACCTGCACATCGAGGACGAGAACGGAGCCAATCTTACTGGCGACGTTACAGTTCCCTTTACCGGCGGCAGTCAGGTCTGGCAGACCATCGTCGTTCCCAATGTCGCGCTCTCGGCCGGGACGCACAGGTTAAAGGTCTTCTCCGATGCCTACAACCCGTTCAACCTGCACACGATCACGATCGACTCTGCGCTGTTCAAGACAGGCTTTGAGACGGCCGATCCCCAGCCGACCTGGACGAACGCCGTCGACTCCAGCAGCAATGTATCGCCCTATCCCTACCCGGGCCTCACCTATCTTGAGTGCCTGTCCACCACGCAGGCGTCCCACTCCGGCGCGTCGGCGCAGATGTTCAGCGGCAGCGCCAACGGTGGAGCATCCTGCAACGCCTACTACAAGGTGTTCTCTGCCAATCTTCCTATCACATCCACAACCAGGATGGGCTACTGGCTCTTCCCGCAGCAGGACAACGGGCGCTACACCGGCATTGACCTTCACTGTACCGACGGCACAGTGCTCCGCAACACGGCCGCCGTCGACTACAACGGCTTCGCCATCGCGCCAAGCAGTGGCCACGGCGGGAGTATTGCGCTCAACCAGTGGACGAACATCAAGTGCAACATCGGCCAGTGGCTTGGCGGCAAGACCGTGGATAAGATCTGGATCGCCTTCGACCGCCCCAATGCCACAGGAGCCTATCGAGGCTTCATCGACGACCTGATATTCACCAACGGCACGCTGCCGTAGAAGGAGGCTCCCTCAAAACCCCTCCAGCACAATTTTGCCCCGCGCCTTGCCGCTTTCAATAAGAGCATGTACCGTCTTAAGGTTGCTCGCATTGATCGGCGAATAGCGCTCCGTTACTGTTGAGCGAAGTACGCCATGATCCACAAAATGGGCCACTTCGTTCAGCAGTTTCCCCTGTTCGGCGATATCGGCCGTCTCATACATCGAGCGCGTGAACATCAGCTCCCAGTGCACCGATACGGATTTACGCTTGAACCTGTTGACGTCGAGGGCATCGGGGTCGTCGATGAGCGCAAAGCGCCCTTGCGGCGCGATCAATTCGGCAATCTGATCGATGTGCCTGTCCGTGTTGGTTGTCGAGAAGACGAATGCCGGCGCGCCAATTCCGAGCGCGGCGACCTGGGCGGCAATGGGGGAAGAGTGATCTACGACGTGATGCGCTCCCAGCTCTTTCACCCAGTCGACGGTCTCCGGACGTGACGCCGTGGCGATTACGGTCAGATCGGTAAGCGCCCGCGCTATCTGGATCGCGATCGACCCGACCCCGCCCGCTCCGCCGATAATCAGGATCGCCGGCGCTGCTCCGGGTACGGGCTTTTTGACATCCAGGCGGTCAAACAGAGCTTCCCAGGCCGTGATCGATGTCAGCGGCAGGGCGGCTGCTGCGGCCCAATCGAGCGTGGCCGGCTTCGATCCGACGATACGTTCATCCACCAGGTGATACTCCGCGTTCGCGCCCGGCCGGCCGAGCGCTCCGGCGTAGAACACCTCATCGCCGGGTTTGAATAGTGTGACGTCTTCTCCCACGGCGCTCACAATCCCGGCGGCATCCCAGCCAAGAACCTTCCAATCGCCCTGATCCGGCCCGACATTCCTCCTGATTTTAACATCAACAGGATTGACCGATATCGCCTTCACCTCCACCAGTATATCGCGTCCGCCGGGCTTTGGAATAGGCAGATCGATATCGACCAGAGAGCTATCCCGCTCGATCTCCCCCGCCTGCTGATAACCAATGGCGCGCATAGTTCACTTCCTCGTTTGCAAATATTAGTTGAGCTATAATAGACCGTATAACAACGTCTGTAAAGTACGCACATTCTTTGCATATAGTGTCAAAAAGGATACCGCTATGACCAAACCCCGCCATTCCCGCCTCGACTGCAACCCCGGCTGTTCCGTAGAAGCGGCCATCAGCCTCATCGACGGCAAATGGAAATGCGTAATCCTGTTTCACCTTCTTGACGGCACGGCGCGCTTCAACGAGATCCGCCGCCGCATGCCCGGGGTGACGCAGCGCATGCTCACCAACCAACTACGGGAATTAGAAGCCGACGGCCTGATCGTGCGCCACGTGTATGCCGAGGTGCCTCCCAAAGTCGAGTACAGCCTTTCACCTCTCGGTCGCACTATGGAGCCGGTGCTATGCGCCCTGAAAATCTGGGGTGACGCCACTATCGGCCTGTTTGCTCAGGTTGGTTGTGCTGATGTAACAATAAAAGAGACTGATCCTCAAATATAGCCGTGGAAATTTATTTGACAACTTACTTGTATTTAGATCCACAAGTGTTTCAAAATATCTTTTAGAATGTTACTGATAGACCGGGATGAAGTAATGCTGATTGCCGATATAATTGCTGCTATTAAGGATAACTGGTTGCCTGCCGAACCAGCCTCGCAAGAATTAATATTACTGGTGCAATCTGACCTTGGTATTATTTTTCCTTCAGACTATCAGGAATTTATAGGATGGTCGAATGGAGGAGAAGGCAACATTGGCAGCCACTATTTTAGTCCGTGGCCTATTCAAAATATCAGAGAACTAAATGTGGGATATCAAATCCCTCAGTATCTTCCTGGTCTCACTGTTATAGGCGATGATTTGGGTCCTTTCTGTTACGCCTTTGATTATCGCTCTGATCCTATTAACCCTACGTTTGTTCAAGTGCCGTATGGTGATCTCGATCTAAATTCCATTAAGATTTTAGGAAATACATTTACGGCGGCGTTGAAACATTTCTTGTTGGAATGACAAGTCTGCAGCTGGAGAAAGTTATTCTTATCGGAGGTGCAAATTTGATCACATGGGACACGGAAAGCTTATTTGAAGCGATACGATCCATATTCCCGTCTATTTTAGAAAACTCGACAGGAAGTGGCAGCAAACGGTTAATCGAAATTGCCCGTTTGGCATTTGTCTCTCAAGATCCAGGGTTGCCATAGGGGGCCGATCAAGAAGCGTACGTTACGGCATTGCTTGGAGGAGCGCTTTCGATTGAAGAATTCGACTGGTATGAGGAGTCCGCTGAAGCTCTTCAGAGTTTTGCGATTGCTGTTTATGGAGGCTTGATGGCTTTACATGCATCCGGTCAGATTGACGAGGCAGGCTATCTGTTAGGTGAAGCGCATGTAGTTGGGTATATGCTTATTCACGATGCTAAGCTGTATAATTCTTATGAAATTATTACCATAAAGCATTAAGGGGATTGGGGATTGACTCGTAGCGAAGCCCTGATCATCGAATCAATCATATATCAACTATGGTTAAGAGTTTACTTGAACGTATTTTGCCTGGCTTATTTCGCTCGTGTAAATATCATTTCTGCATAATTTTGCTCTTAGGCATAAGCGCGCAGGGAATTGCGAACGCCAGAGGATCGAGTATGAGTTCTGTATCCGACACCAAAACGCCGGCAAACGCGCGTCTCGATTCAAAGCATGCCATAGCTGTCGCTTCGCGCTTTCTTGCCACCATCGGCCAGCCATCTCTAAATCCCATGCGAGCATCATATGTGGGGCATGGCAAGAGAAGTGATGAAGACTATTACCAGCCGTTGTGGCGTATTCAATTTGCTAAGGGGCCGGGAATTCTGGTGTCGGACAAGGATGGCAGCGCCGTTTCATATTCTTATGGGCCTGAAGAAGCTAACATAAATCGCTTCCCTGACGTGCCGGCCGGTGTGGATCTGTCGCGTGAAGAGGCAATTGAGAGGGCGATCCAGATATTGGCTGCTTCTGGATTAGACCGGAGCGAACTGTCGCCTCCAGATGCGCAGGTGATGAATATTACCGGAGGCAATGACTTTGGAGATCGCATGTGGGTCGTGTCCTGGGATCGTGTCAAATCGGGGATTCCCTATGAAGATCAGGGGGGCGTGGTCGGGCTTCAAAGTGAAACAGGACTGTTGACTAACTTGATGATCAGGTTTACGACGGTTAGCGCTGCTTCGACGCAAGTCACCGTCGACAAGAAGAGGGCAATTGCTCTCGCCCGCTCCTCTCTGAAGCACTCTCATATTACCGATGCGCATATCACCGGATCTGTCCTTAAACTCACGCCTTATCTTGCAAAGGGAGGCAAAGTCGATCCTGATATCCCTCCTGCGCCATTCTGGCATATTAGCTTTACGCGTGGAAGCGGAGACGCGGCGGTGGCGTTCGATATCAAATTGACGCGTTCTCGCCGCATGTCTCCAGCAAAACTCAATACACGAGTTCAGCGCCGGCAAGCTGGAAGGTGGCGAATCTATCTGAGTATCCTTCGTTTCTTGATAGACATGCGGCGAGACTCTCACCGCAGAATCGTACCGTCTTTTACCGCCACTTAGCTATAGCCGGATATTATAAGGATAATGACGAATTTTGGGATGCAGTCAAAGATCCCGATATTATAATGGAAGCGATGAGAGGGCTCACCGAACCATATAGTCCCGCTTACCTGAGTGCCCTCAGCAAGGCATTCCCGAAACTTCCCCGCGACGATGACAGCACCGTCTCCGTCGCGGCCATTTTATACCGGTATGGTAACGACGACGGGAAGAGATATTTACATGAACGACTTTTACGTCATCATTATGATGCCGCCTCGATTTTCACAAGCGCCCATGAAGAATCAGAGCTGCCGTATATCCTGGATCTGTTGACACTGGCCAGACCGCTTGCGACTGGACCTATAGCAGGATATAAGTCGCCTGGCTATATGATTGCGAGGATGCTGCCCTTTTGGAAGACGGCGGAGGTCACAGATGGTTATGTTAAAGGACTGGCAAGCTTTCCATGGAGCGTGTACTATGCAGCAACATGCGCCGGCGCAGGCAGATCAGACGTTGCAGCCCAGCTACAGAAGGTATATCACTCCGCTCCCTTGACATCTCGATCCGCAATTTACGCTGCCATCGGTCTTGTACATTTAAGCGGCCCTGATGCAGATATCATTCTTCATGATCTCTCTAAGACGATTGCAAACGGCAATCCAAGCGTGGGGCATTCTGATGGGAGTGATAGGACGCGTGACGATATGTTGACAGACATTCTTGACGCAGCAGCAACAGTGGGAGAGGCGAGGCTTGGGCCGGACATCGCACAGCTGATAGACGTCTATTGCGCCCAAAAAGAGGGCGTGACACACACAAACGAAATTTTGATCTCGGATGAAGTTGCAGTGTATGCGGCCGAAGTTCTCGCCACTTTGCACTATTCGGCCGGACTATCGTCGACAATTGTCCTTCTACGTACAGTAGCTGAGACTAACATCAATCTATCATACTGGACACGCGCCGCGAGGTCTGCTCTCGCTTTGGGAGCCGGCGATGAAACTGTATCCGCTATTATGGGAACAGATTGGATGGTGCGCACTCGGGAAATCCAACACCTCAAACTTCTGCCTGAACAATTTATGCCACCTTTTCGATTCAATCCATACTTGCATGGTTCGCCGTAATGTTTTCTCTGGCAGTCTCCCAATCACCGTGAATTTAAAATAAAATGATAACAGCTGTTTTATTTTGCATATACTGTCACACAATATTTAATTCCCATAAAGTCATGGCGCGCAAACCGCCTGCACATATTACCAATTCTAAACGATTTGATGCAAGTTTAAAAGAGGGCTTTAAGAAGTTATCGCCACCAGAAAAGATAAAAAAGATAAATTCTTTTATCAAGACTGGGCTTGCAATAGATGTTCCTGAGTATTGAGCCGCCGTAGACGCGAAGACTACTCTCTTTGCAGTACATCAATTAGGCGAACCATATAGCAAGATTATGCTTGATGCTCTTCAGGCTAAACTCGATCAATTTACTGATCCTGATAATCAGCTAATTGCTGCTGCATATCTTTACCGCTACAAGCGTAAATCGGGCTATGATAAGCTTGTTACTCTGTTGCAACATTCTAACGGTCACGCAGCTAGTATTCTTGCTGCAAATAAAGACCTGCCAAGTCTTCCCGTTATTTTAGAACGATTACCTGAAATGTCTGATGATCACGACTTGATTCTATCGTTAGGGAAATGGATGAATTCAGGTATCTCGGCGGCTTTATTAAAAGAATTTATAAGGAAAACAAACAACTCAGATCTTGCATTAGCATTGGCGTTACAAGGTAACATGGATGCGATTCCGATAATGAAAATGAACTATGATGCTGCCCCCGATGATTACATTCGACAGCAGTATGCACTTGCCTTCATTCGTTTGAAAGTGAAAGATAGTCAAAATCTTTTCGAGAAAGAAATTAAACCTCATCTTATTGCTTCAGATCCTGTATGCTTATCTATATTGGATGATATGCGATATCTAGAATTGTCTCATGGTATTTCGTATTCTGTATCTATAGTTGAACAATTTATAAGGTTGCCGCCTGTTTCGCAAAACGCAAAAATCTTTACTTCATATGGTCTAAATTCTCTTGTTGCTTCAGTTAATCTGTTAACTACTCTTAATTACAGCCGCGCCAGGCAATTAATATTAGCCGCTATGAAGAAAATGTATGATATAAATGCTTATTCTTATGAAGATACAATGGCACTTATTGCATTGAGGGCAGGCAACTCCGCTCAAATTATAGAAAAATATTCCGGAGAAAATGTTGTTTATACAGAAATAAAGATCCAGGCGTTAAGCTTAAACAGCTTACCCAAAAGCATTACTGGAAAGAATTAACACAGGTAAATTATATAGAAAATAATTTACCTGTGTGTAGAATATTTAAAGCTTACTTTCAAGATATCAAGTCGCCTAGGATATCGTGCAGAATGGCAGTACAAAAATCACAATGATGAATGGGGCGCATGGGATGGCCGCATGACTCACTTTTATGAGACGCCATCGAGATGGCGTCTATCTGGAAGAAAGCTATAGATAGAGTTGTGAAAATGAATACGTTAGTTAAAACGAAATCTATTTTTGTTACTGTCGTGTTATATACCACGATGTTCTCAATTCCGGTAGCATCGGCGAAAGAGTCGCCATTTGCACGGCTTGATCTAAGGGAATACGAGAACCCTCTGCTACAGATACCTATCCTTCTGAACAGTCAAACAATAGTTACGGCTAGTGGTTACACGCAAAAGTCAAAGTCGAGTATCGATTATTGGGATATTCGAACCGGCAGTATTGTGCATCGCATAGTCCCAGCGACAGATCTGGATGAAAGCTCTCTCACTCTCAGTCCCGACAAAAAATCGATAGCGGCCGCTGAAATGGTTCGATTGGATTCTGCAGAAAACATGCGTTATCCTGATCGTATTTATGTCTATGATTTGTTTCGAATGAAGCTGCTAAGCACAGTAATATTGCCTTGGCAAGAGAGTGTCACAGGGGTTATATACTCAACTGGAAGTCGTTCTAATCTTAGTGTAACATCCGTTTTAGTTGATCAAGACAAGCCAGCCTCGATCCGCTATTATTTTTCCAGTTTTAACGCACTGACCGGCAAAATGACAGCTCGTGTTACGGAAAAGAATGAAATAAATATTAATACTGCCTCCACAGTATTCTCTCGTTCCGGTAATCTACTGTCGGTTATAAATGAAGACGATGGACCGCTAAAGATCAGTATTTACCGCAATAATGGCCATCTGTTAACTAATTATCACTCAGATAATCCTGCCATCAAAACTAATAGCCCTATAACCCTGGCTTCTAAGGTGGCGTTTCTATCTGATCGTATACTTTTTTGTAATGGTTTTCTATATGATATAAAGACGAATGTTTTGACATCCATGCCTAATAAAAATGTGCCTGAGGCCAAGTGTGTGGCGGTCGTACCAGAACACCCTATCTATGTTTTCTTCTTGACGAAGAATGGTTTGGAACTGCGAAATATACGACGGCAACGTGTGGTAAGGAAATGGGAATCGATCCATGAGGCAGATGATATTTATTTCGCTGTAGACCAAAGTGCAATAGGGGTATTACATGGGGGAATAGTCGATTTCTGGAAATTTGATCCATCTAAATTACCGAATGACGAGTGGAATAGGTAGAGCTATTGGCAATAGAATGTCTTAAGATTTGGCATTATATGCTGCACCACCATTTATCTGCAAAGTATCGGAGATTAATCTGAATCTATCATATGGGGCACATTCTGCTACCGCTCTTAGCGCCAATGATAAACTTGACAATCGTTATGCTCTGTACTGGCCTTCGAAATACACCTTGCATTTCGAAGGTCAATCACATGCCTTCGACCTTCTCTATATCCCTCGCCTTAATCTCCCTCTAACAATCTAGGAAAGCGCTCCGGCTCCAGCAGCGATTTCGCCGACTCCGTGGCCCTCGCCGCCGGCGGCGACAGCGCCCCCGAGCACAAAGCGGACGTTCTGATCCAGGTGACGCCTATCCTCGAAGGCGTCCACATCAACACGCCCGTGCTCATCGACGGCGGTACAAGAATTAAGCCGTGTAAACCTGACACCGGCCATAAGGTCAGTTGAAGAGCCATAAATACCTAACTCTCATGCTCGCGCGTATGGCTGCAATCTGATATTGCTGTACTATATATGCATGCGTCTGTTCGCTATACGTGAATTATTTACTCGTAATCGCCGTTTTCGCTTTGAACGCTTATTGAGTGGTGCTGCAAAATCAACGCTCGTCTTGACGATGGTATGGCTGGCAGGCTCCAATCAGCTTAGAATTTTGAGCTCATTTCGTCATACAGACTCGCATAAAACTGCTGCATCAACCTCGACTACCTCCAGGCCCTCCCTACGCAAGGCTCCCGGCACGAGTGATACAAAAATTACGATTCAGCTCAGACGTTTTGGGACACACAGCAACTACTCCCATAGAGTGGCTCTTGCTGTCGGTGCTTCGGGGGCAGGCGCAGACAGAGCCGGTGTCCTCATTAAAGTGGAGCCTGCCCGAAAAGGCGTCCGTATTAGCCGCCCGTTTCTTATCGGAGGCGCCGGTGAGGGCGGGCGAGACGCTCTCATTCGTGTGGACGCTGATGTGACGGATCGGCATGGGGAGATCCACGGTTTCTATATAACGAGCAACGTTGGCCGCAATGTGATGATATGCCTCAAGGACAATAATGGGAAAGTCATAGATCAGGCCGTGGCCGATCAGCGATGGAATGACGTGGCCGACGGGAGCGATTGGCCCAATGATGTCAGCTCGCCATTCTTCGACTACGATACTCCGATCGCTGTGACTTTCAAACCAAAGTTTCGGGATGGCCATAAGTTGGTCCCGATCACTGGGCACCATATCTCATTCGTTGTCACGCAGGCGATCGTCGATACAGTCGATCAAAACGGAAACCCTACGAGGACCATCTATAGTGGCCGTGATGCGGTGGTGTGGGCAATAGTAACGCCGGCAACATCCACCGACGCGTCAGATGGCGTTTACAATGCTGCTGTAACCATTCCAGATCCAGGCGCCGGAACCTCGGATGGGACCATCATTGAGGTGGAATCTGTATCTGTTGATGCTGTTGATGAGGGCGCCTTCAAACAGGATGATTGACAGTATTTTGTGCGGAAAATTTATAGACATGAAACGTTCACTTGTAGCAATGGCCCTTTTACCGATCCTGGCTTCTGCTTCTGTTGTGCGCTCTGCTGCGGAGCCGATGAGTGTGACTCAGGCCGAAGCGCTGATCAATAACATAGAAGGCAAGGGAAACTCAGCGAAGCTCAAATATCGTTTCTTTCTCCCCCGGCGCGTGCCGTTAAGCGCCAAGAAGAAAGTTGTAGCCAGGCTTCACTCGGCATATGAGAGCCAGCCCAGAGAGACACCGCGTTGGTTTGCGCTGGAAGCTGCTTATGCATATGGCTCATTTCATTGCATGTCCGCCCGTGACACAGAGCCGAGGGACCGAGCCTGCCAAGCGTACTATCAGATGTTCGTTCACTATGCGCATATGGACCACACGAGTGCCGCTGCCCCTATCGTTCGCGCTGCCATTGGTGATTTAGTGACCCTGATGGCTGGTCCGTACGGAACATATGAATACAACCCCGATGGCTCAGACAACAATCTGATGGCTAGGGCACTGACAATTTATGCGACGATTGGGGATTCTAGTGGACTGACGTACCCGTGGTCTCGGGCCGCCTCAACATGTGGGGCAGACGAGGTGCTTAAGCCAATTGCCGAGGGGATTGCCAAAAGGCACACAGTAACATATTTCAACCTCACGTTAGCCGCTGCGGTTACTCTCGATTCGCAGCCTGGGTTTGCTGCTGATGTTTTGAAACAGGCCGCTGCGCTTGTGCCAATCACCAACCGCCATGAAGCTCAAAGCTATTTTCATGCCCGTGTAGACGCTTTATTGAAAGCCGGACGAACAGCTGAAGCTAACGACACTTTAAAAGATGAGATTGCGAAGCTGGACACGGGCGCGAAGAACAAGCCAAGGCCTTAATTGATTATGTGCGGCCTCCAAACGCTGGAGATTCCACTGCAGAGGCCGTTTATAATTCTCTCATTCAATATCGTGTACACATAAAATGATGATGCAGACCTGACCTGCTTGGCATTTTCGTGATTTCGGCAACATGATCCATCTGAAGCCTCAACGGCCGCTGCGTATCCAACTAGATAGAGAGTTTGACGCTATCGACCAACCGTCTTTCAATTCGGTTATACCAACGTACGTGAGCCATGGCAAGAGAATTGATGAAATCTACTATCAACCCTTATGGCGTATCCATCTTGTATTTAGAGAAGAAACCATTATATTGATACGACTGTCTATAGTCATTGCAATAATATTATGTAATGCGTACAGAGCGCCTGCTGCTCCTTTAGTGCAACGATATCGAAGCGACATTGCATGTCTTTCAAGCCTCAAGTATTTTGATATTTCAAACCTGTATAGCGGCCAAACATGGATAATTGCCAGAAACACACCTCAACAGCAATTGGCTGAGGAAGGCGGCAGTCATCTTCATGGTAATATTGAGGTGATCAACGTCTTACGGGGCACCTTTCCTAAGCAAACACTACCTTATGATTTTGTATATACCGAACGCCCCATTCAACTCAATGCCGATGTCATGAGCATGCGACCTGATAACATTGACCGTAGTTTAAGAACGAAGAGTGTTTTTGTGATAGAAATTGCGAAAAGAGATGACTTGGCAAATATACAAACCGAATTGTCGAAGAAATCACTACATAAAGACAACCTGTTTCAGGCCATGTATGCACTACCGGATACCTGGATACCATATTTGGAAGCGGCAGCCAGCAAGAATTGGGATATTCAATGGCATGAGAGAAGCAAAGAGAATGGTCATCAATCTAGGTTAGCACTGTTTATCAAAAATTCCAATCCAATAATCGCGGCCGCAGTAATATATCAACTTGCATCTAGCGGCGGAGTTTCTGAAGCTCAAATTACAGACGCTTTAAGAAATCGTGACGAAACTGCCACGGCATATCTTATGATTATGCTTCTTCAAAGTACACGCAACCACTCAGATATGGCTGTGTCAGAAGCTTCAATAAAGGCAGAGATTAAATCTGCGATTTCGCCTGATGAAGCTTGCGGGATAGCGCTTGGTATAGTTTCGTGCATAGATTATTATGCTATCGGCCTCGATCACAGTACTGCTGTCGAGTTACTTTCATACTTTAAAACGGCTGTTACCAATTATAGTGATGTGCATAAACTGAATTCACGGCTTTCGGCAATCTTTATTGCAAGCGGCATAAAGGTGAATTGATCTGTATCTATTTTTTGCTGTTCACGGCTTGATGATGTCGAGAAAGATCCTGAAAGAAGTAAAAAATTTCTTCTGTGAGGCTGTCAGAGTTTGGATTCGGAGAATTTTTAGCTTGATAGATAAGATAGAATATTGCAGTCGAGTTGATGGCAGATGCCTAGGAAACCCCAAGATATATCAGGCCATTGCTTTTGCTGAGATTGCACGAATTGTGCAACGAGATTTATATGAAACAGAAAAAGCAATGAATAAACCAATTCCGATTTCATGTGGAATCATGAGAATTACTGATAAATTTATAGTTGATGATGAATTGTTTTGCCAACTTGTGAAAGTTGGATTTGCTCTGTGTGCAGATCTGTATGTCGATTGGGCGACTGAAGCAGCTTCACTCTATGAATCCATAAAGGCATCTCAGTACATGTGGAGATGGCAAGGCACTGAAATTGTGCCTTCACAGTGGCTAGGAATAGAGAGACCATTGATTGAAAGTAATCAGGTAATAATTTAGTCGGTGTATTCTATTGAATCAGAAGCGTGTATTGGATCGATGAAAATATGTCAGTATTTTTTCATAACAGAATTGACGGAAAGGTACTTGCAAATCCAGGAACAAAGACCGGGCGAGCATTTTACTACCTTGCTGAGGCTGCAAGATCGTATATATTCGAAAGTACCGTAGCATTGCAAAGCGGCTATACTATGCCGGTATCGACAGGCATAGTCTATGGGGTTGTTCCGGATGAGCTTTGGATCGATCCGAGTATTTTTTGTGGACTAGTCGAGCTAATCTATCTTGACCCTTCTCCAGAATTTTATTATTGGGCGCTTCATGCTGCCACATTGGTGGAAGGAATGTCGGGTAAGCAATATTATTGGGAATGGAGTATCGACAGATTACCAAGCGCAGAACGAGCAGAAGTAAAAGCCCAAGAAATAGATCGCATTCGTGTTGAACCAATTTTATGGCCTGGAACATGGCGCCCCGAAGAACATAGCAGAAGCACTATCGGCCCATATGACGCCCTGACAAGAAAGCCTGTGTAGTAAAACGTAACTACTCAGTCTGCACTATGGTCAAATCGCAATCCTGTTCAAATAACCTTCGAAAACCCATTGTGATAAATCCGGTAAACCGTATTCAATTCAAACTAGAAACGAGGTGTAGGTATGTCGGTCCTCTATGAGGAATATTATACTAAGCAGTTTCTTGGCTGTGTTGGAAATAAACGAGGTTCTGCATTTAACCTGATGGCAGACGCAGTCCGTATCTATCTAACCTCCAACCACTTAGTACAGGAAACGAAAGAGATCTCAATAAGAACATCTGGAATTACTTACGATGGTACTGATCTGTTTATCGTTATGGGTGATTGCTTTTGTCGCATGATAGATCTACTATTTGTGCATGGCAATGTATTATTTCAACCCTGGTCTCAAGAAGCTGCTGGTATTTACGAAATAATGAAGGAGTGCCAATTCAATTGGCAATGGGTGTCAAAAGACAATCTACAGTCTGAGGCGGGAATCGGAGAAGCTACCCTGCTTAATAGGAGGCCTGTTTTCTGGGCCGACGCTATAAGACCTGACAAAACATGTGAAATCACAATAGGACCTCTCATTACAGCGAGTAATAATAAGATAATATGTTTTTTTGAGCGTTTGTCAGGTGAGCTTCTGGCTACTATGACAAGTTCCGATGCTCTTGCGTTTTTTGTTATAGCAGATGCGATTCGAAGAATCGGGATAGATACACCCTTTTCGAATATTTCTCCTGACGCTTGCCAGCTTTCGACGGGTATTATATACGATGGGAAGAATTTCCTTATAGACAAGGAACTCTTCTGTAATCTAGTTGAGCAATCATTAAAGGATGAGATATCTATATTTTTCCCCTGGATCGTCTCTGCGGCTGCTATGTATGAGGTTTTGCATCATCAGCGATATACTTGGTTTTGGTCAAGGCCGCAGCACCCTTGGCTGTGGGATGATGACACACTTCCTGGTCTCATAAACTTAATACCAGAGTATTCTGAGAATGTTGTTCGTCCTAAAGAAGACAGTGGTATTACATTTGCACCACCAAGATATGATTATTCTTATCCTTCATGATGCTCAACTGTATAAATCTTACAGAGAAGCCTTGCCGAGAACTGATACCTTCAACCACGTGCGCCACAATATGTCGATAGAGAGCGTGTTGTCATAGGAACCGATCTGAAGCTTTAACAGTCACCGCGTATCCAAAATAGATAGAGCGCTTGCCTGCCTTCTGGTTACGCAAAGCCAAGATCGTGAAACTGACCGATGCTAATGTTTCCGCTCGCTATGCGTCGACATCTCCCTGTTTTTATCGTCGCCGGGGTTGCCGCCATACTGCTTTGCTGCGGCAGCCTCCCTGCAAAGAGCGATTCACTGACGGATGAATGCAATCGAAAGATTAATACTTTATCGAGCATCAGGCTCTTTGACCCGCGTAACCTATTCAAGGCCGGGCAGTGGGTGATAGGAAAGAACACGCCGGGTAAGGATAGTGGGAGAATGGTTAACCAGAGTGCGTATCTCCCTGAGCAGTCTGAGAACGTGCCCACACCTTCTTCTAAGGGTGAACCTTTACTCAACAGATTCAATGGCAAGTTTGATATTGAATATGTTTTTGCGGGAGCTTCCGATTGTCATATGATCGACTATGATTTTGCCACAAGCGGTGCTATGGTAGTTGTCAGCCACCAGGGATGGCCAAACGGGGATAGAGACGTCTTCATTCGGTCGGAGACAAGCGGCGTATGCATTGCAAATATTGACGAAAACCCTCAGCATAACAACATCGGTCATTATTCCGCAGGTTCTTCGGATATTTATGGCCATTGCCCGTTTATCAATATTTACTTACTCCCCGATGGATGGCCGTCTTATGCGCAGCAGCTGGTTCAAGATAGCCGTCTGGCAAACATCGTTAGGAAATCGTTCAATAAGCCGACCTCTTCGGTGGAAAGAGAAAAGCTTCGGCAAATAGCTGCAGAACGCAATCCTCTTATTTTATCGTTTGCCGCGGGCCAACTCGCAACATCGGGTGGTGTCTTGCCCGGCGATCTTGAAAACCTGTTTCGAAATCGCGATGAAATGGCTATCGCGCTTATCGTGGCCGAAGTCCTTGGATTTACGTTTGATAGATCCAACATGGAGGTTACCTCGGCTTCACTCGCTAAAATTATCGATCAGTCATCATCTATAGAACAAGATCGCGGTATCGCATTGGGCCTGTTGTGCTGCCGAGAGAATATCTTAACGATGCTTGATCGAGACATCGCGAACGAGTTGCTTCCGAAATTTCGCGACGGCAACCCTGCCATGAAGGCTAAACGCCTGGCAGATCCTGAACTGAGAACCATACTGCATATAGCAGGAGTCAATTAAGCACTTGCATGTTGCAATTGCTGGGAGTAAAGATATTTTGTCTGTTAGCCACTGAAAGCATTCGGCATGAGACCTTCGGAACGGTGAACACAACAGATACGATCAAGGAAGCATATGGAAATAATCTCTAATATCCTGATGGGCTTATATGCAGCCCTCCCTGTTTGCCTCTTTGTCGCAGCCGTATATTGTCTCGTCCGTCCCGATCGCGCAACAGCATCTCGCAAACTGTCATACGCCATCGGTTCTACAGTCATAGGTGGACTGGTTGGGACGTTAGCATACATCTACTGGCAGTGGTGATATCGCTGGCGATTAAGAACACTGAGGTGCTTACGAGATGGGGGAATCTACACGTTTCGCTCTCATCGTCAAGCATCTGCGTTTTATGTCATAATCGATCATGCAACCAGTCAAGCATGGTTACCCTGCGTATCGACAGCGCCCCTGGCTATTCCCTCTGCTCTGGCTGACCATTTTCACTCTTATCCTCTTCGTGACTGTTCAGGTCAGAGCGGCGATAGCGGATTCATCTGCATCCACGCCCGCATCGAAGTGGAAGCTTGCCGTCGTTTTTCACCGCTCTAAGACTGGTTTCGTCTATCAGGGCGTTGTGCTGTCTCCGCAATCCCCGCACTTCCCACCGCCTGCTCAGAAAATTGAACTGAAATCATTCATGTGTCTGTCGCGCGAGGACAAAGCTCCGGCACAAACGGAAAACCCTGATGCCGACTACCAGATCTGGTTTGTCGCCCCGGAGGCATACAAGTCTATCTGGTATTCTAGCCATACAAAGAAAACCGGGATGCTGCAGCCAGACGGCTCGTTCGTCAATGGTATCGACGACGATGGCAGCGTGGCAAGTATCGTGAAGCAGTGCCGAAGGGCCAGGTATGTAAAGCCATCGTTCGTAAATCCAATGATGTTTATGGCTTCATATCCAAACTATCCACGCTTCTTAAGTATCTGTGCTGATGCCGATATTATCGTGTCCGGCCATGTCGCGGGTATCGCTTCGGAAGAAACCAGCCTCGATGCGCAAGGATATACCGATTCTGAAAATACTGTCGTTGCATTTGCCGTCGATGAATATATTAAGCCAGGGGGCCGTTTTGGTTTCCCGGTAATTAAGGTGTATTGGGGAGGTGGCTCCCTTCCGTATAGAATGGAACATGAATCCGGTACAGGCTATGTCTACGCGAATCAACCTTATATACAGGTAGGCCAACGCTATATTCTATTTTTGACTGGAAACACTGATTTTCTTGAATACCCACATGAACGCCCGGACATTCCATACTTTTTGCCCGTTGATCCAACAGACGGTGTGCTGTTGGTTAAAGCCGGTATCGTGAGGCCGAATCCATCTCCGAATCGGCCCAAAGGTCAAAAGTGGCGCTTTGATGAAGGCTATACCCCGCTTGGTAAGAAGGAGCAGGACGTCATCCAGGACATAAAAGACGAAGTACAGAAGTGGAACGTTATGAAGGCTATGCCGTGATCTGAAGCCTTTGCTGATGTGTACGTATCGGTTACGTAAGGCCCTAGCTGCGATGAAGTCATACCATGACATGTTCGATATTCTGAAATAGGATGCCGTTCCGCTTATGGTTAACTTTAGAGATACCTCTGTCAATTATCGTCTTTAAAAATCAGGAGCTCTCGATGCTCCGTATCAGGCTTGTACTCTCCATCGGGATATTGGATAACGATGTTGTAGCTGCGAAAGTGGTCCCAAGAAACGTCGATATATCGGAGTCCATCGTGAACTGTCTGGTCACGGATCTCTGCCTTGCTGATAGGAGGCATATCCACGCCTTGGCATCCCGCTTCCGTTGCCCCATCCTTGCGCAAACACAATCCCATCTGAGCTGCCCTGATGATTGCTATCCTCTCGTTCCATTGATAGCAGGCGTAAATCGTGGCCAGAACCACGGCGCTAGCGATTGCGGCCATCTTTCGTTTGCGGAGCATAATGCATTATAACAACAAGAAAACCTGCCAGGCATTAAATGAATGCCCACAGACCTTCGTAGCCTGTACCTACCGCGCCTCATGCTGTCGCAGATACTCTGCTGCAACCTCATCCCCCGCCGCCAGCGCATAGAACAATGCCGTCTCTTCACCTGGAATGGTTGCATTGACATCCGCGCCATGCGATACGAGCATCCTAACGATATCTGATCGACCATGCTCAGCGGCATCCATCAAGGGCGTTCGACCATCACAGTCGCGGCCGTTGAGGTCCGCTCCTTCATCAATAAGCTTCTCAATGATCGCGGGACTTGAATAGATGCAGGCGTAAGCCAGATCCTGCGACGTCGGGCGTGTCGCCATCTTATAACCGGCGATGCCGGCTCCCACGCACAACATCGCCATCGCGCAGACGAGGATCAGCCTCCGTTTTCGGTTTGAACGCAATGATGTCTGATCGACTGTCTTCGCTTTGCTCACTTCCAAACACCTTCTATCGGTTACGCAGCCGCTAACTGCAATCAGTGTAACGTTCTTCGCAACCATCAGTTTCCCTCTGCATTGTCCGCAGGCGGGTGCCCTCTGGGCGCTTGTGACCTTACCAGCCCGTGATTTCAATCGCCAGGGCAAGCTTCTCAAAAAACGCGAAAAGCCTGCCAATTTACCCCAATATCTAATCCCAAGCAACCTCAACTGTAGCGGCGAAAAATTCCTTCTATGAGAACACTGGTCGATTATTAGCACTTAGTGAATACTTATCTGAATATTATTCGAAAATAATTGTAGAACATTGCGCAAGGATGGTGGAATACTCTAAACGTACAGAGATGGCGCTGAAGAAACAATATATAAATTTTCTAAAGCACAAAAAAGAAGTAACCTCCATCTCAGTAAGGAATACAATCATGCGATACCTCAAACCAATTCTCGCCACCGGCCTTTTCACACTTGCAATGACCGGCGCTTACGCAACCACCGACGTAGCAATCACTCCCGTCAACGGAGCACAGTCGACAACCATCACGACGACCGTCAACGAGCAGGCAACGCTGACCGTTCCTGCAACGGCCGCCTTTACCGTAAATGACATCAATTCGTCCGCCGGCACCACGCTGAACGTCCATGCTGACAATATCGTCCTCAACGACGGCAGCAGCCTGCGGCTCTCGCTCAAGGCAGCCAACGCGAACTTCGCCGGACCCGTGGGAAGCACACATGACCTCGCCGCCTCCAAGATCTCCTGGACCGCGAGCACATGGACAAACGGCACAGGCGCTTCAGGCACACTTTCCAGCTCAACGGCAAACGCCGTCGTCCTGTCCGATGCCAATGCCTCCAGCGTCAGCAACGCCGCATTGCCGCTGACACTCGCCAGCGATGCCGCGATCGACCGCGCCGGCAACTACACACTCACAGCCAACTGGATCGTCGAATCCGTCGCTCCTTAACAAGCGCCTGTTCTAAAACACTCGCCGGGAGGACCTCTTCCTCCCGGCCCGCCCTGAGGATATAGCCATGATGCGCAGAGTAGCGCGCATTCTTACAAAATGCCTCTCGTTGATAGTAATTTGCTGTGCATCCTGCAGCGCTCTTAACTTCCATTCCAACCTTGCATCCATCAAAGTCGACGCGTCGCCCGGTGAATCCGTCAACTCGCAGTTCAATCTGACCCTCGCGGCCGATCAGCCGCCTACACAATTCCATCTGCACACACAGGATTTCTACCGCAGCGAAGACGGCCGCCAGTCGTTTTACAAGCCCGCCGGAACGCTGACACACTCCTGCGCAAATTGGGTCACCATTAATCCCGTCGATACAACCGTGCAGTCCGGCGCGCAACTGAACGCCCGGCTTACGATCAATGTCCCCGGCGATGTCAAGCCTGGAGGCTACTGGTGCGTCCTCACCGTCGACGAAGTCCCTAACCCTCTGCGTGTCACGCCCAAGGGAATCGGCATGGAGATGTTCGCGTCTATATCCGTCGGCGTGTTTGTCAGCGTGCTGCCTATCCAGAAATCCATCAAGATCGAGGGCGTCCAAATCCAGGATAATCGGCTGACCGTCAGAGTCGCCGATACCGGAGACTGCCCGTTCTCCGCCGAAGGCCGGGTCGAGTTTCTCAAGGCCGATGACAAGACACCGCTGGCCACCGCCGCGTTTCCAAAGACCGCCCTTTTCTGTGAACCGATCAATACGGCCATGATGAGCGCCCCCCTTCCCGATGAAAAAACACTGCCTTCCGGCCACTATCAGGTGCGAGTGATTCTGGATATAGGTCTCGATCACTACATCGGAGTGCGGAAAGATATGGATATCAATCGTGTCCCGGCAGCGCCGCGCATATAAACCCTTTTATCCTCGTATCGGGGCCATCATAGTATTAAGCTTGATGGCTTCGACCCTGACGAAAGGCGTTTTGGCAGACACATCGGTAATATTTAATAAGTCCGATATAACCAGTATGACAACTCAGTCTGAGCGTGGAGGCGCAACGCTGTTGAACATAGGCCCTCTCGCATCTGTCCTGGGTATCCAGTGCGGGACGGATCAATCAGGTCTGTGGATCGTCGATTCCAAAGGTAACAGATGGACCGGACGCGACGGCGACCTGTCCCTCGTATCCACGCGCGGCTCCCTTCCGCTCGACGCTCCTGTGATCGTTCAAGGCCCCGCCATCTTCCTGCCGCTGGCCACGCTTGCGACCCTCTCCGGCATGCGCCTTACCATCGATGCTGCAGCAAAGCGAGCCGTGCTCGAAAGGGACGCGCCTCCGGATGCTGCGGCGGCTCAGTCCGGAGACAGCCTGGAGACCTTCGACATTCCTAAGACCGCCGCTGAGATTGTCATGGACACCCGCCGCCTATCGGATACGAATCAACCGACAGGTACGCCGAAAACGGAACCTGCCGTATTGCCGCCTTCGCACAATAGCATGCGTCTTGGCATCGGGTTCGGTTACGCGCAGGGTACGGACGGCGCTGTAACATTTTCCGGCAGTGGAATGACCGGCTCCTCGCACCTTGACTTCAATATGTTCACCACACAGGGGGCGGTAGGCATGCGCTATGGCGGCGGTCAGGCCGTTCTGCGCAATGATTCGCAGAATTCCAAAATTGAAATCGGAAGCCTTATGAGCGACCTCTGGGGCAGCGGCACAGGGGTGCGGTTCGGAACGTCGAAGGGCGGGCGCTGGTCGAATCTGAGCCTGTACGTTCCCGCAGCCAATTCGTCATACCATTCGACCGTGTTGGCGTACAGCAGCGAGTTCCGGTTTTCCCGCCAGTTCAGCATCGGTGGAGAAGTCGCCACCAATGGCTCCATGTTTCTCAAGAACAGGTTTATCAGCGGCCCCCTGCAAGTCTATGGATACAAGCGGATCATGCGCGACGCCTCCAGGCAAGGGCAAGGCGTGTCCGCATCTTACGCATTTGCCCGAGGCATCAATTTAAGCGGCGCCATAAGCCGGTCGGGTTCCGGCGCAAACCGCAGCGACTGGCAGAGCGTCGCGCTCCAGCTTCCGATTACCAGAACGATCGCACTGACATTGAATCGCAGCCTGTCCACACAGCAGACCGGCAAGACCGGTATGAGCGGCCTCGCACTGTCCATGCCCCTCAACCGTATGCAGGTCAGCATGGGATACCAGTTCGGCTCCACAACAACAACCGGCCTTGCCTATTCCGCCACATCCCGGCAGCGCGCCCTCAATCTTGCGCTGGGATATCCCGTAAATCCGAACGCCAGATTCGACTACCAGGTGAGCACTCGCTGGCAGGACGACGGTTCAGCCATACAGACCGGGCAGCTGCTGTCGGCATTCCGGCTGGCAAAGTCCACTGACTTGCAGATCGTCAGCGGATTTCCCAACTTCTCCGACGACACCATGATGCGTTTCCGGCTGGTGCAGAATGTGTCCTCCAGCCGCAACTTCGCCCTGGAATACGGCCGCCTCCAGCCATATCAGAGCGGTGATGACGCTCCCGCAGACCGCGGGGTCACTCTCATGTTCAACCAGTCATGGACGGCAAAGACGCCCGCTTCCGGCGGCAAAGTCCGCGGTCAGGCGCTGGACCTTGTCGGCAACCCTGTCCGCTCTGTCAGGGTCTGCCTTGGGCAATACCATCAGCTTGCGGATGCCGCCGGAAAGTTCGAGTTCAAAAATGTTCCTCCCGGAACGTATGACCTGTATATAGACCAGTCGTCACTTGCCGCCAACTTCCAGAACGCCGGCGACCGACTTCCGATCCAGGTTACGGATCGCTCGGACGTCCGGCATGAATTTCGAGTCGTGCCGCTGGGCTCGGTCAACGGCCGTGTGTTTGAAGATCGTAACGGAAACGGTCACTATGATGAAGGTGAGGGAGTAAAGAACGTCGTACTTCACCTTGGAGGCGGCGCCGCCCTCTCGGGAGCGGACGGGAAGTACAGCTTCTATAACATCGCGCCGGCATCTTACAGTGTCGTCCTGGATCAGGGAAGGCTTCTCACAGGACTGACCACATCGTCTTCGCCTGTCGTGCCCTTCACACTGAAGCCGGATCAAGCCGTCGACAGCATCGATTTCGTGGTATCCCATCATGATAAGGATATAGAATTCCAGGCTCTGCCATGACAATATCCATACGATCGATCACCGGGACCACGCAATGCGCCGCCGTGCTGGCCGCGTTTACCCTCGGACATACCGCCAGGGCAGCAGACAGCGTCACAGTCTCCGTGCCGGCATTTCTCGGCTTCAATGTCGTCGATGTCACTCGATCTACCCCTGGCGCCCCGTCGCCTTTTTCAGTCATGTTCAGTGATGCCGTACTTGGCCCCGGGGATTCGATACGAATGAGCGTTCAGGCGAATACATCCGACTTTATTCCGCCGGCCGGACCTGCGATACCTGTGACGAACGTGACATGGACCACATCCAACGCCGTCAGATCCACAGGCTCAAGCGGAACGCTGCTGTCCGATTCCTACTCACAGGTCCTCATTTCCAACCCGAATGCCGCCTCCGGTTCCGTAGACCTCGCCTGGACCCTCGCAGCCCCCGGAGGCGGAATCCGCGCCGGGAATCATACACTGACCGCCAGCTGGAAAGTCGAATCCGTCTCTCCTTGAAACCTCATCAAGGTTTCAATCGTCTCGGCGGGGACGGGACGAGAGAAGAAATAGCCCTGGAATTGGCCGCAGCCCCTGGATTTCAAGTGCTCGAATTGAGCCTCAGTCTCGATGCCTTCGGCGATTACCTCCAGCTGCAGGCTCTGGGCCAGAGAGATGATCGCATGCGTGATGGATGCGTTCTCGGCGTTCTCCATCACATCATGCACAAAGGAGCGATCGATCTTGAGCGTATTGATCGGCAAGCGCCCGAGCTGGCTCAGAGACGAATAACCTGTGCCGAAATCATCCAGGGACAGGGTAACGCCCAGATCCCGCAGGCCATGCAGGGCCGCGATGGCCAGGCCGGTATTGTCCATGGCGACACTTTCAGTTACTTCCATCTCAAGCCATCTGACATCCATCCCGGTTTCTTCCAGGATCGACGCCACTCGTCCAACCAGATTGGGCTGCTGGAACTGGCGCGCCGAGAGGTTTACTGCCATGCGCAGCGGAGGGAAGCCAGCGTCCTGCCATGCCTTGTTCTGGCGGCAGGCCGTTCGCAGCACCCACTCGCCCAGTTGAAAGATCAGGTCGCTCTTTTCGGCGATGGGAATGAACTCGGTGGGAGAAATCGGCCCATGTTCGGGGTGGTTCCAACGAGTCAGCGCTTCCATACCGATTATGGTGCTGTCATGTCTGCTGATCTGGGGCTGGTAGTGCAACTCCAGATCATTGCGCTCAAGCGCGATGCGCAGGCCTGCTTCCAATTCCAGACGCCGCCGGAGCCGGGCATTCATTCCGACATCGTAGAAGCAGAACGATGAGGATGCATTCTGTTCCCTGGCCTGGTTCCGGGCAGATTCTGCATTTCCGAGAAGCTCCTCCGGCTTATTGTGGTGATGCGGAAAGATCGAGATACCGATAGTCGCCTGCACATGTATTTCGCGGCCGCCCAAAGGGAACGCCTGGGAAGTAATGATTTCCAGAAGACGCTGCGCCTGCACTTCCACCGAAACCTGATCGGTCACATCGGTCTGAAGCAGGGCAAACTCATCATCGCCCACTCTGGCAAAAACATCCATCTCGCGGATCTGCTTGCCGATACGGTCCGCCAGCGCCTGCAAAATGAGGTCGCCGGTCTCCCTTCCATAGATCTCATTGATGTGCTTGAGTCCCGAGACATCCAGCAGCAGAACGGCAACCGACTTCTCCTGCCGAAGAGCTGCTGCCATCGCCTGAACCAGCTGATCTTGGAATAGGAGGCGGTTGGGCAAGCCTGTCAAATCATCGTAGTACGAGAGCTGAAGAATAACGGTGTCGAGCTTGACAAGAACATGCTGCGTGTCCGCCATCAGCAAACCTGCCTCGTCGGTAAATTGCGTCGGCAGAGTAGGAGTCTCGCGAATGGAGAGATATTGGCGCAGCGCAAAGCATGTCACGCGGATCGGCTGAAGCAGGTTGTTGAGCGCGAGGAGCGTAACTCCCGTACCCGCCAGTGTTGCAGCAAGCGCAAGCCACAGAACATAAACAGTAGCCGGCGTGGATTGGGCTGATGAGAGCAGGAAATGCACGAGAATGGCGAGCAGTGGAATGTGCGTCCCCACAAAGGCGACCAGCATGATCTTGCCGATGTAGCTTTTCGGCCAATTCCGGTGGGAGAAAAACCGGTAAATGCGGAGCTCCTTAGTTTGGCGGGAGTCCATACAAAGTTTCTTTCTAACTCAGTGACACGCCTTCTTAAAACGGAAGGTTATATTTCGTAAATCGTTTTACTATTAGTAAATAGATGGAGAAGCAAGCAATCGTTACAGTCATACACATTGTAACGCAGGTTTTACTGATGCTGACGGCCTGTCATATTAATAGAAGGTGACAATAACTTGACGAAAATACCGGTCAGGGGTATTATATTTTTACGGATACCCCCATAGGGTATATAGAATGACTGAGAGCGCCTTCGCGATAATGTCGTCTGCGGAGGGTGATCTGAGAGATACAGGTATAGCGTCATGATTCACGAGCTACCACCGAAATCGGAAGACGTCCATGAAGTACAGTCCAGCGCACTCTCTATAGAGGGAATGCACTGCGCATCGTGTGTCGGGCGTATCGAGCGGGTGATCAAGAAGGTCGAAGGAGTGGAGGACGCCGTCGTCAACCTCGCCACAAACCGGGCGCGGGTTACCTTCGATCCCGGCAAAGCGTCTACGCAGGATGTGATCGCCGCTGTAGAGAAGGCCGGCTACGGAGCAAAACCGTTCGTTTCAGGCGCAGAGCCCATTGCGGCAAAGACCCGCGACATGGCTCTGTTGGAACTCATCGGAGCTGCCGTCCTGACGCTTCCTGTGCTGGTCGTCTCCATGGCATCAATGCTTTGGAAGCCGGTCGATTCAGGAATGGCCGGCATGGCCCAGTCCGGCGCTCCTGGAGAGCTGTGGCTCTTTGCGGCGCTTACTGCCATCGTCGTATTCGGTTTCGGGCGCCAGTTCTTTACCGGCGCATGGAGCGCCTTGCGGCATGGCAGCGCGACCATGGACACCCTGGTCGCCCTCGGCGCATCCACAGGCTACGTCTACAGCCTGTACGAACTGATTGCCGATCCACATCCGCAGGTCTACTTCGAGACATCTGCGACAGTCGTCACGCTTATTCTCATGGGGCGTTGGCTTGAGGCGCGGGCAAAGCGGCGCGCGACCGATACAATCCAGTCCCTCATCGCCCTTGCCCCCAAGATGGCACGTGTGGTCGGCAAAGACGGCGGCGAGCGCGATGTGCCCATCGACAGCGTATTGCCCGGCGACACGATCCGTGTCAGACCTGGAGAGAAGGTTGCTGTCGATGGCCTTGTGACCGAAGGCGCCTCCTCCATAGACGAGGCCATGCTGACAGGCGAGAGCATGCCGGTCGACAAGGCTGCGGGCGATAACGTCATCGGTGGCACTCTCAACAAGAGCGGCAGCATGCTCTACCGGACGACCGCTGTCGGCTCCGATACTGTCCTCGCTCACATGGTGCGCCTGGTCGAAGATGCGCAGGGAAGCAAAGCGCCCATCCAACATCTCGCCGACAGGATCTCCGCCGTCTTTGTGCCAACCGTTCTCGTGATCGCCCTTGCAGCCTTTCTGGTCTGGCATTTTGCCCTGCACGCCTCTGTCGCAGCCGCCATCGGACCCGCAATGGCCGTGCTCCTGATCGCCTGTCCCTGTGCCCTCGGCCTCGCCACACCCACTGCCATCATGGTCGGCACGGGACGCGGCGCATCACTCGGCATACTTATTAAGAACGGCGAATCCCTCGAACGCGCCCACGCCATTGGGCGTGTCGTGCTGGATAAGACCGGCACCGTCACCGAAGGCCGTCCCGCCCTGACCGATGTCGTCACCTACAACGGTGTCGCCCGTGGCGAACTTCTGCGCCTCGCCGCCGCCGCCGAACGCGGCTCCGAGCATGCCCTTGGTCAGGCCATCGTCACCGCCTACGATGCCGAACGCCTGACTCTTAAGCAATCCGCCTCGCCCACAAGCAGCGGGACAGCTCGGGCTTCTCTTCCGCTGGCAGGGAGTGGGGGACTGATGTCGCTGCCGATCATACCCAAAGGCGCAGGTCGTGGGAACCTGCAGTCCCTTCCTATTCTTTCCGGTCCGGCTCCTCTTCTCAGTGGGGACAGGCGTCCCAGCATGTCTGAAGGAGGATCTGGGGGTGGGAGCCAGCAATTCACCGCCCTGCCGGGCCAGGGGGTTCGCGCCAAAGCCGGCGGCTATGACATACTCGTCGGAACTGCATCACTGATGCGCGAATCGGACATCGCTCTACCCGAAGCTGCCGAAGCCGACCTCGCTCGCCTGGAAGGCGAGGGCAAGACTGCCATGCTTGTCGCCATAGATGGTGTTGTGTCCGGAGCCCTTGCCGTGGCCGATACCGTCCGTCCCGGCTCGCCGGCTGCCATCGAGCGATTGAAGGGCATGGGACTGAAGGTCGCGCTGTTGACCGGAGACAGTGAACGTGTGGCGAAGGCCGTCGCCGCGCAGGTAGGAATCGGGGAAGTGAGAGCCGGCATCCGCCCCGACAAGAAGGCCGAAGCCATCGAAGGTTGGCGCGCTTCCGATAAGGAGCCTGTCGCCATGGTAGGCGATGGCGTCAACGACGCTCCCGCGCTGGCCCGGGCAGACATCGGTATCGCTATGGGCAAAGCCTCCGATGTCGCCATGGAAGCGGCCGACATCACCCTGATGCGCGCCGATCTCGGAGGCATCGCCGATGCCATCACGTTGTCGCGCCGCGTCATGCGCACCATTCGCCAGAACCTGTTCTGGGCCTTCGCCTTCAACGTGATCGGCATCCCGCTCGCCGCCATGGGCAAGCTAAACCCCATGATCGCCGCGCTCGCTATGGCCCTGAGCAGCGTCACCGTAGTAACTAATTCCCTGCGGCTGAGGAACGCCAGACTATGATTTAGAATAGGGGCCATCACGCTGGCCAGCGCATAAATAATCAGATAGGTATGCAACCAATGGGCAATGCCGGACTCTTATACAAATAAGGGTAGCGTATCCGAAGTGTGCCGACAGGAGATCGTCTATGTGGTGGCTGGCTGGTTTGGGGTTGACATTGATAATCCTGATGATTGTATTCATTGCTTGCCATAGAAGGATCGGCAAGTATCTGATGGATCATCCAATGGCTGGCATAGACTACACTGTCGTGGACGAAGCGGCATTGATAAACGATCCTTTCAGATATGCCGGATATCCACGTTTCCATGGCATCGCATTTCAGAACTACTCGTCGTGGCTCCACTATATCAAGAGTGCTCTGACGCTGCCTGAGATGCGACTGATACGGGGCGCTATGACGGCATGGATCGTCAGCTACACTCTTCTCATCGCCTTCTTTCCGACAGCAATCATCATTTTGAACCATATCGGCGCAGTGCATAAATAGCAATTGCGCCGGCGGTTATAACCGCCGGCTGAGGGAGGCTCTGGGGTATCCTATTACCTTCTATGAACGCAGAACTCGCGCTTGCTACCGCTGAAGATAGCCCCACCATTGTGAACCTCTGGCCCCTGTACCAGTACGATCTCTCCGAACTCGGCGGCCAGCTTCCCAACGCGCATGGCCTCTTCGAAGACGACAACATCCACGCCTACGATTACTCGCAGCCACTCCGAGTCTGGTTTAACAGGCCCAATCACCTCTTCCCGTACATCATCCGTGTCGACGGCCGCGCCGCCGGCCTCGCGATGATCGGGAAAGGCCCTGCTCATGCGCCTAAGGGCGCAGACTATTTTGTCCACGAGTTCTTCGTGCTCAGGCCCTTCCGAAGGCATGGCATTGCCGCCGAGATGGTAAGGCAGATCTTCGCGCAGCACCCCGGGAAATGGGAACTGTGGGTGATCCCGGAAAACGCCCCGGCCCTCGCATTCTGGCGCAAGGTCATCGGCGAAGTTGCCGGCGGCGCGTTCACGGAAACCCAGGAATATAAAGCCTCCTGGGAATCCGAGGCCGTCGTGCTGAAGTTCGAGAATATCTAACCTCGTCGGGACAAATACCCGATCACCACGTCCCGCGAATCTCGATCGGTATCCTGGACACTTGCAGCCGGGAGTTTATATACGGAGTGCGCGATGAAGTCTATGAGCGCCACGCTGTATGTCTTATCTCCATCCAGATGGCTGACATCGCCTGACACGACAGTCTTCGGAAACTTCTTTAGCAGATCCTGGATGTCGCTGCCTTTGAGCTGCGCCGTCGAGACGTTGTCGTGGAAGGGCATCGCGGCGTACACGTCGTAGCGGGTGACGTCCTTGTGGCGGAATACCTCGAAGAAGCCGTCTGCGCCGGATGTGAGGGCGAGGTCCGTTTTCATCTGCTCCCGCATGGCGTCGACAAAGACCTGCGCGGTCTGGACATTGCGCGCATCCGGTGTCGCGGCAATCTCATTGAGGTGGCCGACGACGTTCAGCATCGGTTTCACGTATGGTTCCACCGCCGCCTTAACATCCTCGGCTTCCGGAATGTCCTTGCTCACCGGCAGGAGTGCATAATGGTAGCTGCCTAAATGCCAGTGCTGCTGCGCATCGCGCAGCAGGTGAAGGTCGAAGCGGCCAAGGCGAACACCGAACTCGCCGTCCTGCACGATCGGAACCTTTACCCCGTCCGTGTTCGCCACTTCGAGGGCCTTGTACAGGAATGTGTGGCTGTCGCCGCCGACGATAGCGTCCAGGCCGCTCGTCTGCGCCGCAAGCTTCTTGTCCAGATCGTCGCCGATATGGGTAAGCGCGATCAGGACATCGCAGTGAGCGCGCGCCTTCGGGATCCACTCCTTTGCCACGGTAATCGGGTCGGAGATCTTCCATCCCTTCGTCTGCGGGTATGATGCGGACCTGGGCGCGGTAAGGCCAAGGATGCCCACTCGTACGCCGTCGATATTTCGCACCACATAGGGCTGAACGCCCTCCAGAAAGGCGCCTTTCTCATCGACCGTATTGGCGCAGACCCATGGGAAGCGAGAACGTTTCACGGCTTGCAGCAGCGCCGCCTGCGCTCCGGCAGCATTCTTGTCGTCGACTCCATCCAGAGCTTTGAACTCGTTGTTGCCGATTGCGGCTACGTCATAGCCCACCGCGTTCATCGCCTCGATATCGGCGATGCCCTCATAAGCGTTCGTCAGCGGGCCGCGTGTGAAGGCATCGCCAGAATCCAGCAGCAGGGTAGGGTTTTTGATGTCCTTGCGCAGCCGCCGGATGAGTGTCGCCCGTCGCGCAGCCCCGCCCACAGACGGCATCTCAACCTTGCTGACTGCCGTCTCGGTATAGGCAAACGGCAGGATATGTCCATGCAGGTCGTTATCGTGCAGGATCGTAAGCGTCAGTTCCGAAGGCTGAGCAATCGCCGCAGGATCCGCAGCGGCGGAGTGGGCGGTGAAGAGAGCGAGGGCTACGGATAAGACTATCTTTAAGCTGTTTGTATTGTTCATATGCGGATTTTTAGGAGCCCCCCTGCCCCCCAATCCTGGGGGAAGATAATGCGCTTGCAGAGAGCGTGTGTGCTTTCATCGTCGCTGGCTCCCCTCCCCAACCCCTCCCCGAAGGAGAGGGGCTTTCGGATTTAGGGCCGCTTGCGAAAGCCTCTTTTGTCCGACTCCCTACCCTTCGGGGAGGGCTGGGGAAGGGAGCCAGCGGCTAAAATATTCGCTTGCGTTACTCTAATCTGTCGCTTTCGCGATTGGGGGCCATCTACTTCGCCAGCCTGATCACATTCCACGAAAGCTTCGGCAGCTGCGCGCTGAGCGATCCTTCAGCAATGGATGCATCGCCGCCGGTGTGCGGCTTTACCGTCTCGGGAGCGGCCAAGCTGTTGGTCGCCAGCATGTCGGTATTCTCCAGGACAATGTGCTCGACAACCTTATACCCCGGCAGGCTGCGCAGGTCGCCTTCGATCGAGAGCGGACCGTCCTGTGAGCGGTTGACGGCGAAGATCGTCAGAGTGTCATTGGCCTCATCGATCGTGGCGACGGCATCCACCAGTGGAATGTCACCCAGGTCTTTTGTTTCGTAGGTGGGTGACTGCACATGCAGGTCCAGCGCGGCGCCGCGTCCATAGATTGATGTATGGAGCAAAGGATAGAAGATCGTCTGCCGCCATGCGCCGCCGCCGTTTTCGGTCATGATCGGAGCGATGACGTTTACCAGCTGAGCGAGACAGGCCATTTTGACGCGGTCTGCGTTGCGCAGCAGGGTGATCAGCATGAGCCCCACCACAAGCGCATCTTCGACCGTGTAGATGTCCTCAAGCTGAGGGGGCGCGATCTGCCAGGGAGCGATTTCGCCGTCGGCGGCGTTAGAGTGGAACCAGACATTCCATTCGTCGAAGGAGAGGTTGATGGTCTTCTTGCTGCGCTTCTTAGCCTTGACATAGTCGCAGGTTGCGGCCACCGTCTTAATGAATCGGTCCATGTCCACGGAACGGGCAAGGAAACCGGCGAGATTGTTGTCTTTGTTGCCGTAGTATGTGTGGAGCGAGATGTATTCCACATGCTCGTAGGTGTGATCGAGGACCGTCGCCTCCCACTGCGGGAAGGTCGGCATTCCGGAACCTGAGCTGCCGCAGGCGACGAGCTCGATGCTCGGGTCCACCCATTTCATCACTTTGGCCGTCTCGCAGGCTACGCGGCCGTACTCTTCGGCCGTCCGGTGGCAGATCTGCCAGGGGCCGTCCATCTCGTTGCCCAGGCACCAGGTCTTGAACTTATGGGGCTCCTTGTAGCCGTGCTTAATACGGAGGTCGCTCCAGTACGTGCCGCCGGGATGGTTGCAGTACTCCACCAGATTGCGGGCGGCATCCGCGCCGCGCGTGCCCAGGTTTACGGCCATCATGACCTCGGTATTGGCCTTCTTTGCCCACGCCGCGAACTCATTTGTGCCTACCTCATTGGTCTCAATCGTATGCCATGCCAGCTCCAGGCGCCGTGGCCGCTCCGCCACCGGTCCCACACCGTCTTCCCAGTTGTAGCCGGAAACGAAGTTGCCGCCGGGATAGCGCACAATCGGCATGCGCAGTTCGCGCACCATCTCCAGCACATCCTGCCGGAAGCCGTCCGAATCCGCCGTTGGATGTCCCGGCTCGTAGATGCCGCCGTAAACAGCCCGGCCCAGATGCTCGATAAAGGAGCCGTACACGCGCGGGTCGATATCTCCAATCCGGAAATCCGGATGGGCAGTCAGTTTCACAGTCTGCATAGTTGTTCCTTAAGTGATATTGCGCCTTTACATCACAGGCGTCGCATGCGAGGTATTCGTGCGTAACAAGCCGATAAGTTCTACCCGCATTTCGCCATGACACATAGAGGCTCCTGCACAAATTGGTAAACCGTTTCAGTTGGCAGTAATATCGACTCTATTCTGGCAGGCCGGGGACTGTTCGGCTTGAGATCAGTTCCATCGCCTCATATGCGGCTGCCTGAACGTCCGGCGCAGGGTCCGTTGCCGTAAATTTCAGATGCGGTATGACACCGGCATCTCCAATCGCGCCCAGAGCCGATGCGGCGGCAGTCCGGACACGGCTGTGAGAATCGTCGAGCGCTTCGATCAAGGTGGATAGCGCACGATCATCGGCGAAGGTGGAAAGAGCCTTGATTGCCTTTATCCGATGCGCTGATACGGATAGTGCAGGCATGACGCTTATTATCGGGTCGACCGCTCTGCTGTCGCCGAGAATCGCAAGTGCATTCATGGCTTCGGTAATGGCGTATGGAGCATCATCGTCGAGGCGGGCAATCAACGGTTCCACGGCCCTCTTATCTCCAATGAGGCCAAGGCTTGTCGCCGCTGCCGCTCGAATGTCGTGCTTATCATGGTCGAGCATTGTGATCAAGGGAAGCGCAGCCTGTGGATCGCGCAGAGTTCCAAGCGCTTTAACGACGCTTTTGAGCACATATTCATCGTCTGTTTCAAGTGCCGCAATCAGCCCGAGAACTGCTCGGGTATCTTCCTGAAAACCGAGTGTGCGCGCTGCAGAGGCCTGCACTTCCGGATTGGGATCCTGCAATAGCGCAATGAGCGGCTCAACCGCTGCCTCTGCAGGGTGATGCTCAAGGGCAGCGGCGGCAGCCCTGCGGATGCTGCCATCCACATCGTTCAGCACAGCAATTAAGGAATGGGCAACGGAGGGAGATTCCATTTTGCCCAGCGCTGCCGCAATGCTTCCACGACTGGGAAGAGTGGGGTCCGCCAGGGCTTCGGTTAACAACGGCAGTGCGCAGATATCGGTGAAGCCGGACAAGATATTTGATGCCGTCCAGCGTATCTCTTCATCATCGGACCTCAGCAAAATGAGAAGCTGCTTTATGGATTCCCTGCCCAGGTTCTGCAGCGCTTGTTCGAGGAAATATAGATCCTGATTTTTGCTGGTGATGATGTTGATTAGGGGGGCGACGGCGTTGGGACTTCCGGTCTTACCAAGCGCCTGCATGATATTGTTCGCAAGCCTGCCGGTAGCCTGAGGGAGCATTCGAGCCAGTGGCTCAAGCGCGGCTGCGCACGGTATGATCGTGAGCGCTCCGGCTGCGTTTTCCTGAACGGCGATGTCCAGGTCGTCCAGGCATGCGCAAAGCGCGTTGCCTGCTTGTGGATCGCCTATAATGGCCAGAGCCTTTGCGGCAGCGGCTCGGACGGACGCGTCGGGGTCGGAGAGAAGCGCAATGAGCGGATTGACGCTTTGCTGATCGGCAATTTTTCCCAAAGCCTGTGCAGCGGCGGCTCGCACCATCGGCGATTGATCGGATAGAGCGATAAGAAGACCGTCGTGGGCGATCGGCATCCCGGTAAGTCCAAGCGCCTCGGCTACTCGTGCCCGGATTGCAGGGTTTCGGCGCGTTTTGAGAGCGTCGATCAGCGGTTGAGCCGAGTGAGGTCCCAGCATATCCAGGGAGGCTATCGCATAGATGTGGACTGATGGATTGCCATCGGCCAGCGCGTCGATAAGAGGCTGCACGGCGCTTGCATCGTCGAAGTGGCCAAGGGCTTCTGCGGCGGCGCTTCGGATGGTGGGCTTCTTGTCGAAGAGCAGAGCGCACAACGGCTGCACGCTAACTGGATCCCGAATCTCGGTGAGAGCTCTGATTGCGCCAATACGGACGGTTCTCTCGGTGTCGCCAAGTGCCGCAATCAGCGGCCCAACGGTCTCTCGGTCGGCCATCCAACCGAGCAGTTCCGCCGCCGTCTCACGGTACAGTGGACTGCGAGGAGATTTCAGGGCCACTACAAGATCGGGAATAACAGGAGGGCCGATCAACAGGAGCGCCCGCATTGCTGCCTCGCGCACGGCGAGATCGGTATTATCCAGCAGAAAGACAAGCGGCTCAATAGCTGGTTCGCCGATCCGCGCGATCTGCTGGACAGCTTCCTGGTCTGCGTATTCCTTGATCTGTTCGATCAGGGTATTAATGTCATTCATCGCTTGCAGTATCGTAATTTAATCCTCTGTCGCTAAACGCTCATGCCATTCGGTAACTTGCCGGTCGCTTGCATGCGTAAATCCATTGGGCGCCTTTGTGGAATTTGTGTCGCGAGCGCACACCTAATATCAGGAGATCACGATCGATGCGCGATTTGCAGCTCATACGCCGTTATGTGGAACAGAAATCGGAAGCCGCGTTTACGGAGATCGTCCGGCGGCATGCCCGGCTTGTCTACAATACCTGTTTCCGCGAAACTCGCAACGCCCTGCTTGCCGAAGATGCTGCTCAAGCGGTATTTCTCATCCTGGCCCGCAAGGCGGGCGGACTGCGAAACCATGCATCGTTGAGCAGCTGGCTGTTCAAAACGGCGCGATATGTGTCGATGAATGCCCTTGCCCAGGATCGCAAACGGCTGGCTCGGGAGGCTGCAATCATGCAAATGGCGACTATTCAAAGCGACACCGATTCCATGTGGCGTGAGGTTGAACCTGAGCTTAACGCCGCTATTTCTGCGCTTCGTGAACAGGATCGCGAGGCTGTTGTGCTGCGATATCTGGAGGGGCGCAGCAATCGGGAGATCGGCGAGGCGCTCGGGGTTTCAGAGAAGACGGCTCATATGCGCATTACAAGAGCTGTCGCAAAACTGAGGCTGTATCTGGAGCGTGAAGGCATTTCGGCGGGCGCTGCCGTTCTCCCGTTGTGCCTAGATCTCGCGCACAAGCATGCCGAGCCATCCGGCTTCGTACATGCCGTCTCGCACTCAGCCATGTCTGCCCAAAGCGCATCGATCTGCTCTCCTGCATATCAACTAGCCCAGGGAGTGATTCGGAAAATGTTGTTTACGAAATTTGAAATGCTTGGGGTAACTACGCTCGCCGGCGTTTCCGCAGTCTGTGTCTATGGAATGGTGACTCACGCCGTTCTGACGAGCTACCATGTTCCCAGCGCGAGCATGGAGCCGGCGATCTCACAAAATGCAGTCGTCTCAGTCGCGGGCAATGCTTACGCTTCGCCCAAACAGGTGAGGCGGGGCGATATCGTTCTCTTTCATCCCCCGGGAGAGAAGCAGACGCTGACTTACATCAAGCGAGTCGTCGGTCTGCCCGGAGACCACATTCGAGCGTCCGGTGGCGATGTCTGGATCAATGGGAATCAGCTTCAGCACAGCCAGCTGAAAGAGGGGAGTGATACCGTCACGTATCGCGAAACAAACGGCACAGCCGCCTATATCGTGCAATACCGGAAGATCGGCCCGGGATCTACGTTTAAGTCCGCCGACGCCACTGTTCCCGATAGCGCATTCTATGTTATGGGCGACAATCGAGACAACGCTCTGGACAGCCGCGAGTATGGCCCCGTTCAATTCACATCTATCGTAGGAAAGGAAACGGCCATCATCGGCCAATCCACTGTTCCGTCTGCGAAGCAGCCGGCCAATAACAGCCACTGATCTGTCGGGCGTTGTCTTTCCTACCTGGACCAGGTTGATGCCCGGCGCACAACGGTTGAATGGAGGCAGGCTTGCATGTTGACGGCGTCTCCCTGGAGAGAGCGCATCAGCATACGCGCCGCTTCCTCTCCCATTGCTTCCAGTGGCGGGCGAACTGACGTCAAGCCGCGTTCGCTTGCTTCCGGGATATCGTCGAAGCCGAGCAGGCCGAAATCCGTGCCCGGCTGCAGCGAACGCGATTCCGCCATATCCATGACACCCAAAGCCGTATTATCGTTGATCGCAATGACCCCCGACGATGCCAGCGCCCCCTCATCGAGCGCCTGAGCGCTGCACGAGTAACCGGCGGCGCGCTGATCCGTATCCGGGTGCGGCGATTGGTGCGCCCCCGAGTATATGCGCAAGGCAGCGCCGGGCAGGTTCGCCTGTTCCACGGCCAGCCTGGCTCCATCCAATCGCTCTTCAACCCATCTCGCGGTAAAGGGAGCAAGGAACAGAAGGTGTTGGTAGCCACAGTGCAGGAGATGTTGCGCGGCAAGATATCCCGCCGATCGTTGTTCGTAATAGACGTGGAGAACAGGCCTATCCAGCGGCTCCGACGTTATTACGACCACCGGACATGTCAGCCTGTCTATCGCCGAAATTGCCTCCGCCACGACACCCCAATCCTCGAATAACGCTACGATGACCTGCGCATCGACCCCGGCCGACTGTGCTGTCGTGAGCGCCGGGATCGCCCCTCCGTAATGGTACCAATTGTATAACCTGCTCGCCGAGCCGGAACGGGCCAGCGCATTCTCCAGGGCGGATATCGTGGCGCGCCGCCAGATGGCGTCCTTATCCTCAGGGGCGAGATATAAGGCTGTGCCTGCCGCAATACCCACCATGAAGTGAGTGGCTATAGGGGAAACAGGAGCGGCTGAGCCCGGCATCAGAGGAGAAGTGATATTGTTCGGCAGGATATCGGGGGACGATGCTTTAGCACCCCTGGCAACTATAGTTCCTCGCCGTGGACTAGCCTGAAGCGTGCCGTCGTCAACCAATGCCGAGATGGCGCGTTGAAGTGTGTTGAGATCGACGCCGTACTCCGTGGCAAGCTCACGGCGGCTGGGCAGGACTGCGCCCTGCAGCCACTGTCCGGCAGCGATACGGCTGCGAAGGTCGTCCTCGATCCGGCGGTATGCGGGAATCGTGAGATGCCGCTTTGAGTTGTTTACCGATTCTGACAATGCCGTTGACATCCCTCAGTTGACTTCATATAATAGGAAATAATCATACACAGTGTCGTATTATCTTTATTATATCCGACCCTGCAAGCGCTCACAAGGAGTTCTATGTATCCCCGTGAACAAATCCCCGTTTCATCGCTAAGTTGTCGTGCCGAGTCTCGGCATGCTGATAACAAGACCGCCGGGCGTAGCGCTCGCCGGATGCGCCCGGTCAGATGGGCGAGATCATCAGCGTTTCTCAGCCTGTTATCCGTTTTCGTGCTGGCATGCAGCTCTACCATTCCGTCGCTGGGCAGCCCTGCCTGCGGTGTTCAGGGGCAAACAAAGCCGTCTTATGTCCATGCGCGAGTTGCTTCATTGCATGGGGGACCGCCGGCTTCGTCGCGTGCGACCGGTAAATCGGTTGAGACTGAACCGGGCTTTGCCGATTTCGACAGGCGCGCGCGGGCCGGCGCTCATCTGAACGTCGTGTTTTTCGGCGCATCGCTTACCTGGGGCGCCAACGCCAGCGATCCGCAGCGGACATCTTATCGGGCGAATGTTGCCAGACGCTTCGAAGAACATTATCCCGACGCCCACTTCCGCTTCTTTGACGCGGCCATCGGCGGCACGGGGTCGCAGCTTGCGGTATTCCGATTGGAACGCGATGTGCTGCGCCATCATCCCGACCTGGTCTTTCTCGACTTTACGGCCAACGACGAGATTACCCTGGCCGATCCGGAAACACTCTCATCGTATGAGTCTCTGATGAGACGTATTATTACGCAGGCGAACGCTCCTGTCGTTCAAATGATCATCCCGTTTGAGTGGAATGTGCGTCAGGGCAATCTGGACGCCTTTAAGCGGCGCACGGCGCATTTGCAGCTGTCACGCGCGTATGGTACGGCGGTAGGGGATGCGGTCTCGCTGGCGATCGATCGGGTCCGGACCGGGGTGATGCCCATCGAGAAGCTCTGGCCGATCGACGGCGCGCACCCGGGAGACGCCGGTTACGATTTGATTTCCGACGCTGCCTGGAAAGCATATTCCGACGGCGTGTCGCGAAACCTGATCTGTCATGCTCCCGACAAGATGATCTACGCAGACACATACATGACTTCGCTGCGCAGTCCCCTATCTGCGCTTCCGTCGCTGCCTTCCGGGTGGTCTGTCGGGCAGCCTAACCGTGTCTCGGCCTACTATGACATGCTTATGTCCCGGTGGCTGGACTCGGAAGTCGTTGCCAGCTATAAAGGAAGCAATCCGCAGCCGCTGAAGCTTCGGTTTCATGGATCGATGGCGATGGTATTCGGCGAGGGAACGATGCAAACAGGACGCTATCGCGTCACTGTGGACGGCAAGGCAAAGGATTACGATACCGGCGCATTGGCGCGCGGAGCGCGGGGCAATACGCATCTCGTCCAACTGCTCGCTTCAGGCCTCGATCCGGCTGCTGAGCATACCCTCGTGATCGAACCACTCCTGGAAGACGGCCAGGAACTGCGTTTCGAAAGCCTTTGCGTCGCAGGCGGGCGGCCTGAAGTCATCCAGGCCCCATAAACTTATGCAGAAACGGGCTGCCGGACAGATGCCCGGCAGCCCGTTTCTGCATTATTTACTATGCCCTTTTATAGCACTACGGCACGTTCATAGTCTTCGTGAGCTGGTTATTGCTCTCATTGGTTTCGGCGAAACGGTTCAGATCGTCGACCCATGCCATGATCGAGTGTGAGCCTGAAGTGGCGGGCCAGTCGTTGACGCCGCTATGGCCTCCCGTTGCCGTCTCCGTGCGCGATGCTCCTGGGGCGAGCGATGATACATCGGTGTCTTCCCAGATGAGTCCCACCCCGTCTACCCACCAGCTGACGCCCAGAATGGTGCCGGCGGGAGTTGCCACTGCGCCGATATTCTTGACGACTGCGCTGAAGACGACATTACTGCCTGCCACCGGGCTTGAGGGCGTCCACGATGTCGAAGCGACGATCAGATCCGGCGCTGTGCCGGGATCGGCCAGCGTTTCGCCGGAATATCCGCTTGTGCCCACGGCATTGACGGCTTTCACCTTATAGTAGTATGTCGTACCGTTTGATAACCCCGTGTTGACATATGTCGTCGCCGTGATGCCGGTGGCAATAGGAGTTGCGCTCTCTCCTCCCGCGCTGGTTCCACGGTATATGTTGTAGCTGGCAGCTCCCGCCGATGCGCTCCAGGACAGTGAGACCTGCCCGTTTCCTGCGACGGCATTCAGCCCTGACGGAGCCGGAGGCGCTGTGCCGACGACGATCGTGCCGTCCATCGCCCCGCTGCCGGCGATCTCCGCGATCGAGTTCGCCCCGTCGACACGCCAGCGGTGTACCCCGCTGTGGATCATTTCGTCGCTCTGGTAGACATAGAGCGTGCTGCCTACCTGAACCAGGCAGGGGCTGAAGGCATTGCTTGCAAAGCCCGCGGCCGGTCCGTTGTTCGGGAAGTCGATTCCGGCCTTGGTCACGCCGAACTGCCCCACGAAGAGGCCGTCGTCCCAGAAGTGCATGAACTGGTTCATGAAGTTGCTGTACTGGCCGTTGTAGTTGTAGAGGACGTTGCGGCCTGCCGTCCATGCCGTCGTTCCATCCCAGCCGCCGAAGCTGTCGCCGTCGGTGGAGTAGGAGCCCAGCCCGTCCGGGCCGCTGCCGTCCACACCGCCTGTCGTGTAGCCGGGAGCAGCGCCCCAGAGCCACTGCGATGTATTTTCCTTGATCCCGCCCAGATGCATGCCAAGGTTGCCTCCCGCGCCGCCGCCGGAGCTGTCGAAGGAGATCACGATACCGGTGGATGTGCTTGGGAAGCGTGGGCCGTTATCTCCGGTGTATCCGGGGTGGGGAACAGGATCGCTTGCTCCGGCGGATGCCGTCGCCAGTGTCGTGGCGGCGCCCCAGGTCGGGGTTCCGGTTCCATCATAGGTTACCTGCCGCCGCGTGACGGTGAGGACGCCGCCCGTGATGCTGTAGTCCCGTATGTCGCCGTTGGCATAGAGAGAGGATGAGCCGCTGAAGGTGATGCCGGTCATGTGCAGACCGCCCGACTGCAGTTCGGCAATTTCCCTAAGGCCGTCGGAGCGGTTGACCATGGCCCAGGTGCGCCCACTGTTCAGGGTGACCACCGTTTGCAGTCCGTTGTCGTCCAGTCCGTTGTTTGTGTACGGCGAGCTCAGGCCGCTGCCCCAGTTCTTGACGAGTTTCCAGCAGTTGTTTCCGCCGGTCGCGGTCGGATCGCCCGGTGTCAGTGTCTTGGAGTAGTCGACCTGATACTCGATCCAGCCATTAAAAACTCGGGCGGGAGCATTGAGGTCCACGGAAACCGTCCGCACATACTGACTGTATTGTATTTGTCCCAAATAGGCGCGCGCAGAGGAGAAGTGGAGCGAACGCATATTGCCTTCGTCGCCAACCCAGAACGAGCCGTCGGATTGGAAGGCGAGGAAAGCGCCGGAGCTGCCGCCGGTGCTCTTGAACCAGAACTTGGAGTTGGTAACGGCCGGCCCGTTGGATGCATAACCGCCTGCCGTTCCGTAGGGTGTGGACCAGCCGGAAGCGGCCGTGCCTGTGCTTGTGTATCCTTTTATCTGCTGGCTCGCGCCGCCGTCGGCAACGAGGACGATATCGTTGTTTGACGGGTGAACGGCGACGGCTAAGGGGGCTGAGAACCCGCTGATCGTCGTGGCGAGCGTGTTGCTCGATCCGATACTCGTGTATCGCTTGACGGTCGTGCCGGTGATGACCCAGAGATCGCCGCTTGGCGCAAACGACATCCCCTGCGGATTGGTGACCGTGAAGTTGCCCAGACTTGCTCCGGTACCCTTGTCGTAGAGATAGACTTTGTTATCCGCGCCCACGGCGACTGCCAGGACGCTGCCACTCGATTGAACCGCAAGTCCGCTGACGCCTGGCTGCGTGCCGACCTGAAGGGCGCTCGGGTAAACGCGATATTGGTGCGCATCGCCCCAACCGAGGTCGTCGTTCGGGCCGCTTGGGAGCTGCTGGCCCGCCGTCGTAAAGTTGGCCACGGAGTCGTCGAAGACATTATACTTGATCACAAAACCCGGCTTGCCGTAGTTGTTATTGGTCGTTGTGTCAAAGCAATTCGGGCTGGCGTAGTAAACGCAGGTTCCATCGGCTGCGGCCAGCGCCCAGTTTCGGCAGTAGATATCGGTCGCCTCGTTCTTGATAAAACCACCGAAGCGGTAGTCGTAATACTTGGCAAAGTGGTCGGTTGTCGTGAGGGGATCGGTTGTGCTGAACTTGTTGAAGTCGTAGTGCGATTCGTTGTACGAGGAGCAGTAATAGCCGTTCGTGCCGCTGAAGGCCATCGCCGTGATAGGCAGGAAATTGTAGTGCGCTCCCGTGCCGTTGAACGATGAGGATGTGTTGCCGATAACGCCTTCCCAGGTGTAGGTCACATTGTGATAGAGGACACGGATCTGGTACGTTCCGGCCGGCATGGTGTTGCCCTTGTCGTCCTTATCGTCCCAGTTCAGCGGCGCAACGGTCGGGCTTGACGTATGAGTTCCGGTCGAATAGGCTACTTTTCGCCAGAGCGTCCGCACCAGAGTGCCGTCCGGTTTAAAGACGCCGGCGCTCGTTGTTCCCGCGCTCGGCAGCGTAAAAGAATACGAAGTTGCGGCATTTGCCGATGTTACCGGGAGACCGAACAGGGGAGCGAGCATCAGCGCCCCGAATAGAACCGGACGATGAGGCGGCGTCAAACGCGCTTTCGTCTTTGATGTGAGATTGTGCTTGTTCATGAGAATATCTTCTTTGTCCTCAGGAATTGCAACGTGCAGGATGATTGCCTGGAGAGAAGGTCTCCCCAGGCGCATTGTTTCAGCGATAGAACTGGACATCGTCGAAGTAGATCCACTGATTTGCGGCTGCCGATGTGTAGATGCCGATCTCGGCCTGGCCTCCCGTTATCTGGATATTGGGAATGGTCAGTAAAGTCCATCCGGCGGCAGCTGGAATGTTTATCGAATAATCGAGCGTGCCGCTGAGCGGGACTTTCTTACAGTACAGAACTGCCGAGCTTTGTCCGCCTGAGCTGCGGACCCAGACTGAAAGCGTGTATGTTCCATTCGGCAGGCTGGGCAGAACTTGATACGGATTGACGGTGTATGCCGTGCTCTTGGAGAGAGTGGCATGGTACGGGTATGAGTGAGCCTCACCATGGGTCTCTGTGTAGAATGCGCCCGCGCCGCTGTTATCCGGGGCATTGTAGACGCTCCATGCGGTCGGGACAGTGTTAGCAAGGATCGGCCCAATCGAGCGTGATGTGGCTTCCTCCGCTTCAAAAGAGGAGTTTGCCAGAACATTGGCGATATGGCCGGGGAAGAGCTGTGTCTGTGGAATGGCGGACTGGGCGGCGCCGGGAGGTGTCCAGAGCAACTGGGCCGTTGCGCTGCCGGCATTCTCGAAGTACTCCATGCGGATGTCGTACTTCTGGCCTGCCGTGAGAGTAATCGTCCCGTTGTCCTGCGTATTGCCGTGGGGCGTCCAGTTGTTGATGATCTGCTGCCCGTTTATCCAGAGCCGCACCGCATCGTCGCTGATGGTGCTGAATGTGTATGAGCCCGTTGTGGTTGCGAGGACCTGCCCCGTCCACCTCGCTGAGAAGTAATCGCTGTTCAGGATGGGGTCGGGTGTTCCTGTGCCCCAGCTGAAGTTTACGGTGGGATCGATTCGGGTTATCGTGGGCGGCCCCGTGAGAGTCGTGTTATTGAAGTAAGCCGCCTCAAGTCCAATTCCGGCGGGGAATAGCTGAGACCTTGGAATGGCAGCTTGGGAACCGCCGGGTGGGATCCAGAGCAGCTTGGCGATCGCGCCTCCGCCGTTCTCGAAGTACTCCATCCGAATGTCGTACTTCTGTCCCGTGGTAAGAGTGATCGTGCCGCTGTCATAGGTCGGACCGTGGTCCGTCCAGTCGTTGACGAGCTGAACGCCGTTTACCCAGAGGCGAACGCCGTCGTCGCTGAAGGTGGTGAATGTATATGAGCCAGTCGTCGTGGCAAGCACTTTGCCGGTCCAGCGCGCCGAGAAGCCGTCTACAGGGATCGCGGGGGCGGGCGTTCCGGCACCGAAGTCGAAGTTCACCTGGCCGTCGAGCCGGGTCAGCGCCGCGGGATCCGTGAGCGTCATGTTCGGGAAGTAATCTCCCGTCAGGCCCGTTCCCGAGTTCAGAGCAGACAGCGTGACGGAACTTCCAAGCGCTGCGCTTGCGCCGAGTTCGCGGATGTTATCAGCGCCGTCGAGTTTCCAGCGATGGACGCCGCCATGCGTGTTCTCGTCGCAGTGCCAGAGATAGGACGTTCCGCCGACGTTTGCCAGGCCGGTATAGAAGTCGTTCCCGGCTGCTCCGGGAACCGCATAGTTGTAGTCGTCCTGATTGCTGGCGCCGATATTCGGTACGCCGAACTCGCCCACGAACATGCCGTCGTCCCAGTAGTGCATGAACTGGTTGGCCTCGCCCTGCTGGTTTGTGGCCTGGTTCAGGTAGAACTCGCCGTGGTGTCCATAGACGATGTTCTGTCCGATGGCCAATGCGTGGTTGCCGGGATAGTTGGTGCTGTTATCGATCTGCTGCGACTGGAACGTTCCCAGCCCATCCAGCCATCCCGTGGGACTTGCCTGCCAGAGCCAGGCGGACGATCCCAGGTTTACGCCGCCGAGGTGATTTCCCAGATTGCTCATCAAATTGAATGAGACGAGCACGTTCGATGAGGTAATGGGGTAGCGCGTCGTGCCCGAAAAATCGCCTCCTCCTGAGCCATGCACCCATGGATCGTTTGTCCCGGCGGAAGCCGAAGCCAGCGTGGTGGCTGAGCCCCACTGGGGATTGTTCGAGACATCAAAGCCCGTCAGCGCCTGCTGATACCAGGTGATCACGCCTCCTGTAACCGACGAGTCGCGCAAAGCGCCGTCGGTTCCGATGTCGTCGCCGCCGGACAGGTTGATCGAAGTCACTCGAGCGCCGGCAAGCGCCAGTTCGGCTACTTGAAATCCGCCGGAGTTCGCTGCGAGAAGCGCGTAGGTGCGCCCGTTGCTCAGGGTTGCAACGGTGCAGATATGGTCATAGGCGGCGGTGTTTACTCCGGCTGCCCAATTGTTGACGAGTGTCCAGCCTCGGTTTCCTCCCGCCGCGCTCGGATCGCCAGGTGTCATGGGCTTGGAGTAGTCCACTTTGTACTCCAGCCAGTTGCCTCCGAAAACCCGTGTCGGATCGTTGATGTCTACTGCGGCTGCCCGGACATAGCCCGGCAGAAAGGCGATCTGTTCTATGTAGTTTCGCGCCGATGAGAAGTGCAGGTTGCGCAGGTTTCCCGGATCGCCGACCCAGAATGAACCGTCGGGCTGTATGGCGACATAACCTGCTCCGGCGACGCCGTTGAACCAGAATTTGTCGTTAGTGACGCCCGGTCCGTGTGTCTGAAAGCCTCCTGCCTGGCCATATGTCCAGAGGCTGGTCCCTGTGCTGTTGAATGCCTTCACCTGCTGGCTCGCGCCGCTGTCGGTAACGAGCACGATATTGTTGTTCGAAGGGTGTACGGCGATGCCGACCGGCTGAGAGAAGCCGGTGATCGTCGTGGCCGGAGTGTTGGTGGAACCCAGAGTCGCAGAGGCGAATCGCTCTGCGCTGGTTCCTGTTACAACCCAGAGGTCGCCACTGGGCGCAAAAGCGACGCGCCCCGGATTGGTGACGGTGATCGTTCCGAGCAGGTTTCCGCCGCGTTTGTCAAAGAGCTTGACTTGATTCAAGTAGCCGTGAGAGACGGCAAGCACGCTGCCGGTTTTCTGTACGGCAAGGCCGGTAGGCTGGTTCGGATTGGTGGTTCCCGGGGTCTGGCTGATATCGATGCAGTTCGGCCAGGTCTGGTCCGGGTAACTTCCGTTGAGATAGAGAGTCGTGCCGGTTGTAAAGCTAGACGGCAGATTGTCGCTGACGTTGAAGGCTGTTACAAAGGTGGTGGATTCGCCGCCGAAACCTCCGCCGATATTGGCGGCGTAGTACCAGGTTCCGTCTGTTGCGACATAGGGAAATGCGGTGAAAGAATCATGGTGCGGATTGCTGATCGGCGCTTGCGGTCCCCCGATCGTAAATCGCTGCATACAAGATTGGCCTTCGTTGTAGGCGCGAGCGATGATGGCGTTGGCGCTGTCGAAAGACATATCGCTGAATGGCAAATATCCCTTATAGACATTACTGCCGACAAAAGACGACGATGTATTCCCGATCACGCCCTCCCAGGTGTAGCTCAGGTTATGGTAGAGGACGCGCACCTGGTATGTGCCGGCGGGAAGCGTATTGCCGCTGTCATCCTTGTCGTCCCAGGCGCTTGTGTGGGCGCCGGCTGAAAACGCCTGCTTTCGCCAGAGAGTGCGGACTAATGTGCCGTCCGGCTTATAGGCAGCCGCGCTCGTGAGATAATTTCCCGGGAGGGTGAATGTGAAAGTGGTTGTGGCATGCGCAGCGGAACATGCGCAAAGCGCAAGGGCGCACGAGAACGCCCGGATATATGCGCCGGCGGGAGGCCTGAGGGCAGCCCTGGCGTGTGTGGTAGATCGATAGGGTCTCAATGAGTAAACTCCTTTGTCGATGCGCTTGGTATCTCGGTAAGTCTGTTTAATAAATAACAATTGTAACTTTTAATAACAGATCGAATTAAGGTTTAGTATCTATTAAAAGTATCTAAGATGGAATCTTATGTAGCTCAATTAGGGATTGTGCATCCTAGCTGCCCTTTATGGTCAGCCTCAGTGACCACTCATTGTAAGAAATCCTGGGTGGTTAACATCAGATAACAGGTGTATCATCGATTTGTACAACGATAACATGAGAGCGTCAGTTTGTCAATAGTATTTGAGCGAACAAAATTCCTTGACAGTTTTGTCCCGATTCCTTATAATGCTATGTGTCTGAGCAACTACACTGAGTAGATTTTGGCTTGAAATGTTACGACATTAGCTCGCCTGCAATCTCTATTGACAGCGACTTGATTTCCTCCTATTTGGCTGATATATGGCTTGCTGTGATAGAGAACTAAAGAATCAGATTTGCTTTAGGCGCCATTCCACAATGCTCACGAACCTCAATCAATATGACAAAACCTAATATGTTCGCCCTCGGCTCATCGTATTATCCCGAGCAATGGGAACCCTCGCGCTGGGAAGACGACTTCCGCAAGATGCAGGAGATCGGCTTCAATACTGTACGGATGGGAGAATTCGCGTGGGCATTCTTCGAGCCTGCTCCAGGCCAGTTCTCCTTTGATTGGATGGATAGGGCTATTAATCTCGCCGCTCGCAGAGGAGTGAAAACGATCCTTTGTACTCCCACCGCTTCACCTCCCCCATGGCTGCGGCAGCAGCAGCCGGATGTGTTGGGCGGCAACGAGAAAGGCCCGTTCAAGTACGGCGCGCGCAAGGGGTATTGTACAAACAGCGCTGCATTCTTATCGGCCGCCGACCGGATCGTCACTGCAATGGTCAAGCACTATGAGGGGAATCCCAACATTGCCGGCTGGCAACTCGACAATGAGCCCGGCTATCCATTCGTCTGTTACGACGACAATTGCCTGCACGCCTTCCGACGTTGGCTGCAGGAACGGTACCGTAGCCTGGAACGCCTGAATCTGGCATGGGGTACCGCCTTCTGGAGCCATGTATATTCCGATTGGGATCAGATCGAGTTTCCGATTAATGTTGGAGACGGCGGATGGAACCCAGGCCAGCGCCTGGACTACCGCCGTTTCTTCTCCCGCTCCTACCTGGATTATTTACGCCGACAAGAACAGATCCTGCGTCCTGCTGTCGGCGACGGGTACATATTTACAAACTGGCCCAACACAACCTGGTCCGTGGATGTCTTTGAGGCGGCGGGCTTCCTGGATTTGAGCGCTTGGGATAATTATACGGCCACTCCAGGAGTTACACCTGCGCGGGAGCAGTTCGGCTCGGGCCTGAACCATGATCTGTGCCGATGCGCAGGGCCGAATGGGAGATTCTTAATAGCTGAGCAAAGTACACAACCTCCTGCACATGCGCTGCCGGAGGGCATTCGTTTGCAGACTTATATCGACTTGGCCCATGGGGCGGAAGGAACGATATTTTTTGAATGGCGTCCGCCGCTGGGAGGAGCAGAGCAGGGATACATATCTATCCTTCAGCTGGATGGCTCCTTCGGCCCGGCTTACCAGCAGTATGTGCAGATGGGAGAGGAACTGGCGCGCATTGGTCCTGAGCTGGCCCGAGCGCAAACAGTCTCCGAAGTGGCGTTGCTTTATAGCTATGAGAATCAGTGGGAGCAGGGCTTTTGGTGTGGGGAGAACGGATATGATTCGGAGGCGCACCGTTGGTATCAGGGCCTGAAGACTCTGGGGCATAATATTGATGTGCTTCCCCCCTCTGCGGATCTATCCGCCTATAGATTAGTGGTGGCTCCCGGGTTGCGGATCGCCACTGAGGATCTTGCTGAGCGTCTTGCTCGGTATGTGTCATCAGGCGGTTGTCTAGTTCTCAATCACCAGGCAGGCACGCGGCAGGAAGATAACCGATATCATGAACTTCTCACGCCGGGAGTGTTCCTGGATCTGGCAGGGGTGAAGGTTCCAAGCCGTGTTGCGGCAGGCGCCTTGGCAGGACAATTGATGTTGGGGCTGAGCGATCAGGGCACCAGGGGGCATGGGGTGATGTTCGACGGGGACGATCACTCCTTTGAGCCGGCTGCTGTCTTGGAGCGGATTGATCTAGTCACGGCGCAGGGGGTGGCCCAATTCCGTGGCGGACGTATGACTGGTGCTCCGGCGATCACCATGAACCGGTTTGGTCTTGGCCGCTTATATTATGTGGGCTGCGAATCGCGCGATCCTGCATTCTATGACCGTCTAGGGCGTTTCCTTGGCGAAGCGCTGGCTATCGAGCCACTGCTGGATGTACCGGAAGGAGTAGAGGTCGTGAGTAGGATTAAAGATGACCTCGAGTATTTGTTTGTGCTCAATTTAACTGAGGAAATGAAGGTTATCGCTTTACCTGAGCGAATGAAAGAGTTAGTTACGGAAAAGGAATATCCAAATTCTCTCGGACTTCCAGGTCTTGATATTCGTATTTTCGTGAGAAAACAAAAGAAATAAGTTGTATAAGGCTCAAGCATGCCACTTCAACAGGCATGCTTGAGTTGAGCGTAATTAATAATTACTTCTTATTTCGGCATCAGAAATCTCTAATCCCTCTAAATATGGGTTAAAACAGAACCTCTTGGTTTTTTGGGTGGGGTAGCCATCGAAGTTCCAGGCTTCGTCGATGTGCGTACGATCAATCGGGAACGCAAACGTGCTTGGATACAGAGTGATTCACCTTTCACTGCCTGTAAAGCCATACGTGCTGCTTCTTCGCCCAGAGCTTCGATCGGCGGACGTAGAGTGGTCAAACCAAGCCTTCTGGCAACACGATTGTCGTCGAAGCCGATGATCGAATAGTCAATCCCTGCTTGCATCCCGTTCTCAGTGAAGGCTCTCACCACATTGCCTGCGACCATGTCATTGGATGCGATGATTTTACATCCCATACGCCAATTTCCCTCCCGAATTGCTTCGAGAGCCATTTCAAATGCTGCCTGTATTCGTCCCTCATCGTCATAGAAATCGATCGGTAGGTTGTTCTGCGGATAAGGGCGTAGGAATGCTGCGGACAGACCAGCCTGAACGAATGCCTTCGATGCGCCGTCCCGTCTTTGATCGGCCCAATCCACCTGGAAAGGTGAAAAGAATATCACCGGCTCATCGACACCTTCGTTGATCAGATGCTGCGCAGCTTGAAAGCCGGCCGTAAACTGGTCGTAATATACGTGAGGGGCCGGCAGATCCAGAGGAGCGCTGCTGATTACAACTGCCGGGACGGTCGAGCCTGCGGCGGCTCTTGCCGTGTCGTGCTGAACCGCTTCCATTTCTGAGGGAGCAAGGATAATGATCGCCTGCGCTCCGCTGTCGACGAGTTTACGCATGCCGAAATCGAAATCCAGCTGTGCGGCTTCGCCCGATCCGCGGTTGTAAACAATCGTTGCTCCTGCCGCATCCGAAACGACATGTTCAATGGACGTGACGATCCGATGATGCCAATCATCGCTTTCATCAGCCCAGTTGTCCGGCAGCAAAGCCAGAATACCGATATGACAGCGGCCGGACGCCGGCGCTGGTGCTTTGAAGGATACATGTCCGGGTGCAGATTTTTTGGGCCGGCCAGGGCTGCCGACCTTGCCGACTACCGTGCCGTGCCGTGGCTTGCTTTCCAGTGTGCCGTCTTTCAGCAGATCCGAGATAGCCCGCTGCAGTGTCGGCAACTGCACGTTATATTCCGCAGCGAGTGCACGCCGGCTTGGTAGAACCATTCCCGGCTGCCAGATGCCCGTTTCGACGCGTCGCCTAAGATCCTGCTCAATACGCACATAAGCGGGAAGGCCGATATTAGTTTTGTTTTTTGCATCGGTCATGATTTTTCAGTTCAGCGCTTGTTAAGGCGCGATAGATAACAGGTGTATTATGGATTTGTACAAAGATAACATAAGAGCATCAGTTTGTCAAGAATGTATAAATAGATAAAAAACACAGTAAAAAGTCCTTGACAGTTTCTAATGAAGCCCCTATAATGCTTTCACAGGTGCGCAACTACACCGAGCAGGAGGGCGGTTCAAAGGCACCTGTAAGTACAACGATTTATACACCGCGTGTGCCGAAAATGATCTTGTATTGGTAAAACTATCTATTATGAAAGGTTCAGAAAAATGAACATAAAGAAGTCCGGCTTCACTCTCATTGAATTACTCGTAGTCATAGCTATCATTGCGATTCTCGCCGCAATCCTCTTCCCCGTCTTCGCCAAGGTCCGAGAGAAGGCCCGACAGACATCCTGCTCCAGCAACGAGAAACAGTGGTCACTTGCGATCATCCAGTATGTCCAGGACAACGATGAAAGCTATCCACTCGTCGGCTACGAGTGCGCCATGAAGTCGGACTCGTACTGGTGGAACTCTGTGCGACCGTACATCAAGGACTATGCATCCCGTGTCTGCCCAAGTGATACCACCAACCAGGTCGCGGATTCGGATGGCAAGAAGATGTCGTATCTGTTCAACGACAACAATGTCAATGAGACAGGCGCATGCGATCCGACCATTGCCAAATGGCAGTCGATGTACACACAGACCGCTTCGCCTGCTGAGAACATTCTGCTGGCGGAAGGTGGAATGGCATTCGGCAACTTCAAAACCGGCAATCCTCCCCACGGCACTCCGGAAATCGCTCAGGACTTCGGTATGGACATCACGGGCGTGTTCGATCAGTGCACCTGGACGTGCGACTGGTACGAGGTTCCCAAGGGACCGTTCCACGGCGAAGGCGTCAATATCGCGTTTGCGGACGGGCATGTGAAATATACCAAGGTGGTGTCGCAGGGCAGCGCGGGTAAGGTTTCGATCATCAATACGACCCTTCCCTGGGGCAAGAATGCCGATCCGACTCAGCTGAACCCGCTCAATCGCCGATGGCAGTAGTAGGCTTGACCTAAAAGGACGCGGACGCAATAGGACCGTGGCGGTTCTATTGCGCCGCCTTATGATGTCCGCTATTAGTTTTTGTTACGGAAGTAGGATAGGGGCGATAGAGAATTGAGTAAGAAGCAGAAGATGATCCGAGTGCTGGCTCTGGCGTGTGTCTCTCTGGGGGCGTATGCGGTTTGCGGCTGTTCGCATCATGAAGATGAGACACAAGCGGCCGGGATCAAGGGCGGTTTGCCTGCGGCCTCTATTCAGAAAGCCATCGACAACCCGCAGACACCTCCCGGCATGCGCGCGCAATTGCAGCAGAGGCTTCAGCAGCAGCAAGCGCAGCAGCCACAACCGGCGACGCATTAATTTGTCATCCTCATATCTGAACACGCTATGCCAAATGCATACCTGATATTTGATGTTCTGATACGAGAATGGCAATTACTTCAATTAAATCTAAAGTCCAGTGCTGTGTGCGGACGCGCACAGCACTCCCTCATACCAGGTAGTGTGAACCACTGTATTTATATTTGCTGTGGCATCAGTCAGTTTTGTGATTATTACAATACATATTGCGATGTGACACCGGTTTACCAAGAACACCCAACCTAAATGTCTTAAAAGTATAATCGCAATTTAAATGGATTTCTGTGCCATTTCTATTTGCGATTGTGAGAACAAAGAGGTAGCTCTATGAACAGACAACAATTGTCCACAAGGAAGATAGAAGGCTTTTTGCCTGCCAGGCAAAAAAACGTCCTTATGCTTCTCATGTTCAGCATGATGGCGCTCGTCACGAATACGCGAGTGGAGGCTTCAAGCTCATATTCATTTACACTGCCGTTTGCTGCGACGACAAGCGCAGGGGTCTACAAGAGCGATGGAACGCTGGTTCGTACGCTCTGGCGCAAGGTTGCATATTCTGCAGGTCCTCACAATTCCAGTCCTACAGCCGCGCCATTCGACTGGGATAATAATGACGACAACGGCAATGCACTGCCTGCCGGGACCTACACGGTCCGCGTACTTTACCACAATGTAGCCTATAACTGGGACGGGATCATTGGGAACACATCTTCCTCGTTTACGGGGACCGGTGTCCATTTCAATTTCCTGCCAATCACCGCCATGGCATTTAGCGGCACGAATGGCTACTATTGCGCCAGCTACAATGAGGCGCACTACGACTTCACCAAGTTCAATACAAGCGATCCGCAAACTGCAACGGACCACTTTGCGAAGTACTATGATTCGCGATCAGGCGGTTCAATCAAAAACCATGCTAGCGATATCTATTGCCGGAAGTGGGCTCTGGCTGCAGCCGACGGCTCCAATGTCTACTATGCCAGTCCGGATAGTTTCGATACAGCCACCATTAATAGCTACGGCAAGCCGGGGTTCGTGGTGAAATATAATGTTGCCGACGATTCTGTAGCGTATTTTACAACAGGGGGACAGCAGCTTGCCAGCGGCCCAAATGATGATCCAGGCTGGGGTGATGCCCATCAGTACCGCGTCTATCCAAGCGCTCTGCAGGTCGGTACACAGCCAGGAGTCAGTGGTCTTGCCGTACAGGTTTCAGGCAGCATTCTGGCTGTTTCCGTAGGTGTAGACAACAAAGTTTATCTCTATAATAAGAGCACAGGCGCTAGTCTAGGTAATTTTGTCGTGACCAACCCACAGGGAATGGCTTTTGCTCCGAGCGGCGATCTGTGGGTCATCTCCGGCACGACCGTCAAGCGCTACACCGGCGTGGGAGGAACCAACACCTTGGCCACCACGATCTCCGGGTTTGCAGCGCCGCTTGCCGTGGCGGTCAACCCGTCAAACAGCGAGATTGTCCTTGTTGCCGACGGCGGTTCAAGCCAGCAAGTTAAAGGTTACACCAGCACAGGAACAGCGGCATCTGGGTGGTCCACAGCCTACGGTCTTGCCGGGGGGTATGCAACCAATGGACCAGCTGTTGCAACCAACAAATTCTGGTTCAAAGTATGGGACGGCGGGGTTGGGACATTCCTGGCTTTCCAGCCGGACGGTTCCTTCTGGGTCGGTGACGCCGGCAATATGCGATCACTACACTTCTCTGCGGCTCGGGCCTATATCGGCCAGATACAGTACAGTCAATATGTTCGCACCGTCTCTGTAGACTTAAATACGCCAACCCGTGTTTTCAACGGCTGGCTTGAGTATCAGGTCGACTACACTAAAACACTCAATCCCGGCGATCCGAGCGCGGCGGGCGGAAACTTGAGTTGGCAGCTTGTTAAGGACTGGGGATACGGGCTTAGCTCGCTTTACACCGCCAACGGATTGAGCGATAATGGGTTACAAACAGTTGTGACGCTTAATAACGGGCGGACCTGGGGCATGGTCAACCGCACCGATGGACTTCGCGAGATCGTTGAGCTTCAATCTGGCGGCCTGCATCCGACAGGCATTACCTTCAGTAACTCGTCCTCGCTCTATGCTAATGGAGATATTAGAGACTATTCCGTCAGCGCTGGAATCCTCACAGTGACACGGCGTCAGGTGAGCTTTGACGCATCGGGCAATCCCACTTGGGGAACGCCTACGACTCTGGCAAGCGCTCCTGCCGGCGCTACCGACCCCGTCTTCCATGGAGGATATAGCGGAAATAACGGTCCCCGGTTCCCAAGCACCTCATCAGGTCTTGTCATCTCTTTCGACAGCTCGCCCTATATAGCAGGCAATCCGAACTTCCCCGGAAACCTCGGTATGCACCTGGGCGGTGTACAGGAAGGCGCATCGCAGTGGCTGTGGAAATCCTCGCCCGGCTACATGACCGGAGGCGTGGACGGCAATCAACCGGACGGCCTTGGTTCCTACTCGGTCGATGGCGACAGCTTTGGCGGTTGGGATGGAACAACAGCATGGACCGCCGGAAGAAACGTGCTCTACTACTACGACGGCCAGTGGAGCAATTTCATGAACCAGTGGATGCACTTCTGGGACGACGGCCTCTTCATCGGACAGTTCGGCGCAACGAAAGCGTCAGGCGGCGTGAACTTTCCAGATAACGGCCCGGCGCCCCAGTTTGCAAGCAACGCCTTCAGTCCGTGTGTGGTTCAGGTCGGTAATACCCTTTATGCATATCAGGCCGATGAAATGGTTCATAGCGGGGTTCATCGCTGGAGCATCACCGGTACCAATACAATTGCCGAAACTACCAGTTCGCTAACGCCGGTAGTCGCGAATACGCTCGTGCAGACTTTCGAAACCTCTACCAGCGGCTCCTTCACACAGGCTCTGAGCAGCGGAAATGCACAATCGCCATCCTCAACACCGCCGGACGGCAGCGCGCATGTTGGACGAATTGATGGTGTAAACACGGTCGGACTTGCCTATCCGATAAACGGATTAACTCTTGGACAGGGAGTCAGCATCTCCTGCCAGGCTAATAATGACAACTCGTCCGGCGATCCACGGGGCTTCTTACTTTCGACAATGGTTTATCTCAGCAACGGGACGCTAAGCAGGCGAATCGATACGCCTACCAGTGCCCTGCAGACCTGGCAGACGCTGAGCCAGAACCTCACCGTACAGCAGGGTGAAGACCACATCGTCTGCTATTTTGAAACGGCCTTTAACCAGCCGAAGGGGTTTGCAGATAACCTCAGTATCAACGTTGCCCAACCAGGCATTCCCGCCGCGCCAACCGGCCTCACTGCTTCGCCTGGCGATGCGGAAGTTAATTTGTCCTGGGCGGCAGCTCCGGGCGCTACTTCCTATAATATCTATGCAGGAACCGCTACCGGCGGCGAATCGGCGCAGCCGATTGCTACGGGAATTACCGGGACAAGCTATACAGCAACCGGATTATCGAACGGAACAACTTACTATTATGAAATAAAGGCCGTCAGCTCCGCAGGCACGAGCGGCTATTCGAATGAAGCCAACGCAGCACCTTTCGCACAGATCGATCTGATTGTAACTGGTATTACAATGAGCCCGGCAAATCCGGTGGCCGGCGATCACGTTGTATTCTCTTGCACTGTCAAGAATAAGGGGCATGTCGCCACTTCGGCAGGCACGATCGTTGGCCTCTCCTTCCAGGTCGATGGAGCAACTGTCAACTGGGAGGATACGGATACTGCATCTCTTGCTGCAGGCGCATCGAGAGTCGAAACTGCCACGGGTGGACCTGGAAACACCAACTATTGGACGGCTACATCCGGCAGCCATACCATCCTGGCCTGGGTTGATGACATCAATCGCATGGCGGAAGGCAATGAGAACAACAATCAACTTTCTACATCAATTACAGTCGGTGGCAGCGGCATCGCTGCGGCTCCTACCGGTTTGACTGCGACGGGCGGTAGCGCCCAGATCGGCCTTTCCTGGACGGCATCCTCGGGAGCAACCAGCTACAACGTCTATCGCGGAACCACGGCGGGTGGTGAAAGCGCAACGGCGATTGCGACCGGCATCACGGGGACAATATATACTGATACAGGACTGGCGAATAGCACGGCGTACTTCTATACCGTGAAAGCTGTCAATGCCAGCGGCAGCAGCGCGGCTTCCAATGAGGCTACGGCTACTACTACGGGGGCTTCAGTACTGCTCAGCCGCACAGGTTGGATCGCCTCGGCGTTCCAAACGGCAGGTGGTTTGTCGTCGTCAAACGTTCTGGACGGCAATACCGGCACGCAGTGGCAGTCGGGTAGCGGCCAGGCGAACGGTCAATGGTTCATGGTGGATATGGTCACCAATCAGACGTTCGACAAGGTCGTGTTGAACCAGGCCAGCGCCACTGCGGATTATCCAGTGGGCTACCAGGTGTTTGTCTCCACCGACGGCGCCACCTGGGGCACCGCGATTGCGACAGGCGCTGGTACGAGCGGAGCATCCACGACGATCACGTTCCCCACTCAGACCAAGCGATATATCAAGGTCGTAGAAACCGGAACGAGTGGGAGCTGGTGGTCTATCTCCGAGTTCTACGTCTACTACTAAGTTCCACATCTACCAGCTGCGGTATCCAGGGGCGGGTGAAATGTAAAATCATTTCACCCGCCTCTTTGCTTACCATGCATGGATTGTAAATTGTGTTAAAGCATCCTTGTAGATCTACATTTGCCTGCTATGCTGAAGAAGCACTTCTGCTTTGGCGTAATACTCTGGAAAAAGTTCTTGACAGCTGTAGAGGAAGCTCGTATAATGCATACATAACTGAGCAACTACACAGAGTAGCTGCGAAAGGCTTTCCGGTATAGGCTTGTCCTATTCTTGAACGTCGCACACTGATAAAAATTACGCGTTTGTGTTGTTATAAATACAATCACAATTTATATGAAAGGTTCAGAAAAATGAACACAAAGAAGTCTGGTTTCACTCTTATTGAATTACTCGTAGTCATAGCTATCATTGCGATTCTCGCCGCAATCCTCTTCCCCGTCTTCGCCAAGGTCCGCGAGAAGGCCCGACAAACCAGCTGCTCCAGCAACGAGAAACAGTGGTCACTTGCGATCATCCAGTATGTCCAGGACAACGATGAAAGCTATCCACTCGTCGGCTACGAGTGCGCCATGAAGTCGGACTCGTACTGGTGGAACTCTGTG
>Ga0207671_10000128_pt1 | contig 117836 bp, 120 predicted proteins | sample KBSC24metaG_FD_184352 | JGI IMG/M metagenome (GOLD analysis project Ga0207671, IMG submission 184352) | Corn rhizosphere microbial communities from Kellogg Biological Station, Michigan, USA - KBS C2-4 metaG (SPAdes) (version 2) | ecosystem: Host-associated > Plants > Roots > Rhizosphere >...
CGCTCTCGGCGGCTTCGGCTGCTTCGGCCGGGGTGGCGGGTTCTGCGGCCGCGGCGGGTTCTCGGGCGGCGGCGGGATCGGCGGTGCTCGGGCCGGAAATCGCCGCCGCGGCGGCCGGGGTGACGGGTTCGGTGGCGGGTTCGGCGGAGCGATCGGCGGGATCGGCGCCATCCCCGGGACCGTCGAGCTCGTCGAAGTCCTCGTCGGCGAACAGCTCCTCCACCCGGTGCCGCCGGCGCTCCAGCCGGTTCAGCGGCAGCCCGAGGTCGGCCACGGCGTCGCGGATGGCGTCGTACACCTGGTCGGACTCCTCCTCGGTGCCGCCGAGGCGCACCAGCAGGGCCCGGCCGTCGCGGCGCGGGGCCAGCCCGGCGCCGCGGAGCGCCGCCGCGAGCTCGGCCGCGCCCTCGTCGACCTCGACCGCGAGCACCGCGCTGGCCTTGGTGAAGGCCGACATGGAGGCCGCGCGCAGCAGCTTGCCGGACTCGATGGCGACCAGCGAGTCGCAGATCTGCTCGATCTCGCCGAGCAGGTGCGAGGCGACCAGGATGGAGATGCCGAACTCGGCGCCGATGCGCTCGACCAGGTCCAGCATCGCCTCGCGGCCGGCCGGGTCCAGCCCGTTGGTGGGCTCGTCGAGCAGCAGCAGGCGGGGGTCGCCGACCAGGGCCTGGGCCAGCTTCACCCGCTGCTTCATGCCGGTGGAGTAGGTGCCGATCAGGCGGTAGCGCTCCTCGTGCAGGCCCACGTGGCGCAGGGACTCCGCGGCGCGCTCCTTGGCGGCGGTCGGGGGCAGGCCGCCCATGCGGCCCATGTGCGTGACGAACTCGGTGGCGGTCACGTCCGGCGGCAGGCAGTCGTGCTCGGGCATGTAGCCGACCAGGGTCCTGATGCGCTCGGCCTGGTCGGTCACGTCGTACCCGAGCACCGCGGCCGACCCGGAGGACGGCGCCAGCAGCCCGAGCAGGATCTTGATCAGCGTGGACTTGCCCGCCCCGTTCGCCCCGACCAGGCCGATGACGCCGGCCGGGACGGACAGCGTCAGTCCGTCCAGCGCGGTCACCGCCCCCCGGGCCGCGCCGTTGTAGCGCTTGGTGAGGCCGGACGCCTCGATCACGGCGGCGGACGCCGCCGGGACGGCCGGGCGGTCCGTCGATGTCGTGGCTGTGGTCATGGTTCCACCGTAGAGACGGCGGGGTGCCGAGCGCTTCAGCTTGAAGTCGACGGTCTGGGTAGCCCGCAAGGATGACGGCATAGCCCGCCGGGAGTAGGGATCCGCCTCGGTGCCTACTCCCGGCGGCGCCGCCCGCCGCCGCCTGCCACACACGGCCCGCCACACGCCGCCCGCCACCCGGCGGACACCGGCCAGCCGGCCGCCGTCCCACCGGAAGCACCCTGGAAGCCGCCTGGAATGCGCCGGGAGGCCGGATGCTGGACCGGACTGAAGAGAACTCGGCGAATCTTGTTAGCGTGATGCCATGAACACGGCCGATCTTCTCACCATCACCTCCGATGATCTGGCCATCACGCGCCTGGGAGAGCGCACCGTCGACACCCCGCTGGCCGACCTGCTCGGCGAGCGCCAGGAGACGTGGCACTACGTCACCGAGACCGACCGCGTCCTGCTCGACGTGGTCCAGGGCATCGCCAACAAGCGCGACGTGGACGTGGCCGGCCTGCCGGCCTTCAACCCCGGCGGACCGCGCCGGAAGCTGTTCTTCGAGCCCTCCGAGGTCACCGCGGCCATCGTCACCTGCGGCGGCCTGTGCCCCGGGCTGAACAACGTGATCCGCGGCCTGGTGCTGCACCTGGGGCGGGCCTACGGCGTCAAGCGGGTCCTGGGCTTCCGCAACGGCTTCAAGGGCCTCACCGACGGCTCGGAGCCGATGACGCTCACCGAGCAGACGGTCGCCGACATCCAGAACCGCGGCGGCACCATCCTCGGCACCTCCCGCGGCAACCAGGACCCCGTGGTGGCCGTGGACACGATGGTGCGCCTGGGCGTCAACATCCTGTTCGTCATCGGCGGCGACGGCACGCTGCGCGGCGCGCAGAAGCTGGCCGACGAGGCCGTCGCGCGCGGCGAGCGCATCGCGGTGGTCGGGATCCCGAAGACGATCGACAACGACATCCCGTGGATCGACCGGTCCTTCGGCTTCCACACGGCCTTCGCGCAGGCGGCGCAGTCGATCCGCGCGGCGCACATAGAGGCGTCCTCGACGGAGAACGGCGTCGGGCTCGTGAAGCTGATGGGGCGGCACAGCGGCTTCATCGCCTGCTACTCGACGCTGGCCAGCCACGACGTCGACTTCACGCTGATCCCCGAGGTCCCCTTCGACGTGGACGTGTTCCTGTCCCGGCTGAAGAAGAAGGTCGAGCAGCAGGGGCACGCGGTGGTCGTGGTCGCCGAGGGCGCGGGGCAGGAGCACTTCCCGGCCTCGGACCAGACGGACGCCTCGGGGAACGCGAAGCTGAACGACATCGGGGCGCTGCTGAAGAAGCGGATCATCGACTCGTTCGGCGACGAGCCGCTGTCGGTGCGGTACGTGGACCCCGGCTACGAGATCCGGTCGGTGCCCGCGAACGCCTTCGACGCGGTGTACTGCACGCGGCTGGCGCAGGCGGCGACGCACGCCGGGATGGCCGGGTTCACGAAGATGGTGGTCGGGCAGTGGAGCGGGCGGATGGTGCATCTGCCGATCGCGCTGGCCACGGCGAGCCGGAACGTGGTGGACCCGCACGGGCAGCTGTGGATGAACGTGCTGGAGACGACGGGGCAGCCCAAGTCGATGGTGTGAGCGGGCAGCAGCCCCCGATGATGTCCGCGGGCAGCTCCCCGATGTGGTGAGCGGCCCCCGCAGGTGGTGTGAGACAGGTGCCCGCGGCGCGCCCTTCAGCGCGCCGCGGGCACCGCCGCACCGGGCTCTCAGCCCAGCGTCGCCTTCACCACCCCGGCCAGGTGCTCGGCCAGCCGCCGCGCCATCTCGCCGTCCTCGGCCTCGACCATCACCCGCACCAGCGGCTCGGTGCCGCTGGGGCGCAGCAGCACGCGGCCGGAGTCGGCCAGCTCCGCCTCGGCCTCCTTGACCGCCTGCGCCAGCTCCGCGCTGGTCGCCGTGCGGGCCTTGTCGACGTCCTTCACGTTGATCATCACCTGCGGCAGCTTGTGCATCACCGCGGCCAGCTCGGCCAGCGGACGCCCCGACGCGGCCACGCGGGCCAGCAGGTGCAGGGCGGTCAGGGTGCCGTCGCCGGTGGTGGCGTGCTCGGTGAGGATCACGTGGCCGGACTGCTCGCCGCCCAGGACGTAGCCCCCGGCGCGCATGACCTCCAGGACGTAGCGGTCGCCGACCGCGGTCTCGACGAAGTTCAGGCCCTCGCGCTCCATCGCCTGCTTGAAGCCGAAGTTCGCCATCACGGTGCCGACCACGGTGTCGCCGGCCAGCTTGCCCTGGTCGCGCAGGGACAGCGCCAGGACCGCGAGGATCTGGTCGCCGTCGACCTCCTCGCCGGCGGCGTCGACGGCCAGGCAGCGGTCGGCGTCCCCGTCGTGGGCGATGCCGGCGTGCGCCCCGTGCTCGATGACCGCCGCCTTGAGCTTGTCCAGGTGGGTCGAGCCGCAGCCGTCGTTGATGTTCAGGCCGTCGGGCTCGACGTGCGTGGCGATCACCTCGGCGCCGGCCCGGCGCAGCGCCTCCGGGGACACGCGGTAGGCGGCCCCGTTGGCCTCGTCGACGACGACCTTCAGGCCGTCCAGGCGGTTGGGCAGGGTGGCCAGCAGGTGCTCGATGTAGCGCTCGCCGCCCTGCGGGTAGTCCGTGACGCGCCCGACGGCGGCGCCGACCGGACGGGACCACTGCTCGTTCATGCGGGCCTCGATGGCGTCCTCGAGGGCGTCGTCGAGCTTCACGCCGCCGCGGGCGAGGAACTTGATGCCGTTGTCCGGCGCGGGGTTGTGCGAGGCCGACAGGACAACGCCGAGGTCGGCGCCGAGGATCTCGGTGAGGTAGGCGACCGCCGGGGTGGGCAGGACGCCCAGCCGCAGCACGTCCACGCCGGCCGAGGCCAGCCCGGCCACGACGGCGCCCTCCAGGAACTCTCCCGAGGCGCGCGGGTCGCGGCCGACCACCGCTTTGGGCCGGTGGCCCTCGAACGCCCCCACTTCGCCGAGGACGTGCGCGGCGGCCACCGAAAGGTCCAGCGCCAGTTCCGCTGTCAGATCCCGGTTGGCCATGCCGCGAACGCCGTCGGTGCCGAAAAGCCTGGTCATATGCGCGCGCTCCTAGAGGGGGCAGGAGGGTGGAACCCTAGGGATCGGTATTCCCGGGAAAACATCGTACGAACGCCCCGGAAAGCGGATGCTCCCGGGGCGTTCGTATACACCGTGCGTCCGCAGCCATGCGCGGACAGATGGTGTCTTTAGCGCTTGCTGTACTGCGGGGCCTTGCGGGCCTTCTTCAGACCGGCCTTCTTGCGCTCGGTGGCGCGGGCGTCCCGGGTGAGGAAGCCGGCCTTCTTCAGCGCCGGGCGGTTGCCCTCGGCGTCGGCCGCGTTCAGCGCGCGGGCCACGCCCAGGCGCAGCGCGCCGGCCTGGCCGGAGATCCCGCCGCCGTCGATGCGGGCGATGACGTCGTAGGCGCCGTCCAGCTCGAGGATCTTGAACGGGTCGTTCACGAGCTGCTGGTGCACCTTGTTCGGGAAGTAGCCGTCCAGCGTGCGGCCGTTGATCTTCCAGACGCCGGTGCCCGGCACGATGCGGACGCGGGCGATGGCCTCCTTGCGGCGGCCCAGGCCCTGGCCGGAGGTGCTGGCCGTGCGGCGCACGACCGGCGCGGCCGCGGCCGCGGGGGTCTCGGAGGTGTACTCGGTGAGCTCCTCCTCGGTGCCGTCGCCGGCGAACTCGTCAACGGTCTCGGTGGTGGTGTCGACCTCGGTCACAGCCACAGTTCCTTTCTGGGAAATCTAAGAAGATGTGGAGTGGCCGGGACTACTGCGCGACCTGGGAGATGACGAACGGCTCGGGCTTCTGCGCGGCGTGCGGGTGCTCCTCGCCGCGGTACACCTTCAGCTTCGACAGCTGCTGGCGGCCGAGGGAGTTCTTCGGCAGCATGCCGCGGACGGCCTTCTCGATGGCCTTGCGCGGGTCCTTGTCGATCAGGTCGCCGTACTTGACCGACCGCAGACCGCCCGGGTAGCCGGAGTGCCGGTACGCGAGCTTGTCCTCGCGCTTGTTGCCGGAGAGGTGCACCTTCTCGGCGTTGATGATGATGACGAAGTCGCCGGTGTCGACGTGCGGCGCGAAGATCGCCTTGTGCTTGCCGCGAAGAAGATTCGCGGTCTGCGAGGCGAGACGGCCGAGAACGACGTCACGGGCATCGATGACGTGCCACTGACGCTGCACGTCACCGGGCTTGGGGCTGAACGTACGCACGGAAATGCTCCTGGCGTGTGTCGTAGACGTTTACGCGGTGAAGAAGCACGCCGTCGTCGTGAGTACAAGGCATGCCTAAAGGCGCGTGTGGCCTCGCCGTACTTTCCGTTTCCCCGGATGCAACGCCAGGGTCATGGTCTTGTACGGACGCGGGTCGGACGCACCAAGCCTCCACTTTACCTGATGGCCGAGGGTGCTCATGACCCCGGCCGGCAGATGCCCGGGGCTTCGGCGGGCCGATGCCTACGACTTCGCGCCGGACTTGACCGGCCTGCGGTCCGGGCGCCGCTCGTCCCACACCGGCTCGGAGGCCTCGTAGACCCGGCCGTCGGAGCCGAAGACCACGTAGCGGTCGAAGCCTCGGGCGAACCACCGGTCGTGGGTGACGGCGATCACGGTCCCCTGGTACGCCTCCAGGCCGGCCTCCAGCGCGTCGGCCGACATCAGGTCCAGGTTGTCGGTGGGCTCGTCCAGGAGCAGCATCGTGGCGCCGCTGAGCTCCAACCGCAGGATCTGGAAGCGCGCCTGCTGGCCGCCGGAGAGGTTGCCGAAGCGTTGTTCCGCCTGTTCGTTCAACGCATAGCGCGCAAGCGTCGGGGACGCGTTGTCGCGCTGGAAAGAGAACTCCTCCCACAGGATCTCCAGGAGCGTCTTCTGTTCCAGCGCCGGCTGGCGGTGCGTCTGGCGGAAGTGGCCGGGGACGACGCGTGCGCCGAGTTTGAAGGTTCCGGTGTGAGCGACGTCATCGCCGCCGCCGAGGAGACGGAGGAAGTGGGACTTCCCAGAGCCGTTCCCGCCGAGGACCGCTACGCGTTCTCCATAGAAGATCTCCGTGGAAAACGGCTTCATAAGGCCGCTCAACTCCAGATCCACGCACTCGAAAGCGCGGACACCAGTGCGTCCGCCCTTAAGGCGCATCTTCACCTGTTGCTCGCGCGGAGGTGCGGGCGGCGGACCGGCCTGCTCGAACTTCTCCAGGCGTGTGCACATCGCGCGGTACTTCGCGGCCATGGCCTCGCTGTTCTTGGCTTGCTGGCGAAGCTCGACGACGAGGTCCTTGAGGCGGCGGTGTTCTTCTTCCCAACGGCGCAGGAGCTCTTCGAAGCGGTCGAAGCGGGCTTTGCGCGCCTCGTGGTAGTTCGCGAAGCCGCTGCCGTGGATCCAGACGGAGCCGCCGATGCCGCCGCTGGATCCGACCTCGACAGTGACGATCTTCTTAGCGGTGCGCGCCAGAAGTTCGCGGTCGTGGGTGACGAACAGGACCGTCTTGACGGTCTCGTTGATGGCTTCTTCCAGCCAGCGCTTGCCCGGGACGTCGAGGAAGTTGTCCGGCTCGTCGAGCAGGAGGACCTGGTCCGGGCCGCGCAGGAGTGCTTCTAGGACGAGGCGTTTCTGCTCACCGCCGGAGAGCGTGGAGGCCGCGCGGAACTGCGCCTGGATAAAGGGAACGCCGATAGCGATGGTGCAGCAGGTATCCCATAGCGTTTCCGCCTCATAGCCGCCTGCGTCGCCCCAATCGACGAGCGCCTGGGCGTAGCGCATCTGCGTGGGCTCGGAGTCGTCCTCCATCATCGCCAGCTCCGCAGACTCCAACTCCACAGCTGCCTTCTGCAGCGTGGGCTGCGCGACGGAGAGCAGGAGGGTGCGGACCGTCGGGGGCTCTTGGCCCTCCTCCGGTTTGCGGTCGACGAACTGCCGCATCACGCCGAGGCCGCCGGAGCGCACCACGGCGCCGCTCGTGGGCTCTATGTCGCCGGCGATGAGGCGCAGGAGTGTGGTCTTGCCCGCGCCGTTCGCACCGACCAGGGCTGCCTTGTCGCCGTCGCCGATCCGAAACGAGACGTCCTCGAGCAGGACGCGACCGTCCGGGAGGTGGTACTGGAGGCTGTTGACGTCGATATGGCCCATAGGTGGCAGTCTCGCTCAGGCCTTCTTAGTCGCGCGAGTGGTTATAGCGTCGGGGTATGGCTCAGGTGCTGCTGCTGTGCGGGTCGGTGCGTAAGGGTTCCTCGAACGAGGCCATGCTGCGGCTGGTGCAGGAGGTGGCGGGCGGACCGGACAGTGCGGTGTTCTACGAAGGACTCGGAGAGCTTCCCCACTTCAACCCGGATATGGACGCCGATCCGCTGCCTGCGGAAGTCGCCACGCTGCGGGCCGCTATAGCGGACGCTGATGCGGTACTCATATGCACTCCGGAATACGCGGGAACGCTGCCGGGATCTTTCAAGAACCTTCTGGACTGGACCGTCGGCGGGACGGAGATCTGCGACAAGCCGACGGGATGGATCAACGCCGCGAACCCCGGGCGGGGTGAGGGTGCGATCGCCACCTTGCGTACTGTTCTGGAGTACACCGGTGCCGCGATCGTGAAGGACGCCTGCGTGCGGATCGCTATAGGGGATCCCGATGCGCGGAAACGTATTGGCGCGGTGCTGGGGGCCTTGCTGTAAAACGGACGGATGCGACCGGAACCAGGGCAAGTCCTGCACTTCTCGGAAGACCCGACGATCACCCGCTTCGTCCCGCATGTCGCCGCCACGGCCCGGCAACCGGAAGCGTACGTCTGGGCTGTCGATCACGACCGCGCACCCGACTACTGGTTCCCTCGACAGTGCCCGCGCGCCTTGGCGTGGGTCACGCCGACCACGGCGGAGGAGGACCGCGAGCGCATCATCGGGCCCGGCGGCGGGCTGCGCGTGCACGCGGTCGAATACGGCTGGCTGGAGCGGATCCGGACGGCGGAGCTGTACGCGTATCGCCTGGACGCGCGGGACTTCCGGCCGATCGACGAGAGCCGGCACGCCCACGTCGCGGAGACGGAGGTCGTCCCGCTGGGGCCGGCCGAGCGCGTGCGGAACTTGTTCGAGCTGTATGAGGAGGCGGACATCCAGCTCAGGGTGCTGCCGGCGCTGCTGCCCTTCTGGGATCAGGTGATCACCACGACGCTGGGATTCAGCGGGATCCGCTTGCGGAACGCGCGGACGGCGGCCTGAAGCGCACGAACGCGCCCGGTGGCGCAGCCTTCCCATCAAATCCGAGCATTGATAGCCTGGCCGGACTGATCACCGGCGGGCCGCCACCCGCTCTGGCGACGCCCATGGGGAGGGCCCGTTGCTCAACGACGCCGACATAGCGCTCCGTCGCCTGACCTCGGAGCCGGACTCGGACTTCCCCTGGACCAACCTCACCGCCGGTGCGGACCTGGCCGACCAGCTGTCGGAGCTGACCGGCGGGCTGAGCGCCCCAGGTACCGGCAAGCGAATCGAGTCCGGGTTCTCCTACTGGGGCGTGGAGTCCACGGTCGCCTGGGGCGAGGCCGTCGCCGACCGGTTCTACCCGGTGATGCGCGAGAGCCTGGACAGCTTCGCGCGGCGGTGGCGGACGGTGGCGCGGACCGCGCTGGGACAGGACCTGCACTACGTCAGCCTGGGCCCGGGGACCGGGGAGAAGGACTTCGTCGTCCTGTCCGACATGCTGCGGGAGAAGCCGGACATCGCGTTCGTCCCGGTCGACATGAGCCCGGAGATGATGCGCTTCCTGGTCCACCAGCCGTTCCGGGCGCTGCCGCTGAACCCGGTGCGGCTGATGCCGCTGCAGCTGGACTTCTCCGAGGAGGCGAACGTCCGGCAGCTCCGCAAACGGCTCGACTGGGTGCTGCCGGACCAGGGCTTCCTGTTCTCCCTGCTCGGGAACACGCTGGCGAACTTCGACGAGGACGCCGAACTGCTGCGGATGCTGTGCTCGAACCTGCTGCGGCCGAACGACCGGCTGCTGCTGGAGGTGGCGACGACGTCCTCGGTGACGAAGGCGGACATCGCCCGCGCCGCCGACGAGTACCGCCGCAGCCGCCGCTTCCGCGAGTTCGTCACGTGCTCCCTGCAGCACTACACGGACCTGACCGTCGACCTCAACGGGCCCGGCCTGGAGTTCAACGGCGCGGCCGAGGAGGGCCACGGCATCGCCATCACGATGCTGTACCGCAACGCGACCGGCGAGGCGGTGCAGATCACGCTGCCGGACCGCTCGACGGTGATGTTCCCGCCGGAGGACAGCATCCGGCTCTACCTGACCCGCAAGTACCTGCCCGACGGCGTGGCCACCCTGCTCAAGACGGCCGAGCTGAAGATCGAGGCGCGCCAGCACGTCGACTTCACCGGCCCGGGCACCCGGCACGGCCAGTTCGGCATGGACCTGATCCTGCTCTCCCGCCCCGAGACCCGGCAGAAGCAGGCCCCCGAGCAGGCGCTGGCCGCCTCGCACAACCGCCGATAGCCGCCGCCCGCCGCGATGCTGGAGCGACTGGACCGCCGGACGGTCACCATCATCACCGCGCTTCTGCTCGGCGGCTCGGTGGCGGTGGCCGTCGCGTGGTTCGCCACGGACCGCTGGCCGGGCAACGCCGAGCCGGTCATGGACCTGTTCGGCTTCGGCGCCGGCATCTTCGGGCTCTTCGTCGACCGCCGGATCGACGAGGCCGAGCGCCGCGAGCAGGTGCTCACGGTGCTGCGCGACGAGCTCGCCCGCAACCGCGCCTTCCTGGACAGCCACAGCTTCCGCTCCCCCGACGACGGCGGCCACGACGGGCCGCGCCGCTTCCCGCTGCTGCAGTGGGCCGCCGCGAACGCCGCGATGCTGTCCGGCGCGCTGGCCGAGGCCAGGGACGCGCCGCTGCTGTCGGCGGTGAGCATCTGGCAGACCGCGGCGCTGGAGCTGAACCACACGACGAACCTGATCGAGGTGATCACGTTCGGGACGCCGGACCGGGCCGGGCAGTTCACGCTGGCGCTGTTCGAGCCGGAGAGCGTGCTGTCGGACGCCCGGCAGGCGCTGGTGGAGCTGGAGGCGGCTTTGGGCGTGGCGGACACGGCGGAGGTCGCGGAGGCGGAGGAGAGCCCGGCGGCCTGAGCGCGGAGGCCTGAGCGCGGAGGTGGAGAGCTCGGCAAGCTGAGCGAGACCTTGGTGGTCCGAGCGGGGAGGCGGAGAGCTCGGCAAGAGCGACCCGGTGCTCTGAGCGCGGCTCAGTCCGCTCCCAGCACCCTGATCCGCCGCGTCTTCCCCTGCTGCGCCATGAGCTCGGAGTCCGGCGGGTAGACGACCTCCTCCAGCGTCAGCCCCTCCGGCGGCGCGACCTTCACTTCCGGCGAGCGGACCGCTTCGGCCAGGATGCGTCCCGGATCGGTGACCGGCCGGCGCCCCTCCCCCACCGCCAGCAGGGCGCCGACGAGGCTGCGGACCATGGAGTGGCAGAAGGCGTCGGCCCGGACGTCGGCGACCAGCAGGCCGCCGGGCGTCAGCGACGTGGGGGCTTCCCGCGTCCACTCCAGGCGCGTCAGGCAGCGGATCGTCGTGGCGCCTTCGCGCTTCTTGCAGTACGAGGCGAAGTCGTGTTCGCCGAGCAGGGCGGTCGCCGCCTCGTTCATCAGCGCGGGGTCCACCGGCCGCGGGTGCCAGGTGACGTCGTTGCGGCGCAGCGGGTGCGGGCCGTAGGGGACGTCGGTGACGCGGTAGGCGTAGCGGCGGCCCTTCGCGGCGAAGCGGGCGTCGAAGCCGGCGGGCGCGACCGCGGCCGACCAGACCCGCACGTCGCCCGGCAGGACGGCGGCCAGGCGCCGCAGCAGCCGCTCCTCGTGCTCGGCCCACAGTCCGGCGGGGACGTCCAGATGCGCGACCTGGCCGCTGGCGTGCACCCCGGCGTCGGTGCGGCCGGCCACCACCAGCGTCACGTCGCGCCGCAGCACCGTCGACAGCGCCTCGGTCAGCTCGCCGCAGACCGTGCGCCGCTTCGGCTGGATCGCCCAGCCGGAGAAGTGCGTGCCGTCGTAGGCCAGGCCGAGGCGGATGCGGACGTGGCCGGGGGCGGGCTCGGTGCTCATCAGTCCATTGTGGCGCAGGGGGTTGCCCCGGCCCCACCCACGCGAAAGCCCGCCGCCTCCGAGGAGACGGCGGGCTCACAGCTCACAGCGAGCCGGAAGGACTTACTCCTTCTCGGCGGCCTCAGCCTCGGTGGCCTCGGTCTCGGCGGTCTCGGCCTCGGCGGCCGGAGCCTCCTCGACAGCCTCGGGCTCGGCGGCCGGCGCCGGGGCGGCGGTCTTCTTGCTCGCGCGCTTGGTGGCGGCCTCGGCCTCGCGGACCGCGGTCTGCTGCACGGTCAGCGCCTCGACCAGCTCGATCACGGCCATGGGGGCGTTGTCGCCCTTGCGGGTGCCGGCCTTGATGATGCGGGTGTAGCCGCCGGGACGGTTCTCGTAGTTCGGCGCGATCTCGTCGAACAGGCGGAACACGATGTCCTTGTCGCGGAGCACGGCCAGGACCTGGCGACGGTTGTGCAGGTCGCCCTTCTTGGCCTTGGTGATCAGCCGCTCGGCGTAGGGGCGCAGCAGGCGCGCCTTGGCCTCGGTGGTGGTGATCTTGTCGTGCTCGAAGAGCGCCTTGGCGAGGTTCGCCAGGATCAGCTTCTGGTGGGCCGGGGAGCCGCCGAGGCGGGCGCCCTTCTTCGGCTGGGGCATTGCTTCTTCTCCTTGGTGTCTCGGGCCGTGTCAGGTACCCGGGATCTCGAGCCGGTGCTGGGCAGGGTGCCCGGCGCCGGAAACCGGACCGCCTCGAAAGGCGGCCCGGCGGGTGAGCCTTACAGCTCCTCGGTCTCCGCGTAGCCGGAGTCCAGGTCCTCTTCCTCGTCGTACTGGTTGTCGACGACCAGGGAGGGGTCGAATCCGGGCGGGGAGTCCTTCAGCGCCAGGCCCATGCTCATCAGCTTGACCTTGACCTCGTCGATGGACTTCGCCCCGAAGTTGCGGATGTCCAGCAGGTCGGCCTCGCTGCGCGCGACGAGCTCGCCCACGGTGTGGATGCCCTCGCGCTTGAGGCAGTTGTACGACCGGACCGTCAGCTCCAGGTCCTCGATCGGCAGCGCCAGGTCGGCGGCCAGGGCGGCGTCCGTCGGGGACGGGCCCATGTCGATGCCCTCGGCCTCGATGTTCAGCTCGCGGGCGAGGCCGAACAGCTCCACCAGGGTCTTGCCGGCCGAGGCCACGGCGTCGCGCGGGCGCATCGACTGCTTGGTCTCCACGTCCAGGACCAGGCGGTCGAAGTCGGTCCGCTGCTCGACGCGGGTCGCCTCGACGTCGTACTTGACCTTCAGCACCGGCGAGTAGATCGAGTCGATCGGGATGCGCCCGATCTCCTGGCCCGCCTGCTTGTTCTGCACCGCGGAGACGTACCCGCGGCCGCGCTCGACGGTGAGCTCCATCTCGAGCTTGCCCTTGCCGTTGAGCGTGGCGATGATCAGCTCGGGGTTGTGGACCTCGACGCCGGCCGGCGGGGCGATGTCGGCGGCGGTGACGGTGCCCGGGCCCTGCTTGCGCAGGTACATGGTCACCGGCTCGTCGATCTCCGAGGAGACGACCAGCTGCTTGATGTTCAGGATGAGGTCGGTGACGTCCTCCTTCACACCCGGGATCGTGGTGAACTCGTGGAGCACGCCGTCGATCCGGATGGACGTCACCGCGGCGCCGGGGATGGACGACAGAAGCGTCCGGCGCAGCGAGTTGCCGAGGGTGTAGCCGAAGCCCGGCTCCAGCGGCTCGATGAGGAACCGCGAGCGGTACTCATCGATGATCTCCTCGGTGAGGGTGGGGCGCTGTGCGATAAGCACGGTGGAACCTCCATTGCCTGGGCCGGCCGCTATTTACCGACCACGGGGATGGTGCCCCTATAGGGAGTCCCGCGGAGGGACTCCCTATAGGTTTCGAGCTGCTACTGCCGATTACTTGGAGTAGAGCTCGACGATCAGCTGCTCCTGGACCTGCGTGTCAATGACAGCACGCTCCGGGAGGGAGTGCACGAGGATCCGCATCTTCGACGGGATGACCTCGATCCACGCCGGGACCGGACGCTCGCCGGCCTCGGCCCGGGCGACCACGAACGGGGTGAGCTCCAGGCTCTCCTTGCGCACCTCGACGATGTCGCTCGGGGTGACCCGCATCGAGGGGATGTTCGCCTTGTGGCCGTTGATCAGGATGTGGCCGTGGCGCACCAGCTGGCGCGCGTGGTCGCGGGACTTGGCGAAGCCGGCGCGGTAGACCACGTTGTCCAGGCGGGACTCGAGGATGCGGAGCAGGTTCTCACCCGTCTTGCCGCCCTTGCGGTTGGCCTCCTCGTAGTAACCGCGGAACTGCTTCTCCAGAACGCCGTAGATGCGGGCGGTCTTCTGCTTCTCGCGAAGCTGGAGCAGGTACTCGTTCTCCTTGGTGCGACCGCGGCCGTGCTCACCCGGGGGGTAGGGACGGATCTCGATCGGGCACTTCGGACCATCGCACTTGCTGCCCTTGAGGAAGAGCTTGGTCTTCTCGCGGCGGCAGCGCTTGCAGTCGGGGCCGGTGTAACGGGCCATGTTTGTTCTTCTCTCCTAGCTCAGACGCGCCGGCGCTTCGGCGGACGGCAGCCGTTGTGCGGCGAAGGGGTGACGTCGTTGATGGATCCGACCTCCAGGCCGGTCTGCTGCAGCGACCGGATGGCGGTCTCACGGCCGGAGCCGGGACCCTTGACGAACACGTCGACCTTCTTCATGCCGTGCTCCATGGCGCGGCGGGCGGCGGCCTCGGCGGTCATCTGAGCGGCGAACGGGGTCGACTTGCGCGAGCCCTTGAAGCCCACCTGACCCGAGCTCGCCCACGCGATCACGTTCCCCTGCGGGTCGGTGATCGAGACGATGGTGTTGTTGAACGTGCTCTTGATGTGAGCGTGCCCGTGGGCGACGTTCTTCTTTTCCTTGCGGCGCAGCTTGGGAGCCTTGGCGCCGGCCTTACGGCTCTGGGGAGGCATTGTGCTGGGTTCTCCTGAATGAGGTGATCGGTCCGGGCCACTGACAACCAGTTAGGTTCCGGTCCGTGGCTGGACTACTTCCGGCCGGCCTTCTTCTTGCCGGCGATGGCCTTGCGCGGGCCCTTGCGCGTACGCGCGTTGGTGTGGGTGCGCTGACCATGGACCGGCAGACCCTTGCGGTGCCGGACACCCTGGTAGCAGCCGATCTCGATCTTGCGGCGGATGTCCGCCTGGACCTCACGGCGCAGGTCGCCCTCGACGCGGTAGTTCGTGTCGATCCACTGGCGGAGCTTGACGAGGTCGTCCTCCGTCAGGTCCTTCACGCGCGTGTTCGGGTTGATGCCGGTCTCCGCGCACGTCTGCTGCGAGCGGGTGCGGCCGATGCCGTAGATGTAGGTGAGGGCGATCTCCAGACGCTTTTCGCGCGGGATGTCCACACCAGAGAGACGTGCCATCAGGCAGGCTCCTGTTTCTGTTTCATCCGGAGGTGTCGATGCAGCGCCGGTCCTGGTGCCTGACCAGGTCTCCGGCCTCCGGGCCGGGGGTAACATCCGCGAGCTCCATGGCGGGGGCTCGCGGGGTCGGGACGCTGCGGGTTACCTCAGCCGGCTTGTTGCGGAGCCGGCTTTCGAGCAGTGAGCTCAGCCCTGACGCTGCTTGTGGCGCAGGTTCTCGCAGATCACCATGACGCGGCCGTGGCGACGGATCACCTTGCACTTGTCACAGATCTTCTTGACGCTGGGCTTGACCTTCATGGTGGTTCCTTAACTGGTATCGGTCGTCCGGTGCGGAGACACCGAAAGGCAGCCCACCACCTTGAGCGTGGTGAGCCTCGATGGGTGTGAACGGCGGGGACCCCTCCCGGGAACGGGAGGAGCCCTTCAGGTCACTTGTAGCGGTAGACGATGCGCCCGCGGGTCAGGTCGTACGGGCTCAGCTCGACGACGACCCGGTCGTCCGGGAGGATCCGGATGTAGTGCATCCGCATCTTGCCGGAGATGTGCGCGAGGACCTTGTGGCCGTTCGCCAGCTCAACGCGGAACATCGCGTTGGGCAGGGACTCGATGATGGTGCCCTCGATCTCGATGGCGCCTTCTTTTTTGGCCAAGTTCCTTCAATCTCCTTCAGAAGGGTGTCTACTGCCGCGTCGGTTCCGGCAACAGGAGCAAGTGGTGGTCCAGCAGTGATGCGCTCATAGACCCAGCCGCGGGGGCGCACGTGAACCACTCCATACGGAGCCGACACGCCAGTGTACGCCGAACACTTGCAGAACGCGAAACCGGGGCTTTGTACCCCGGCCGCGCATGACTTGAAACCGTCACCGGGCCACGAGAATTCCCACCGCGTTGGCCTCGATGACACCCGACGACCACCACGGCGCAGGAAGGCCGCGACCGGATGTCTCCGGTCGCGGCCTCGCGCGGTCAGTTCGGCGACCCAAAGGCCGCAGACTCCGGCAGCGGGTCACGGCAAACACTCTCGCCGACCAGCGCCCGGGCCGGCTGTCGAACCGGCTCCCGAGCCCGGCCCGGCGAGCTCACTTGCGCCGGTTGATGCTCCCGACGACCATCAGGATGCCCATGATCCCGATCGGCCAGGCCGGCCAGAAGTTCCCCCAGTCGCTCCCGCCGGTGATGTTGCTGAGCAGCCAGATGCCGGACAACAGCACCGACAGCGCCAGCCAGGAGCCGAACGAGACCCAGCCCCGGCCCCCGCGCCGGGCGGCCTGCCGCTTCCAGCGCTCCTCACGGCGTGCCTGGTGGTGCTGCCAGCGCTGGTTGTGGCGGTCCAGGTGCGCGCTGATGCGGTCCTGGATGGCCTGGTTGTCGATGTTGATCTGCATCCGGCCGGCCTGGTCGCGGCGGACCTCGACCGGGCGCGCCTGCGTGGCGCGGGTGCGCTCCTGGGCCTGCTGGAAGTCGAGCTCGGCCAGGTCCACCGGGAGGTCCCGGGTGAGCGTCCTGAGCTCGCCGTATGTCTTGGCCTCGTAGGCCTTCTGCATCCGCTCGTCGAATTCGTCGAGCGTCAGCCGCCCCGCGGCGTGGTGCTCGCGCAACTGCTCGACGAGTCGCTCACGGTCGGCGTCGCCGGCGCGCATATTCGGATCGAACGAGGCCCCACCCTGCGTCGTCATCTGCGTGACTCCCCAACTGACTCGCGACATATCTCGACTGTACCTCAGGATCCCCGCATCAGGATCCCCCCGAGGAGGGAGGTGTGGCTACTCCCGGGGGAGCATGATCTATCCCGTGCAGAGCATGGGCGCGCGAGCCCTCCGCGCCATCCGGCCGCGGCGGCCCCGGCGCAACGACGTCCAGACCGCCGCCATCGTGCTGCTCCTGAACAGCGGCACGTACCTGATACCCGGCGTCGTGCCCTGGGGACCGTGGCGGTACCTGCTGGAGACGGCCACGATCGTGCCGCTGCTGTGGCGCGAGACCTATCCGGTCCTGTCGGCCCTGGTCACCGGTGCGATGACGCTGATCGTCACCGCGACCGTGCACCCGGCGCAGCCGTTCCCGTACGCGGTCCTGGTCACCCAGTACACGATCGGCTCGGTGATGCGCGGCCGGACCCGGGGGGTGATGGTCAGCATCTTCATGGTCGGGAACGTCGTCGCCGAGGCCCTGCACCGGCAGATGGGCAATCCCGAGGACTTCTTCGTCACCTTCACCCTCAGCCTGACCTCGCTGTTCCTCGGCGTGCTGCTCCAGTCCGAGCGCGACTCGCTGTCGGTGCGCAGCGAGCGCGAGCTGCAGGCCGAGCGCGCGCGGATCGCCCGGGACATGCACGACGTCGTCGGCCACGCCGTGGCGCTGATGGTGGTGCAGGCCGAGGCCGGGCCGTTGCTGGTACGCGCCAAGCCGGAGCGGGCCGAGGCGGCGTTCGAAGCCATCTCCGCCGCCGGCCGCGACGCCATGGCCCAGCTGCGCGGGCTGCTCGGCACGCTGCACCAGGACGAGGGCGGACGGCGCCAGCCGCTGCCCACCCTGGCCGATCTCGACACCCTGGTGCACCGGGTCCGCCGGGCCGGGCTCCAGGTCCGGGTCGAGCAGACCGGCAGCGCCGCGACGCTGTCGTCCGGCGCGCAGACCGCCGCCTACCGCGTGGTCCAGGAGGCCCTGACCAACACCCTGAAACACGCCCGGGCCTCGCGCGCCGAGGTCCGTCTGGCCTGGTCGCCGAGCGCGCTGGAGATCACCGTGGCGGACAACGGCCGAGGCGTGCCCGAGGGTTTCGGGGACGGCGGCGGCCACGGTCTGACCGGCCTGCGGGAGCGGCTGGCGCCGGTGGACGGCACGCTGAGCTGGAGTTCGCCGCCGGGCACCGGCGGATTCGCACTGACCGCCGTCATCCCGTCCGGGCAGTGAGCAGCAGGCCCCGCGACCGTTGCGAGGGACACACGCCATGCGCGCCTGATAGAAAGCGGACGTGGCGATTCGGGTGGTGGTGGCCGACGACCAGGAACTGGTGCGCAGCGGGTTCGCGATGATCCTGGACGCGCAGCCGGACATCGAGGTGGTCGGCGAGGCCGGCGACGGCGCCGAGGCGGTGGCCCTGACCCGCGCGCTGCGCCCCGACGTGGTGCTGCTGGACGTCCGGATGCCGGTGATGGACGGGATCGAGGCGGCGCGGCAGGTGACCGCGGCCGGCGGCACCCGGATCCTCATGCTCACCACCTTCGACGTCGACGAGTACGTCTACGACGCGCTCTACGCCGGCGCCTCCGGCTTCCTGCTCAAGGACGTGCGCCGGGACGACCTGGTACACGCGGTCCGGGTGGTCGCGGCCGGCGACTCGCTGCTGGCGCCCTCGGTGACCCGGCGGCTGATCGCCGACGTCACCTCCCGCCGCCCGGCCCGGGCCGGCGACCCGGCCGCCGCGCCCTCGGCCCGCCTGGACGGCCTCACCCCGCGCGAGCGCGAGACGCTGCTGCTGATGGCGCGCGGCGCCTCGAACGCCGAGATCGCCGCGCGGCTGTTCGTCACCGAGCACACGGTGAAGACCCACGTCAGCAACATCCTGATGAAGCTGGGCCTGCGCGACCGGGTGCACGCGGTGATCTTCGCGTACGAGAGCGGGCTGGTGACTCCCTCTCCGGAGGGATGACTCACCCGATCTACCGAGTCCGGCCCTCCCCTCCCGCGCGGGATCACAGGCCGGCGGCGCCACCGGACAGTGGTGGCATGTTGAGAAACGCCGCAGAACTCGCCATCCGCCGGCCCCGGACCGTGGTCGCGGTCTGGGCCGTGGTCCTGGTCGTCGGCCTGGGCCTGGGCGGGTCGGTGTTCGGCAAGCTCGGGGGGCTCGGCGCAGGAGTGCCGGGCAGCCAGTCCCAGGTGACCGCGAGCCGCCTGGACAAGCTCGATCCCGGCTCGGACACCATCGACGCCCTGGTGACGTCCTCCACCGCGGGGCGGGTGATCACCGCGGACACGGGGCTGCGGAGCCGCGTCGCCGCAGCGGTCGCGGACCTCCGGGCGATCCCGGGTGTCGCGCGGGTGCCGGATCCGTACCAGACCCCCGGCGCGACCGGGGACGGCCAGGTCATCGCGATCCCGGTGACGTTCGTCAGCGGGATCGCCTCGCACGAGGAGGACGTCGCGCTGGCGGCGGCGCAGGATCGGCTGCACGCCATCGCGACGCCGGACTTCCAGGTCCGGGTCGGCGGCGGGCCGCTCACCGGCGACGCGCTGAACCACACCGCGCAGTCCGACGCGAGCAAAGCCGAGCTGATCTCGCTGCCGATCGTGCTGCTGTCGCTGGTCGTGGTGTTCGGCGGGCTGCTGGCGGCATCGCTGCCGCTGGTGCTGGCCGTCTGCGGCATCGCGTCCACGCTGCTGGTGCTGTACGGGTTCAGCTTCGCGACCGATCTGTCGGTGTACTCGGTACAGATCACGACGATGCTCGGCCTGGGCCTCGGGGTGGACTACGCGCTGCTCATGGTGACCCGGTTCAAGCAGGAGCGCGCGACCACGGCCGACATCGCCGGCTGCGTCCGGAACACGGTCGCGGCCGCCGGGCGCACGGTCTTCTTCTCCGGGCTCACCGTCGCGGTCAGCCTGGCCGGGCTCGTGGTGTACCCGGCGCCGTTCCTGCGGAGCATGGGGCTCGCGGCGACGGCCGTGGTGGCGGTCGACATGCTGGCGGCGGTGACGCTGCTGCCGGCGCTGCTGGCGATGTTCGGGCACCGGATCAAGCCGGCGAGCTCGCGGCGGGCGGCGGGGACCTGGTTCGGGCGGTTCGCGGCCGGGGTCGTCCGGCGTCCGCTGCCGGTGCTGCTGGTGATCACGGCGGGGTTGATCACCGTGGCCACGCCGGTGGCGGCGCTGACGCTGAGTCCCGGCGACGCCCGCGAGCTCCCGGCGAGCTCGCAGGCGCGGCAGGTGTACGACCTGAGCGTGGCGCACTTCCCCGGGCGCAGCGCGGCCTCTCCGCTGTACGTGCTGGTCGACGGCGGCGCGGCGAGGCCGGACTACCTGGCGCACCTGCGGTCGCTGCCCGGCGTCGTCGAGGCGTCGCAGAAGACGTATCCGGACGGCAGCGCCGTGCTGGAGCTGACGCCCGCCGGGACGGTCAACGGCGAGGTCGCGACCGGGCTGGTCCGGACGATCCGCAACGAGCATCAGGGGGCGAACGTCACCGGCGACAGCGCGCATCTCGTCGACTTCCGGCGGATGCTGGCCGACCGGCTCCCCTACGCCACCGCCGTGGTACTGCTGTCCGTCTTCGTGCTGCTGTTCCTGTTCACCGGCTCGGTGCTGATCCCGCTCAAGGCGGTCCTGACCAACCTGCTGAGCATCGGGGCGGCGCTGGGCGCGACGGTGTGGGTCTTCCAGCAGGGGCACTTCGCAGGGCTCTTCGGCGCCGGGATGAAGGGCGGCCTCGGGGCGCTGGACGTGACCATCCCGCCGCTGATGATCGCGGTCGCCTTCGGCCTGTCGATGGACTACGAGATCTTCCTGCTCGGCCGGATCCGCGAGGCCAGGCTCGCCGGCGAGGAGGCCCACGACGCGGTCGTCACCGGGGTGCGGCACACCGGCCGGGTGGTGACGTGCGCGGCGGCGCTGCTGGTGATCGTCTTCGCCTGCTTCATGACCGGCGGCTCGGCGCCGATCCTGGAGTTCGGCCTCGGGCTGACCCTCGCCGTGCTCATCGACGCCACGCTGGTCCGGATGATGCTGGTGCCCGCGATGCTGGCGCTGCTCGGCGAGCGGGCTTGGTGGGCGCCGCGCACGCTGCGCGGAGTGCATGAACGCTTCGGGGTCTCCGAAGAGACGGAGCCGGCGGCGAGCACGGAGCTGCTGCAGCAGGTGTGAGCCGGAGCCCTGCCGCGGGCCCCGGATCGCCGCATCGGGCTTCAGACCGGTGAATCAGGCCTCTGGTTGCCGAGCCGGGCCCGGGTCCTGATCCCACGCCACCGGCGCCGCCGCGGTCTTGACGATCCCCTCCGACGCCGCCGAGCTCGTCGACGGCTGGGGTGCGGACCGCGGCGACGCCGCCGGGTCCCTCACCTTCGCCACCGCGCGCGCCACCACCTGCTGGGTCAGCTCCGGGTCGGTGCCGCCGAAGTTGGTGTCGGCCACGTACAGCAGCGTGCTGCCGACCCGGACCAGCACCAGGTCCACCTGGGCCGACACGTCGTCCACGTCGGCGGCGACACGGATCGCGGCGCTGGCGTCGCCGGCCGGCGGCACGCTCAGCGGGGCGACGAGGAAGTCGTAGGTGCTGCCGTCCTCGTCGGTCTCGGTCAGCTTGCTGCAGTTGCGCATCGCCTCGGTGACCGAGGCCAGCAGCTTCTGCGCGGCCCCGGGGGTGGCGAACCCGGCCAGGCCGGTGGCGATGGTCGGGCCGAACTGCGAGCGGGTGAACGAGACGTCGGCGGAGACCAGCGCGCCGGGCGGGTGGCCCCGGCTGTTCATCAGGTCGGTCAGGTCCCGGCAGTCCGGCTCGGTGGAGGACATGACGCCCTCGGCGTCGGCGGTCACGTCGTCGGCGGCGACGAAGCCGGCCGGCAGGTCCGCCGGGGTGAGCAGGCGGGCCTTGAGGTCCTCGGCGGTCGGCGGGGCCGAAGAGGGGGTCGGAGCGGGGGCCGCCAGATGCCGGGCGGCGGGCTTCGCGGAGCTCTTCGAGCAGGCCGCGCAGCCGACCGCGGTGCCGAGCGCCAAGAGCGCCGCGGCGGCCAGGGCAGCCGATCGGTCACGAGCCATGGTTCATCGTCCGCCGGGGTCGGAGTCGTCGGGAAGGACCACAGCCGTTGCGGTCACCCCCGTCGGGCACGTCGTGTCACTCTTCCGGTGCAGTGGTCACCACGACGCCGCCGGGCGTCAGCGCGACTGTGTGCTCCCAGTGTGCGGCGGCGGAGCCGTCCTTGGCCACGACCGTCCAGTCGTCGGCCAGCACGCGGGTCTTGTTCTTGCCCAGGGTCAGCATCGGCTCGATGGCGATCGCCATGCCGGTGGTGAGCACCGTGCGCTCGCCGCGCACCGGGTAGTTGAACACCATCGGCGCCATGTGCATGGAGGAGCCGATGCCGTGGCCGCCGTAGTCGCGCACGATGCCGTAGCGGCGGGCCTGCGAGCGGGTCACGGCGTCGATCGCGGTGGAGACGTCGTTGAGCGCGACGCCCTCCTTCACCGCGTTGATGCCGGCCCACATCGCGGCCTCGGTGACCCGGGAGAGCTCGGCGAGCTCCTCGGCGACCTCGCCGACCGGGACGGTGATCGCGGCGTCGGCGTGCCAGCCGCGGGTGTTCCAGCGGCCGGTGGCCGCCTGCGCGGCGTCGTCGGGGATGATCGCGCCGCAGTCCAGGGAGATCAGGTCCCCCTCGCGCAGCACGCGCGAGCCGGGGATGCCGTGGACGATCTCCTCGTTGACCGAGGCGCAGATCGAGCCCGGGAAGTCGCCGTAGCCCAGGAACGAGGGCGCGGCGCCTTGGGAGCGAATCGATTCCTCGGCGATCCGGTCCAGCTCACCAGTGGTGATGCCCGGCCGGACCGCCGAGCGCAGCAACGCCAGCGTCCGTGAGACGACCTTGCCCGCCTGCTTCATGGCCTCGAACTGCTCCGGGGTCTTCAGCTCGATGAGGCCTTCGTCGTCGCCGTGGGCGTGCATGTGTGGGAATTCCTTCGGGACTGCGGGAGGGTACGGCCGGTCTGGCTCAGCCGCGGGCGGCGTCGACGGCCGCGAACGCGCGCCGGGTGATGACCTCGACCTCGCCGGTGGCGTCGATCGTGGTCAGCACGCCCTGCTCGCGGTAGTAGTCGATGATCGGGGCGGTCTCGCCGGCGTAGACCTCCAGGCGGGTGCGCACCACGTCCTCGGCGTCGTCCGAGCGCTGGTAGAGCTCGCCGCCGCAGACCTCGCACTTGTCGCCGGCCGAGGACGGGCTGTAGTCGACGTGGAAGATGTGCCCGGAGTCGTTGCGGCACAGCCGGCGGCCGGAGATCCGCTTGATCACCTCGTCGTTGTCGACCTCCAGGTCGAGCACGACGTCCAGGTAGGCCTTGCCGGTCGAGGGGGTCACGCCGTTGTCGCCGAGGATCTGGTCCAGTTCCTCGGCCTGCGTCACGTTGCGCGGGAAGCCGTCGAGCAGGAATCCGTCGGCCGCGTCCGGCTGCGAGAGCCGGTCGCGGACGATGTCTATGGTGAGCTCGTCCGGGACCAGTTGCCCGGCATCGAGGAACTCCTTGGCCTTCACCCCCAGGGGGGTGCCCTGGGAGATGTTCGCCCGGAAGATGTCCCCGGTGCTGATCTTCGGGACCCCCAGGTGCCCGGCGATGAACGAGGCCTGCGTGCCCTTGCCCGCGCCCGGCGGACCGACGAGAACGATACGCACTAGATGAGGAACCCTTCGGCGTCGATGGTACGGACGGACCGCTGCCGCCCGCGGTGGGTGAGGCGCGTCGACGCCGTTGTCATCACCGCCGTCACCTCAGGAAGCCTTCGTAGTTGTGCTGCTGGAGCTGGGCCTCGATCTGCTTCACCGTCTCCAGGCCGACGCCCACCATGATCAGGATAGTCGTGCCGCCGAACGGGAACTTGCCGCTGGCGTGCAGCTCGGCCAGGGCGATCATCGGGATGATCGCGACGATCGACAGGTACAGGGCACCGGGCCAGGTGACGCGGGTGGACACGTACTGCAGGTACTCGGCGGTGGGCTTGCCGGCGCGGATGCCTGGGATGAAGCCGCCGTACTTCTTCATGTTGTCCGCGATCTCGTCCGGCACGAACGTGATCGAGACGTAGAAGAAGGCGAAGCCGAGGATCAGCAGGAAGTAGGTGATGGAGTACGTCAGCGAGTACCCGTTGGTCGTCATCCCGAACTCGCGGTTCACCCAGTGCGCCCAGCCCTTCTGGGCGTTCGGGTTCGTGAAGTTCGCGATCATCAGCGGCAGCTGCAGCAGCGAGGAGGCGAAGATGACCGGGATGACGCCGGCCTGGTTCACCTTCATCGGGATGTAGGTCGAGGACCCGCCGTACATGCGCCGGCCGACCATGCGCTTGGCGTACTGGACCGGGATGCGCCGCTGGCCCTGCTCGACGAACACCACCGCGCCGACGATGATCATGCCCATCAGCAGCACGCCGAAGAACACCGGCCAGCCGTCCATGGTGGTGCTGCCCTGCTTGATGGACCACAGGGAGGACGGGAAGTTCGCGGTGATCGAGGTGAAGATCAGCAGCGACATGCCGTTGCCGATGCCGCGGTCGGTGATCAGCTCGCCCAGCCACATGATCAGCGTGGTGCCGGCGGTCAGCGTGATGACCATGACGGCCATGCCGATCCAGTCGACCTTGGCGAAGATCACGTTGGAGCCGGAGCAGCCCGGGCCCAGCAGGGCGCTCGGGTTGTTCTTCATCAGCGTGAGCATCGTGGTCGACTGCAGGATCGCCAGCCCGATGGTCAGGTACCGGGTGTACTGCGTGATCTTCGTCTGTCCGGCCTGGCCCTCCTTCTTGAGGGCTTCCAGGCGCGGGATCACGACCGTCAGCAGCTGCAGGATGATCGACGCGGTGATGTAGGGCATGATGCCCAGCGCGAAGATCGACAGCTGCAGCAGCGCGCCGCCGGAGAACAGGTTGATCAGGCCCAGCGCTCCGTTGCTCTGCCCGCTGGACTTGCTGATCCCCACACACTGGCTCAGCGTGTGGGTGTCCACGCCCGGCGCCGGGATGTGGGCGCCCAGCCGGAACAAAGCCATGATGCCGAGCGTGAAGAGCAGCTTCTTGCGCAGGTCGGGCGTACGGAACGCCCGAGCGAATGCGGTGAGCATGGTCCTCCTGCGCCTTGACGCGACAGATTGTCAAAGGGTCCTGATGGCCGCGCGCCGCGGGCTTCGCGCAGGTACGCGGGGCTCGCAAGGGCACACGGGGTCGTTCGGCGTGATGGCCGACCTGCGCCATCTTACGCATAGCAGGGAGGCGAAGGCGAGCGTCGGGTAGGGGGGTTCGGCACAGGGTGCCCGGCGCGTTACTGCGGGTCGGGGTGGGGACGGGCGTGCGGAAGGCCGTATGGAGCCTGGATCCGCGCTTGATCTGCGGTGAAACGGAGGCGGACGCGCGGTGGACGGGGCCGGGCGAGCACGCGTCCGAGTGGTCCGTGCGGGCCGATCCCGGCACTTGCCGCCGGAAAGCGGCAGGGCTGCGCTGTGGAGCGCGGCCTGGCGACAGGACGCCTGGCCAGCGGCGGGGCGCGGTGCGGCGGAGCTGTGCGCGCGGTGGGCGCTGGACACGGCCGGTCGATACGGCGGCGACTTGCCAGCCAAGCGCGCGGGCGCTTGCCAGAGAGGGATCCTGAGCCGGGACGCCGTAGCGCCTTATAGACAGGACGCACGGAGTGTTCGCGCAGAGCGGACAGGAAAGGCTGAGCAGGAGGCGCTTTCCTCAAATCCGGTACCGCGATCCGGCCCCGGCCCCGCGCACGAAAAAGCGCTGCCCCGGGCCTTTCAGCCCGGGGCAGCGCCCTCTGCTCAGTTCTGCGCCTGGCGGCTCAGATCTCCTCGGCGGAGCCGCCGGCCGCGGCCAGCTTCTCCTTCGCGGAGGCGGAGAAGGCGTGCGCCTTCACCTGCAGGGCGACCGACACCTCGCCGGAGCCGAGCACCTTGACCAGTTCGTTGTCGCGGACCGCGCCCTTGGCGATGAGGTCCTCGACGGTGACCTCGCCGCCGGCCGGGTACAGGGCCGAGAGCTTGTCCAGGTTCACGACCTGGAACGTCACCTTGAACGGGTTCTTGAAGCCCCGCGCCTTGGGCAGGCGCATGTGCAGGGGCATCTGGCCGCCCTCGAAGCGGGCCGAGACCTGGTAGCGGGCCTTGGTGCCCTTGGTACCGCGACCGGCGGTCTTGCCCTTGGAGCCCTCGCCGCGACCCACGCGGGTCTTGGCGGTCTTGGCGCCCGGCGCCGGGCGGAGGTGGTGGACCTTCAGCGTCATGTCAGTCGACCTCCTCGACCTTGACCAGGTGGCGAACGGTGTGGACCATGCCGCGGAACTGCGGGAGGTCCTCCTTCACCACGGTGTCGTTGATCCGCTTCAGACCGAGCGACCGGAGGGTGTCCCGGTGGTTCTGCTTGGTGCCGATCTTGGAGCGGGTCTGCGTGATCTTCAAACGGGCCATGTCTCTCAGCTCCCCACACCGGCGCGGGCGCGCAGGAGGGCGGCCGGGGCCACGTCCTCCAGCGGGAGCCCGCGGCGAGCGGCGACTTCCTCGGGGCGCACGAGGCCCTTCAGTGCCGCCACGGTCGCGTGGACGATGTTGATCGGGTTGTCCGAGCCGAGCGACTTGCTCAGCACGTCGTGGACGCCCGCGCACTCCAGCACGGCGCGCACCGGGCCGCCGGCGATGACGCCGGTACCGGGGGCGGCCGGCTTCAGGAGAACGACGCCGGCGGCGCGCTCGCCCTGGACCGGGTGCGGGATCGTGCCCTGGATGCGGGGGACCTTGAAGAAGTTCTTCTTGGCCTCCTCGACACCCTTGGCGATCGCGTCGCGGACTTCCTTCGCCTTGCCGTAGCCGACGCCCACGGTGCCCTCGCCGTCGCCGACGATCACCAGGGCGGTGAAGCTGAAGCGACGGCCACCGCGCACGACCTTGGCCACGCGGTTGATGGTGACGACGCGCTCGATGTGCGCCGACTTCTCAACCGGCGCCTGGTCGCCGCGACGGTCGCGGCGCTCGCGGCGGTTGCCGCCCTCGCCGCCACCCTGGTTGTTCTGTCCACCGAAGCCGCCTCCGCGGCGCTGCGGACCAGCCATCAGAGGCTCCTTCCGTTCGTAAGAATGATGCTCACAGCTCGAGCCCCGCTTCCCTCGCGCCGTCGGCCACCGCGGCCACCCGGCCGTGGTACTTGTTGCCGCCGCGGTCGAAGACGACCGTGCCGACACCCTTGGCCTTGGCCCGCTCGGCGACGAGCTTGCCCACTTCCTTGGCCTTGGCGGTCTTGTCGCCCTCGCCGCCGCGCAGCCCGGCCTCCATGGTGGAGGCGGACGCCAGCGTCACGCGGGTGACGTCGTCCACGATCTGCGCGACCATGTGGCGCGCCGAGCGGGTGACCACCAGGCGCGGACGCAGTGCCGTGCCGGAGACCTTCTTGCGGACGCGCAGGTGACGGCGCTTGACCGCGTTGCGCTTCTTCGCCGGACCCTTGCCGATCTTGACTGCGAAAGCCATTACTTCTTCCCAGCCTTTCCGGCCTTGCGGCGGATGACCTCGCCGGCGAACTTGATGCCCTTGCCCTTGTACGGGTCGATCTTGCGCAGCTTCTTGATGTAGGCGCAGGTCTCGCCCACCAGCTGCTTGTCGATCCCGGACACGGAGAACTTGGTCGGGCTCTCCACGGCGAAGGTGATACCGGCGGGCGCCGGGACCGGCACCGGGTGGCTGTATCCGAGGGCGAACTCGAGGTCCGAGCCCTTGGCGGTCACGCGGTAACCGACACCGGAGATCTCCAGGTTCTTGGTGTAGCCCTGGGTCACGCCGATGATCATGTTGTTGACCAGAGTGCGCGACAGGCCGTGGCGCTCCTTGGCGATCCGCTCGTCGTTGGGGCGCGCGACGACCAGGTTGCCGTCCTCGCCCTTCTCGATCGTGATCGGGGAGACGACGGTGTGCGACAGGGTGCCCTTGGGCCCCTTGACGGTCACGTCCTGTCCGTTGATGGTGACGTCGACGCCGGTGGGAACCGGGATCGGCAGCCGTCCGATACGAGACATTGCTACTCCTCCTTCCCTTACCAGACGTAGGCGAGGACTTCGCCGCCGACGCCCTTGCGGGCGGCCTGGCGGTCGGTCAGCAGACCGGTCGAAGTCGAGATGATGGCGACACCGAGGCCCCCGAGGACCTTCGGCAGGTTGGTGCTCTTCGCGTACACGCGCAGACCCGGCTTCGAGATGCGCTTGATGCCCGCGATGGAGCGCTCACGGTTCGGGCCGAACTTCAGCTCGATGGTGAGGGACTTGCCCACCTCCGCGTCCTCGACCTTCCAGGAGGCGATGTAGCCCTCCTGCTTGAGGATCTCGCAGATGTGCGTCTTGATCTTGCTCGACGGCATGGTCACCTGGTCGTGGTACGCCGAGTTGGCGTTCCGCAGCCGGGTGAGCATGTCCGCGATCGGGTCGGTCATGGTCATAGCTTGGCCTTCAGGCCTTCCTCGCCGTGGTATCCCCGCGCTGCTCACGCTCTCCGATAAGAGCGCACATACGCAGGGACCTGCGGCGTGTAGTAGTTACCAGGAGCTCTTGGTGACGCCCGGCAGCTCGCCGGCGTGCGCCATCTCGCGCAGGCAAACCCGGCACAGGCCGAACTTGCGGTAGACCGAGTGCGGACGGCCGCACTTGGAGCAGCGGGTGTAGCCGCGCACCTTGAACTTCGGCTTCGCGAGAGCCTTGTTGATCAGGGCCTTCTTCGCCATGTGATCACGCCTCCTTGAACGGGAATCCGAGGAGACGCAGCAGGGCGCGACCCTCATCGTCGTTGCGGGCGGTGGTCACGACGGTGATGTCCATGCCGCGCACGCGGTCGATCTTGTCCTGGTCGATCTCGTGGAACATCGACTGCTCGTTCAGACCGAACGTGTAGTTGCCCCGGCCGTCGAACTGCTTCGGCGACAGGCCGCGGAAGTCGCGGATACGGGGAAGGGCGATCGACACCAGCCGGTCGCAGAACTCCCACATCCGGTCCCCGCGCAGCGTGACGTGCGCGCCGATGGGCTGGCCCTCGCGCAGCTTGAACTGCGCGATGGACTTGCGGGCCCGGGTGACGGTCGGCTTCTGGCCGGTGATCGCCGCGAGGTCGCGGACGGCGCCGTCCATCAGCTTGGAGTCGCGGGCGGCGTCGCCGACACCCATGTTGACCACGATCTTGGTCAGACCGGGGATCAGCATGACGTTCGGGAAGCCGAACTGCTCCTTGAGCGCCGGCGCGATCTCCTCGCGGTAGCGCAGCTTCAGACGCGGCTGCACCGAGGTCTCAGTCTCAGTCACGGTCATGTCAGATGTCCTTACCGGTGCGCTTGGCGTAGCGGACGCTGCGCGTGACGGTCTTCTTGGTACCGTCGGCGAGCGTGCGCTCCTCCTCCACGCGGCGGTAGCCCACCCGCGTGACGACCTTGACGCCCTCGTGCTCGACGACCAGCATCACGTTGGAGACGTGGACCGGGGCCTCGATCGTGATGATGCCGCCGGTCTTGCTCCCGCGGACGGACTGGCCGACCTTGGTGTGCTTCTTGACCCGGTTGACGCCCTCGACGAGCACCTTGGAGGTCTCCGGGAAGGCCTGGATGACCTTGCCCTGCAGACCCTTGTCCTTACCGGTGATGACCTGGACCAGGTCACCCTTCTTGATGTTCATGGACGCCATGGCTTACAGCACCTCCGGAGCGAGCGAGACGATGCGCATGTAGCGCTTCTCGCGCAGCTCGCGGCCGACGGGGCCGAAGATGCGGGTCCCGCGCGGGTCCCCGCCGTCCTTGATCAGGACGGCCGCGTTCTCGTCGAAGCGGATGTACGAGCCGTCCGGACGCCGGCGCTCCTTGACGGTGCGCACGATGACGGCCTTGACGACGTCGCCCTTCTTGACGCCCGCGCCGGGCAGGGCGTCCTTGACGGTGGCGACGATGACGTCGCCGATTCCGGCGTAGCGGCGGCTGGAGCCACCGAGCACGCGGATGCAGAGGATTTCCTTCGCACCCGTGTTGTCGGCGACCCGGAGCCGCGACTCCTGCTGGATCACTTATCTATCTCCTTCGTCGTGCCGGTTCACAGGGGGCTGCCGAACGGTGCCGGCAGCCGGTCCCTGTGCCTGGCCGAACGGACTGGTTACTTGGCCTTCTCGAGGATCTCGACCAGGCGCCAGCGCTTGGTCGCCGAGGTCGGCCGGGTCTCCATGAGCAGGACGCGGTCGCCGATGCCGGCCGTGTTCTGCTCGTCGTGGGCCTTCAGCTTGGTGGTGCGGCGCACGACCTTGCGGTACTTCGGGTGCTTCTTGCGGTCCTCGACCTCGACGACGATGGTCTTCTCCATCTTGTCGCTGACGACGTACCCCTCGCGCACCTTGCGCGCGCCACGCTCTTCCGTGGTCTCCACAGCCTGCTCGCTCACTTCGCCTCCTCGCTAACGCCGATGCCGAGCTCCCGCTCCGTCATCAACGTGTAGATGCGAGCGATGTCCTTCTTCACGGCGCGCATGCGGCCGTGGTTCTCAAGCTGGCCGGTGGCCTGCTGGAAGCGGAGGTTGAACAGCTCCTCCTTGCCCTCACGGAGCTTCTCCAGCAGTTCGGCGTCGCCGAGCTCGCGCAGTTCGCGCGCGGTGGTCCCGGTCGCCATCAGATGTCACCTGCCTCACGCTTGATGATCCGGCACTTGAGCGGGAGCTTGTGCGTGGCGCGAAGCAGAGCCTCGCGAGCGCGCTCCTCGTTCGGGTACGAGAGCTCGAAGAGCACCCGGCCGGGCTTGACGTTCGCGACCCACCACTCCGGCGAACCCTTACCGGAACCCATGCGGGTCTCGGCCGGCTTCTTGGTGAGCGGACGGTCCGGGTAGATGTTGATCCACACCTTGCCACCACGGCGGATGTGCCGGTTGATGGCGATACGGGCGGACTCGATCTGCCGGTTGGTCACGTACGCCGGGGTCAGCGCCTGGATGCCGTACTCGCCGAACGCCAGGTTGTTGCCGCCCTTGGAGGCGCCGGAGCGACCGGGGTGGTGCTGCTTGCGGTGCTTGACCCGCCGCGGGATCAGCATCACGCCTCCTTAGACTCAGTAGCGGCCGGGGCCTCGGCGGCGGCCGGAGCCTGCGCCTGGGCCGGAGCCTGGGACTGCTGGCCGCCGTCGCGACGCGGACCGCGGCCACCGCCGCCGTCGCGGCGCGGGGGACGCCCGCCGCCGTCGCGGCCGCCGCCACGGCGGTCGCCGTCACGCTGCGGACGCCCGGCACGGGCCTCGGCCGCGTTCAGCGCGCGCTGCGCCGACAGCGAGGTGACATCGCCCTTGTAGATCCAGACCTTCACGCCGATGCGGCCGAAGGTGGTCTTGGCCTCGTAGAAGCCGTAGTCGATGTTCGCGCGCAGCGTGTGCAGCGGAACGCGACCCTCGCGGTACTGCTCCGAGCGGCTCATCTCGGCGCCGCCCAGACGACCGGAGACCTGGACCTTGATGCCCTTGACGCCGGCCTTCATCGAAGACTGGATCGCCTTGCGCATCGCGCGGCGGAACGCCACACGCTGGGCCAGCTGCTCCGCGATGCCCTGCGCGACCAGCTGAGCGTCGCTCTCGGGGTTGCGCACCTCGAGGATGTTCAGCTGGACCTGCTTGGCGGTCAGCTTCTCGAGCTTGCCGCGGATGCGGTCGGCCTCGGCGCCGCGGCGGCCGATGACGATGCCCGGACGCGCGGTGTGGATGTCGACGCGGACGCGGTCGCGCGTGCGCTCGATCTCCACCTTGGAGATGCCGGCGCGGTCCATGCCCTCGGTCATGAGGCGGCGGATCGCGACGTCTTCCTTGACGTAGTCCTTGTACAGCTTGTCGGCGTACCACCGGGACTTGAAGTCCGTGGTGATGCCGAGGCGGAACCCATGCGGGTTAACCTTCTGGCCCACTATCGGGTCCTGCCCTTCTGCGCGACGCCCGCGGTCTCCTGGACCACGATCGTGATGTGCGAGGTCCGCTTGCGGATGCGGTAGGCACGGCCCTGGGCGCGCGGCCGGAACCGCTTCAGGGTCGGGCCCTCGTCCACGTAGGCCTCGCTGATGACCAGCGAGCCGCGGAGCTGCTTGTTGTTGCGCGCGTTGGCGGCAGCCGACGCGACGCACTTGAAGACCGGCTCGGCGGCGGCGTACGGCGCGAAGCGCAGGGTGTCCAGCGCCTGCTCGACGTCCTGGCCGCGGACCATGTCCACGACGCGGCGCACCTTCATGGCGGTCATGCGGATGTTCTTCGCCTGGGCAATGGCCTCATTGCCGGCGAGGTCCTTGGCCTTGTTCTCAGCCACGGCGCGACCTCCGATCGTCCTTCACGTGACCCTTGAACGTGCGGGTCGGGGAGAACTCACCGAGCTTGTGGCCGACCATGGCCTCGGTGATGAACACCGGGACGTGCTTGCGGCCGTCGTGCACGGCGATGGTGTGACCCAGCATGTCCGGCACGATCATCGAGCGCCGGGACCAGGTCTTGATGACGTTCTTGGTGTTCTTCGCGTTCTGGGCGTCCACCTTCTTCATCAGGTGGCCGTCCACGAAGGGACCCTTCTTGAGACTGCGCGGCATCTAAACCTCCTCCTAGCGCTTCTTGTTGGACTTGCGACGGCGGACGATGTACTTGTCGGAGGCCTTGCCCGGCTTGCGGGTGCGGCCCTCCTTCTGGCCCCAGGGCGAGACCGGGTGGCGGCCACCGGAGGTCTTGCCCTCGCCACCGCCGTGCGGGTGGTCGATCGGGTTCATCGCGACACCGCGGACGGTCGGGCGCTTGCCCTTCCAGCGCATGCGGCCGGCCTTGCCCCAGTTGATGTTCGACTGCTCGGCGTTGCCGACCTCGCCGACCGTGGCGCGGCAGCGCAGGTCGACGTTGCGGATCTCGCCGGAGGGCATGCGCAGCTGCGCGAACGGACCGTCCTTGGCGACGAGCTGGACGCTCGCGCCGGCCGACCGGGCGATCTTCGCGCCGCCGCCGGGGCGGAGCTCGATCGCGTGGATCGTGGTACCGGTCGGGATGTTGCGCAGCGGCAGGTTGTTGCCGGGCTTGATGTCCGCGCCGGGGCCGTTCTCGATCCGGTCGCCCTGGTTCAGGTTCTTCGGAGCCAGGATGTAGCGCTTCTCGCCGTCCGCGTAGTGCAGCAGCGCGATGCGGGCGGTGCGGTTCGGGTCGTACTCGATGTGAGCGACCTTGGCCGGCACGCCGTCCTTGTCGTTGCGGCGGAAGTCGATCAGGCGGTAGGCCCGCTTGTGGCCGCCGCCCTGGTGGCGCACGGTCACACGGCCGGTGCTGTTGCGACCGCCCTTGCTGTGGACCGGGACGACCAGCGACTTCTCCGGGGTGCTCCGGGTGATCTCGACGAAGTCGGCGACCGAGGAGCCGCGGCGGCCCGGGGTCGTCGGCTTGTACTTACGGATGCCCATTAGGAAACCGGCCCTCCAAACAGCTCGATGCGGCCCTTCTTGCCGCCACCGGGGTTCGGGTCCACGGTCACGATCGCGCGCTTGGTGTCCTTGCGCTTGCCCACGCCGTAGCGCGTGCGCTTGCGCTTGCCCTGGCGGTTGATCGTGTTCACCGACAGGACCTTCACGTCGAAGATCTCCTCGACGGCCTCGCGGATCTGGATCTTGTTCGTGTCCGGGTGGACGACGAACGTGTACGTGTTCTGGTCCAGAAGGGCGTAGCTCTTCTCCGACACCACCGGCTTGATGATGATGTCGCGGGCCAGGACCGAGCGGTCAGCGAACTTGCTGGTCACGCGTCGCTCCCCTCAACCTCGGAGGAGGACGCCACCGCGGTGACAGACTTCCCCTTAGCGGGACCGGCGATGAACTGGTCGTACGCGCCCTGCGTGAACACGACGGCGTCGTTGACGAGCACGTCGTAGGTGTTCAGCTGGCCGACGTCGAGCAGGTGCACGGTCGGGACGTTGCGGAGGCTCTTGTAGGAGACCTCGTCGGTGCGCTGGAGCACGACGAGCACGTTCTTGACTGTGCCCGATTCAACAGCGGGGGTCACGCTCTTCAGCAGCGCCACGGCGGACTTGGTGTTCGGGGTCGAGCCCTCGACCAGCTGGTCCACCACGATGACGCGGCCGTCGCGAGCCCGGTCGGACAGGGCCCCGCGCAGCGCGGCGGCCTTCATCTTCTTCGGGGTGCGCTGGGCGTAGTCGCGCGGCACCGGGCCGTGGACGACGCCACCGCCGGCGAACTGCGGCGCGCGGGTCGAACCCTGGCGGGCCCGGCCGGTGCCCTTCTGGCGGTACGGCTTCTTGCCGCCGCCGGACACCTCGCCGCGGGTCTTGGTCTTGTGCGTGCCCTGGCGGGCCGCCGCCAGCTGGGCCACCACGACCTGGTGGATCAGCGGGATGTTGGTCTGGACGTCGAAGATCTCGCCGGGGAGGTCGACGGAGACAACCTGAGTCATGTCAGGCTCCCTTCTTGACCGAGGTCTTGACCAGGACCAGCCCGCCGTTGGGGCCGGGGATGGCGCCCTTGACCAGGATCAGGCCCTTCTCGGCGTCCACGGCCTGGACGGTGAGGTTCTGGACGGTCACGCGCGCCGAGCCCATGCGGCCGGCCATGCGGACACCCTTGAACACGCGACCGGGGGTCGCGCAGGCGCCGATGGAACCGGGCGAACGGTGCTTGCGCTGCACGCCGTGGCCCGCGCCGAGGCCCCGGAAGTTGTGGCGCTTCATGACACCGGCGAAGCCGTGGCCCTTGGAGGTGCCGGAGACGTCGACGATCTGACCCTGCGTGAAGGTCTCGGCGGTGATCTCCTGGCCGAGGGAGTACTCGGCGGCGTCGGTGGTGCGGATCTCCACGGTGTAGCGGCGCGGCGTCACGCCGGCCTTCGCGAAGTGGCCGGCCTCGGGCTTGGTCACCTTGGTCGGCTTCACGGCACCGTAGGCGATCTGCACGGCCTCGTAGCCGTCGATCTCCTGCTTGCGGATCTGCGTCACGACGCACGGCCCGGCCTTGACGACGGTCACCGGGACGACCCGGTTGTTCTCGTCCCAGACCTGGGTCATGCCGAGCTTCTCGCCCAGGACGCCCTTAATCTGCTTTCCCATGATGCCGGCCGCCTAGAGCTTGATCTCGATGTCGACGCCCGCGGGCAGGTCGAGACGCATCAGCGAGTCAACCGTCTTCGGGGTCGGGTCGAGGATGTCGATGAGTCGCTTGTGCGTGCGCATCTCGAAGTGCTCGCGCGAGTCCTTGTACTTGTGCGGCGAGCGGATGACGCAGTACACGTTCTTCTCAGTCGGCAGCGGCACCGGGCCGGCGACCTGCGCACCAGTGCGGATCACGGTCTCGACGATCTTCTTCGCCGAGGAGTCGATCACCTCGTGGTCGTAGGCCTTGAGCCTGATGCGGATCTTCTGTCCCGCCATGGCTGCTTGGTTCCTTATCCTTCGTCTTTCCTGGACCTGATGTCCGGCGTCTGCGTCGGCCGTCCCCGATCGGTGCCGGGAACTGCTCGCATCAACGCGCCCGGCGACCGAAGTGGTTGTGGACCCACCGCGACCACCGGGTTTGCCGCGTTCCACAACCTGTGTGTCCCGCGAAGCCTGTCGTACTTCGCCCGCTTCATCCGGTCCACGCGGTCGGGCGTGTCGCCCGGTGGAGCGTGGAGATCCCGTGGGCGCGACTCATCGCCTCGCCTGCAGAACCGGATTCCGCGAGAATGTGCCCTACCAGCAGCGGGACCCTGGCCGAGGACGGCCGGGAGCCCCCGCGCACCCGGCATGCGGGCGCGGACGGTCAGGCAACCTCAACAGTATGGCCCAGGCCTGGGGGTTTTGGGAAATCGAGGCATGGGGATACCAGGGATTTATTTTGAGATGTGATATGGGGCACATGGCCTGCCCGGTCTTCCGGCGCGGTGACGCCTGGTCACGGTGCGGTACCGGCCGAAGACTGTCGACATTCGAAGAGCGGATGTGTCCTACGCCAAACGCACGGACCGGCCTGCGGAGTGGTTCCCGCCGGCCGATCCGCGTGCAGTCGCTCAAGCCGCTATGCGCGAGTCCTGCCCGATGGAGATCACCGGAGCTGCGACCGTTGTCGGGTACTCCTTGTACTCCACCGCGTTGGCCGCGCGGGCCGTGAGCCAGTTGAAGAAGCCGGCGACCATCTTGCGCGTCAGCATCTTGTAGGCCTTGTTGCGGCCGGCGATCTTCTTGTCGTCGACCGGAGCCAGGAACCCGCCGGAGCCCTTGCCCTGCTTCTGGCCGATCTTGACCGCCGGGCGCAGGATCCGCTCGTAGGCGGCGAAGGCCGCGGTGTGGTCGCCGCCGGCCGCGGCGAGTTCGCCGGCCAGGACGTTCGCGCCCATCATCGCCATCCCGGTACCGCTGCCGCCGGGGCCGGCGCACCACGCGGCGTCGCCGAGAAGCACGACCCGGCCGGCCGACCAGCGGTCCATGCGGACCTGGCTGAGCGTGTCGAAGTAGAGGTCGTCGGCCTCCCACATGCGCTCGACCAAGGTCGGGGTCTCCCAGCCGGCATCGGCGTAGGTCGCCGCGACCAGCCGCTTCTGCGCGGTGAGGTCGTGGCGGTCGTAGGCCAGGTTCGGCGCGTGGAAGACGAAGCCGACGCCGAGGCGCGACCGGTCCCGCGCGCTGGCCGCCATCACGCCGCAGCCCGGGACGTTGTAGATGCGTCCCTCGTGGTCCAGGCCGAGGTCGTTCGGCGCGGTGAAGCCCGCGATCGCCCAGCCGAGGTCCTTGCGGAAGCGCTCCTGGGCCGAAGGCCAGGCGGCGGACACCGGAGTGCAGGCCGTCCGCGCCGACCACCAGATCGTAGGTGGCCGTGGCGCCGCCGGCGAAGGTGACGCGGACGCCGTCGGCGCCGTCGTCGAGACCGACGATCCAGTCGCCGAATATGTAGCGCGTGTATTCGCGCGTCGCGTCGTACAGGATGCGCGCCAGGTCGCCGCGCTCGATCTCGACCTCGCCGCTGAAGAAGGCCGAGGAGAAGGCGATGACCGGCTCCCCCGCGCCGTCGATCACGACCTGGTCGCCCATCGCGGTCTCGGCGGCCTTCACCGCGTCGAAGATGCCCATCGCCTTGAGGAGCCTCACCTGCTCGCCGCGGAAGTCGACGGCGCCGCCGCTGTCCCGCAGGAACGCCGAGCGCTCGACCACGGTCGCCTCGAAGCCGTGGCGGTGCAGCCAGTAGGCGAGGGAGGGGCCTGCGATGCCAGCGCCGGAGATGAGGACGGTGCGGGCGCTCTGGCGGTTCTGTGTGCTGGTCATGGCTTTGCTCCCTGGAATCGGCGGATCCTGCGCTGCGGCGTCGAGACAACCGTACAACCGTCTTGTACAATCGTGCAAGACGGTTGTCCAAACGTGTCGATCCGCGATTCCCGGCGGCCTGCGGCATACGGTCGCGCCATGGAAGCCGCCTACACCCTCGACGACGCCCGCGCCCTGTTCCCCGACCTCGTCGAGGAAGCCCGCGTCACGCGACACCCGGTCTACGTCACCGACGAGACCGGGGAACCCGTCGTCGCGATCGTCGACATGCGCTGGCTCGAGGAGTGCGAGAAGTTGATGGCGCAGATTGGCTGAGGGCACAGATTGGTTGACGGCGCAGATTGGTTGACGGCACAGCCCCGGAGCCCGGCCGCGGGCGCGGGAGGGACGCCGGCCCGGGGCGGCCGAGTCAGACCAACTCCAGGCCGTATCTGTCGGCGAAGTACCGGTAGCGCCGCTTGGTCAGGGTGGCGAGCGGCACCCCGTAGGACAGGCAGCCGGCGGCGATCCAGGCGTCGTTCAGGGACGGCTCGCTTCCGGCCCGCTGCGCCGCCACGGTGATCCGGGCCCAGATCCGCGCCACGACGTCGTCGCCGCCGATCATCCGGCCGGGATCGGTCCACAGACTCAGATCCTCGGTGCGCGCCTGGCCCCACAGCAGCCGTTCGGGCCAGGTCGTCAGTTCCGCCAGCGCGACGAAGGGCAGCACCACCGTGCGGCCGGCGAGCCTGCCCGGCGCCGGATCCGCGGTGAACCAGCGGGACGCCAGGGCCGTGTCGGCGGCGACGAGACATGGCGCAGGATGCTGATACTCCTCGGACGCCGTGGCGGCGGCGGGCTGGTACTCGCCGGCCGACACCGGCTCCAGCGCGGGGTGCGCAGCGGCCCTCAAGGCGGCGCCGCGGCCCATCACCTGCTCGACCGTCAACCAGCGCGAGGTCAATTCGGCGGCCGGGACTTGCCGCTGCTCCTCAGCCATGGTGCTGCCGCTCCTGGCGCAGCCAGGCCAGGAAGGCCCGGTGCTCGCGCTCGGTGGCGAACAGCTTCGGCCAGGTCGCCAGCTCCTCGCGAGTCAGGGGGTTGATTCCGGCGCCGCGCACCCGCGCCGTCAGCTCGCCGCGGCGCAGCGGCTGGATGCGGGCCAGCCAGTGGTCGAAGGTCTCGCCGGGTTGCAGGGGATACTTCACATCCACCTCCGAGTTCGGGGAATGACATCTAGTTAATTCCCCTGAGGCCTGTCCCGGGCGTGAGCCGTGCAGGAAATTCACTCGAAAGAAGAACGCCGAAGGCCCCCGAAGCCGAAGCTCCGGGGGCCTTCGCGCAAGCGGTGCCCGGCGGCCCGAGAGCCGCAGAGTCCTTACTTGGTGATCTTCACCACGCGACCGGCACCGACGGTGCGGCCACCCTCACGGATGGCGAACCGCAGGCCCTCCTCCATGGCGATCGGCTGGATCAGCTCGACGGCCATCTCGGTGTTGTCGCCCGGCATGACCATCTCGGTGCCCTCGGGGAGGGTCACGACGCCGGTCACGTCGGTCGTCCGGAAGTAGAACTGCGGACGGTAGTTGTTGAAGAACGGGGTGTGGCGGCCGCCCTCGTCCTTGCTCAGGATGTAGACCTGGGCGTCGAAGCCGGTGTGCGGGGTGGTCGTGCCCGGCTTGATGACGACCTGGCCGCGCTCGACGTCGTCGCGCTTGATGCCGCGCAGCAGCAGACCGACGTTCTCACCGGCCTGGCCCTCGTCGAGCAGCTTGCGGAACATCTCGACGCCGGTGACCGTCGTCGTCTGCTTCTCGTTGCGGATGCCGACGATGTCGACGGTCTCGTTGACCTTGACGATGCCGCGCTCGATGCGACCGGTGACGACGGTGCCACGACCGGTGATCGTGAAGACGTCCTCGATCGGCATCAGGAACGGCTTGTCGATCTCGCGCTCCGGCTGCGGGATCGCGGTGTCGACGGCCTTCATCAGCTCCAGGAGCTTGGCGGTCCACTCGGCGTCGCCCTCGAGCGCCTTCAGCGCCGAGACGCGCACGACCGGCAGGTCGTCGCCCGGGAACTCGTACTCGGAGAGCAGCTCGCGCACCTCGAGCTCGACGAGCTCCAGGATCTCCTCGTCGTCCACCATGTCCGACTTGTTCAGCGCGACCACGATGTAGGGCACGCCGACCTGGCGGGCCAGGAGCACGTGCTCCTTGGTCTGCGGCATCGGGCCGTCGGTGGCGGCCACGACCAGGATGGCGCCGTCCATCTGGGCCGCACCGGTGATCATGTTCTTGATGTAGTCCGCGTGACCGGGGCAGTCGACGTGCGCGTAGTGCCGCGCGTCGGTCTGGTACTCGACGTGCGCGATGGAGATGGTGATACCGCGCTGACGCTCTTCGGGCGCCTTGTCGATCTGGTCGAACGGGGTGTAGGGGTTCAGGTCCGGGTGAGCGTCGTGCAGAACCTTGGTGATGGCCGCGGTCAGCGTCGTCTTCCCGTGGTCGATGTGACCGATGGTGCCGATGTTGACGTGCGGCTTGTTCCGCTCGAACTTCGCCTTCGCCACGTTGTCCTCCTGTGGACTGGTGAGGTGCGCCCCGGGGATGGATTCCGCCGGCGGCGTTTCTACGGATTCTCAGGAGAGGCTGGGATGACCGGTTCTCTCCCGACGGCTTGGGCTACTCGCCGCGCGCCTTCTTGACGATCTCCTCCGCCACGTTCCGGGGAACCTCGGCGTAGGAGTCGAACTGCATGCTGTACGAGGCGCGGCCGGACGTCTTCGACCGCAGGTCGCCGACGTAGCCGAACATCTCGCTCAGCGGGACCAGGGCCTTGACGACCCGGGAACCGAACCGCTCCTCCATGGCCTGGATCTGGCCACGGCGGGAGTTCAGGTCGCCGATCACGTCGCCCATGTAGTCCTCGGGCGTGGTGACCTCGACCGCCATCATCGGCTCGAGCAGCGCCGGGTCGGCCTTGCGGGCCGCTTCCTTGAACGCCATCGAACCGGCGACCTTGAACGCCATCTCCGAGGAGTCGACCTCGTGGTACTTGCCGTCCAGCAGCGTCACCTTGACGCCGGTCAGCGGGAAGCCGGCGAGCACGCCGAACTCCATCGCGTCCTGGCAGCCGGCGTCCACCGAGGGGATGTACTCCTTGGGGATGCGGCCACCGGTGACGGCGTTGACGAACTCGTAGCCCTCGGCACCCGGCTCGCCGTCCGCAAGCGGCTCCAGCGAGATGATGACGGAGGCGTACTGGCCCGAACCACCGGTCTGCTTCTTGTGCGTGTACTCGACCTTCGGCACCGCGCGGCGGATCGTCTCGCGGTAGGCCACCTGGGGCTTGCCGACGTTCGCCTCGACCTTGAACTCGCGGCGCATGCGGTCCACCAGGATCTCCAGGTGGAGCTCGCCCATGCCGGAGATGACGGTCTGGCCGGTCTCCTCGTCGGTGCGAACCTGGAACGACGGGTCCTCCTCGGCCAGGCGCTGGATCGCGGTGCCCAGCTTCTCCTGGTCGGACTTCGTCTTCGGCTCGATCGCGACGTGGATCACCGGGGCCGGGAAGGTCATCGACTCCAGGATGATCGGGTTCGCCTGGTCCGACAGCGTCTCGCCGGTCGTGGTGTCCTTCAGGCCCATGACCGCGATGATGTCGCCGGCACCGACCGACTCGATCTCCTCACGCTTGTTGGCGTGCATGCGGTAGATCTTGCCGATGCGCTCCTTGCGCCCCTTGACGGGGTTCAGGTACGTGCCGCCGGACTCCAGGATGCCGGAGTAGACCCGGACGAACGTGAGCTTGCCCAGGTGCGGGTCGCTCATGATCTTGAAGGCCAGGGCCGACATCGGCTCGTCGTTGGACGGCTTGCGGTGCAGCACCGTCTCCTCGTCGCCCACCTTGTGGCCGTCGATGGCGTCCACGTCGAGCGGCGAGGGCAGGTAGCGGACGATCGCGTCGAGCAGGGGCTGCACGCCCTTGTTCTTGAACGCGGTCCCGCAGAACACCGGGTTCAGCTTGGCGGCGAGGGTGGCGCGGCGGATGGCCGCGTACAGCTGCTCCAGCGAGGGCTCCTGGCCCTCCAGGTACAGCTCCATCATCTCGTCGTCGGCCTCGGCGATGGTCTCCAGCAGACGCCCGCGCCACTCGTCGGCGGCCTCGATGTGGGTGTCCGGGATCTCGACCTCGTCGTAGGCCTCGCCCAGCTTGGTCTCGGCGCTCCACACCAGGGCCTTCATCTTCACCAGGTCGATGACGCCCTTGAAGTCCGCCTCGGCACCGATCGGCAGCTGCATGACCAGCGGAGTGGCCTGCAGACGCGTGACGATCATGTCGACGCAGCGGTGGAACTCCGCACCGGTGCGGTCCAGCTTGTTGATGAAGCAAATGCGCGGGACGCCGTAACGGTCGGCCTGCCGCCAGACCGTCTCGGACTGCGGCTCCACGCCGGCGACACCGTCGAACACCGCGACCGCGCCGTCGAGAACGCGCAGCGAACGCTCCACCTCGACGGTGAAGTCGACGTGCCCGGGCGTGTCGATGATGTTGATGGTGTTGTCGACGTTGTCCACCGTCCAGTGACAGGTGACAGCAGCGGACGTGATCGTGATGCCACGCTCCTGCTCCTGCTCCATCCAGTCGGTGGTGGCAGCGCCGTCGTGGACCTCGCCGATCTTGTAGCTCATGCCCGTGTAGTACAGGATGCGCTCGGTCGTCGTGGTCTTGCCCGCGTCGATGTGGGCCATGATCCCGATGTTGCGGACCTTGGCCAGGTCAACGGCGTTGGGGGCCATTTCGCTCAGCTACTTTCTGCGGTCTCGGCTACCGGGGTTACCAGCGGTAGTGCGCGAACGCCTTGTTCGCGTCCGCCATCTTGTGCGTGTCCTCGCGGCGCTTGACGGAGGCACCCAGGCCGTTGGAGGCGTCCAGGAGCTCGTTCATCAGGCGCTCGGTCATCGTCTTCTCGCGGCGCTGCCGGGAGTAGCCGACCAGCCAGCGCAGGGCCAGCGTGGTGCTGCGGCCGGCGCGGACCTCGATCGGGACCTGGTAGGTCGCGCCACCCACGCGGCGGGACTTGACTTCCAGGGTCGGCTTGACGTTGTCCAGCGCGCGCTTGAGCGTGATCACCGGGTCGGTGCCGGTCTTCTCGCGGCAGCCTTCCAGGGCGCCGTAGACGATGCGCTCGGCGGTGGAGCGCTTGCCGTCCAGCAGCACCTTGTTCACCAGGGAGGTGACCAGGGGCGAGTTGTAGACCGGGTCGATGACGACCGGGTGCTTCGGGGCAGGACCCTTGCGAGGCATTAGCTCTTCTCCTTCTTGGCGCCGTAGCGGCTGCGGGCCTGCTTGCGGTTCTTGACGCCCTGGGTGTCGAGCGAGCCGCGGACGATCTTGTACCGAACGCCCGGCAGGTCCTTCACACGGCCGCCGCGCACGAGCACGATGGAGTGCTCCTGCAGGTTGTGGCCGACGCCCGGGATGTACGCCGTGACCTCGATGCCGGAGGACAGCTTCACACGGGCCACCTTGCGCAGAGCCGAGTTCGGCTTCTTGGGCGTGGTGGTGTACACGCGGGTGCAGACGCCGCGGCGCTGCGGGGATCCCTTGAGGGCAGGAGTGTTGTTCTTCACAACCTTGTCCTGCCGGCCCTTGCGGACCAACTGCTGAATGGTAGGCACTAGGTGCTGGCCTTCCCTTTCCTTCTACGGCTCCACGTGGGCGACCCCGGGCGTGGAGTGCTACTACCTCTCGGTTTCGCGTCGAGTTCCTGCTTGTCCACTTGTCACACACCCCTGCGGCGCCGGGTCCGCCCTGTCCGGGTATCACCCGGGACGTCCGGTCCACGAGGTCGGGTGTGTCGCGACCAACAGACCCCTGCTGCCTCCGGCGGAACGGCGAGCGGCTTGGCGCCGACGCCACCGAACGGTGCGCAGGCAGGAGCAGCCGGGGGGACACCCCTGGCACGGCGACGAGCCTACCCAGGGCATGCCTGTGAGGTCAAAACGAGGGGAGGGACCCTAGCACCGGTGAAGGCCGCCATCAAGGCGGCTGGTCCGGCACCCGGCCCCGCCACGGTCCGCCGTGCCGGCGAACCCACCCATTCTCGCATGCCGGACACTTTCCCGCGGCCCTTTAACGGGACGGATGACAGAGAGCGGCACCAGGGTCAACGGCAGGGACACGAGAGGTATTCCCGCGCCCCACCTGTGTACGGCCGTCCCGCCGGTACCAAGCGCTTTATGTGAGCAGCAGCGTGAGGACGCCCTTGATCCCGGCGTGCGCGACGAAGTAGTAGTGGAAGATCAGGTAGGCCAGGATCGCCAGATCCGCCATCCCCAGAAGGCGTGCGAGGTCCGCGAGCCCGGCTCCGGTCCGCCGCCCTTCCGAGGCGAGTATGTTCCGCTTCGCCCGCGCTCCCCACCGCGCGGCCAGGATCGCGGCGACCAGAGCCACGACGATCGGCAGGTTGTAGAACGGCGTCCACGACGACCACGCCAGCGCCGCGGCCCCCATCGCGGCCACCGCGCGCAGGTCGACCCGGGCGCCCTGCTCCGGCGGATAGCCGCCACCGCCCTGGCGCGGCACCGGACTGGCCGAGGCCCGGCTGCCCGCGGCACTGTAGTTGGGGCGCCCGACCTCGGGCTGCTCGTTCATCGGCACTCCGAATTCTCAGGTCACGGGCGACACATTCAGAGTACCCATCAGGAACCTGAACCACGTCTCATGCATCTAAGGACTGTACGGTCCGCAGGACGGGGGAATCCGATGACAGAGCAAGAGACCTTCCAGAAGCAGTTCGGCGCGCTCGCCGTGACCACACGAGCGGCTTTGGTGTTCCGCTACCGCGAGAACCTGCCGCTGTCCCACGTGGCCCAGCTGGTCGACCGGCCGGCCGGGAAGCTGGAACAGCACCTCGATCGAGTCCTGACAGAGCTGCTGAAATCCGGCGCGCTGGTGCCCACCGGCACCGAATCCTCCGAGGAGGTTCTGCGCCGGCGGCTCGAGGAACTGCGCGGCGATCCCGCGCTGTCCGCCTTCAGCCTCGTGTCCGCCGTCCGCGCCAAACAGCGGGAACGCCGGCTGTTCGGTGGCTGGGCGCGGCGCGGCTTCGCTTAAGAGAAGGACGCGCACCACTCATAGAACGACCGCACCACGCCGAAGGGCGGCCGCTTCCCCACCGGGAAGCGACCGCCCTTTCAGCGATCTATCGGATCAGCGATCCGGACCTCAGCCGCTGTACCCGCCGAAGTCGTACTCCTCCAGCGGAACCGCCTGGCCGGAGCCGCTGCCGAAGCTGTACGACGAGTAGTCGTCGTCGTAGCCCACCAGCGTGTACATCTGGGCCTTCGCCTCTTCGGTCGGCTCGACCTTGATGTTCCGGTAGCGCGGCATGCCGGTCCCGGCCGGGATCAGCTTGCCGATGATCACGTTCTCCTTCAGGCCGAGCAGCGAGTCGGACTTGCCGTTGATCGCCGCGTCGGTCAGGACACGGGTCGTCTCCTGGAAGGAGGCCGCCGACAGCCACGAGTCCGTGGCGAGCGAGGCCTTGGTGATACCCATCAGCTGCGGACGCCCGGAGGCCGCGTGCCCGCCCTCGGAGACCACCTTGCGGTTCTCGGTCTCGAAGCGGCTGAACTCGACCAGCTCGCCCGGGAGCAGTTCGGCGTCCCCGGCCTCGATGATCGTCACCCGGCGCAGCATCTGCCGGACGATGATCTCGATGTGCTTGTCGTGGATCGGCACACCCTGGCTGCGGTACACCTTCTGGACCTCGGCCACCAGGTGGATCTGCACCTGGCGCTGGCCCAGGATGCGCAGCACGTCGTGCGGGTTGACGGTGCCCTTGGTGAGCTCCTGCCCGACCTCGACGTGCTCGTCGTCGCGGACCAGCAGCATCGTGCGCTTGCTGACCGGGTACGCGACCTCCTCCACCGACGGGTCGTCGGGGGCGATGACGATCTTGCGGGTCTTGTCGGTGTCCTCGATCCGGACCCGGCCGGCCGCCTCGGCGATCGGCGCCACGCCCTTGGGCGTGCGGGCCTCGAACAGCTCGATGACACGCGGCAGACCCTGCGTGATGTCGTCACCGGCCACACCGCCGGTGTGGAAGGTGCGCATGGTCAGCTGGGTGCCGGGCTCGCCGATCGACTGCGCGGCGATGATGCCCACCGCCTCGCCGACGTCCACCAGCTTGCCGGTGGCCAGCGAGCGGCCGTAGCACATCGCGCAGGTGCCGACCTTGGACTGGCAGGTCAGGACCGAGCGGACCTTGACCTCGGCCACCCCGGCCTCGATGAGCTTGTCGATCGCCACGTCGCCGAGGTCCACGCCGGCGTCGAGGATCGTCTTCTTGTCGACGACGACCTTCTCCGCGGTGTTGCGCGCGTAGACCGAGTTCTCGACGTTCTCATCCTTGATGAGGCGGCCGTCGGTCCGGGTCGCGATCGGCATCATGATGCCGCGCTCGGTGCCGCAGTCCTCCTCACGGATGATCACGTCCTGCGAGACGTCCACCAGACGCCGGGTGAGGTACCCGGAGTCCGCGGTGCGCAGCGCGGTGTCGGCCAGACCCTTGCGGGCGCCGTGCGTCGAGATGAAGTACTCGACGACCGACAGACCCTCGCGGAAGGACGCCTTGATCGGACGCGGGATGGTCTCGTTCTTGGCGTTCGACACCAGACCGCGCATACCGGCGATCTGCCGCATCTGCATGAAGTTACCGCGCGCGCCGGAGTCGACCATCATGAAGATCGGGTTCGTCTTCGAGAAGTTCGCCTGCATCGCGTCGGCGACGTCGTTGGTGGCCTTGGTCCAGATGGAGATGAGCTCCTGGTTGCGCTCCTCCTTCGTGACCAGACCGCGCTCGTACTGCTTCTGGATCTTCGCGGCCTGGGCCTCGTAGCCCTCGAGGATCTCGCCCTTCTTCGGCGGGACCACGATGTCCTCGACGGACACCGTGACGCCGGAGCGGGTCGCCCAGTAGAAGCCCGCGGACTTCAGGTTGTCCAGGGTCGCCGCGACGGTCACCTTCGGGTAGCGCTCGGCCAGGTCGTTGACGATCGCCGAGAGCTGCTTCTTGGCCACCTCGCGGTTCTCGTACGGGTAGTCCAGCGGCAGCAGCTCGTTGAACAGGGCCCGGCCCAGCGTGGTCTTCAGGCGGAACGGCTGACCGGTCTCCCAGCCCTCCGGAGCCACCCAGCCGCGCGGCGGGACGGCCTCGGAGACGCGCAGCTCCACCGGCGCCTGCAGGTCCAGCTCGCGGTTGTCGAAGGCCATCATGGCCTCCGAGATCGAGCCGAACGCCCGGCCCTCGCCCTTCATCCCGTCACGGTCCATCGTGAGGAAGAAGATGCCCAGGACCATGTCCTGCGTCGGCGAGGTGATCGGCCGGCCGTGCGCCGGGGACAGGATGTTGTTCGAGGACAGCATCAGGATGCGGGCCTCGGCCTGCGCCTCGGCGGACAGCGGCAGGTGCACCGCCATCTGGTCGCCGTCGAAGTCCGCGTTGAACGCGGTGCACACCAGCGGGTGGATCTGGATCGCCTTGCCCTCGACCAGCTGCGGCTCGAAGGCCTGGATGCCCAGACGGTGCAGCGTGGGGGCGCGGTTGAGCAGCACCGGGTGCTCCCCGATGACCTCTTCGAGCACGTCCCACACGACCGGCCGCGCGCGCTCCACCATCCGCTTGGCGGACTTGATGTTCTGCGCGTGGTTCAGGTCCACCAGCCGCTTCATCACGAAGGGCTTGAACAGCTCCAGCGCCATCTGCTTGGGCAGACCGCACTGGTGCAGCTTGAGCTGCGGGCCGACGACGATGACCGAACGGGCCGAGTAGTCGACGCGCTTGCCCAGCAGGTTCTGGCGGAACCGGCCCTGCTTGCCCTTGAGCATGTCGGACAGCGACTTCAGCGGACGGTTGCCCGGACCTGTGACCGGACGGCCGCGGCGGCCGTTGTCGAACAGCGAGTCCACGGCCTCCTGCAGCATCCGCTTCTCGTTGTTGACGATGATCTCCGGCGCGCCCAGGTCCAGCAGCCGCTTGAGGCGGTTGTTCCGGTTGATCACGCGGCGGTACAGGTCGTTCAGGTCGGAGGTCGCGAAGCGGCCGCCGTCCAGCTGCACCATCGGACGCAGGTCCGGCGGGATCACGGGCACGCAGTCCAGCACCATGCCGGAGGGCGAGTTGTTGGTCGAGCGGAAGGCCTCGACGACCTTCAGGCGCTTCAGGGCCCGGGTCTTCTTCTGGCCCTTGCCGTTGCGGATGGTGTCGCGCAGCGACTCCGCCTCGGCGTCCAGGTCGAAGGTCTCCAGGCGCTTCTGCAGCGCGGCGGCGCCCATCGAGCCGGAGAAGTACGTGCCGTAGCGGTCACGCATCTCCCGGTACAGGATCTCGTCGCCCTCCAGGTCCTGGACCTTCAGCGACTTGAACCGGCTCCAGACCTCGTCGAGGCGGTCGATCTCGCGCTGCGCGCGGTCGCGCAGCTGCTTCATCTCCCGCTCGCCGCCCTCGCGCACCTTGCGGCGCTGGTCGGCCTTGGCCCCCTCGGCCTCCAGGGCCGCGAGGTCCTCCTCGAGCTTCTTCTGCCGGGCCTCGACGTCGGCGTCGCGCCGGTTCTCGACCTGCTGGCGCTCGACGGAGACCTTGGCCTCCAGCGAGGGCAGGTCGCGGGTGCGCCGCTCGTCGTCGACCTCGGTGATCATGTAGGCGGCGAAGTAGATGACCTTCTCCAGGTCCTTCGGCGCCAGGTCCAGCAGGTAGCCCAGACGGGAGGGCACACCCTTGAAGTACCAGATGTGCGTCACGGGAGCGGCGAGCTCGATGTGGCCCATCCGCTCACGGCGCACCTTGGCCCGGGTGACCTCGACGCCGCAGCGCTCGCAGATGATGCCCTTGAAGCGCACCCGCTTGTACTTGCCGCAGTAGCACTCCCAGTCCCGGGTGGGGCCGAAGATCTTCTCGCAGAAGAGCCCGTCCTTCTCCGGCTTCAGGGTGCGGTAGTTGATGGTCTCCGGCTTCTTCACCTCGCCGTAGGACCAGGTGCGGATGTCGTCGGCAGTCGCCAGACCGATACGGAGCTCGTCGAAGAAATTGACGTCAAGCATGTGGTTTCTATCCTCCTCGATGACTCGTTCGATCAGACCTCTTCGACACTGGACGGCTCGCGCCGGCTCAGGTCGATGCCCAGTTCCTCGGCCGCCCGGAAGACGTCCTCGTCGGTGTCGCGCAGCTCGATCATGGTGCCGTCCTTGCTGAGCACCTCGACGTTCAGGCACAGCGACTGCATTTCCTTGATCAACACCTTGAAGGACTCGGGGATGCCCGGTTCGGGGATGTTGTCGCCCTTGACGATGGCCTCGTAGACCTTCACGCGGCCGAGCACGTCGTCGGACTTGATGGTGAGCAGTTCCTGCAGCGCGTAGGCGGCGCCGTAGGCCTCCAGGGCCCACACCTCCATCTCGCCGAACCGCTGGCCGCCGAACTGGGCCTTACCGCCCAGGGGCTGCTGCGTGATCATCGAGTAGGGGCCGGTGCTGCGCGCGTGCAGCTTGTCGTCGACCAGGTGGTGCAGCTTCAGGATGTACATGTAGCCGACCGAGATCGGGTACGGGAACGGCTCGCCGGAGCGGCCGTCGAACATCCGGGCCTTGCCGGTGCTGTCGACCAGCCGGACCCCGTCGCGGGTCTTCAGCGTGCTCTCCAGCAGGCCGGCGATCTCGTCCTCGCGGGCGCCGTCGAAGACCGGGGTCGCGACCTTGGTGCGGGCCTCGGCCTTGTCCGCGCCGATGGAGCGCAGGCGCTCCTGCCACTCCGCGTCGCCCTCGCCGACGTCCCAGCCGGTGGCCGCGATCCACCCGAGGTGGGTCTCCAGCACCTGGCCGGGGTTCATGCGGGAGGGCACGCCCAGCGGGTTCAGCACGATGTCGACCGGGGTGCCGTCCTCCAGGAACGGCATGTCCTCCACGGGGAGGATCTTGGCGATGACGCCCTTGTTGCCGTGGCGGCCGGCCAGCTTGTCGCCGTGGGTGATCTTGCGCTTCTGCGCCACGTACACCCGGACCAGCTGGTTGACCCCCGGCGGCAGCTCGTCGCCGCTGTCGCGGTCGAAGATGCGGACGCCGATGATCTTGCCCTGCTCGCCGTGCGGCACCTTCAGCGAGGTGTCGCGGACCTCGCGGGCCTTCTCGCCGAAGATCGCGCGCAGCAGCCGCTCCTCCGGGGTGAGCTCGGTCTCGCCCTTGGGCGTGACCTTGCCGACCAGGATGTCGCCGGGGACGACGTCCGCGCCGATCCGGATGATGCCGCGCTCGTCGAGGTCGGCCAGGACCTCCTCGGAGACGTTCGGGATGTCCCGGGTGATCTCCTCCGGGCCCAGCTTGGTGTCCCGGGCGTCGACCTCGTGCTCCTCGATGTGGATCGAGGACAGGACGTCGTCCTGCACCAGGCGCTGCGACAGGATGATCGCGTCCTCGTAGTTGTGGCCCTCCCACGGCATGAACGCCACGAGCAGGTTCTTGCCCAGGGCCATCTCGCCGTCCTGGGTGCACGGACCGTCGGCGAGCACCGAGCCCACCTCGACCCGGTCGCCCTCGCCCACGATCACCTTCTGGTTGAAGGAGGTGCCCTGGTTGGAGCGGCGGAACTTGGCGATGCGGTACACGCTGGTGGTCGCGTCGTCGTTGGCCACGCTCACCAGGTCGGCGGAGACCTCGGTCACCACGCCGCCCTTGTCGGCGGTCACCACGTCGGCGGCGTCGACCGCGCAGCGGTACTCCATGCCGGTGCCGACGAACGGGGAGTCCGACTGCAGCAGCGGCACGGCCTGGCGCATCATGTTCGCGCCCATCAGGGCGCGGTTGGCGTCGTCGTGCTCCAGGAACGGGATCATCGCGGTCGCCACCGACACCATCTGGCGCGGGGAGACGTCCATGTAGTCGATGTCGGCCGGGGCCATCATCTCGATCTCGCCGCCCTTGCGGCGGCACAGCACGCGCTCGTCGGTGTAGGAGCCGTCGTCCCGGACCGGGGCGTTGGCCTGGGCCACGACGTACCGGTCCTCCTCGTCGGCGGTGAGGTAGTCGATGTGATCGGTGACCTTGCCGTCGACGACCCTGCGGTACGGGGTCTCGATGAAGCCGAAGGCGTTGATCCGGCCGTAGGAGGCCAGCGAGCCGATCAGGCCGATGTTCGGGCCTTCCGGGGTCTCGATCGGGCACATGCGGCCGTAGTGCGACGGGTGCACGTCGCGGACCTCGAAGCCGGCCCGCTCACGGGACAGGCCACCGGGGCCCAGCGCGTTCAGGCGGCGCTTGTGGGTCAGACCGGACAGCGGGTTGGTCTGGTCCATGAACTGCGAGAGCTGGCTGGTGCCGAAGAACTCCTTGATGGAGGCCACGACCGGCCGGATGTTGATCAGCGTCTGCGGGGTGATGGCCTCGACGTCCTGCGTGGTCATGCGCTCGCGCACCACGCGCTCCATCCGGGCCAGACCGGTGCGGACCTGGTTCTGGATCAGCTCGCCGACGCTGCGCAGGCGGCGGTTGCCGAAGTGGTCGATGTCGTCCTCTTCGACCACGACGCTCGGCGCGCCCTCGACCTGCGGGTCCATCTCGGTCTCGCCGGCGTGCAGCTTCACCAGGAACTTGATCGCGTTGACGATGTCGTCCTCGGTGAGCACCGTGTTGTCGATGCCGCTGGCCTGCCCCAGCTTCTTGTCGATCTTGTAGCGGCCGACCTTGGCCAGGTCGTAGCGCTTGGGGTTGAAGTACAGGTTGTCCAGCAGGGTCTGGGCGGCCTCGCGCGTCGGCGGCTCGCCCGGGCGCAGCTTGCGGTAGATGTCCAGCAGCGCCTCGTCCTGGCCGGCGGTGTGGTCCTTCTCCAGCGTCTGGCGCATGGACTCGTACTCGCCGAACTCCTCCAGGATCCGGGCGTCGTCCCAGCCCAGGGCCTTCAGGAGCACGGTGACGTGCTGCTTGCGCTTGCGGTCCACGCGCACGCCGACCATGTCGCGCTTGTCGATCTCGAACTCGAGCCAGGCGCCGCGGCTCGGGATGATCTTGGCGTTGAAGACGTCCTTGTCGGAGGTCTTGTCGATGTCCTGCGAGAAGTACAGACCCGGGGAGCGCACCAGCTGGGTCACCACGACACGCTCGGTGCCGTTGATGATGAAGGTGCCCTTGTTGGTCATGAGCGGGAAGTCGCCCATGAACACGGTCTGGCTCTTGATCTCGCCGGTCTCGTTGTTCGTGAACTCGGCGGTCACGAACAGCGGGGCGGCGTAGGTGAAGTCGCGGTCCTTGCACTCGTCGATGGAGTACTTCGCGGGCTCGAAGCGGTGGTCGCGGAACGTCAGCGACATGGTGCCCTGGAAGTCCTCGATCGGGGAGATCTCCTCGAAGATCTCCTCCAGACCGGAGGTGGTGGGCACGTCGAGGCCGGCGGCCTGCTGCTCGGCGACGCGGCCCTTCCAGGTGGCGTTGCCGACGAGCCAGTCGAAGGACTCCGTCTGCAGCGCGAGCAGGTTCGGAACCTCGAGAGGCTCTTTGATCTTCGCGAAGGAGATGCGACGGGCGGCGTTCTTGGTGATGTTCTGGGCGGTGCGCGAGGCGGCCAAGAGGGGTCCTTCCGGGGCTCGGACTGGACTGGCTGTCCTTAGCGCTACCGGTGGACCTGTATCCCTACCCGGCGACGGATTCGGCGAAACCCCAGGTCGGTTGCGGTGTTGGAGGCACCGGTACCGGGTGGTCGGGAGGGATTCGCGAGGCCGTTGACGGAACGAGGCATGCAGAAAGGCAGCGCAAACGAACAGTGTAGCCATGTCGGCCACGCCTGTCCAGCCCGTGCCTTAATAGGCCTGACGCGGGTCGGCATCCCCCTGTCCCGGGGGCCCGACGCGTCGGGCAACAGACGGACAGACTAGCGCCGATGGCCGACAGTTGTCGCTGCCGACACGGGCGGCACAGCCGTCCTTCGCACCTTTTTTCTTCCGGCCGCGTGCCTCGCGCTGCCCCGGCCCGAACTGGTGCTCTGTTCTGTATGAAGCTGACGTACCGCAGAATCCCGCGTAGCTGGGCCGACGTCAAGAGGCGTCCGGTCATCCGTGGTGTCGCAAGCCCGCCGAGCCGGGCGCGCTCCAGGGTCATATGCCCGCCTGCGGACACAAATGGCGGACACGAATGAAGGACCCCCGGGGAAGCCCCGGGGGTCCTTCGGATGGCTCGCGCCGTGAAGAAGGACTACTTCACGGTGACGCCGGCGCCGGCCTCTTCCAGAGCGGCCTTGGCCTTCTCGGCGGCCTCCTTGTTGACCTTCTCCAGCAGCGCCTTCGGCGCGCCGTCGACGAGGTCCTTGGCCTCCTTCAGACCCAGCGAGGTCAGCTCGCGCACGACCTTGATGACCTGGATCTTCTTCTCGCCGGCCGACTCGAGGACGACGTCGAACTCGTCCTGCTCGACCGGAGCCTCGGCAGCGGCGCCGCCGCCGACCGGAGCGGCCACGGCGACCGGGGCGGCGGCCTTGACGTCGAAGGTGTCCTCGAACAGCTTCACGAACTCGGAGAGCTCGATCAGCGTCATCTCCTTGAAAGCGTCGAGCAGCTCGTCGTTGCTGAGCTTCGCCATGATAGGCGTCCTTTCTCTAAGTGAGTTCTAGCTAGGTTTTGCCGGGTGCCTATCAGGCGTCGGCGGACTTCTGAGCCGACAGCGCGTCCACGGTGCGGACGGCCTTCGACAAAGGAGCCTGGAAGAGCGCCGCCGCGTTCGCGAGGGACGCCTTCAGCGCGCCGGCCGCCTTGGCCAGCAGAACCTCGCGGGACTCAAGGTCCGCGAGCTTGGTGATGTCGGCCGGGGTGAGGGTCTTGCCCTCCATCACCCCGCCCTTGATCACCAGAAGGGGGTTCGCCTTGGCGAAGTCACGAAGACCCTTGGCGGCCTCGACCGGGTCGCCCTTGATGAAGGCGATGGCCGACGGGCCCTTCAGCGCCGCCTCGTCCAGACCGTCGATACCGGCCTCGCGAGCAGCGACCTTGGTCAGCGTGTTCTTCACCACGGCGTAGTCCGTGGTCGCACCGAGCGCGCGCCGAAGCTCCTTCAGCTGCGCGACAGTGAGCCCGCGGTACTCGGTCAGCACAGCGGCGTTCGAGCCGCGGAAGTGATCCGCGATCTCGGCGACCGCAGCCGCCTTGTCAGGCCTCGCCATACGGGCCTCCTTCCGGGGTGTCAGAGCCGACTGAAGGTCCCGACACACAAAAACGCCCGGCGCATCAGCGCGGGCGTCACAGGAGTCCCAGCGAAAGGACGGCAACTGCTTCACTTATCGCGCCTGCGCGGGTCGCTCCGTATCGGAGGCCTTCGACTGGTCCGGGCCGTTCGGCTCGGAGCAGCGACCAGCGGTCTTCGGCTGTGTCAAGACTAGCACGGGGTTCGGGGTGGTTTTGACCGTCGCGCACTCCCCCGCGCCGGGTCCGTGCGAACGCCGAAGCCCCCGTCCGGAGACGGGGGCTTCGGCTTGCGTGCTAAAGGAAACTCACGCCTCGTCGTCGACCGCGACGTTGCGCACGCGGTTGGCGTCGACCTGGATGCCGGGGCCCATGGTGGTGGCGAACGTGACCTTCTTCAGGTAGCGGCCCTTGGCGGCGCTCGGCTTCACGCGGAGCACCTCCTCCAGGGCGGCGGCGTAGTTCTCGGCGAGCTGCTGCTCGGAGAAGGACACCTTGCCGATGATGAAGTTCAGGTTCGAGTGGCGGTCGGCGCGGAACTCGATCTTGCCGCCCTTGATGTCGTTGACGGCCTTGACGACGTCCGCGGTGACGGTGCCGGTCTTCGGGTTCGGCATCAGCGAACGCGGGCCGAGCACGCGGCCCAGGCGGCCGACCTTGCCCATCAGGTCCGGGGTGGCCACGACCGCGTCGAAGTCCAGACGGCCCTTGGCGACCTCGTCGATGAGCTCGTCGGCGCCCACGATGTCGGCGCCGGCCTCGCGGGCCTGCTCGGCCTTCTCGCCCTGGGCGAAGACCAGCACGCGGGCGGTCTTGCCGGTGCCGTGCGGGAGCACGATCGTGGAGCGGACCATCTGGTCGGCCTTGCGGGGGTCGATGCCCAGGCGCATCGAGACCTCCACCGAGCTGTCGAACTTGGTGACCGAGGTGTCCTTGGCCAGGCGGATGGCCGCCAGCGGCGTGTAGATCTCGTCGGCGTCGATCTTCGCCGCCGCGTTGCGGTAGCCCTTGCTGCGCTTCATTGCTGCTCTCCTAGCGATGGTGAGGTGTGGTCTTCGCGAGCCGCGCGCGGCTCTGCCACTACTGCCGGTGGTGCTGTGGTGCTGTGGTGCTGTGGTGCTGTGGTGCTGTGGTGCTGTGGTGCGGGCTGCGCCGGCCGACCGGCCGGCGAAGCCGCCGAGCCGGAGGGCTCAGCTGTCGGCGACGATCACGCCCATGGAGCGCGCGGTGCCGGCGATGATCTTCATCGCGGCCTCGACGTCGTTCGCGTTCAGGTCCGGCATCTTGGTCTCGGCGATCTCCCGGACCTGGGCCTGCGACAGGGTCGCGACCTTGTCCTTCTGCGGGACGCCCGAGCCCTTCTCGATGCCCGCGGCCTTCAGGATCAGCTTCGCGGCCGGCGGGGTCTTGGTGATGAAGGTGAAGGAGCGGTCCTCGAACACCGAGATCTCGACCGGCACGACCTGGCCGCGCTGCGCCTCGGTGGCCGCGTTGTACTGCTTGCAGAACTCCATGATGTTCACGCCGTGCTGGCCCAGAGCCGGGCCCACGGGCGGGGCCGGGTTCGCCATACCGGCCTTGATCTGCAGCTTGATGACCGCGGTGAGCTTCTTCTTGGGAGGCATTCCCGTACTCGTTTCTGTAGACGTCGCCGATAACCCCTACCAAGGGCACGGCGGATAGGCGTCGCCGATGGGCAACAGCCGTCAAGCTTACCGGACCGTCCGGTATGCCCCGGACACGCGAAGGCCCCGCCCCGGTCGGAACCGGTGCGGGGCCTTCGGCGAAGGGACGCTCAGCTGTTCTTCTGGATCTGGTTGAAGCTCAGCTCCACCGGGGTCTCCCGGCCGAAGATCTCCACCAGGCCCTTGACCTTCTGCGAGTCCGCGTTGATCTCGTTGATCGTGGCCTGCAGCGTGGCGAACGGGCCGTCGATGACGGTGACCGAGTCGCCCACCTCGAAGTCCAGCACCTTGACCTCGGCCGGCGCCTTCTGCTTGCCGCTGACCTCCTCGGGCTGCTCCTCGAGCAGGATCTTCACGACCTCGTCCAGCGTCAGCGGGTAGGGCTCGTGGGCGTTGCCGACGAAGCCGGTGACGCCGGGGGTGTTGCGCACCACGCCCCAGGACTCGTTGGTCAGGTCCATCCGGACCAGCACGTAGCCGGGGAACTTGTTGCGCTTGACCCGCTTGCGCTGGCCGCCCTTGATCTCGACGACCTCCTCCATGGGCACCTCGACCTGGAAGATGAACTCCTCCATGTTCAGGGTGGTCATGCGGGTCTCGAGGTTCTGCTTCACGCGGTTCTCGTAGCCGGCGTAGCTGTGGATCACGTACCACTCGCCGGGAGCGCGCCGCAGGGCCTCGCGGAACTCCTCGATGGCCTCCGGGCTGCCGGGCGCGGCCTCGCTGCCGGCCTCGGGAGTCTCAGCAGCCTGCGCGGCGCCGTCCTCCCCGGGCTCACCGGCAGCGTCCTCCGCCTCGACGGCCTCGTCGTCGTTCTCCACGAGAACAGTCGCCTCTTCGAGGTCTCCGTAGGTCTCAGACACGGTCGCTCATACTTCCTTTGCTCTTCGGTGTCGGGTCGGGCACGACGGCTCAGCCGAACACCCACATCACCAGTTTGCTGAACCCGTAGTCCAGCGTAGCCACGATCCCGACGATGATCGCGACGAACACGATGACCACCGAGGTGTAGGTGACCAGCTCGTTGCGGGTCGGCCACACCACCTTGCGCAGTTCGGCGATGACCTGGCGATAGAACAGGCCCAGACGGCCCAGGGGCGACCGGCGGCGCTCGGGGCGGCGGTCGCCCTTGCCGCGGTCCGGCTTCGACATCGCTGAGGTCGAGCTCGTCTCGGTCACCTGGTCCTCATCACATTCGGTGAAAGTGGCTACCTGTTCGCGGCGGGTCTCGCCGCGAACACGCTTCGCGCCCAGGAGAGCCCCTTACCGGGCTTTCCTGGGCGCCTAAGCAGGGCCGGAGGGACTTGAACCCCCAACCCCCGGTTTTGGAGACCGGTGCTCTGCCAGTTGAGCTACGACCCTTTGCCTAAGCGTGCTCCACAAACCTACCTCGCCGAGGTGGGGAAGGGGAATCCGCCGATCGAGAGTGTACGGGACGCACGTCCCCGATTGCGAACGGGTTCCCCCGCGCGCACGCATAAAGCCGTGTCGCGGCCGTCTCCTTTAGTGGAACGCGGCCACGGACGCCCCCTCCACAGTGGGACGATGGGTCCATGACAGCCTCCGCAGCCTCAACTCCCTCCCCGTCCCGCCGGGTGTCCCGACGCGTCGGCGCCATCGCCGAGTCCGCGACCCTGGCCGTGGACGCCAAGGCCAAGGCGCTCAAGGCGGCCGGCCGGCCGGTGATCGGCTTCGGCGCCGGAGAGCCCGATTTCCCGACCCCGGCGTACATCGTCGAGGCGGCGCTGACCGCGGCTCAGAACCCGAAGTATCACAAGTACACGCCGGCCGGGGGGCTGCCGGAGCTGAAGGAGGCGATCGCGCACAAGACGCTGCGCGACTCCGGCGTGTCGGTCTCGGCGAGCCAGGTACTGGTCACCAACGGCGGCAAGCAGGCCATCTACAACGCCTTCGCGACCCTGCTGGACCCCGGCGACGAGGTCATCGTCCCGGCGCCGTACTGGACCACCTACCCGGAGTCGATCCAGCTGGCCGGCGGCGTCCCGGTGGAGGTGGTGACCGACGAGACCACCGGCTACCTGGCCTCGGTGGAGCAGCTGGAGGCGGCCCGGACCGAGCGCACCAAGGTCCTGCTGTTCGTCTCGCCGTCGAACCCGACCGGCGCGGTCTACAGCCCCGAGCAGGTCGAGGCCATCGGCCGCTGGGCTCTGGAGCACGGCCTGTGGGTCCTCACCGACGAGATCTACGAGCACCTGGTCTACGGCGACGCGCGCTTCACCTCGATCCTGAAGGCGGTCCCGGAGCTCGCCGAGCAGACGGTGATCGTCAACGGCGTGGCCAAGACCTACGCGATGACCGGCTGGCGGGTCGGGTGGATGATCGGCCCGGCCGACGTGGTCAAGGCCGCCACCAACCTGCAGTCGCACGCCACCTCCAACGTCTCCAACGTGGCGCAGGTCGCCGCGCTGGCCGCGGTGTCCGGCGACCTGGAGGCGGTGGCCGAGATGAAGGTGGCCTTCGACCGCCGCCGGCAGACCATCGTGCGGATGCTGAACGAGATCCCCGGCGTGGTGTGCCCGGAGCCCGAGGGCGCGTTCTACGTGTACCCCTCGGTCAAGGAGCTGCTCGGCAAGGAGCTCCGCGGGCACAAGCCGGGCAGCTCGGCCGAGCTGGCCTCGCTGATCCTGGACGAGGCCGAGGTCGCCGTGGTTCCCGGCGAGGCGTTCGGGACGCCGGGCTATCTGCGGCTGTCGTACGCGCTGAGCGACGCCGACCTGGTCGAGGGCGTGACCCGGCTGCAGAACCTGCTGGGCGAAGCCCGCTGAGCGATATCCGCGTTCTGATCCACCGCCACAGGCCCCGGCACGATGCCGGGGCCTGTGGTGTGCTGTGGCGTGCTGTGCGGGCTATGCCGTCGCGGTGACGGGTTCCTGAGGCAGGTGTCCTTCCACCGGGCCGGCGGCGACCCGGGCCGCGCCCTCGGCTTCCGGCTGCGCGTGGGTGCCGTCTTCCGCCTGCGAGGCGATGGCCGCCGGGCGCCGGCCGGGCACCAGCAGCATGGCCAGCGTCGCCACCGCGAGGATCGCCGCGCCGGTGAAGACCGCGGGAATCAGGCCGTCGATGAAGTGCTGCGGCGCGGACTCGGTGGCGGTCGGGGCGTAGCCGCCGTTGGCGGAGAACACCGCACCCATCACCGCGATGCCCAGCACCCCGCCGAACTCGCGCAGCGCGTTGTTGACGCCGGAGGCGATGCCCTCCTGCTCGCGCCGCACCGAGCCCAGGACCAGGTTCGCGATCGGCGCGAAGAACATCGCCATGCCGGTCCCGCCGAGGACGAAGGCCGGCAGCAGCGCGGCGTAGTCCAGCGTGGTCGAGATCTCGGCGGCGACCCAGGCCAGCGCCACCGCCTGCAGACCCAGGCCCACCGTGACGATCCACTTGCCGCCGATCTTGTCCGACAGGATCCCGGCGATCGGCGCGACGATCATCGGCATGCCGGTCCACGGCAGCACCCGGACTCCGGCGGCCAGCGGCGAGTCGCCGAAGGCGGTCTGGAACACCTGCGAGAGGAAGAACACCGCGCCGAACATCCCGAAGGACATCAGCAGCGCGCTGATGTTGATCAGCGGGAAGCTCCGGCCGCGGAACAGGTGCATCGGCACCATCGGCGCGTCGGTGTGCAGCTCCCAGGCCACGAACGCGGCCAGCAGCGCGGTCCCGGCGACGAACCCGGTCAGCACCAGCGGCGTGGTCCAGCCGGCGTCGCTGCCGCGGATCAGGCCCAGCACCACGCCCAGCAGCCCGCCGGTGGCCAGCACGGTCCCGATCACGTCCAGCCGCCGCACCGGCCCGCGGCTCTCGGTCAGGCCGAACCACGCCAGCGGCAGCAGGATCACGCCCAGCGGCACGTTCACCCAGAAGATCCACTGCCACGAGGCGGCCTCGACCACGGCGCCGCCGATCACCGGCCCCAGCGCCACGGCCATCCCGCCGATGGCGCCCCAGGCGCCCACGGCGGCGCCGCGCTTCTCAGGGCGCACACTCGCCGACAGCAGCGTCAGACTCAGCGGCACGATCACCGCGCCGCCCAGGCCCTGCACGGCGCGCGCCGCGATCAGCACCCCGATGTTCGGCGCCAGCGCCGAGACCACGGAGGCACCGGTGAAGACGGCCAGACCGAGCACGAACAGGTTCCGGCGGCCGAAGCGGTCGCCGAGCGTGGAGCCGGTCAGCAGGAAGACCGCGAAGGTGAGGGTGTAGGCGGAGACCGTCCACTGCAGGCCCGACAGGCTGGCGTGCAGAGACTCCCGGATCGACGGCAGCGCGATGCTGACGACGAGGTTGTCCAGCTGCGCCATGAACATGGCGACGGAGGTGATGACGAAGGTGCGGACCGGGTGGCCGATGGTGGCGGCCCGGAGGCTGTCGGCCGGGCGGCCTTGGGACCGGCCGACGGGCTGCGTCTTCAGAGAATTCTCGGTGCTCATGCTGATCCTCCCCAGAATCAGATAGTTAGTACTCACTAACTTCGTTAGGCAGTGATTGGTCACTAACTTGAGAAGTCACAAGGTGGCTGTCGTCAGGGGTGGTGCGGTTTTCTCAGACAGCTGACCGGTCAGGTCAGGTGGTGAACGCCTTCTCGACGTAGTTCGCGTAGTCCGGTTCGGCAGGACTGCCCGGCGAGTATTTCTCCGCGGCCGCGGCGTCGAGATCGGCGGCTTCGGCCGCGGCCTCGGCGGTGTCGTCCCGCAGCACGGCGAGGATCGGCTGCCACTCCGGGTCGTCAGCGTCGTCGCGGCCCATCGCGGCGATCACGTTGCAGAGCATGCCCTTGGCCAGGAAGTCCACGCGGACCCCGACCGGGGCGCCCGAGAGGTTGTCCATGTGCTGCCACAGCCCCTGCATCGCACTGCGCACCGCTGCCTGGATCTCCGGGTCGTGGCACGCGGCGAACTGCTGGAGCTGCATGTTCAGCACCTGGCGGTCCGCCAGGAGCAGGTCCTGGTAGGCCTCTCCCATCGCGGCGAGCGCCGCGTGGCCGTACTTGCCCTCGGCGGCCTTGGTGAAGACGTCGCGGACCTGCGTCGCGCCGTACTGCACGGCGGCGATGAACAGGTCGCGCTTGGTCGGGAACAGCCGGAACAGGTACGGCTGCGAGACCCCGACCCGCTTGGCGATGTCGCTGGTCGAGGTGCCCTCCAGTCCGCGGACCGAGAACTCGGCGACGGCGGCACGCACCACTTGGTCGCGTCGCTCTTCGGCACTCATGCGCGTCATGAGAAGTAAGTTAGCAGTCACTAACCAGACGCGCAACCCCGGCCGCCCCGGGACTGAGGGCGTCCCGGGGAGAACATGGCCGGACAAGCTCTCATCGTGCTCCTGACGGATTCTCAGACGTTCCTCATCGAGCTTGCGGATAGTGGTGCCGTGAGCTCTCCCACGCCTTTTCTCGCAGGTCCCGCCGGTGCCGCGGGCGCCCAGGCCGCCTCCGAGATCCTCGTCGTCGACGACGAGCCCGGCATCCGCGCGGTGCTCGCCTCCAGCCTGGAGTTCGAGGGCTACGCGGTGCGCACCGCGAACGACGGCCGGGCCGCGCTGGCCGAGGTCGAGCGCGGCCGGCCGGACCTGGTGGTGCTCGACGTGCTGATGCCCGGCATGGACGGGCTCACCGCCTGCCGCCGGCTGCGCACCGCCGACCCGACCCTGCCGGTCCTCATGCTCACCGCCCGCGATCTGACCGGGGACCGCGTCGCGGGCCTCGACGCCGGCGCCGACGACTATCTGGCCAAGCCCTTCGAGCTCGACGAGCTCCTGGCCCGCGTCCGCGCGCTGCTGCGCCGAGGCGCGCTCACCGGCGAGGGCGCCGAGACCGGCAACGGCTCGGCCTCCCGCGGCGAGCACGTGCTGGAGTACGAAGACCTCCGCATGGACACCCTGACCCGCGAGGTGACCCGGGCCGGCCAGCTCATCGAGCTCACCCGGACGGAATACCTGCTCCTGGAGATGTTCCTGGCGCACCCGCGCCAGGCGCTGACCCGCGAGCAGATCCTGCGCGCGGTCTGGGGCTTCGACTTCGAACCCGCCTCGAACTCGCTCGACGTGTATGTCATGTACGTGCGCAAGAAGACCGAGATCGACGGCCTCCCCCGGCTGATCCAGACCGTACGCGGCGTCGGCTACGCGCTGCGCACCGCTTCCGGCGGGAAGCGATGAGGCGACGCATGCCCCTGCGATCGCGGCTGGCCATCATGAGCGCGGTCGCGGTCGCCATCGCGATCGGCGCGGTGTCGCTCATCTCCTACCTCGCGGTGAGCAACCGGCTCCACGACCAGATGAACAGCGCGATCGCCGCCAGCCGGAACCCCGGCTTCGGCCAGCATTTCGGCGACGACGGGCCCGGCGGGCCCGGCGGACCCGGCTGGGACCCGAAGAAGTCCCCCTGCTCCCTTCCGGACACGCACGCGACAGACACGGCCTCCGAGAGCGGCACCGTCTACCCCGCGCCGGAGGTCAGCGTCACCTTCTACGACGGGGTCCAGACCTGCCCGCTCCCGGGATCCACCAAGGTCCAGGGGCAGGCGAGCGACCTCCAGGTCGTCCACGCGCCGCAGGGAACCGCGATCTGGCGCGACGGGGTCACCGCCGCCGGCGACAAGGTCCGCATCGAAGTCGTGGCGAACCCCGATCCGTACCACCCCGGGGTCTTCCTCAAGTCGCAGCCTTATGAGGCCATCGACAACTCGCTGAGCAGTCTGGCCTGGCTGCTGATCATCGTCTCGGCGCTGGGCGTCGCCGGCGCGGCCACCGCCGGCCTGCTGATCGCCCGCGCCGCCCTGCGTCCGGTCGACGTGCTGACCTCTGCCGTCGAGCACGTCGCGCGCACCGAGGACCTCTCCGTCCGCATGCCGGTGTCCGGCGACGACGAGATCGCCCGGCTGTCGGAGTCGTTCAACGCGATGACCGCGGCCCTGCGGCTGTCCCGCGACGAGCAGAAGCGCCTGGTCGACGACGCCGGCCACGAGCTTCGCACGCCCCTGACGTCCCTGCGCACGACCATCGATCTCCTGATCCGCTCCGAGGAATCCGGCCGGCCGCTGCCGGAAGGCAAGCGCACCGAACTGCTCACCGGCGCCCGCACCCAGATGCGGGAGCTGACGGTGCTCATAGCCGACCTGCTGGAGCTGTCGAGACCGGAGCGGGCCTCACAGGTCACCGCGCCGGTGGCGTTCCACGAGGTGACCGAGCGCGCGATCGAGCGGGTCCGCCCGCGCGGTGCCGCCCGCGAGACGCCGGTGACCATCACCGAAGACCTGCGTCCGTGGACGACCCACGGCGACGGCGCCGCGCTGGAACGCGCGGTGGTCAACCTGCTCGACAACGCCGTGAAGTTCGCGCCGCCGGGCACGAACGTCGAAGTGCGCCTCGCCGACGGCGCGCTGACCGTACGCGACCGCGGCCCCGGCATCCCGCCGGAGGAGCTGCCGCACGTCTTCGAGCGCTTCTGGCGCTCCCCCACGGCCCGCGCGCTGCCGGGCAGCGGACTCGGGCTGGCGATCGCGGCGCGGGCCGCGCGCGAGTCCGGCGGCGCCATCGCGTTCGAGAAGCCGTATGACGGCCCCGGCACGATCGCCCGGCTCTTCATGCCCGGCACCGCCGAGACCTGAGTCGAGGGAATCACTTCTTTGTCAGCGGGCTGCGATCCACATCGATCACAGCCCGCTGCCGCGTCCCACCGATCACGTGATCGCCTGGCGGCGATCCCGCCGCCGATCTCCGCGTTGTCAACAGTCGTTCACCCGCCCCACCGGCGCCGCGACCATTCTCATCATCGCTTCATCGAAGGCTCATTCCCCTCCCACGCCGTCCCGCGAGCGTCAGTGCCATGAACGCAACCGCTCTCACCGACCGCGAACCGCCGGACGCCGGCACCGGGGCGGCGGGTGGGCCGCGCAGACGGCTGGTCGAGGTCGTGGTGCCCGTCTACAACGAGCAGCACGTCCTGGAGGCCAGCGTGCGCAGACTGCACCGCTACCTCGTCGAGAACCTGCCCTATCCCTTCCGGATCACGGTGGCCGACAACGCCTCGACCGACGGCACCTGGGCGGTCGCCGCCCGGCTGTCGCGGGAGCTGAGCGGGGTGCGCGCCGTCCATCTGGACCTCAAAGGCCGCGGCCGCGCGCTGCGCGCCGTGTGGTCGGCCTCCGACGCCGACGTCGTCTCCTACATGGACGTGGACCTGTCCACCGACCTGAACGCGTTCCTGCCGCTGGTGGCCCCGCTGCTCAGCGGCCACTCGGACCTGGCGATCGGCTCGCGGCTGGCCCGCGGCAGCGCCGTGGCGCGCGGCCCGAAGCGGGAGTTCATCTCCCGCACCTACAACTTCCTGCTGCGCACCACGATGGCGGCGCGGTTCTCGGACGCGCAGTGCGGGTTCAAGGCCGCCAAGACCGAGGTGGTGCAGGCGCTGCTGCCCCGCGTGCAGGACGAGGAGTGGTTCTTCGACACCGAGCTCCTGCTGCTCGCCGAGCGCTCGGGGCTGCGGATCCACGAGGTCCCCGTGGACTGGATCGACGATCCGGACTCCCGCGTCGACATCGTGAAGACCGCCAAGGCGGACCTGCGGGGCATGTGGCGGGTCGCCAAGGCCTCGCTGAGCTCCTCCTCCGGAGCGCCGGTCCGGGCCCGCGTGCAGGCCGCCGACCCGCCGCCCGGGCTGAAGTGGCAGCTCCCGGTCTTCGCCGCCGTCGGCGTGCTGTCGACGCTGGCTTATCTGCTGCTCTACGTACTGCTGCGCGGCCCGATGGGAGCCTTCGCGGCGAACGCCGTCGCGCTGGCCGTCACCGCGGTCGCCAACACGGCCGCCAACCGGCGCTTCACCTTCGGCGTCACCGGCAGCCGCAACGCGCTGCGCGACCAGATCGGCGGCCTCGTCGCCTTCGGCATCGGCCTGGTCCTGTCGACCGGGACGCTGGCCGGGGTCCACGCGGCCGTGCACCACCCCTCGCGCGTCACCGAACTCGCCGCGCTGATCGTCGCCAACGGCCTGTCGACGCTCTCGCGCTTCATCCTGCTCCGCGCCTGGGTCTTCCATCCCAGGCACCACCCCGTCACGTCCGCCGATCACGAGATCCCGGTCCCGGCGGCTCAGACCTCTGGAGAGCTGTCATGAGCACCTTGTCCCCGACGTCAGACGTCGGTTATCAGATCGGGCCGCCGTCGGCCTCGACGGCGGCCGGCGGCACCGGGCGCTTCACGCGCCTGTGGCGCGGCCCGGACACCGACCCGCGCTGGGCCCGGCCCGGCCTGCTGGGGCTCCTGGTGGCCGCCGCCGTGTTGTACCTGTGGGACCTGTCGGCCTCCGGCTGGGCGAACTCGTTCTACGCCGCGGCGGTCCAGGCCGGCACGAAGAGCTGGAAGGCGATGCTGTTCGGGTCGCTGGACGCGGGCAACGCGATCACCGTCGACAAGCCGCCGGCCTCGCTGTGGGTCATGGAGATCTCCGGGCGCCTCTTCGGCTTCGACTCCTGGACCATGCTGGCCCCGCAGGCGCTGATGGGCGTCGCGACGTGTGGCGTGGTCTATATGGCGGTGAAGCGGGTGCTGACCCGGACTCGCGATGCGAAGATCGGCGCGGCGTTCGGTCTGCTCGCGGCGGCCGCGCTGATGGTCACGCCGGTCGCGGTGCTGATGTTCAAGTTCAACAACCCGGACGCGCTGCTGGTCCTGCTGATGACGCTCTCCGTCTACGCGGTGGTGCGCGCCATGGAGCACGGCAGCACGCGCTGGCTGGTGCTGGCCGGGACCCTGATCGGCTTCGCGTTCCTCACCAAGACGCTGCAGGCGTTCCTGATCCTGCCCGCGCTGACGGCCGTCTACCTGGCCCTGGGGCCGGGCAGGTTCCTGCGCCGGCTGTGGCAGATCGGCGCGGCCGGGCTGGCCATCGTGGTCAGCGCCGGGTGGTGGGTCGCGATCGTGCAGTTCTGGCCGGCGAGTTCGCGGCCTTACATCGGCGGCTCGCAGGACAACAGCTTCCTGAACCTGACCTTCGGCTACAACGGCTTCGGGCGGCTGACCGGGAACGAGACCGGCAGCGTCGGCGGCGGCTTCGGTCGCAACGGCGGGTTCCGGCAGGGGCTGGAAGGCGCGACGGGCACGACGGGTGCTGCCGGGGCGACGGGCACGGCGGGCACGGCGGGCGCCGGCGGGACGTTCACCGCGCCGAACGGCCAGTCGTTCACCTTCCCCGGCGGCGGCAACGGCGGCGGAGGCGGCCCGCGCGGTGGCGGAGGCGGCGGTTTCAGCTCCGGCACCGGCATCGGGCGGATGTTCGACTCCGAGATCGGCAGCCAGATCAGCTGGCTGATCCCGGCGGCGCTGGTGCTGTTCGTCTTCGGCCTGTGGGCCGCGGGCCGGGCCCGGCGCACCGACCACGCTCGCGCTGCGCTGCTGGCGTGGGGGCTGTCGCTGCTCAGCACAGCCGCGGTGTTCAGCTACATGAAGGGCATCTTCCACCCGTACTACACGATCGCGCTGGCTCCGCTCATCGCCATCACGATCGGCCTGGGCGGCGGGATGCTGTGGGCGCGGCGGAGCGAGCCGCTGGCCCGGATCGGGCTCGCGGGGGCGGTCGGCGTGACCGCTTGGTGGTCGTTCCACCTGCTGGGCCAGACGCCGGACTGGTACTCCTGGCTGCGGTACGTGATCGCGGTCGGCGGTGCGGTCGGGGCGGTGCTGCTGCTCGCCGGGCCGGGGTGGCTGCGGAAGGAGAACGGGGCGCCGCAGGGTCTGCAGGGCGGTGCGTCAGCTGCGCAGGGGGTGCAGGGTCTGCAGAGCGCGCCGGTCGCGGCTGTCCCGCAGCCGGGGTGGGTGCCGGTCGAGGGTGCGACCTCGGACGGTTCCACGCAGGGCGCTCAGGCGGCTCCCTCTGCCGCCGAGGCGGGTACGCCCGCTGCGGCCGGCACGCGCATCAAGGGTCTGCGACTCGCCGCGGTGACGATCGGCGTCGGCGCGGCGCTGCTGGGCCCGGCGGCGTACGCCGTGGCGACGACCAGCACGGGGCACTCCGGCTCGATCCCCTCGGCCGGACCGTCCGGTGCTGGCTTCGGAGGCGGACCCGGCGGGTTCGGCGGCCCCGGCGGTGGCAACCGAATCGGCCGGAACTTCGCCGGCGGCGGCCAGGGCTTCTTCCCGGGCGGCGCTCCGGGTGGCCAGACGGGCCAGAACTCGACCGGCGGCCAGACCGGAGGTAGCACTGGCGGCCTGGGCGGCTTCGGCGGCGGGCAAGGCGGCTTCGGCGGAGCCCCGGGCGGCCAGACCGGCGGCACGGGCGGCACCGGCGGCCAGGGCACGACCACCAACCAGTTCCCCGGCGGCGGCACCGGAGGCACCACCGGCACCCGAGGCGGCGGCATGGGCAACCTCCTCGACGCCAGCACCCCCGGCGCGCAGATCCAGGCCCTGCTCAAGGCGAACGCGTCGAGCTACCGCTGGGTGGCGGCGGCGATCGGCGCCCAGAACGCGGCCGGCTACCAGCTCGCCACCGGCGATCCGGTGATGGCCATCGGCGGCTTCAACGGCTCCGACCCGTCCCCGACGCTGGCCCAGTTCCAGGCCTACGTCGCCCAGCACAAGATCCACTACTACATCTCCGGCGGCATCGGCGGCCGGGCCAACGGCGGCGCCGACGAGGGCAGCTCCATCGGCACCTGGGTCGCGGCGCACTTCAAGGCGCAGACCGTGGACAACATCACGATCTACGACCTGACCTCGCCGACCTCATAAGGAACACGACGAACGCGGTGGGTGAGTGGGGTACGGCCCACTCACCCACCGCTTGCGTGCGCACCGCAGCGCCACAATGCTCATCCCCATGACGGGGTGGACGGGGCGCGACCGCGAACCAGAGCGCATATACAAGCCGGCGCCGTTCGGTGCGATCTACTCGCTGTTGCTGGCGCCCGGCCTGGTCGGCGCGGCGCTGGTGTATCTGGTGCTGGTGGCCGTGGTGCCGGGGGCCTCCGCCGACCGGCTGGACGTCGCCAAGACCGCGCTGCTCGTCACCGGCGGATCCGGCGCGCTGGCCGGGCTCTATGTGGGCTATCGCAAGCAGCGCACTGAAGAAGCCAGCCACCTGCGCGACCAGGACAAGCTCTTCACCGAGCGCTACACACAGGCCGCCGCGCAACTCGGCAGCGACCGGGCGGCGGTCCGGCTGGCCGGCGTATACGCGCTGGGGCGGATCGCGGACGATTCGGAACGCGACCGCGCGACATGCCTGAAGGTGCTCTGTGCTTACCTCCGCATGCCGTACGACCCGGCGTCCACTGATCGCGCGGAACGCCAAGTGCGCGAGACGGTTCAGGACGTGCTCGCTGAGCGGCTGCGGTCCGGGCATCCCGGGTTTTGGCGCGACGCCGACATCGACCTCCGCGGCGCGCACCCCATCGAGTTCCGATTCATGCACACCACGATCCGCGACCTGGACGCCGAGCACGCGACCTTCTCGGCCGGCGCGAACTTCGACGAGGCCACCTTCACCGGCGACGCCTGGTTCACCAAGGTGGTGTGGGATGGCTACGCCGACTTCCGTGGGGCGAGGTTCGGCGCGGTCGCGGAGTTCGGCGGCGGCGAATTCCGGGATGCCACCTCGTTTCACGGCGCGGCCTTCGAGGCGGAAGCGTCGTTCGTCGGCGCGAAGCTGCACACCGGGACCGACTTCGCAGAGGCCACGTTCAGCGCGGAGCAGCCGCCGCAATGGCCGGATGGGTTCACGCCGTGAGCGCTACGCCCGATATGCGGCGATATGCAGTGATCGATCGCTTACTTGCGATTCACCCCTGACAACGAAGCTACAGATCAGCGCCCACGAAAACCGGCTCGGGCACAAGCTCCACCCCGAACCGGTCCCGCACTCCGTCCCGGATCTCCCGCGCCAGAACCAGCACGTCCGCGGCAGCCGCGTCGCCGCGGTTCGTCAGCGCCAGCGTGTGCTTCGTCGAGAGGGTCGCCGGGCCGGCGCCGTAGCCCTTCGGGTAGCCCGCGTGCTCGATCAGCCACGCCGCCGATGTCTTCACCTGGTTGTTCGGCGCCGGGAAGCGCGGCGGCGCCGCGGCGGCGCGGGCCACCAGGGCTTCGAAGGCGTCGGCGTCGAGGACCGGGTTGGTGAAGAAGGAGCCTGCCGACCAGGTGTCGTGGTCCTCCGCGTTCAGGACCATGCCCTTCGCCGCGCGGAGCTTCAGCACCGTCTCGCGGACCCGCTCCAGGGGGGCGCGGTCGCCCTCCTCGACGCCGAGGGCCCGTGCCAGCTCCGTGTAGCGGATCGGTGCGGACAGCCGTTCTGCTTCGGAGGCGGCGGGCGGGTCGAAGCCGAACCACACCGTCAGGACCACGTACTTGCCCGGGTTCTTCTTGAAGATCGAGTCGCGGTAGCCGAACTCCAGACAGCGGGACTGCATGCCGCGGATGTCGCCGGTCTCGCGGTCCAGGGCCCGGATCCAGGCGATGCTCTGGGCGACGTCCTGGCCGTAGGCTCCGACGTTCTGGATCGGCGTCGCGCCCGCCGAGCCGGGGATGCCGCTGAGGGCCTCGACGCCGACCGCGCCGAGGTCCACCGCTTCGGCGACGAAGGCGTCCCAGTCGTGCCCCGCCGCCACGCCCAGGCGCAGGCCCGAGCACGTCTTCTGCTTCGTGACGCCGGTGGTGGCGATCTTCAGCACGGTGCCGTCGAAGCCGTCGTCGCCGATCAGCAGGTTCGAGCCGCCGGCCAGTATCAGCAGCGGCTCGCCGCGCCGGTCGCAGTCCTTGACCGTGTCGACGATCTCCTGCTCCGTGGCCGCGGTCACCATACGCCGCGCCGGGCCGCCCACACGCAGGGTGGTCAGGGGCGCGAGGGGTGCCGAGGCCTGTTCGAGCATGAGGGACACGGTACCGGGTGCCGCGCCCGGCAGGCGCGCCATCTCAGCCTCCGAACGGTCGTCACGGGGTCCGAACTGTTCGGACCCGAGCAGGTCAGCGGCAGGTCGGCGGAAGATCAGCGGCAGATGGGAAACCGGGACGGGCCGTCCCGGCGCCGCCTCAGGGCAGCCGGACCAAAGCCCGGGCCAGCCCCAGCACCTTCTCCCCGCCGCTGGTCGCCACCAGATCCACCCGGACCGTCCCGTCCTCGTTGACCTGGCTCACCTTCCCGGTCACCGTCAGCCGCGCCCCGGACTCCTCGTCCACGCCGTCCGGCACCACGACCGGCTTCGTGAACCGCACCTGGTACTCCACGACCATCCCCGGGTCGCCGCACCAGTCGGTGACCACGCGGACCGCCTCGGCCATCGTGAACATCCCGTGCGCGATCACGTCCGGGAGGCCGACGGACTGCGCGAAGCGCTCGTTCCAGTGAATGGGGTTGAAGTCGCCCGACGCGCCGGCGTACTTCACCAGATCCACGCGCCGGATCGGGAACGTCTGCTCGGGCAGCACATCGCCCTTGGCCACATCAGCGAACTTGATCACGACTGTGCTCCTTCGGCGGCGCCGACCACGACCAGCTTCGAGAACCCCGACACCACATGCTCGCCGTCCACCGTGACCAGGTCGGTACGGGTGCTGAGGAAGCCCTGGCCCAGCCGCTCGCTGATGTCCTCGATGATCACGGTCGCGGTCAGCTGGTCGTCGGCGTAGATCGGCCGCGTGTAGACGAACCGCTGCTCGCCGTGCAGCACCCGGCTGAAGTCCAGTCCCAGCTCCGGGTCCTCGATGATGACCGTCGCGGCCGGCCAGGTGATGGCGATGGGGAAGGTCGGCGGGGCCAGCACGTCGCGGTGCCCGAGGTCCTGCGCCACCGCCGGGTCACGGTAGACCGGGTTCGGGTCGCCGATCGCGTCGGCGAACTCGCGGATCTTCTCGCGGCCGACCTCATACACCGCGGTGGGCGGGTAGGTCCGGCCGATGAAACCGGGGTCCAGCGCCATCGTCCCTGTGCCTCCTTGGATACGAAGAAACCGCCCGCGCCCACTCCGGAAAGGAGTCGGCGGGGCGGTCCAAAACTACAGGCCGCGCGGGCTGGCCCGGCAGGCCGGGCGGCGCTCCGCGGGAGCGGATTCCAGGAAGCAGAGCTTCGAGGAAGCCGCAGACTAGCGGGTCTCGCGGTGCGGGGTGTGCTTGTTGCACCAGCGGCAGTGCTTCTTCAGCTCCAGGCGGTCCGGGTCGTTGCGGCGGTTCTTCTTGGTGATGTAGTTGCGCCGCTTGCACTCGGTGCACGCGAGGGTGATCTTCGGCCGGACGTCGACAGCAGCCACTGGGGTGCCTCTTCCTTCTTCTCGAGGGCTCCGGACCTTCCCAGGTCGGCCCTCACGATGGACAACCCTGCAAGAGTACCTTGCAGGGCTGAGGGGTTGAGCCAGAATGCGTAGCGGTGGCCGGACTTGAACCGGCGACACAGCGATTATGAGCCGCTTGCTCTACCAGGCTGAGCTACACCGCCACTCGATCAACGACCCGAGCGGTCCGGCGGACACGGGTTTTCACCCTTTCGTGTCCACCGGACCCCCGGTGTGACCTGAGCCCCTTTACGGAATCGAACCGTAGACCTTCTCCTTACCATGGAGACGCTCTGCCGACTGAGCTAAAGGGGCGAGCAGGGAATAAGTTACACGGTCTTGGGCCAGGCGCGAAATCGGGTTTCGGCGCGCCGTGTCGCAACCCCGGTCCACTACGCTCAGCCGCATGTCAGAGCCTGAGCCGATGCCGTCTCACGCGTCACCCGACGCCTCGCCCGACGCTTCACCCGAGGACCCGGCGCACCCGGCCCGCAGCCGCAGCCAGTGGACCGTGCACGGCGAGCGCCCGGTGTATGAGAACCCGTGGGTGGACGTCCTGATGGCCGACGTCGAACTGGCCGACGGCACCCGCTTCGAGCACCACGTGATCCGCACCCGCAGCGCCGCCAGCTGCGTGGTGACCAGGACCGAGGCCGGCCGCGAGGAGGTGCTGCTGATCTGGCGGCACCGCTTCGCGATCGACAAGTGGGTCTGGGAGATCCCCTCCGGGCTGATCGAGGAGGGCGAGGATCCGGCGGACGCCGCACGCCGCGAGGTCGAGGAGGAGACCGGCTGGCGGGTGAGCGACGTCACACCTCTGCTGTCCTTTCACCCGGTCGGCGGGATGCTGCGGACGCAGTACCGGTTGTTCCGCGCGGTCGGCGCCGAGTACATCGGCGAGCCGACCGAGGAGAACGAGGCCGAGAAGGTCGCCTGGATTCCGCTGGACGAGGTACTCGGGCTCGTCGAGGCCGGGCAGATCGCGACCTCGTCGTCGCTGGTCGGGCTGTTGCGGGTGCTGGCCGAACGGAAGTAGCCGCCGGCGCGGAACCGCCTGCGTGATGCGGCACCGCGCCGGCCGACCCGAACGGCGGGCGACCCGAACGGCGGGCGGCCGAACGGCTCAAGCGAAGCTGAACACGACCGTCACCTGAACCGTGACGTCGGTGCTGCCCGCCTGGATCGGCACCGCCGTGGTCCCGCTGCTCGCGCGGGCGTCGATCGGGGTCGGGGTGCTCGGCGCGCTGTCGCTCTCCTGGACCCGCACCACCTGGCCCAGCGTGCGTCCGGCGGACTTCGCGTACTGGGCGGCCTTGGCCTTGGCGTCGTTGAAGGCCGCGTCGCGGGCCTGGTTCAGCGGCCCGGCGTTGTTCTGCAGATCGGTGGACAATCCGGAGATCTGGGTGGCGTTCCCTCCGGCGGCCGACGCGGCGGCGATGACCCCGCCCGCGGACTTCAGATCGCGCAGCGTCACCGTCAGGTTCTCCGAAGCCTGATATCCGGTGATCGTCGGCTTACCACTCGAATCCTCATACTGCGGACCGACGTTCAGTCCGGAGGTCTTCAGATCCGCGGCGGCGACGTGGTTCTTCGTCAGCGAGTCCTGCACCGCGCCCATCGTCGCGGACATGTCGTTCATCGCCGAGCTCACGTCGCCGGCGGTCTTGCTCACCGTCAGGGTGAGGATCAGCGTGTCGGGCGTCCCGGTGACCTTCCCGGTGCCCTGCACGGTGATGCCGGGGAACGCGTCGGGCGCGACCGCCGTGCCGTCCGCGGCCAGCGCGGAGTAGGGCGCCGCGCTGGCATCGGGCGCCGAGGAATCGCCGGACAGGCCGACGGCCACCGCTCCGCCGGCGGCGAGCAACGTCGCGACGCCGAGCACCACGGTCCGGCGGGTGAAGCTGAGGTTGAGGTCCATGGCCGTTGGATGCGGCCGATCTAGGTTCGGTTCCCGCGTGGCGCCGGCGGCATCGATGACATCATCGGCGGATGGCGACGCTGCGCGCGGTGGTGGAGATCGAGCCCTGGGCCGGCGGAGACGACGCGCCCTGGCCGGTCGAGACCGCCGAACCCTACCGCTGGGAGGTCCTGGACGGCTCGACGCCGCCGGCCACGATCGGCACGGTCATGGCGACACTGGCCGCCTGGTGCCGGCCGGAGGACGCCGACGAGGACCACAGGCCCACGGCCGTCGAGGCGCTCCGGTGGATCGCCGATGCGGGGTATCTGGTCCTCAACGCCGGGATCCGGGCCGCCGACGGCGAGGCGGCGGTCAACCCGGGCTGCTGCGCCGACCTCGAAGGCTGGCGCGACTGGCCGGACAGCTGGCAGGGCCATCCGAAGCCGCAGATCAAGCGCGACGCCGACGGCCTGTCGATCCGCGAGGACGGGGAATCACAGAACCCTGTGACGCTCCCGGCCGGATCGCTGCCCGGGCTGCTCGCCGGAGTGCGCGAGGACCTCATCGCGTTCCTCGGCGCCGTCGAACGCTGGACGGCGGACGTCTGCGCGGACGCCGAGCTGGCCGAGGCTGTCGTGGCGAACATCGACCGCCACGTGGTCATCACCGCGCCGCTGGAGCAGCCCTAAGCGCGCACCACCCGCACACCGAGCTCGGTGAACCTGGCGACCATCTCCTCGGGCGCGTCCCCGTCGGTCACCAGCGTCGTCACATCGGATATCGGGCATATGCGGGCGAACGCCCGCCGTCCCAGCTTCGACGAGTCCGCGACGACCACCACGTGCCGCGCCCGCGAGGCCAGCGTCTGGTTCACCGTCGCCTCGGCCTCGTTGTGCGCGCTGGCACCGTGCTCGGCGTCGAGCGCGTCCACGCCGAGGATCGCCAGATCCAGCGCCACGCGCTCCAGCATCGCCGCCGCGACCGGGCCGACCAGCTCGTAGGACTTCGGCGAGCCGACACCGCCGGTCGCGACCACGTGCAGATACGGCCGCACCACGAGTTCCTGCGCGATGTTCAGCGCGTTCGTCACGACGGTCACCGCCGGTCCGCGCTGCTCCCCCGCCAGATCCGCCCGCGTGGCCAGCGCCCGCGCCACCTCGGTCGCGGTGGTGCCGCCGTTGATGCCGACCGTGGAGCCGACCGCGACCATGCCGGCCGCGACCGAGGCGATGCGCTGCTTCTCGGGGGCGTGCCGGGCCACCTTGAAGCGCAGCGGCAGGTCGTAGGACACGCTGTGTGCCGTCGCACCGCCCCGCGTCCGCGAGAGCAACTGCTGCGCGGCGAGCTCGTCGAAGTCGCGGCGGACGGTGGCCGCCGAGACCCCCAGCTTCTCCGCGGTCTCCTCGATCTCCAGCTTGCCGAGTTCGGCGAGCATCTCCAGCAGGACGCTCCAGCGCTCGTAGCGGTTCACGTGGGTCCTTTCCCCTGTTCCAAGCACACCATGACGGGATCGTGACCTTGTTTGCAAGATTTTCTGGCACACTGAAGCGATCCTGCAAGGTGTCAGCGCCGAAGTCGGCAAAATCCTAGGGGGCCGTCGGTTGAGCGTCCTGCGCCTGGCGTCCAAGGTCATGCCGGTGGCCGCGCTCGGCCCGGAGAACCCGCTCCCGCCGCTGCGCAAGCTCGCCGACCCCCGCGGCAACCTGGACGTCTCCGAGGCCGACGCCGAGATGGTCGCCAACCTCGGCTACGGCCACGTCGAATCCCTGCTCCCCTACACGTTCCAGGACGGCTACACCCGCGAGACGCCCGACCGCGAGCTGGTCACGGCGGTGCTGGAGAACGACGTCCTGCGCGCCGAGTTCCTCCTCGGCTACGGCGGCCGCCTGATGTCCCTGCGCCACAAGGCCACGGACCGCGAACTGCTGCACTTCCCGCCGAAACTCCAGCTCGCCAACCTGGGCCTGCGCAACGCGTGGTTCGCCGGCGGCGTCGAATGGAACCTGGGCACCTTCGGCCACACCGCCCTCACCTGTTCCCCCTTGCACGCCGTGCGCATCACCCGCGACGACGGCACGCCGGTCCTGCGGATGTACGAGTACGAGCGCCAGCGCCGTTTGGTCTACCAGCTCGACTGCTACCTGCCTGACGGCTCGCAGGTCTTGCTGATCCACGTCCGGATCCACAACCCCTTCCCCGAGGACGCACCGGTCTACTGGTGGAGCAGCGCGGCGGTCCCGCAGACCCCTGACAGCCGCGCGCTGATGCCCGCGACCTCCGCGTACCACTTCTCCTACACCGGCAAGATGCGCCGCATCCCGTTCCCTAGCTGGCGCGCCTCCGACACGGCTGATTGTTCCTATCCGGGCCGCATCGACTACGGCGCGGACTACTTCGCCGAGATCCCGGACGGCGAGCGCCGCTGGATCGCCGCCGTCGACGCCGGCGGATCAGGGCTCTTCCAGACCTCGACCGACCGGATGCGCGGCCGCAAGCTCTTCCACTGGGGCACCGGATCCGGGGGCCGGAACTGGCAGGACTGGCTGTCCGGCCCGCGCCACGAGTACTTCGAGATCCAGGCCGGTCTGGCCCGCACCCAGCTGGAGCACCTGCGGCTGCCGGGCCGGCGGTCGTGGTCCTGGGTCGAGGCGTACGGCCTGCTCCAGACCGATCCCGGAACCGTGCACGGCGCGAGATGGCCCGACGCCACCGAGGCCGCGGCGTCGGCGATCGCCGAGCTGATCCCCGCGCACCGCCTGGACGAAGAGCTGGCGACGATGACCGCGCTGGCCGACAAGCCGCCGGAGGAGGTCCTGCACGCCGGAACCGGCTGGGGGGCCCTGGAACGCCGCGCCCTGGGCCGCAACCGCGCGCTGAACCTGCCCGGCACGCCGTTCCCCGAGGCCACGATCGGCCGCGACCAGCAGTCCTGGCTCTCCCTGGTCCGCAAGGGCCGGATGCCGACGCCGGCCCCGGCGCTGCCGCCGTCGTCCTACGCGGTCGGCCCGGTCTGGCGCGCCCTGCTGGAGAAGGCGGCCGCCGATCCCGCGCACGCGACGTGGTTCACCTGGCTGCATCTGGGCGTGAACCGCTACCACGCCGGCGACCTCCCCGGCGCCCGCGAAGCCTGGGAGCGGTCGATGGCCCACGCCGAAACCGCGTGGGCGCACCGGAATCTCGCCGTCCTCGACGAGACCGAGGGCCGCTTGGACGAGGCCGCGGACCGCTGCCTGCGCGCCTGGCAGCTCTCGCCGCGCCTGCGCCGCCTCACGATCGAGACCCTGCGGGCCCTGATCGCCGCCAAGCGCCCCGACGAGGCGCTGGACATCGTCGACCGGCTCAAGGAGCCCGACCGCTTCGCCGGACGGATCCTGATGCTGGAGTGCCGCGCCGCCCTGGACGCCGGCGATCTGGTGCGGGCGCGCCGGATCCTGGAGACCGGTCTGGTCGTCGAGGACGTCCGCGAGGGCGAGGACCCGCTGTCGGACATGTGGTGGGAGTTCCACTCGCGGCAGGCCGGCGGGCTCGGTCCGGTCGTGTCACGGCGATTGCGCGAAGAGCACCCGCTGCCGTGCAGCTACGACTACAGCGTTCGCCAGCTGTAGCAGCTCCCTTCCTCCCAGCACCGCACTCAGCCGCAGCTCACACGGGCTGCGGCTGCTTCATACCGCTGTTTCTTGCAAGTTTTGCAACTTTCTGCGAGCCGATGTGAATCTGGATCTCAATCTCGCATCACGAAAAGAAATCTTGCAAAAAATGCTTGTAGTTCACGCGATCGGCGCCCTACTGTCTCCTCCCAGCACCCGAGTGATCCTTCTCAAGTTCCGGCTCTTCGGCAGTCCAAGCCTTCGGAGGAAACGAATATGGGCAGCAGCACCGGCCGGGGCCCCCGGCTTCTCGCGATAGCCACCGCCGCCGTCCTCGCGGTCGGGGTCAGCGCGTGCTCCAGCAGCAAGAGCGGCTCGTCGAGCTCTGGTTCCGGCGGCTCCGGCAAGTCCGGCGGCAGCTTCAGCTACTGGTCGATGTGGCGGCAGGACGAGCCGCAGGCCAAGGTGATCCAGGCGGCGGTCAACCAGTTCACCGCCGACACCGGCATCAAGGTCGACGTGGAGTGGACCGGCCGCGACGTGGCCAAGAAGATCGGCCCGGCGATGGCCGCGGGCAAGGCCCCGGACATGTGGGACGAGGGCGCGGACGTCATCTACGGCGCCGCGGCACAGAACGGCAACGCCAAGGACCTCTCGGCGGTCCTGGACATGACGATCCCGACCGACAACCAGAAGGTCTCCGCCGCGATCCCGTCGAAGTACTGGGACTCGCTGCCCAAGGACCCGAACGGCGGCCAGCACTGGGTGATCCCCTACGAGGCGAGCACCGCGGGCGTCTTCTACAACTCCGCCGACCCGGCCGTCTCCGGCGCGATGGCCGCGCAGCCGTCCACGTGGGACGCCTTCCTGCAGGTTTGCGCGACCCTGAAGACAAAGGGCGAGCCCTGCGTGGCCTCCGAGGGCGAGGACTCCTGGACCAACGGTCTGTGGTTCGACTACCTGCTCAACGCCGGCGGCGTGAACTTCAACGACCTGGCGAACGACAAGACCGGCGCCGCCTGGGACAACCCGGCCGTCCTGAAGGCCGCGCAGCAGGTCGAGCAGCTCGTCAAGGGCGGCTACATCATCCCGACGTACACCGCCACGAAGTACCCGGCGCAGCAGACCAACTGGGCCGGCGGCAAGGCCGGCTTCCTGATGAACGGCAACTGGGTCACCGCCGAGGTCGCCAAGCAGATCCCGGCCACCTGGAAGTACGGCTTCATGCTCCCGCCGGGCGCGACCCAGCCGGACTCGATGGTCTTCGGCTTCGCGCTGACCAAGAACGCGAAGAACGTCGGCCAGGCCGAGCAGTTCATGGCCTACTTCCTGCAGAAGAAGACGCTGTCGGGCATCTCCACCGAGGCCGGCAACATCACGCCGCGCACCGACATCCCGGCCCCGGCCGAGCTGGCCGACGTGCAGAAGACCTTGAGCGCGCCGAAGCTCCGCCTCACCTTCGACGGGGTGGCCGGCGACTGGACCACCAAGGTCTGGAACCAGAACTACCTGGACTTCTGGCACGGCAAGACCGACGCCGCGACGTTCATCGCCAAGATGAAGTCCGACCAGGTCTCCTTCTGGAAGAGCCAGAGCTGACCATGAGCACCGCCACCTTGCCGGACTCGTCCCGGGCGCGCCGCGCCCGGGGCGGGTCCGCCTCGCGTCCGCCGGTCGGCGCGGCCCCGCTGGAGCGCTCCCGGCGCCGCATGTTCTGGGCCTTCACCACGCCGGCCGTTCTGATCTACGTCGTGCTGTTCCTCGTGCCGGTCGGGTACGCGGCGTGGACCAGCCTCTACAAGTGGGACGGCATCGGCCCGAAGAAGTGGAGGGGCCTGAAGAACTACCAGACCCTGTGGCAGGACCCGGTCTTCCGGCACTCGCTGACCAACACGCTGAGGATCCTGCTCGTCGGGGGCATGCTCACCTTCGCGATCGCCTTCGCGCTGATGCTGATCCTGCGCGAGATGAACCGCAAGCTGTTCGCCCGCTCGGTGCTGTTCTTCCCGTGCCTGGTGAACGCGATGGTGTTCGGCATCGCCGCGGGCGTGCTCTTCTCCCCGACCGGGCCGGTGAACAGGGTGCTGGGCTGGCTGGGCTGGAGCCATCCGCCGCAGTGGCTGGCGACCGAGCACCTGCAGACGATGATCCTGGGGACGCTGGTCTGGACGGCCACCGGCTACTACACCGCGATCCTGATGGCCGCGGTGGATCAGATCCCCGAGTATCTCTACGAGGCCGCCGAGCTCGACGGGGCCGACGCCTTCCAGCGCTTCCGGCACGTGACGCTGCCGATGTGCTGGGACGTGATCTCGGTCTGCGCGGTGCTGTGGACGGTGAGCTCGGTGAAGATCTTCGAGCTGATCCTGATGTACGGCGGCAGCAGCGGCTCGCAGCCGCCGTCGGACTCGTGGAACACCGCGATGTACGTCTACGTGGAAGCCTTTCCCACGGCTTCGACACCGCAGCTGGGCCTGGCCACGGCCGCCGCGCTGGTGAGCCTTTTCCTCGTGGTCGTCTTCACGGTCGTGCTGCGCCGGCTGCTGCGCCGCGACCCCGTCGAGTACTGAGGAGGAGCAGACCATGAAGCAGCCCCTGAGGCCCCGGCGCGCCAAGGCCCCGAGCCTGCCGATGCGGATCGCGACCGGCGTGGTGTGGGCGGTGGTCGCCGCCGACATCGCGCTGATCGGCTGGATCCTGCTCACCTCGCTGCGCGACGGCACAGACATCCTCGACCACCCCCTCGGCGCGCCGGCGCACCCGAAGTTCGCCAACTACGGCAAGGTGTTCTCCGACGGCGGCTTCGGCCGGGCCGCGCTGAACTCCGTCCTGGTCGCCGTGCTGTCCTCGGTGCTGGCGGTCGCGGTCGCCGCGCCCTGCGCCTACGCACTGGCCCGCCGCCGCAACCGGGTCTCCGGCGCGATGAGCATGACCTTCGCCATGGGCCTGGGGGTTCCGGGGCAGGTCATGGTGGTGCCGCTGTTCATCGGCCTGGCCAAGGCCAACCTCGACGACTCCCAGCCGGGCCTGGTCCTGGTGTATCTGGGTCTCGCGATGCCCTTCACCGTCTACCTGCTGACCGGCTTCTTCTCCGGCATCCCGCAGGTCCTGGAGGAGGCCGCGGTCCTGGACGGCGCCGGCATGGTGCGCACGTTCACCAAGGTCATCCTGCCGGTGGCGCGCGGCGGCCTGATCACCGCGTTCCTGCTGCAGTTCATCTCGGCGTGGAACGAGACGCTGTTCGCGATCGTGCTGACCCACAGCCAGGACAAGGTGACGCTGCCCGTCGCGCTGGCCGACTTCGTACAGGAAGCGCAACTGAACGGGCTGGACTGGGGAGCGATGTTCGCCGGGGTGTGCGTGGTGCTGGCGCCGATGATCGCATTGTTCAGCTGGCTCGGGAGCCGCATCATCCAAGGTATGACAGTGGGGATTGGCAAGTGAGCACCGACCTTCGACCCGACGTCCTGGCCATCGAGGGCGCCGCCGACCCGGCCGCCGGAAGGCTGCCGATCCTGCACGGGATCGAGCGGCCCGGCTTCGACGCCGCCGTGGCGCCGTACCCCGACATGGCACGGAACCTTGAGTACGGCAGGCCCCCGACGCTGCTGCCGTACACGATGCAGGACTCGTACACCCGCGAGCGCACCCACCGCGAGCTGCCGGCCCTGGTCCTGGAGAACGAGGTGCTGACCGCCACGTTCCTGCCGGGCCACGGCGGCCGCCTGTGGTCGCTGGCGCACCGGCCGACCGGCCGCGAACTGCTGCACCGCAACCCGATCCTGCAGCCGGCGAACCTGGCCCTGCGCGACGCCTGGCTGGCCGGCGGCGTGGAGTGGAACATCGGCGGCACCGGCCACTGGCCCCTGACCTGCTCGCCGCTGCACGCGGTGCGGCTCCGGGCCGCGGACGGCACACCGGTGCTGCGGATGTACGAGTTCGAGCGGCTGCGGCGGGTGGTGATGACCGTCGACGCCTGGCTGCCGGCGGGCTCGCCGACGCTGATGGTGCACGTCGCACTGCACAACCCGGCGGCGATCCCGACCCCGGTGTACTGGTGGTCCAACATCGCGGTGCCGCAGGGGCCTGACGTGCGCGTGGTCGCGCCGGCGGAGCGGGCGTTCCACTTCGACTACACGGCGCGGCTGAAGCTGATCGGCTTCCCCGCCGGAGCCGACGGCGACCAGAGCTACCCGGCGCGGTTCCCGGCCGCGGCGGACTTCTTCATGGACATCCCCTCCGGCGAGCGCCGCTGGATCGCCGCCCTGGACGGCGCCGGCTCCGGGCTGGTGCAGACCTCGACCGACCGGCTGATCGGCCGCAAGCTGTTCCAGTGGGGCGTCGGGGCCGGCGGGCAGCGCTGGCAGGAGTGGCTGTCCGGACCGGACGCGGAGTACATCGAGATCCAGGCCGGGCTGGCGCGCACGCAGTTGGAGCACCTGGAGCTGCCGGGCGGGGCCACGTGGGAGTGGGTCGAGGCGTACGGGCTGCTGGAGGCTGATGCCGCGGCGGTGCACGGGACGTGGGAGGACGCTCGCGCGGCTGTCGGTGAGGCGCTGGAGGCGCTGGTTCCGCGGGCTTGTTTGGAGGAGGCGCTCGCGGAGGCGGCGCACTTCGGCAGTGGCGGCTCACAGGCTGGTACCGGTGCCGGCAGCGCTGCCTCAGCCGCAAGCCCCGAGGTACTGCACCGGGGATCCGGCTGGGGCTCTCTGGAGATCACAGCCGGCGCTCTGGCCGCCGATACCCTCCATCCCTTCGGACTCTGCGATGCCGAGCAGCAACCGTGGCTGGATCTGTTGCGCACCAAGCGCTTGCCGTCCAGCGAGCCGCCGGCGTCGCCGATCACCGGCCCCCTGTGGCGCGTGCTGCTCGAAGCGTCCGCCGACGAGTGGCACGCCCTGTACCACCTCGGCCTCGTCCGGCTCTCCGACGGAGATCGTGAGGGAGCGCATGATGCCTGGACGCGTTCTTTCGCGGACCGGCCGAACGCGTGGGCTCAGCGTGCTCTGGCGCATCTCGCAGCCTCGCCCGCCGAGCGCTCCGAGCGGCTGGTGGCCGCGCACCACCTCCAGCCGGATCTGCGCGAACTCACCATCGAGACCCTCAAAGCCCTCCTCGCCGCCGACCGCCCCACCGAAGCCCTGGACCTCATCAGTACCCTGGCCCCCGAGGACCGGGCCCACGGCCGGATCCGCCTCTACAACGCCGAGGCCGCGCAGGCGATCGGCGACATCGACGAGGTCCGCCGCCTGCTCGACGAGGGCATCACCGTCGACAACCTCCAGGAGGGCGAGGCCTCGCTGGACCTGCTCTGGCTCGCCGCCCACCCCGACCTGCCGGTCCCGCCCGAGTACGACTTCCGGATGTCCGGAAGCTGATCCGCCGACACGGCGAACAGCGCGCGGCGGAACCAGAGAGGCGCTACGCGCGCTTTTGAAAACAGGCGCCTATGACTCATGTGTGGGTCGTGGCGTGGCGTGGCGGCGGTCGCTGCGTGGGTGGGAGAGGGTGTGGTCGGTGCGGTTGGTTTGTGTTTTCACAAGCGATTTTTACGGCTTCGCACTGGTTTAAGAAGGATCCGCTGGGGGCGCAGTTCGGTGGTGCGTGGCTGGGGCGCGCTGGCGGCCGGCGGTCGTGTGGGGCGCTTGAAAGTCAAAGTCAAACCCATGGTGAAGAGCCGGCGCCTCCGGCGGGCGCTCTGCAACGGGGGGTGGTGCCGGGTTGCGCTGTCTGGTGGCGGTTGTTGCTTGTGGTCGCCTTTGTCCCGGATCCCTCGTCGCTGTCGTCGCCCGGAGGGAACCATCCCGGCCTGGCGGTGTCCAGCCGGATCGCACGCTGCTGTGGTCGGTCTCCGTTCGGCTGGACACCGCCAGGCCGGGATGGTTGGCAGAGCCCGCCGACAGCGACGAGGGATCCGGGACCACCCCACCTGTGGGAAGAGGTCCCGAGCCTTCAGGCTCCCATGGTCGCCGCCGCGTGTGCGTCACGAAGTGGACCCCGTCCACACCACAGGGGTGTTGTCCCGGATCCCTCGTCGCTGTCGGCGGGCGAAGCCAAGCTGGCCGGGCCGGTGGTGTCAAGCCGAGCGTTTCCGCAGGCCAGCAGGTGCGATCCGGCTTGATACCACCGGACCGGCCTGCTTCCGTCAGGCGACGACAGCGACGAGGGATCCGGGACAAAGGCGACCACAAGCAACGACCGCCGGAAGACAGCGCAACCCGGCCCCACCCCCCGTTGCAGAGCGCCCGCCGGAGGCCCTGCTTTTGATCTTCGGTGCCCACCAAACGCGGCCGCCAGCCGCCCACCCCAACGCGTGCGCAGTGACTCGGACCGGCGCGCGGTCGTGTCCACGCACGACCGCCGGCCGCCAGCGCGACCCAGACACCCTCCACCGAACTGCGCCACCAGCGGATCCTTCTTAAACCAGTGCGAAGCCGTCAAAATCGCCTCTCAACCACACCCCAACCGCACCGACCACACACCAGCACCGCCCACTCCCCACCCGCCACCACCACGCCACGACCGCCGCGACCCACGGATAGGTCACAAGCGCCCGAAAACCCCGCCCGGGCCGAAGGCCAGTCGAGCGAAGCGCTCACCGATCACGCGATAGCCGGCCGGTGTCGGGTGCAGGCCCTCGCCGAGCAGTTCGTCGGCCTCGGCGAGCGCCAGCAGGTGCAGGCCGTCCAGGTAGTGGATGTTCGGGTCCTGCGTTGCGCGCTGCGTCACGATGCGCTGCAGCTCGCGGCGTACCACCTGCAGTGTCAGGGCTCCGTCCGCGACGGCGGATGGGGCGCCGGTCGCGTACATCACGTCGTCGCGCCAGATGGTGGGGCCGGGGGTTTCCTCCAGGGCTGGGCAGGCGATTGGGGAGACCACCAGGAGGGGTGTGTGCGGGTGTCCTTCGCGGATGGTGTCGAGGAAGCCGTGGATGGTGGGGCCGAGGGTGCGCAGGATGTAGGCGGCGCGGCCCGTGAAGTTGATGCCGAGCTTCAGGCTGATCAGGTCGGCCGGGGTGTCGCGGATCGAGCGTGCGACGAAGGGGTCCAGGTAGCAGTTTCCTGCCAGGCCCACGTTCACCGCGTCCACGCCCGCCGCCTGCGCCGCGATCACCGGCCACACGCCGAGCGGGGACTCGGCCTCGTTGCACTGGCTGATCGAGCTGCCGTGGTGCAGCCACACCCGGCGGCCGGTCGGCGTGGGCGGCTCGACCGGCGCGTCCGCCCGCAGCGCCACCAGCTCCGTCTTCACCCATTGCGGGAGCCAGATCTCGACGTCCTTCGGCCCGGCTGGCAGCGTATCGAAGCGCACCGTCGCCGGGCGCCCCGCCACCGTGCCGACCTGCACGTTGTCCGGAGACATCAGCAGCACGTTCCCGATCGGTGCGGGTACCGCCTCGCCGGTGCGCACGCCGTCGCACGTGATCTCGAAGACTCCCGCGTCGTCCGGCCGCGGCTCGTTCTCCGCCCGCATCGGGACCGTGGTCAGCACGTCCAGCTCGACCGTCGTCGCCGCGCTGCGGAAGGCGAGACGCACCCCGGAGCCCGCCGTGGCCTGCCGTTCCATCGACGCGTCCGACTGCGCGATCGTCCACGACGGCAGCCGCCGGGGCAGCACTCCGGCCTCGGTCGCGACGACCTCCAGTGCGCCGCGGATCTCAGCCGGCCCGTCGATGAGCGGCACCTGCCGCAGCGCGTCTGTCATGCCGATGAACGTAACAGGCGAAGATCGGCAGCGGAGCGGGAAGCGGGGGCCATCCCTACCCCGACTCGGGTGGCAGCACTCTGACCTGCGTCGCCCGGCTTCGGCGAGGGTGGAGCCATGCGAAAGTCCTCAGCTCTGCTCGCGGCCACCGCGCTCGCCGCCACCGTCGCCATGCCCGTCGCCGCCAGCGCAGCGACCGCACAGCCCGGCCAGACCGCCGTCCCCACCTTCGACTACAGCGACTGCCCCCAGCTCCCGGCCGGTGTCGATCCCGCCAAGTGGCGCTGCGAAGTCCTCGTCGGCGAGGGCACCGCCACCATCGGCGGCGCCGCCGTTCCCTTCGACTTCACCCGCGTCACCCACGCGGAGGGGCCGATGCCCGACGGCACTCCGGGCCAGGTCTTCGGCGGCTTCCGCGCCGCACGCCTGCCGGTTCCCGGACGCCAGTCCGGCGACGGCCGCGGTCCGAAGCTCTGGATCCAGCCGCACCTGACCGTGGCCCCCGACTTCTACAGCCAGACCGGCGCGATGAGCCTCACCTTCCAGCTCACCGGGCCGCGCCTCGGCGACCACTGCACCATCGGCACCACTGCCGCGCCCGTCCAGGTCGCGGCGGCCCGGGTCCCGGGTACCGCCCAGTGGCTGTCGCAGGACCCGCCGGTCATCACCTTCCAGGTCCTGGACCAGACGTTCAGCACGCCGCGGGTGAGCGGTTGCGGACCTGCGGCCGCAGAGCTGAACCGCCGCTTCGGCCTGCCCTCGCCGTCGGGCGAGAACCAGCTCAGCGGGACCGCCTTCTACTCCTTCAAGACCTACGACCAGCTCTGAGAACCCCGACCGCGCCTCACCCGAGCTCCAACGTCGTCATCCCGAACATCCTCTCGTGATCGACGTCGCGCACCGGCCCGGTGTACATCCGGGCCACCTCGAACGACGGCTCCAACCCGAGCGCGCCGACCATCGCCAGCGCCTCGGGGTTGGGCTCCGGGACGTCGATCACGATCCGCACAGCATGAGCGCCGGCGCCGGAACGGCTCCCGGCCGCGCCACCGCCGCGCCCGGTGAATCCGGCGTCGCCGGCCGCTCCCGCGACCAGCGCGTCGAGGATCACCTCGGCGTAGACCCGCGAGTCGGCGAAGAGCGGACCGACGCGGTAGCCGTCGTGGGCCGACCGCAGCACCCCGTAGCCGACCAGCCGGCCGTCCACGATCAGAGCCCTGCCGACGTGCCCCGGCGCGGCGAACCACTCCCGCAGGAACACCGCGCGCGGCGCCGGGAAGCACAGCGCGTCGTAGTCGACGACCTCGGCGAACCCGGCCGCGGCCAGCGGTACCGCGGCGGCCGGGCCCGAGCCGTCGGAGGCCAGCTCGCCGACGTACCGCACCGTGCGGTGCGCGTCGGTGAAGCCCGACTTCCGCAGGGTGGCCTGATGCGCGACCATGCCGTCGACCCCGACCGTGCGCGCACCGGCCCGGGGCAGTGCCGCCTTCCACGTCGCCAGGCCGTGGCCCCGTCCCCGGTACTCCGGCTTGACCAGGTACAGCCCCATGAAGGAGAACGCGTCGCCGTAGTTCACCACCGACACCGCCGAGACCGGCTCCCCGCCGATCCGCCCGACGAAGAACCCCTCCGGGTCCTGCGCCAGGAAGCAGGGGCCGTCGTGGTCCCCGGGGTTCCATCCCTCGTCGGCGCACCAGCCCTGGATCAGGGGCCAGTCGGCGAGGGACGCGCGCGTGATCTGCAGGCTGTCCGTCATGTCAATATCTTGGCGTGCGGGACCCGCCGGGCCGGGTCCGACACGCGGGCCCCGGGGAGCCGCCTGGAATGCCATGATGTGGCCATGACCAACCCCTGGAACTCCCTCGTCACGGGCATCGGCCGCCACAAGTGGTTCGCGGCCGCGTTCAAGGGGGTGGCCCCGCACGTCGACCGCTTCCTGGGCCGGGTCACCGGCGGCCGGGTCTTCATGCTCACCGGTACCGGCCTGCCGACGCTGCTGCTCACCACCACCGGCCGCAAGACCGGCCAGCAGCGCACCGTGCCGCTGCTCTACGCCCGGCACGACGGCGCGCTGCTGGTCGTCGGCTCGAACTGGGGCCAGCAGCAGCACCCGGCCTGGGCGCTGAACCTGCTGGCGAACCCGGAGGCGACGGTCGCGGTGCGCGGCAAGTCCGGGCCGGTGCACGCGCGCCTGATCGAGGGCGACGAGCGCGAGCTGGTCTGGAACACCATCCTGACGAAGAACTGGCCCGGCTACGAGAACTACGCCGAGCGCTCGGGCCGGCATATCAACATCTTCGCGCTGGAGCCGGTGAAGAGGACGTCGACAGGCGCATGAGTGTCCGCACGCTGAGCGAGCGCGAGCTCAACCGCGCCACGCTCGACCGGCAGCTGCTCCTGAAGCGCTCGGAGATGGACGCCGCGCACGCTGTGGAACACCTGGTCGGGCTCCAGACGCAGATCCCGCCGAACCACTATGTGGCGCTGTGGTCCCGTCTCACGGACTTCGACGCGCAGGCGTTCTCTCAACGTTTCGAAAACCGCGAGTTCGTCCGCATCAGCCTTCAGCGCTCGACGATCCACACGGTGACCGCGCGCGACTGCCTGCCGCTGCGGCAGCTGCTCCAGCCGGTTCAGGACCGGAACCTCAAAGGCGCCTTCGGTAAGCGCCTACAGGGCATCGACCTCTTAGAGCTCGCCGCTCACGCCCGGAAGCATGTCGAGCAGGAGCCGCGCACGTTCAACGACCTCGGCAAGCTCCTCGCCGAGGCCTACCCCGACCACGACGTCCAGGCGCTCGGCGTCGCGGCACGCAACAACCTCGCGCTGGTGCAGGTGACGCCGCGCGGACTGTGGCAACAGGGAGGACTGGCGAAGCACACTACGGCGGAGCAGTGGTTGGGGAACGCTAAGGCGGTTCCCGCTATGCGCGCCGAGGAGTTGGTTCTGCGCTACCTCGCAGCGTTCGGACCGGCCTCGGTCATGGACGCCCAGAGCTGGAGCGGGCTCACCGGTCTGCGCGAGGTGTTCGAGAAGCTCCGCGCGAAGCTCGTGCTCTTCCAGAGCGAATCCGGGACCGAACTGTTCGACCTTCCGGACGCGCCGCGTCCCGGGGAAGGCATAGCGTCCCCAGCGCGCTTCCTGCCGGACTACGACAACGTCTTCATCGGGCACAAGGACCGCGCTCGGATCAACGACCCGCGGATCCCCAAGGAGAAGATCTTCTCCGGCAACACGCCGATCTCCACCTTCACCGTGGACGGCTGGATCCGCGGTGTCTGGAAGATCGACACGGACAAGAAGCGCTCTAAGGGGACTCTGAACCTCACTCCCCTGGTCCCCGTCACGAAGGCGCAACGCGCGGACCTCGAAACCGAAGGCGCCGGGTTGCTGGAATTCCTGGCACCCGGGGCCGATCATGATGTGCGATGGCACGAGGACGAGAACGGTTGAACCTCTTGAGAACGCCTCCGGTGAAAGCGCGCACGGGAATGTGCGCCGCGGCGACCTCGGCCGTACTGCTGCTCGCAGTGGCCGGCTGCGGCGGCTCGTCATCGAGCCCGAGCGCGGCGTCGGCGGCGACGTCCGCTCTGCAGGCGAGCAGCACCGCTGATACGGCACCCGCTTCCGCGACGACGTCCTCGGGGCCGTACGCGCCGCCGCAGACGTCCTTCAGCACCCCCAGCGTCGACCCGGGGACGCTGCCGCAGACCAAGACCATGCCGACGGACACCGACCCGCAGTTCACGGCCGGTGTCAACGCCCTGTGGCAGGGCATCGTGGACGACAACCCGCAGGAGGCCCTCCCGTTCTTCTTCCCGAAGAGCGCCTACCTGCAGGTGAAGGCCCTGTCGAACGCCGGGTCCGATTATCAGAACCGGCTCATCGGCTTCTACAACCTCGACATCCACGCCGCGCACCGGCTGCTCGGCTCCGGCGCGAAGACCGCGAAGCTGGTCGGCGTGAGCGTGCCGGCCAAGGCCGCCGAGTGGATCCTGCCGGGCGAGGAGACGAACAAACTGTCGTACTACCGCGTCTACGGAGCGCGCCTGACCTACACCGAGGGCGGCAAGACCAAGTCCTTCGGGTTGTTCTCGCTCATCTCCTGGCGCGGCCAGTGGTACGTGGTGCACTTCGGCCCGAATCCGCGCCCGAAGCCGATAGGGGTCGTCTATCAGCCACGTGGGTGACCACCTCCTGACACTCACCTGACACCGGCGCCCCGTCCTCAACAGGCGCCGCGACTGCGCCTGTGGCAGCTTTAAGGAATGCGATCACCATCGCTGCTGTCGGGCTGGCCGGGGCGCGAACAGCGCCTGCTCGGCATTCTGGCCGGCGTGCTCGTGGTGATCCTGGCCGTGTTCTTCGCCTTCGACGGCACCGCGCGGACGACCGCGTGGTTCGCGCTGGCCGCGTGGACCTCCGCGGCGATGGCCGTGGGGATCCGGGCAAACCGGCCGCCGTACGCGCACGCCTGGTACCTCCTGGCCGCCGCCGCCGGGCTGCTGACGGCCTCCAACCACTCGGACTTCTCCTATGCCCGGCACACCCTGCCGAACTTCGCCGACTGGCTCGGCCTGATCGGCTACCCGCTGGCGCTGGTGGGGCTGCGGCTGGTGATGAAGCACCGGCTGGTCGGCCGGGACTCGGCCGGGACGCTGGACGCGCTGATCGTGGTCTTCGCCGCCGCCTACGCGGGGTGGGTCTACCTGGTCGTGCCCTACTACCAGGACTTCGGGGAGCCCTGGGACTACCGGCTGATCGCCATCCTGGACCCGCTCGGCGACCTGCTCCTGCTGGGCATGCTGCTACGGCTGATCATCTCGCCGGGATCGCGCAACGTCGCCCTGTGGCTCCTGGGCGCCGGCGCGCTCTTCCAGACCGGCGCCGACCTCGTGGAGTCCGCGCTGCGGCTGAACTCCTCCGACTGGTTCGCCTCGCATCCCGGCAACGTGGTGCTGGAGTTCGCCTGGCTGCTGTTCGCCGCCTTCTGGGTGGCCGCCGCGCTGGTGCCCTCGGCCCACGACCTGACCAGACCGGTGCGGGAGACCGCCCGCGACGCCCTGCCGACCGCCTGGTCCCGGCCGCCCCGGATCGCCCCGCTGGTGCTGGCCGCGCTGGTGACGCCGATCATCAACGCCGTCGAACTGTCCGAGGGCGACCTGGCGACCGGCTGGACCGGGCCGATCATCGGGCTCGGGGTGTACCTGATGATCCTGGCCCGGGTCGCGGTGATGGTGCGGCAGCACCGGCAGGCGCTGGCGCGGGAGTCGATCCTGCTGGCGGCCAGCGAAGGGCTCGGCGTGGCCGCCGGGAGCGGGCAGGTGGCCGCCGCGCTGGCCGACGGGGCCGCGGGGCTGTTCGCCGGGCGCGGGGCGGCGCACGCGGTGCTGGTGGCCGTGGACGGGCCCGAGGGGGTGCGGGTGGCCTCCGCGGGGGCGGTGGACGGCGGGGCCGGGGACATCCGGGCCCACATCCCGTCGGCGCTTCCGCAGATCGAGTCCGCGCTGTGGCGCGCGATGCTGACGAGGCTCTGCACGTCCGCCGCCTCGCGGGACGTCGACAAGAACAAGGTCTACAGCGAGCCCTACAGCAGCGACCCGTACATCAGCGGGTCCTACAGCGGTGACTACTACGACGACGACCAGGCTCAGGGCGGCGACGGGGCAGCGCCGCGCGAGCACTTCCACACGGCGAACGTCGTGCACACCTCCGACCTGCCGCCGCCGATGGCCCGGCGGCTGGGGCCGCAGGAGCACACCGGGGTCGTGCCGCTGGACGCCGCGGTCGGCATCCTGCTCGTCGCGGCGGCCGAGGAGGACCTGGCGGTGCTCGGCGGGGCGCTGGAGATCCTGGCCCGGCAGGCGACGGCCGCGATGGAGCGGATCGCGCTGAGCCAGGAGATCACGCGCCGGGACAGCGAGGCGTACTTCCGCGCGCTGGTGCAGAACACGTCGGACACGATCCTGATCGTCGACACCGAGCTGCGGGTGCGCTATGCCTCGCCGTCGTCGGTGGGGCTGTTCGGCGACCGGCCGCTGCGGGACCGGCCGCTGAACGACGTGGTCGGCAAGGTGTACGCCGCCGAGGTCGCGGTGCGGGTCGGGGACCCGACGCCGCAGCCGCCGGTGCGCCGGGACTGGGAGATATCGGCCGACGGCCGCGAGCCGCACGAGGTCGAGGCGACGATCGCCGACCTGCGCGCCGAGCCGACGGTCGGCGGCTTCGTGCTGTCGCTGCACGACGTCACCACGGCGCGGGGCCTGGAGCGGACGCTGCAGCGGCACGCCTACCGGGACCCGCTGACCGACCTGCCGAACCGGCTGGCGTTCATCCGGGGGCTGGAGGACGCGGTCGAGCTGGCCTCGCCGACGGTGTCGGTGACCGTGATGCTGCTGGACCTGGACCGCTTCCGGGAGATCAACGACTTCCACGGCCGCGAGGCGGGGGACGAGGTGCTGCGCGACATCGCCGAGCGGATCCGGTCGCGGCTCGGGCCCGGGGACGTGCTGGCCCGGACCGGCGGGGACGAGTTCGCCGTACTCGCGGTCCGGCGCGCCGAGGAGGCCCCGGTGCTGCCGGTGGGGATGCCCGGGGAGGACAAGCCCTTCTACGTGGGGCCGATCGCGGTGACCACCTCGGGAGCGCTGGCCACGTGCTCGACCGGGGCCACGGGGGCCTCGCTGCTGGCCGACGCCGAGATGACGCTGCACGCGGCGCGCGGGTCCGGGCCGAACACCTGGCGCGCCTACGACCCGCGGCTGCGGGCCGATCTGGCGCGGGCCGCGGCGCGGCGCTCGGGCCTGGACCGGGCGCTGGCCGAGGGGTCGTTCGAGCTCTACTACCAGCCGATCGTCTGGCTCGACGACGGGGACATCGGCGGCTTCGAGGCGCTGGTGCGCTGGCCGCAGCCGGACGGGACGATCATCCCGCCGGACGAGTTCATCCCCCTGGCCGAGGCCACCGGCCAGATCCTGCCGCTGGGCCGCTGGATCCTGCGGACCGCGACGCACCAGGCGGCGCGGTGGAACGTCACCCGGCTGGCCCAGGGCATGGCGCCGGTGAAGATCTCGGTGAACGTCTCCGCGCACCAGCTGCGCGACCCGGGGTTCCCGGACGAGGTCGGCAAGGCGCTGACGGACGCCGGGCTGGACGCCGCGTTCCTGATGGTGGAGGCGACGGAGAGCTCGCTGATCGACCGCGCGGGGACGGCGCTGGCCAACCTCAGGACGCTGACACGGCGCGGGGTCGGCGTCTCGCTGGACGACTTCGGGACGGGGTACTCGTCGCTGTCCTATCTGCGCGACCTGCCGGTGACGGCGCTGAAGATCGACAAGGCCTTCGTCGACGGGGTGCCGGACGAGCCGCGCCAGACCGCGCTGGTGCAGGGCATCATCGGCATCGCGAAGTCGCTGACGCTGATGGTGGTCGCCGAGGGGGTCGAGACCTCGCAGCAGCGGCGGGCGCTGGCCCGTATGGGAGCGGACCTGGGGCAGGGGTATCTGTACGCGCGACCTATGCCCGTGCGCGAGGCCACGGCGCTGATGGACGAGGGCCGGGTGAAGCTGCCGCGCGGGGCGAACGCGGAGGACGAGGAAGAGGACGACTTCGACGACGAGGACGACTCCGACATGCGCGGAACGTTTCCCGGGGCGGGGCCGTGAGCGGCGGCGGCGGACGGGTGAGCGGCGGCGGGCGGCGGGGCGAATCGCGGGCCGCCGCCGCGGACGACGCGCCGGAGCCGGTACCGGTACCGGTACCGCCGACGATCGACGCACCCCGCCCGCCGGAGCCGCCGTTACTTGATCCCGCGGCTTCCGGCCCCGAACCACTCGCACCGTCCCCGCAGCTCGCCCCCGCCAACCGCTTCCCCGTAGACCCGGCCGGTCCGGCGATCCGCCACCGCCGTTTCCGCCGTCCGCCCCCGCCGCCGCATCCGCTGCACACCTCGGTGACCGACATCTGGCAGCGCAGCGAGGCGGAGAGCCGGCGCTTCGCCACGCGCTTCGCCGGACAGATGCTGATCATCGGTGCCACGCTGGGCACCTTCCTCACGCTCGTGCTGAGTGTGCGCTCGGGCCTGTTCTCCGCCGGCTGGTTCGTCAACGTCGGGGCCGGCGTCGTCGCGGCCTTGTGGGGTCTGGTCTACGTCCTGCTGCCGAATCCGGCGCCGGACCGGGTGCTGCGCGCGACGCCCGCGGCCGCCGCGCTGCTGATCACCTTCACGCTCGCGTTCAACCACAGCAATGCCGCCGACGGCATGCTCCTGCTCAGCTGGCCTCTGTTGTTCGCCGCGTACCTGCTACCGCGGCGGACGGCCTACTGGACGCTGGTCGTCGTCGCGGCGTGCCTCACCGTCATCTTCGCCGCCGGGTCCGGGCCGGACCGGTTCGCGGCGTGGATCGAGACCACCACCTCGACGGCCCTGACGCTCATCGTCATCCTGCGCGTCCGCGCTCAGGCCGACCGGCTGAAGAAGGCCCTGGCCGAGCAGGCCAGCACCGATCCGCTCACCGGCCTGGGCAACCGCCGCGCCTTCGACGAGGCGCTGGAGCGCGAAATCTCCCGCCAGCGCCGGACCCGCGCTCCGCTGTCCCTGCTGGCCGTCGACGTCGACCACTTCAAGAAGATCAACGACACCTGGGGCCACGCCGCCGGCGACGACACCCTGATCGCCCTCGGCGACCTGCTCCCCCGCCTGGTCCGCGCCAGCGACACGGTCAGCCGGGTGGGCGGCGAGGAGTTCGGCGTCCTGCTGCCCGACTGCCCCGCGCCCCAGGCCAGGGCGCGCGCCGACGCCCTGCGCGCCCAGGTGTGGGCCGCCTCTCGCGACTGGACGCACCCGGTGACCGTCAGCGTCGGCGTGGCGACCGTCCCGGACTCCGCCGACGCCCTCGACGATCTCGTCGTCGCCGCCGACATGGCCCTGTACGCGGCCAAGGAGGGCGGCCGCGACCGGGTGCGCGTGGCGCCGAGCCGGCACCGCGAGGACATGCCGTGAAGACCCGACCCGGTCTCAGCCCCCTGGCTCCCGCCGGATCAAGCAGTAGACGCCGCCGCCGGGATCCCGCATCACCAGCCAGTTCGCGCCTTCGCGCACGAACTCCGCGCCCAGCGACTCGTGCCACCTCCGGCTCGCGTCGGCGTCCGAGCTGCTCACGTCCAGGTGCCCGGAGGTGGGCCGCTCCTCGTCGAGCCGCTGGAACAGGATTTCCAGCGGCGGGGAGACCGGCGAGCCGGAATGCGGCTCCAGCCAGCTGAACTCCTCCCACCGGCGGCTCGGCACGACTCTCAGGCCGCTCAGGCCGCTCCAGAACTCGGCCTCGGTGTCGTGCACCGACGGCGCGAGGTCGATGCACACCTGGTCCAGGCGGCTGCGCGTGCCGTCCGGGGCGACGAACGGGCGCGGCGTCCGCCGCGCCCCGTGCCAGGCGGTGACGCAGAGCCCGTATCCGCTCGGCGAGTTCACATACGCCCACGCCTCGTCCCGCTCGACCACCGTGCCGCCGAGTCCCGCGGCGCGCGCCAGGGCGCCCTCGAAATCGTCGAACTCCAGGTCGATGTGCGCCCCGTTGCCGCTCAGCACGCCCTGCAGCTTCACCGACGCGTCGCCGGCTCCGTCGGCGGGCAGCAGCGTCGCGAACTCGTCGCGGTCGCCACGGCGCGGGGACAGTGTGGTGCCGGTGGCCGCGGTCCAAAACCGGGCACTCTCCTCGAACATCCGTTCCGGACGGTCAATAAAAGACCAAGCCCACTTCAGCATGCCATCAGGCTATTCCCAACTCCTGACGGCGAGCCGTAATCTGCCGCGATGCAGACCGACGACGATCTCCCGGAACCGTCGCGCGCCGAGGAGACCGAGACCGAGACCGCGCCCGAAGCCGAGGCCGAGGCCGGAACCCCGGCCGGCACCGAGGAGACCAGGAGTCCCCGCCGCTTCCGCAAGCTCAAAATCACCGCGGCCGTGCTCGCCGGTCTGCTCGTGGTCGTCGTCGGCGCGGGCGCCTGGTGGCTGAACACCTCGCTGCACGCCTCCTACCCCCAGACCAAAGGCACACTGAAGATCGCCGGCCTGCAGACGAGCGTCGAAGTGGACCGCGACGCGCAAGGCGTCCCGCAGCTCTACGCCTCCAACTCCCACGATCTCTTCTTCGCCCAGGGCTATGTCCAAGCCCAGGACCGCTTCTGGCAGATGGACGTCTACCGCCACGTCACCGCCGGCCGGCTCTCCGAGATGTTCGGCTCCGGCCAGGTCGACACCGACAAGTTCATCCGCACGATGGGCTGGCGCGCCGTCGCAGAGCAGGAATACGCCGGCCTGAGCGCGCAGACGAAGGCGTACCTGGCCGCCTACTGCGATGGCGTCAACGCTTATTTGAAGGATCACAAGGGTTCCAAGGCGTCGGTGGAGTACGCGGTCCTCGGCCTGCAGACCGACTACACCCCCTATGCCTGGACCCCGGTCGACTCGCTGGCCTGGCTCAAGGCCCTGGCCTGGGACCTGCGCGACAACATGCAGGCGGAGATCGACCGCGCGCTGTCCTCACAGACCCTGGCCAAGGACCAGGTCGACCAGATCTTCCCGCCCTACCCCGCGGACCACCCGGCGATCGTGCATCAGGGTGCTGTCGTGAACGGCACCTTCGACCAGGACGCGACGGCGGCCGCGGACGACCCGCTGTCCGGAACGGCACTCCCGGCGTCCGCGGCGAGCGCGCTGGCGAACCTGTCGCACACGGTCTCCGCCCTGCCCTCGTATCTCCAGCCGACCGTCGAGGGCGTCGGCTCCAATTCCTGGGTGGTCTCCGGCGATCTGACCACGACCGGCAAGCCGCTGCTGGCCAACGACCCGCACCTGGCCCCTCAGCTGCCCTCGATCTGGTACCAGATGGGCCTGCACTGCACGACCGTCAGTGAGGCCTGTCCCTTCGACGTCACCGGCTTCTCCATGCCCGGCACCCCCGGCGTCGTGATCGGCCACACCCCGACCGTGGCGTGGGGCTTCACCAACGGCACCGAGGACGTCAGCGACCTGGTCCTGGAGAAGGTCAGCGGCAGCACCTACGAATACGACGGCCACCAGGTCCGGCTGACCATCAGCACGCAGACCATCAAGGTCGCCGGCGGCAAGTCCGTCCCGATCACCATTCGCAGCACGAATCAGGGCCCTTTGGTCTCCGACGCCGACAAGGACATCGCCAGCGCCGGCAACGGATACGCCGTCGCGCTGCGCTGGACCGCGCTGACGCCGGGGCACACCGCCGACGCGCTGTTCGCCCTGGACCGCGTGACCGACTGGAACTCTTTCCGGGCCGCGGCGGCGAGCTTCGCGGTGCCGTCGCAGAACATGATCTACGCCGACACCTCCGGCAACATCGGCTACCAGACCCCCGGCCAGATCCCGATCCGGGCGGAAGGCGACGGCCGGTGGCCGGTCCCGGGCTGGACGGACCAGTACGCGTGGACCGGCTTCATTCCCTTCGACGAGCTGCCGCACGAGCTGAACCCGACCGACAAGTTCGTCGTCACCGCCAACAACCCGATCATCGGGCCGCGGTACCCGTATCTGCTTTCGAAGGACTTCGATTACGGCTATCGCGCCGAGGAGATCACGCAACGCCTTCAGGCCGCGACCGCCGACGGCAAGAAGATCGACGCCGACGGGATGCGCGCGATCGAATCCGACACGCGCAACGAGTTCGCCTCCGTGCTGGTGCCGTACCTGACGCGGCTGCCGGCGTCGTCGAAGAAGCAGACGCGGGCGGCGGTCGCGTTGTTCACCGGCTGGGACGACACGACCCCGGACTCGTCGGCCGCGGCGGCGTACTTCTACGAGGTCTGGAAGTTCGTCTGCAAGGACGCGTTCGAGGCGAAGCTGCCCTCGACCGTCGACGTGGACGGCGGCGACCGGTGGTTCGCCGTGGCCACCTCGCTGCTGCCGGACGCGTCCGGCTTCTGGTGGAACGGCAGCCGCGACGCGTTGCTGGCCGAGGCGATGGACCAGGCCTCGGCCGAACTCACGGGGCAGCAGGGGTCCGACGTGAAGCAGTGGCGGTGGGGCGCGCTGCACAAGCTGACGCCGACCAACCAGACGCTGGGCACCGGCGGCCCGTGGTTCGTCAAGTGGCTGGTCAACGGCGATCCGGTCCCGGTGTCCGGCGGCTCCTCGGTCGTGGACGCCACCGGCTTCGACATCGCCAAGGACTTCTCGGTCGACGAGCTGCCCTCGATGCGCATGGTGGTGGACCTGTCGAACCTCGACGCGTCGACGTGGGTGAACCTCACCGGCGCGTCCGGGCACGTGGACGATCCGCACTACCTGGACCAGCTGCCGCTGTGGCGCACGTTCCGGACGCTGCCGTGGCCGTATTCGAGGTCTGCGGTGGCCGCGGCCACGAAGGACAAGCTGACGCTGACGCCGGCTTAGAACCACTCCAGCCAGCCCCCGTGGGGGTCGACCTTCGCGAACGCGGAACCGGTCGGCCCCTCGGAGCCGGTGAAATCGACGAACGACGCCGCGACGTAGCCCTTCTCCCCGGGCGCCTCGACACCGAACGCCCGCCCGAGCCGGTGGTCCTCGTTGAGCACCAGCATCAGCCGGCGGGTCCCGGAGAGCTCGGTGACGCGCGCCGCGAACGCCAGCCGGTCCTCTTTCGCCAGGTAGGGCATGACGTGGGAGGACAGGACGACCACGACCGCGTCCTGCGGTGCCTCGGCCACGGCGGTCGGCAGCAGGTCGAACAGGTCCCCGCGCCGCAGGTCCAGACGAGCGTCGCGAGCCTGGGCCAGCGCGGCTTCCAGCCGGGCCAGGCGGTCCAGGTGCTCGGGCCAGATGCAGGCGCGGAGCCAGTCGGTCTGGTCGGCGTCGTCCGCGCTGATCGGGTTGCGGTCTATGCCGACACGCGAGGCGATGCGCAGCGGCGTCGCCAGCCATTCGGGGACGGCGGTGCCGCCCCGCACCTCGGCGTCCAGTAGAAGCTCGGGAGCCACGGGATCTCCGAAGGCCAGCACGGAGCCGTCGGGCTGTTCGTAGCGATAGCCGTAGCGGTCCGGCAACAGCATCAGACCACTGCTGCATCCGACCTCCACGAGCGCGATGTCCCGATCGCCCGCGCTCCGCTGCGCCGCCGCCAGCGCCGGACGGATCATGGCCGCGCGCCGGGCCTCGTTGGTCTGCGTGACACGCGTGGCTGTCAGGGCCCGCAGTTCGCCGTCGCGGCGCGTGACGAAGTCCCGGAACGTTCCGACCAGGTCCGCGTCCGGCGATCTGGTGCCGCCGAGCGACGGATAGTAGGCGGCGAGCGCCGCGTCCTCGTCGGTGGAAGCGTTGCGCAGGAGGTAGTGCACCGCCGCGAACATCAGCAGCGGCATCCGCTCGGTCGGCGGGGCCGCCAGGAGCGGCGCGGCCAGGCCGGGCTCGTCGATGAACGCGGCGTTCAGACGCTCGTAAAGCGGGGAGGTCTGGACGGCGCCGATCTTCCGGAAGCCTTCGAAGACGGGGACCAGATCGCGCGGGGTGCCGTCGGGCTCAGTCATGAGATCACTGTAGGTCCGAAGCCGGCCTAAGCACCGGCGTCGAGTACGCAGGGTAACTGCGATATCCGCACTTTGCGCGACGCGCAGGCCCGCCTTCCGGCCTGGCGTCACCTAAATGCAGTAGCACAATCGCCGGGTCCGCGGACCGGGACTTGAATGAGGTAAAGGCCGCCTCTGCGCGCCGCCGGGGTGGTGACAGCTCCTGGAAAGAGGGCATTCTCATGACCCGCAAAGTTGCCGACTGCCGACAGTTCCCGAGCGAGATGAACTGCACGCTGACGATCTCCGGCGAGGAACAGGAAGTCATGGACGCCGCGGCGATGCACGCGGTCGCCGTGCACGGCGAGACCGACACGCCGGAGTTCCGCGAGCAGCTCAAGACCTTCCTCGTCGACGAGAAGGTACCGGTCAGCCACTAGTGGCGCTACCGACACACAGCTTCACCGCGTCCGGCTCCCGGCGGATCCGGACCCGAGCCTAGGAGGGCTCATGACAGGACTCTTACACCAAAGCCTCGACACCCCCGAGGAGACGCGCTCCTTCGAGCAGGGCATGGGGCACCTGGACCTGGTCGCCATGGACCACGGCGGCATCGGCCGCGCGGTCTTCGAACCGGGCTGGCAGTGGTCCAAGCACGTCAAGCCCATCGCGGAAACCGAGAGCTGCCAGGCCTCGCACATCGGCTACTGCCTGTCCGGCCACATGCACGTGGTCATGGACGACGGCGAGCAGGCCGACATCGGGCCCGGCGAGTTCCTGGAGATCGCCCCGGGGCACGACGCCTGGGTGGTCGGCGGGGAGCCCTGCGTCATGATCGACTGGCAGGGGTTCGCCGACTACGCGAAGGCGCACTAGCGAACCGGTCCGGCCTGGTTCGGCCTGGTGCGGGCGCTGCCCGCGGCCCGACGCGCGGCCCTCGGCCCGACGTCAGGGCTTGCGACCGATGGCCCCCAGCACGGCCAGCTCCAGCGGCGTGCCGATGTCGGTCGGGTCCGGCCGCCACAGCGGGCACGGCACCAGGCCGGGTTCCACCAGCTCCAGTCCTTCGAGATAGCCGGCGATCTGCTCGGGGCTGCGCAGGTTGTAGGGGACCGCGCCGCTTTGGTTGTAGCGGTCGATGGCCTCCTTGTAAGCGGCGTCGGTGTCCGTGCCGTCGCGGACGACCAGGTAGCTGCCGGACGGCACCGCGTCCATCAGCCGGCGGACGATCTCCAGCGCGCGGTCGTACTCCTCGATGTGCGCCAGGATGCCCATCAGCACGATCGCGACCGGCCGGCTCAGGTCCAGGGTCTTGGCGGCCCGCGCCAGGATCGTGTCGGGATCGTTGAGGTCGGCCTCGATGTAGTCCGTGGCGCCCTCGGGCGTCCCGACCAGCAGCGCCTGCGCGTGCGCCAGGACCAGCGGGTCGTTGTCGACGTACACGATGCGCGACTCCGGGGCGATGCCCTGCGCGATCTCGTGGGTGTTGTTGGCCGTGGGCAGGCCGGTGCCGACGTCCAGGAACTGGCGCACGCCGGTCTCGGCGGTCAGGTGCCGCACCGTGCGGACCAGGAACTGCCGGCCGCTGCGGGCCAGGTCGACGATCTCGGGGAAGACCTCGCGGAAGTGGTCCCCGGCGGCCCGGTCGGCGGGGTAGTTGTCCTTGCCGCCCAGCCAGTAGTTGAAGATCCGGGCCGAGTGCGGAACGCTGCTGTCGATCTGTATCGATGGGGAAGAGCCGGTCGCCGCCCCGCCCTGCGCTTCGTTCGTCATGGGGGCCATCCTGCCTTGAGATCCACTCCGAACGGAATAAGAACCCTGAGGACCTCTGAGGATCGCCGGGATCAGTACCCTTCGACCATCCGGGTCAGGAACGCGATGGTCTCGGCCGGCGGCAGGGACTGCACGGCCAACTGGTCCATGACGGTCGTGTACGCGTCCAGGTCCTCGCGCTTGTCCAGGTAGGCGGCACCGGTCAGCTGCTCGAGGTAGACGATGTCGGGCAGCGCCGGCTCGGCGAAGCGCAGGAGCGTGAACGGACCCGCCGCCGCGGGGCCGCCGCGGGCGAACGGCGCGACCTGCACGGTGACGTGCGGCAGCCGGCACAGCTCCAGCAGGTGCTCGAGCTGGGCGTGCATGACGGCCGCACCACCTGGCTGGCGGCGCACGGCGGCCTCGTCGACGATGGACCAGATCCGCGGCGGCTCGGCGCTGTGCACCAGCCGGGTGCGGTTCATGCGCAGCCGGACACGGCGTTCGATCTCGTCGGGCGCGGCGAGCGGGTAGCCGTCGCGGATGACAGCACGCGCATAATCTTCGCTCTGCAACAGGCCGGGGATGAACTGCGCCTCGTAACTGCGGATGACCGAGGCGGCCTCCTCCAGCCCGACGTAGACCTCGAACCAGCCGGGCATCAGATCGGCGTAGTTGTGCCACCAGCCGCGCGCGTTGGCCTGTGCGGCCAGGGTGAGGATGGCCTCGCGCTCGCTGTCGTCGGAGACGCCGTAAAGGGCCAGCAGATCGGCGACGTCGCGCCGCTTGAAGCTGACCTGACCGAGCTCCATGCGGCTGATCTTGGTGTGGGAACAGCGGATCTCGTAGCCGGCGGCGCCACGGGTGACACCGGCGGCGATGCGCAGGCGGCGCAGCTGGGAGCCCAGGACCATGCGCAGAACGGTGGGGCCGCTGTCCTCGGTTCCCACAAGCTGCTCGACCTTCTCGAGCCGTTCGGCCGAGTGCTCAGCCGGTACCGAGCTCATCCGTGCTCCCAGTGCTGATGCTGAAGCGGTTCGAGCAGTGCCCCGTGTGCCGCGCGTGCCGCTGTGTTCCCTCTTTAGGGTAGACGCTGGCGGGGGGATCCGTGAGGGGGTGCGTCAAGGTGCTGAGTGTCAGCACTCTGCAGCGGAGAGTGTTCGGTCACGCAGCTCAGCCGCAGGCCGCCGGTTCGAGCGCAGCGAGCCTCACGCGTCCGCGACGACACCCCGGGTACCGTGGAACGAAAGGGACGAATACCAGAACTCAGACAGGGAGCCTCCCATGCCGACGGTCCGCCGCCGCTTCGCACTCGCCGGGGCGGTCGCCGCCACCGCCGCGGTCACGCCCGCGCTCCTGCCGGGTGTGGCCGGCGCCACCGCCGCGTCGGGGATGTCGGCCACCGAGAACGGCCGGAGCAGCCTGCTCGGCGAGGAGCGCGTCCTGCAGCACGTCACGATCCAGCCGGGCGGCAGCACGGGGTGGAAGTGGCACGAGGGGACGGTGTACGTGTACGTCGAGCAGGGGTGGGTGACGCACAACGAGGCGGACTGCGGCTCGACGCAGGTCTACAGCGACAACTCCTCGTTCGTGGAGCCGAGCGGCGCCGACAACGTGCAGATCGACCGTAACCTGGGGACGACGCCGCTGGTGATGGACGTCCTGTACGTGGATCCGGCCGGCAGTCCGCTGGCCCACGACGCCGCGAACCCCGGCTGCAAGTTCCAGTAGCCTCGGTAGAGTCTGAATCATGCCGCGCACCATTGCCACGAACACATCCGTCGATCTCGCCGCGCTGCTGGACTTCGTCCGGCCCCGCCACCGCGCACTGCTGATCACCCGCCGCGCCGACGGCAGCCCCCAAGCCTCCCCCCTGACCTGCGGCGTCGACGACTCCGGGCGCCTGGTCATGTCCACCTACCCCGAGCGCGCCAAGACGAACAACGCCCGGCGCGACGCCGCGGTGAGCGTCGTGGTGCTGTCGGACGAGTGGAACGGCCCCTGGGTGCAGATCGACGGGGACGCGGAGGTCCTCGACATCCCGGACTCGGTCGAGCCGCTGGTCGAGTACTTCCGCAACATCTCCGGCGAGCACCCGGACTGGGACGAGTACCGCGAGGCGATGGTGAAGCAGGGCAAGTCGCTGATCCGGGTCACGCCGCGACGGTGGGGTCCGGTCGCCACCGGCGGGTTCCCGGCGCGGCTGGCGGACTGAACTCGGTGCGATCTCGTCTGGACGGGATCCGTTAACTTCGCGTTCGGACGCTGTTCCGGCTCATCAGCGCCGGGCCTCCTAGCTTGCCGCTATGACGAAAGCGGGCTCGGAATTAGTGGTCATCGGCGCCGGCATAGTCGGACTCGCCTGCGCCTTCGAGGCCGTCGAACGCGGACTCTCGGTCATCGTCGTCGAGCGCGACGAGCGGGCCGCCGGCGCCTCGATCCGCAACTTCGGGCACGCCTGCGCGACGGCCCAGTCCGGCAAGGCCCTGGGCTACGGACGCGTAGCGCGGGAGGTATGGCTGCAGCTCGCCAAGGAGGCCGGGTTCTGGGCCCAGCGCACCGGAACACTGATGGTCGCGCGCAACGGTGAGGAACTCGCGGTCCTGGAAGAGTTCACCGCCCTGCGCGGCGGCGAGGCCCGCATGATGACGGCACCCGAAGTGGCCTCACACGCTTCTTTCGGCCCCGGCGTGCTCGGCGGCGCTTACCTGTCAGAGGGCCTGCGCGTCGATCCTCGCCAAGCAGTCGCAAGAATCGCCACATACCTCGCGGCGCGCGGAGTCCAGTTCCAGTGGAGCACAACCGCGCACACCATCGAACCCGGCCGAGTCTGTACCCCAGCACCCGCACGATCAAACCGGCGGTACAGACCGGCTTCTCGATGCTGCGCTACAGCGGCTTCACCGAATGCCCATCACTCCCGGCCCTCCGCGACCGGCTGACGCGCGAGACACCGGAACTGGTCGCCATCGGCCTGAACCTGATGTTCACACAGCGCCCCGACGGAACCCTGACCATCGGCGACACGCACAGCTACGCCACAACACTCCCCCCGTTCGAAGACGAGGAACTCGACGCAGCGGTCCTCCGCCAGACGGCGCAACTACTCGGCACGAAGCGCCTGACAGTGCGCGAACGCTGGCGCGGAATCTACGCCTCAGCGCCAGAACCATTCCTGCACGCGACACCCGCCGAAGGCGTGCACGTCGCAGCGGTGACGGCAGGAGTCGGGATGACGACGGCTTTCGGCTTCGCGCGGGAGGTCGTGGCGGGGACGGTGGGGGACGCGCCTCGCCTGTTCGCTGGGGAGCCCGCGGAGGCTGGCCTGTGACTTTCAGGCGCCCAACAAACGCCGGCCGCTAGCGCGAGCCTCGCCCCCGCCCCTCACCCGTGCCGGTGGTAGGCCTTATTGGCGATCCGCCACCCACCCTCGCCCCGCACCAGCAGAAATACGTCGGTGAAGGTGTCAGTCCCGTGATGCAGCGTCATGCTCGCCGAGGCGACGGTCCCGTGGACGCGCACGCTGTCGATGCGGCGGGTGCGCGTGGCCTCGTCGGGGGCGGGGTGGCCGGTGAACAGTGCGCAGTAGTCGTCCAGCGGCCAGGAGACGAAGGCGCCGTCGCGGATTCCTTCGACGTGCGCGGTGGCGAGGAACGCGTCGCGGAAGTGCCTCGCGTCGCCGGTCGCATGGCCGCGGATGTAAGCGTGAAGTGGCGCGAGAACGGCTTCGTCCACCCCAGGTGTCGTAACGGCGACGGCGATGTCGGCCTCAGAGGTGCCGGCCAGCCCAGCAGCATCGCGAAGCTCCGCCGCCGCAGGAAGCGGCCTCCCCGACGCAGCAGCCAGCACCGCCATGTCCTTAGCCAGCGCGCCGATGGTGAACTCCGCCTCAGCCGTAGCTGACACCGACGGCGGCTCGGCGAGGAAGCCCCGCTTCCGCGCGACGAGCCCGCCAAGCTGGCCGAGTTCAAGCACGTCCAACGCCTCATTCCGCGCCAGCCCCAGCGCCTCGGCCTGCTGCAACGCATCCCGCAGCGCGAGGACCGCCCCGGCGAGGCTGGCGTTCGCGACCAGCTTGAGCGCCGCGGCGGTAGCGGCGTCGGCGATCCGCAAGACACCGCCGAGTGCCTCAAGGACCGGCTGGACCACATCGAAGGCCTCTGCGTCACCGGCAACGAGAATCCGCGCCGCCCCACCCGCGATGGCGCCGACCGAGCCGAGGATCGGCGCGTGGACGTACCGCGGACCGAACTGCCGGGCCAGCTCAGCGGCCTCATCAGGCGCAATGGTGCTGGTGTTGAGCACAATCGCGTCCGGCCGCACGGACTCGCGGACCCGGTCGAGCACCTCCAAGCACGCCGGTCCGTCGAACAAGCACACCAGGACAACATCAGCCTTCTCAACAGCCACGCTCGGCTCGCCGACCGTCTCCACGCTCCCCGCCACCCGACCGGAGCGAGTCCAGCCGATGACGTGATGGTCCTGCTCGGCAAGGCGGATAGCGATCGCGGAGCCAAGGTGGCCCAGGCCAAGGACGGCGATCGTCTGCGGTGTCTTCATATGCCGAGCTTCCAACACGCTCAGCCCTGCGACAAGCGCAGATTTAGCAGATCTCCCATGCTAAATCCGCATAGCTAGCCGCACAGCACGCACGACACGCCCGACACGCCCGACACGCATAACACGCACAGCACGCAGCCTCAGACCCGCGGCAAGTAAGAACGAAACCGCAACGGACCAGCAAGATCCAGCTCCCCACCCGCATCAGTCCACCGCCCCCGCAACGTCTCCCCTACCCGCCGGAACCAACCGGCCAACGCGGGCACCGCACCGTGCGTGGCAGCGGCACGAGCAGCCGCTTCCACCGTCTCCACGAGTTGGAGCCGGCTCTGATCGCCAGGCGCACGCCCGTCAAGAACGGCCCAGCGCTGCAAACGCAGCAAAGCCCACGAAGCACAGGCAGCAGCCAGCCCGAACCCATAAAGCCGGTCGTCCTCCGCCTCCGGCACCCCCCGCGCCAACGCCCGCCGATACCGATCGGCGAGCCCGCTCGCGACCGGATCGCCGACCGACATCCACCGCGGCCCGGGAACGTGCAAGCACACCGCGTCGAGCAGCGCGTGCCCATACGTGGCGGCCTCGAAGTCGATCAGCCGAGCATCAGCGGGCCCAGATTCACGCACCAAACAGTTGTTGCACTCCGCATCGCCGTTGCTCAACGCGAGAAACGGCCCCGGCACGTGCAATTCGTCGAACGCAGCGGCAAGCTCGGAAGCCGCCTCGCCCCGAAAAGGCACGCCGAGCTCGACAGCATCCTGATACGCCCGATTCCACCGCGCCGAGAGCAGGTGTCGAGACGCCTCGACACCGACCGCGGTGTACTTCTCAGCGTGGCCAGCCGTAGCCGCGCCCAACTCCCCCAACACGGCCGCAAAAGCAGCCAGCCGCTCACGATGCGCCGCAACGCCGTCGCGGCAAATGAGCTCATCGAGCGCAACGCGAGGCGCGAGATCCTCGAGCACAACGAACCCGGCAGCCAAATCGGCGGCGATCACGCGCGGAGCGAGATCGATCCCCAGCCCCTCCGACAGAAACCGCAATGTCGCCACCTCATTGGCCAACCGCCAACCCTCGGCCCGAGCAACGGCAGCACCAACAGCACCGCCACGCATCCACTTCACAATGACCGTCCTGGCGCCACCACCGACGACGACCAGCACGCGCGCGACGGCCCAAGACCCGACCCGTTCCCACCTCTCAACCGTCACCGGCGTATGCCAGACCTCTGCCAAAGCAGCTTCAACCGCCCCACGCTGCGGCAACGACGGCGACGGTAGCCGCGACGGCGACGGCGCGGAATCAGGCATCCGTGCAACCTACTAGCTGATCTCCCGAAACCGGCTGCATCGACGCCCGAACCACAAGCACCAACGCCGCCACCGTGGTCCCCACCGCAGCAGCGAACGCAGCATGGAAACTGGTCACCGCCGCAATCGCCCCACCAAGCGGCCCGGCCACCATGATCCCGAGATCCCAGAACGACGTCATCGCCCCAACCGCCGCCCCAGCCGTCTCGGTCTTAGCCCGCTGCAACGTCATCGCCACAGTCGCCGGGTATATGAGCCCAAGCCCCGCCCCGGTGATCGCGGCGCCGACGAGCGTCGTAGCCACGTTCGACGCGACAGCCAGCAAGATCAAACCCACGACCTGCACACCAAGCACAGCGCGCCCGACCGCCGCCCCGCCGAGGCGATCGACCAGCGGGCTCCCGACCCCCCGCACCACGAGGAACGCGCACGCGAACATCGGCAGCGCCACGACTCTCCCCGTCGAATGCCCCAGCGAGAGCACGAGCAGGGCCGCGAGCGTGCCGTACGCATACGCCGCCAGCCCGATGATCGACCCCGGCAGAATCACCCCCGCCGGAATGAGGCGCCCGTAGCTTCGCCTCGGCGGAACCGACACCGGCCTCCCAGCCGTCGCCGCCAAAACCGCCGACACCAAAGGCAGCGCCGCCACCGTCCACCACACCGCGTCAGCGCCCGCCGCCTCGCTGATCGCAGCAGCCAGCACCGGGCCGAGCGTCAGGCCTCCCCACATGGACAGCCCGAACCACCCAGCCACCCGCCCGCGCTGCTCAGGCGGCGCATCGTTCAGCACCCACGGCAGCGCCCCGGAGAACAGCGCCGCCTCGCCCGCCCCCATCACCAGCCGGCATAGCAAGAGCGCTGCGATATCCGGCGCGAACACCGTGCCGGCCCCGGCGACCGAGGCCAACAGCCCGCCCGCGACGACCACCGCCCGCGAGCGCCCCGCATCGCCCCACCGCCCCGCGAACGGCCGGCCGGCCGCGGTGGCGGCGAACGCCGAGCCGACGACGAGGCCGGTCACCGCGGGCCCGACATGGAACTTCGTGGACAGAAACGGCGGGAGCTCCTGCAGGGTCGCGCCGAGCGCGAGATACCCGCACAGGACCGCCAGCCAGAGTCGTCGCGTCGGAGCCACGCGCCGACAGTACCGATCGGTATCGTGACAGTACAAGTCTGTATTCTGATCGAGGAGGGGTGACCATGGCCAAAGGGGTGCTGCCGAATCCGTCGGCGACACGCGCGCGGATTCTCGAGACGGCGACGTCACTGTTCTACGAACGCGGCGTGCACGCTGTCGGCGTCAACGAGATCGCGGCGGCGGCGGGCGCCTCGAAGCTGAGCCTGTACCGCTACTTCCCGTCGAAGGCCGAACTGGTCCGGGCGATGCTGACCGAACACAGCGATCGGATCCACGCGTGGCTGGACCGCCGGACGGCGACGGCCACGGGCCCCGACGGCGTGCTGGCCGTTTTCGATCTGCTGACCGAGTGGTTCGCGCAACCCGGCTACCACGGCTGCGCGATCGTCAACGGCGTCACCGATACGCGCGCCGACCCTGAGGTGGCCGCCATCGCTCGCACGCACCTGCACCGGTATCGCGATCTGCTCGAGAACCGGCTCGCGAGCCTCGACGTCGCGGATGCCAAAGCCCTGGCTCGGCGGCTGTTGCTGCTGATCGAGGGCGCGAGCGTGGTCGTGACGATCGAAGGGAACACCGACGCGGGCGCGGATGCCCGGGCGGCCGCCGAGACGCTGCTGCTGGCGGCTTCGAAACGCCCGTCGTAGTTACGCGCCGCGCAAGTCGCGCAGGCCGCGCGCCACGGTATCGGGACCGAGGTCACCGAGCAGCAGGTGGCCGAACATATAGCCGGGAGTCATCGAAAACAGAACCGTGCCGACCGCGGCCACGTCCGCGTCGGGCGCCATACGACCCGCAGCCTGCTCGCGGCGCGCGATCTCGGTCCAGAAGCCGCGCATGCGCCGCAGGTTGGCGCTGACGGCGGGAACCAGCGCCGGGTTGTGCGTGGCCTCGGCCCACACCTGCGGGGCGATCGAGCCGGGACCGGCGACCAGCTTCTCGAGCTCGACCGCGAAGCGCCGCATCACGTCTTCCAGGGGCGGGGTCGGCTCCTCGGCCAGGACCTCGTCGAAGAACGGCACGATCATGCGCACAGCCCGGTCGGACATCGCGACGATGATCTCGTCCTTGCTCTTGAAGTAGCTGTAGACCGCGCCGGCCGAGAGCCCGGCCTCGGCGAAGACGTCGTTCATCGACGTGTTGTGGAAACCCTTGCGGGCGAAGCACCGCTGCGCGGCGGACAGGATCTGCTCGCGCCGGGCGGCGGCGTGTTCCTCGGAGACCTTGGGCACCCGGTCAACCTAAAACGAACGCTCGTTCTTGACAACACGGACCGTTCGGGCGAGCATGGAGCGCGAGATAAAACAAAACGAGCATTCTTTTTGAGAGGTTCGGGCATGAGGCACCTCACTCGTCCCACCGGTGTCGCCCTCGCCGCCGTCGGCATCCAAGCGTTGATGGTGTTCGCGTTCACCGCGCCGACCGTCCACAGCGCGCCGCACAAGGTGCCGCTGGCCGTCAGCGCCCCAGCGCCCCAACGCCGCGCGATCGAGCAGCGGCTGGAGCGGGCGGCGCCCGGCGCGTTCGCGGTGCGCGAGGTCGCCGACGAGACGGCCGCGCGCGCCGCGCTGACGGATCGGGACGTATACGGGGCGGTCGTCGTGGCCGATCAGGGTCCCCACATGCTCGTGGCGTCGGCGGCCAGCCCTGCGGTGGCAACGCTGCTGACCGAGGTCGGGTCGCATCTGGCGCCCGGCAACGCGACCGGCGCCGCAGCCGAGGTGACCGACGTCGTCCCGGCCTCTTCCGCGGACCCGCACGGCGCGGCGTTCACGTCGATGGTCCTGCCGGTGGTCATGTCGTCGTTGATCGGCGGCGTGCTGCTGACGATCAAGCTTCCCCGTCTGCGCGAACGCGCTCTCGGCACGCTCCTGTTCGCGCTCGGCGGAGGTACGTCCGTGGCGTTGATCGCCGGCCACGCATTGGGCTTCCTGCCAGGATCGTTCCTCCCGCTGGCCGCGTCGATCGCGGCACCGGTCTTCACCATCAGCGCGTTCAGCACAGCCACCGCATCGCTGATCGGACGCTTCGGCTTCGCGGTCGCCGGCACGATCATGATGCTCCTGTCGAACCCGCTGTCGGCGGCGTCGAGCGCGCCCGAGATGCTGCCGACGCCGTGGGGCAGGATCGGCCAGGACCTGCCCGCCGGCGCCGCCGGCACGCTGATCCGGACCACGGCGTTCTTCCACGGACACGGCGGCACGCACGCCGAGATCGTGCTCGGCGCCTGGACCGCCGGCGCCGTGGTGATGGTCATGATCGCCGCCCTGCGGACCCGGCTGCGGACCAGGAAGTCGCACGGCGCTCACGCCGCGGGGCCGGTTGAGCAGCCGGCGGCGCAAACCGCGACGGTCTAAGACCTCGAAGACCCACCTCATGTCAAGATCGTGATGCGCGGATGCCGGGAGAATGAAGATCCTTTAAAGGAGATCTTGAGGAAGTGATTGCGCAACGGCGCCCCGGCTGCTTCGATTCTCGTTAGGAAACTTTACTGACGAGAGTCGGAGGAGCCCCCACCCCATGTCACCAACCCGTCTGCGCATAGCTCTGGCGTCGGCCGGAGCCCTGGCGCTCGCCACCCAGTTCGCCGTCGCGAACGCCCACGCCGCGGTGCCCCACGCCGCGGCGACCGTCCACACCGTCGCCGCGGACGCGAACGCCGACGCCGCCTCGGGCACGAACTACACGGCCGCCCAGGTCCTCGCCGGGGTCAAGAAGAACTCCACGAAGGCGAACCAGGTCAACAGCAAGCCGCACATCAACACGATGACGCGGGCGATGAACGTGAACGTGTACCAGGTCGCGAAGGGCGTGTACGCCTACTCGTCCAGCCTGGCGGTCGACGACGACGGCAGCGACCCGGACCCGGATCCGGACCACCAGAACCAGACCACGTTCCAGGACAGCAACGGCAAGCAGCTGGGCGCGCACCACGTGCCGTACTACGTCCTCGGCGACGACTGCTGGGACCGCAAGAGCCCGTGCCCGCACTTCTTCTACAAGGAGCACGGCATCTCGGGCCGCCAGTTCGCTCTGATGTTCTACAAGAGCAAGGTCATCGGCGCGATCTTCGGCGACACCCAGACCGGGAACGACCAGACCACCTCGGACAACGACTCCCGCGAACTCGGTGAGGCGTCCGTGAAGGCGGCCTCGCTGCTCGGCATCCCGAGCAGCGGCACCACCGGCGGTGTGGACAACGGCGTGACCGTCGTCATCTTCTCCGGCTCGTCGTGGGTCGTGAACGGCAGCAACGCCAACCTGAACTCGAACGCTCAGGCCCTGGTCCAGAAGGCGCTGAACAGCCTCGGCTCGGCCATGGGTTCCTAAGGGACCATTCCCGACCGACGGCGCCACCGCATGCGGTGGCGCCGTCGGCGTTCGTCACGACTCGTGCCGGACCCGCACGACAAGCTTGCCGGTGGCACGGTCGTGCTCCATGTCGTCGTGGGCCTGGCGTACCTCTTCCAGGCCGTCGTAGACGCGGTCCACGGGGAAGATCAGCCGCCCGGACGCGACCGCGTCGAGGATCTCCTGGAAGACCTCGCGCGGCAGGTCGCTGGCGTCGCCGAAGTAGCCTGCCAGGCGCACGCCGCGCGGCAGGTATTCGTTCGGCGAGAAGTCCCGGACGCTGTACTGGTTGGACAGGCTGCCGCCGAAGCAGGCGGTGCCGTGGACGCGGACCGCGCGCAGCGTGTCGGGCAGCGTCGGCGTGCCGACCAGGTCGAGGGCCGCGTCGACGCCGTCCGGGTACAGCTCGCGCACCGCGGCCGCGACGTCGCCGGTGTCGAGCAGCGGGTGGTCGACGCCGCGCTCCTTCAGGAAGGCCAGGCGGTCGGCCCGCCGCGTCGTGGACAAGACCGTGCAGCCGCGCCAGGCGGCGATGGCAGCCGCGGCCAGGCCCACGGAGGAGGTCCCGCCCCGGATCAGCACGGTCTGGCCCGGCTGGATGTCGAGGCCGACGGTGAGCGACCCGTAGGCGGTCTGCACCATCTCGGGCAGCGCGCCGAGCACTTCCCAGGGCAGGTCGGTCTCGACGGGGATGACCTGCGCGAGCGGGACCGAGGTGTACTCGGCGTATCCGCCGTCGTAGGTCCGCCCCATGTCCCCCATCATCGCCACGACCTTCTGGCCGGGAACCAGCCCGCTGCCGGCCGGAGCCGCGTCGACGGTGCCGGCGGCCTCGATGCCCGGCACCCGGGGGAAGCTGACGCCGACGCTCACCCCGAGCCGCAGCTTCAGCTCCGAACGGTTGAGGCCGAACGCCTCGACCCGGATGCGGACCCAGCCATCCCGTTCGGGAGGGAGGGGAAGCGTCGTCAGCTGGAGGTTGTCGACGGGGCCGGGTCCGGAGAGCTGGACGGCGCGCATGGTGGTCGGCGAGGGCGTCATGGGCCAGCCTTCCGTTCGGGGTCGGGACAGTCGAATAGTGGCGATCAACACGCTGTGAGCGCCACTTGATATCGCTTCGAGCCTCGCGCGTATCAGGGCTCCCGGGCTGCGATCCGCTAACGTCGGCCCATGAGCACCGACACCCGCAACCGCCTGCTGGAAGGCACGATCGAAGCCCTGCACGCGCACGGCATCGCCGGCGTGTCCGCCCGCACCATCGCCGCGGCGGCCGGGGTGAATCAGGCGTTGATCTTCTATCACTTCGGAAGCGTGGACGACCTTCTGGCCGCCGCGACCGTGCGCTCGACCGAAGAGCAGGTGGCGCTGTACCGCGAGCGGTTCGCGCAGGTGCGCTCGTTGCGCGAGTTGCAGAGCGTCGGGCGGGAGGTGCGCGTCCGGGAGCAGGCTGCGGGGCACGTCGCCATCCTCGGGCAGCTGCTGGCCGGGGCTCAGACCAACCCCGTCTACGCCACGGCGACGCGCGACGCCTTGCAGCTGTGGATCGTCGAGATCGAGGAAGTACTGGGCCGGGTGCTGTCGGACTCGGTACTCGCCGACGTCGCGGACGTGCCCGGTCTGGCCCGCGCGTTGTCAGCCTCCTTCATCGGCATGGAGCTGATGGCCGTGGTCGATCCGGACGGCGACGCCCTGGCCGCCGCCGCGCTCGACCAGCTCGGGGGGCTCGCCGAGCGCCTGGACGAGGTGGGCCCGGTGACGCAGCGTGCGCTGCGGGGCGCCGTCCGGCGGACGGCGCGCAAGGGCCGCAGCGCCGGTGAAGTGCCTGGTCGGGGCGACAAGCCGACCGAGTCGTAGCTCGCGGGACAGCGCGCTGGACAACTCCAGCGGGGCCGGATTAGGCCGAACGGGTGAAGCCGGTCCCGCGTCGGCCTGGCCCGTCGCCGGACCCCGTGCCAGACTTGAGCAGTCGGTTAAAACATTCGCTCAAAACGCGGGCGGCCGACGCCCACCGGCCCGCCCGGTTCCCGAAAGGGGCGCTTCCCGAAAGGGGCTCTGCCATGGTGCAGCTGCACGAACACCTCCCCGCCGACCACCGCCTCGCGAAGGTCTACCGCTGGGGCTCGATCCTGTCCGCCGTGGTCCTGCTGGTCTTCGGCGCCATGGGCCTGCTCGACTCCATCCCGTTCTTCAGCACCCAGGGCCAGCACGTGATGGGCATGTCGAGCAACGGCCTGCTCTCCGTCACCTCGATCGTGGTGGCGGTGTTCCTGCTGGTCGCGGCGCGCGTCGGCGGCACCTTCGCCTCGACGGCGAACATGGTCATGGGCGGCGTGTTCATCATCGCCGGCCTGCTGGGCCTGGCCGTGATGGACACCACGGCCAACTTCCTCGCCTTCGGCCTGCCCAACGTGTTCTTCAGCTTCGTCGTCGGGCTGATCATGTTGACGTTCGGGATGTACGGCCGGGTCAACCTGTACCTGCCGTACGACAACCCGTACTACCAGGCGCGTCACCCCGAGGTCGCAGAGCGCGTGCAGGCACGGGGCCCGGTCACCGCGATCGCTTCGCGGCCGCGTCCGGACCCCCGCCGCCTGGGCTGACGTCCTCCTGCGCCGCGCGTCGCAGCAGGTTGCGGACCATGCCGCCGAAGACCACGGCGTGGAACGGGGCGACGGACCACCAGTACAGGTGACCGAACAGTCCGTGCGGGAAGAACAGAGCCCGCTGACGGTACCGGGTCCGTCCCCCGGCGGTCGGCTCGACGCGCATCTCCAGCCAGGCCAGACCGGGCAGCTTCATCTCCGCCCGCAGACGCAGCAGGTGTCCGCGATCCAGTGCCTCGACGCGCCAGAAGTCCAAGGTGTCGCCGAGGCGCAGGGTGTCCGGGTCCCGGCGGCCACGGCGCAGTCCGATGCCGCCGACCATGCGGTCCAGCCAGCCGCGTACCGCCCACGCCAGGGGGAAGGAGTACCAGCCGGTCTCCCCGCCGATGGCCTCCACCGCGCGCCACACGCGCTCCGGAGCGATGTCGACCTCTTCTTCACGCACGTCGCGATACAGGCTGCCGCCGGCCCAATCCGGGTCGGTGGGCAGCGGATCGCTCGGCGCGCCGGGGAGCGAGGCGGTGGACCAGCGGGTCGTGACGTTGGCCTCCTGGACACGGGTGCGGGCCAGGCGTACGGCCTCGTCGAAGCCGATCAGGCCCTGCGGCGGGTCCGGTACCAGCTCCGCGATGCGGTGGTCCGCGCACACGACTTCGTGCCGCAGCGACTCGACCAGCGGCCTGGCGATGGACGCCGGCACCGGGGTGACCGCGCCGACCCAGTGGCTGGACAGGCCCGGTGTCAGGACCGGAACCGAGACGATCCAGCGGCGCGGCAGCCCGGCCACGCGGGCGTAGCGCAGCATCATTTCGCGGTAGGTCAGGACGTCGGGGCCGCCGATGTCGAAGACGCCTCCGGCCCGCACGGCGCTATCCGGCGCCGCGGCGCTGCCGACGAGGTAACGCAGGACGTCGCGGACCGCGATCGGCTGGATCCGGGTGCCGACCCACCGCGGGGTCACCATGACCGGCAGCCGCTCGGTGAGGTAGCGCAGCATCTCGAACGAGGCCGATCCGGAGCCGATGACGATGGCGGCACGCAGCTCCACGGTCGGAATCCCCGACGCCTTCAGCGCTTCGCCGACCTGAAGGCGCGAGCGCAGATGCGGCGAGAGTTCCGCCTTCGGAGTGTCGGCCGGCACCATGCCGCCGAGGTAGACGATGCGGGACACGCCTGCGTCCCGCGCGGCGGTGGCGAAGTTGCGCGCCGCCTGCTCCTCGGTGCGTTCGAAGCCGGCGCCGGTGGTCAGGGAGTGGATCAGATAGAAGGCGACGTCGATGTTCTCCAGGGCCGGTCTCAGGGTCTCGGGCGCCAGCACGTCGCCTCGCACGCGCGCCACGTCCTCGGCCCAGGCGTGGTCCCGCAGGCGATCCGGATCTCGCGCCAGGCACTGGACCTCGAAGCCGGCGGCCAGCAACTCGGGTACCAGACGTCCACCGATGTAGCCGGTCGCTCCTGTCACCAACGCAGTTCGCTTCACCCCTCCATGGTCCTTTCCTAAGCAGAGCGGCGCATTCTGGCACGCCGACAGAAACCGCCATACTGGCGACCATGGGCGACCTCGGATTCAGCGTCTGGCGGATCACGCGCCGCTACCGCGACCCCGTTTCGGGCACGCTGCGCCTCACGGCGCGGGACTGGCACCGGTCGAACGTCACGTACATCGGCGTCGTCAGCGCACCGGGCCTGGCCCCGACGCCGGTGTCGCACAAGACCTCGGAGCCCTCCGGGCGCTACGTCATGGAGGGGATGGACCTGCCGGTCATCGTCGACCGGACCGAGCCGGCGAAGCTGAAGATCCTCTGGAAGCAGGTCCCGACGGAGAAGCAGTATCACGCGAACCTCGCAGCGGAGCAGATGCGCCAGGCTGCTGAGACGGCCGCGCGCATGGCCGCCGGCGACACGAACGCGGGCGCCACACGAGGCACCTTCTTCGCGATGGGCGGCGCGAATCCGTTCGCCGGAAACGGAGACGACCTCGCGCAAGCGGTGACCGCGGCCATCTCAGAGGCGTTCGGCGGCCAGTCGGGCACGGTGTGGGGCGAGTCGCACGTCCACGTGCAGATCAACGACAGGGCACCGATCGTCGAGGGGATACCGGCCACGGCCACGGTGCTCGCAGCGCAGGAAGTGACGCTGCCGGGAGCACTCGGAAACCTCATGCCGGGCGCCATCGTCGACCTGACGCTGGAGGTCGCCCCGCCGGACGGCGACGGGTACACCACGCACACGCGGCTGGCGTTCTCGACGCCCGAGCGGCGCGCACGGATCGCAGCGCCGGGGACGCGACTGCCGATACGGATCGACCCGAAGCGGCGGATGCACGTCGAGGTCGACAGGGCGGCGCTGGATCTGGACTGAGCGGCCGGGCCCGACCCGCCACCCGCCCTGCCATCTGCGCAACGGCACGGCGACTCCGACCTGTGCGCGGTCGTCGTCGCGGAAACCGCCGGCCGCCAACGCGACGGCCGGCGATCGAACCTAAGCGCCCCTAACCCCAGCCCCCATCAGCCCGCGTAGTAAAGCTGTTCTGCTGCAGCACATAACTGTCCCGATACCACCCACCCGCCGGGTCGGCCATCAGCTCCTCATGCGTTCCATGCGCCGAGATGCGGCCATGCTCAAGCACGTAAATGTGGTCCGCGCAAGCCTGAACGGCATTCAGCCGATGCGTGACCATCACGATCGTCCCGCCGTAGGAGCGCAGCCTCGTATAGAAGTCGATCTCGGCGGCGGCGTCGAGGTTGGAGGTCGGTTCGTCGGCGATGACCAGCACGCCTTGGCGGTAGAAGCCACGCGCGAGGTTGATTCGCTGGTGCTGTCCGCCGGAGACGTTCGTGCCCCAGGACAGGGAGCGGTCCATCAGGGTCGCGTATCCGTTGGGCAGCGCGGCGATGAACTCGTGCGCGCCGGAGGCCTCGGCCGCGGCACGGATGGCGGCATCGTCGTCGGCGCGCGTCCAGTCCCCGACGCGAATGTTCTCGCGAGCCGTGAACGGAAAGCGCGCGCCGTCCTGCCCGATGTAGGCGATGCGGCGTCGCAGCTCGTTCGGATCCATGTCCGCGGTGTCGACACCGTCCCAGCGGATCGAGCCGGCATCCGGGAGATACCCGCGGCCCAGCAACTTGGCCAGCGTCGTCTTGGCCGCGCCGTTCTCCCCGACCAGGGCCACGACCTGACCGCGAGCGATGGTCAACGACGCTTTGCTGAGCGCCGGCTTCTCAGCTCCCTCATATGTGAAGGAGACATCGTCGACGGTGATCGTCTGGAAGGCGTCCGGAACCGCGACCACGCCGGGATCGGGCAGAAGCGCCTCGGCACGCTTGCAGAACTGAAGGTACCCGTCGAAGTAGAGCCCCTCGGCGAACAGCGAGTTGACGCTGGAGATCATCTGCATCAGCGAAGCCTGGGCCCGCCCGATGGCGATGACGGCGGTCCCGCCCGCAGCCAGCGGAATCAGGTTCTTCCAGAGCAGCAGCCCGAGAGCGACGTAGACCCCTGCGACCGCGATGCCCGCGATGGTGTCGCCGAGCATCTGGGACATCGTCTCGGCACGCTGCAAGGCCATGTTCTCCGCGACGATGCGCCGTGAGATGCGGCGATAGCGGCCGGCCAGATACGGCGACATGCTCAGCGCACGCACCTCGGCAGCCTGCTGGATCGACTGGCCGATGTACGCGATCTGGTTGACGCGACGCCGGCCCTCGGACTGGCGCACGAACACCTTGTAGTCCATCCGCGCCACCCGGACGGCGGCCCACCAGCGCGGCACGATCGTGATCAGAATGAACGGCAGCAGCAGCGGGTTCACGAATGCGACGACAAGAACCGCCGAACCGACCGTAGCCAGCCCGGCGAGAATCCGTACGGTCGCCTGCAGCAGGAAGTGCGGCGAGACCGCGCCGCGCTCGGCCTGGTTCTCCGCATCGAACCACCCGGCCTGGTCGAACGCCGCAAGCTCCACCCCGGTACACAGCTCCTGGATGCGAGTCAGAGCGGCCGCGTCCATGGCCGGCGCGAGCTGCGACTGCATCAGGGAGCTGATGCCGGACGCGAGCGCCGTCGCGGCGGTGAACGCGGCGATGAGAATCAGCGACGGGAGCGCAGCCGCAATGCGATCCGGCGTCGGGCGGCCGGTGAACAGAGCAGCCAGGACCCCGGTGGTCGCAAGGAGCCCGAAGGCTTGGAACACACCGGAGAGCAGCTGAAGCACCAAGAGCGTCACCACGCGCCGACGTGACTGCTCGGCCGCCTTGCGCAGCGTGAGGCGCAGCAGGTCCGGCATGCGGCGGGCGTTGGTCCAGAAGCTCGCCGCCGCGACCTCGGCGTACCCGCGCGTCCAGGTGGCGACGTAGGGATCGGCGGCGAGGTCGTCGATCTCGTGGCGGGGGACGGCGTCGGCGGAGAACAGAGCTTTGATACGGGCGAAGAGAGACGGGTGGGTCGTGGTCGCGACGGTCATCGGCAATCCCCCGGTTCACGGATGGGCGGCGTGGCCCCTGCCTCCATTCTCAGAAGCCTGCGACGCCTTGCCAACGGAAATCGGGAGCGCCGCGGTGCGCGCCCCGCCGTTGACACGGCTTCGGGGCGTGGATAGCTTCCACCGTGCGTCATATATGAGATCTCTTACATGATTCCGCTCGCCGGCCGAATGGGGACCAGCATGAAGAAGGCGCTCGCTCTCGCCGGGGCCGCGGCCCTGGCGATCGTCGTCAGTCCCGCCGCCGCCCACGGCGACGCTCGCGCACCACGGCCCGGCCCGGCGGCGACGTGCACCGACGCGCCGCTCACCATGGACTTCCCGACCGCGCCGACCCTCGGCAGCTCGGGCAGGATCACCGTGACCGCGGCCGACGGGACCCTCGCCGACACCATCGACCTGGCCGATCCGGCGAGTTCGCTGAAGACCATCGACGGCGCCGACGACGCAGCCGGGGCGCCCCACAAGTTTCATTACTACCCCGTCGTCATCAGCGGCGACACCGCCTCGATCTCCCTGCATCACCAACTCGACCCGGGCCGCCGCTACACCGTGAGCGTCGATGCGGGCGTCTTCCCCGGCTTCGCCGCCACGTCATGGACCTTCCGGACCAAGGCGCGAACCGTGCCGCCGGAAGCGCGCCACATCACCGTGGACGCCTCAGGACACGGCGACTTCTGCACCGTGCAGGGCGCGATCGACGCGGTCCCCTTCACCAACACGCACCCGGTGACCATCGACGTGGCGCCCGGCACGTACACCGAGATCGACTGGGTCCCGACCGGCAAGAACCACATCACGGTGCAGGGCGCCGGCCCCGGCCGGACCGTCATCCAGTACGCCAACAACAACACGCTCAACGCCACGTCGGCCGCCACCGGCGACATCTGCCCGCGCCAGCTCATCCCGGGCCACGACGACCTCAACTGCTGGCGTGCGGACTTCAACGTCGAGGCCGACGACTTCACCATCCGCGGCCTCACCCTGCACAACACCACGCCGTATCAGGGCTCGCAGGCCGAAGCCTTCCGCGGCAACGGCGACAAAACACTCCTCGACGACGTGCACCTGCTCTCCTACCAGGACACTCTCCGCCTCCAGGGCCGCGGCTACGTCACCCGCAGCTACATCGAGGGCGACGTCGACTTCACCTGGGGCTTCGGCGCGGTGATGATCGCCGACTCGGAACTGACATCGATGCACGCCGGCTACATCACCCAGGTCCGCAACGACGCCACCCACCCCGGCTACGTCTTCCTCCGCGACCGCTTCACCGCCGCCGCCGGAGTCGCCGACGGCTCGGTCTACCTGGGCCGCATCGACCCGAACGTCTACCCCTTCAGCCAGGCCGTCTTCATCGACTCGGCGCTGGGCCCGCAGATCGCGCCGGTCGGCTGGCAGCTGAACAACGGCGCCTGCGCGCTGGGCCAGAACCTCCAGTTCTGGGAGTACGGCAGCACCGACCTGGCCGGCGCGCCGATCGACACCAGCGGCCGGCTGGCTTGCTCCCGTCAGCTCACAACTCCCGAAGCCGCGCACTGGAGCGATCCGGCGACGGTTCTGTCGGGCTGGGAGCCGGCGTGCGCACCAGGTGGTCAACCGCCCCGCGGGAGTCGTGCTTGGCTCCGTGGATGAAGGTCGCTGAACACGCGCCGAATTACTTCGGTACGGACCGGTCCGCAGTAGCCGCAGCGGAGGCATTGCCGGCCACCTTCAGCGCCCACCACACGAGCGGCACCTGAAGCGGAAGCCGTCCGAACGCCGCCGCCTTGGCCGGAGCCGGCCGATCGCTCCAGTCGCGCGCCATTTTGACGTTGGCGGGGAAGACCGCGACGAACAGAGCCGCAGCCGCCAGTCCGCCTTGGCGGCGCGACTTCGGGTTGGCGATCGTGGCGGCCACGGCCATTTCCGCGACGCCGCTGACGTAGGTCCACATGCGAGCGCTTCCCGGCAGGGAACGAGGCACGATCGCGTCGTACTGCCGGGGCGCGACGAAGTGGGTGACGCCTGCGGAGGCGAGGAAGCCGGCGAGTGCGGCGTGAGGGGATGTCAGTCGGGGCACGTCGGCGATCCTAGGAGTTAT